>Ga0194045_1000262_pt1 | contig 16980 bp, 6 predicted proteins | sample JunL6211m_MetaG_FD_161686 | JGI IMG/M metagenome (GOLD analysis project Ga0194045, IMG submission 161686) | Anoxic zone freshwater microbial communities from boreal shield lake in IISD Experimental Lakes Area, Ontario, Canada - Jun2016-L626-11m | ecosystem: Environmental > Aquatic > Freshwater >...
CTAAGAACAATGCGTTGATTAAGGAGTTGTTCATTCAGATCGCGTTGGTGGCACGCAATCTAGGTTATTTGCCATTGGCGACATTGGGGTTTGACGGAACGAGAATGCGAGCCAGCAATCGATAAATTCCGATTCTCAATCCCTGTATGTTGGATCGTGCCGGTCGCGGTGCTGATCGAGCCTGCCGTGACCCAAGCTCCTAGGGCTCGTAAATCGACCAAAAGCGTGTCGACACCAGCTTGACCGTTGATGTTCATGGATGGAATCTTCCACGCATCGCGACCCAGCGAGTATCGGTCGGCTCCCTCATTGCCGTCGATGCCCAAGCTTTTGAGCCCCGAAGCATCCTGCACATTTACTGAATCGTTCCCACCGCCGAGCGACATCGCGAGCTGCCGGATATCACCCAGGGTTACACTCGAGGTTTGAGTATACAAGAGCCCTTGAGCGACCAGAATACTGCGACCGAGCTCGTTCGCCACATCGTTGATTTTGAGATTCGCAAAACCACCCAACGTGATCGGCAGTGACCCACCCAAGCTATGGCTCAACTCTCCAATCGCCAACTCAAGGTCTCGGTTGGCTACCGCAGATCGGAACAAAGCGTTTTGGGCGACGACTTGGCCATCGACGGAAAGATGACTATTGCTGGTGAATTGAATCACACCGCCTGCAATGAGTTTCAGGATCGATGCAGTTGTGTCGCCGCTAAATGCATCGTGACGTATCACCATATCGTTTAATCGCGTTTCGCCGGAAAGCCGATCTGCAAACACTTCGAGCGGTTTTGAACTCACGCCGATTCCTTGCAATGCCGTGATCGTAACAGCGGGTGCGACCAATCCAACTCTGGATGGTTCCCCATCCCCGCTCGATCCGGTGTTCGAAGGCACCTGGTAGGAAACGACCGCTCCAAACGGTGCGGTCAGTTCGATCGACGACTGCGAGGAAATGGTACCGACCTCAATATCTCCAAGAACCTGCTCGGCAACAATACTGACGTTAGCGGAAATCTGCACCTCTCCATTGATCAACATCAGGATCGGCTGCGAAACAGGGACTGTCGTTTGGCTCTTGAGCGAGAAATTGCTCACCGTCTGAATCGATGTGGCTCCTCCATCACCACCTGTGAATCCGAAGTACACATTGGCTCCGAACAATTCGGAAAGATCGATGTTGCTGTAGGAGCGTGTGAAGGTTGCACCGGTGACCGTGTCGGTTAGAGTCTCAGTAACCGTGTTGCTGTCCGCATCGAATACCAACTGGACCTGGATCGGGTCTCCTGAGTTAAAGGACACCTCGCCGGTGGTCAAATACGTCCCGGTCGTATTGCCTACAACAAAATTCGAGCCTTGAACATGTCCGCTGTAGAGGTTGATTTGATAGGCTGCGGTTTGCCCGTTGATCCCTGTGTATCCCAAGGATCCACCCGTTGCTCCGAGGGCAGAGGTTCCCTGGGTTTGGAGCGAGAATGTGATCCCATCGGCCTGCTTTGCTCCACCGGCAGTGTAGGTGAACTCGACTGTGAAACTTGCGGTGGATACCAAATCCAATCGGTTCGGATACCAAAACGCATTGGCTTCACCGCCGTTCCCATCGGTGAGCGTCAAAGAGTTCGATGAAATCTTGGCGCCAGTTCCTGCGGTAATCCAGTTATCGAACTGTTGCAGGTCCACCGAACTAGGTTGCCCGAAGTTACCACCTGTCTGGACATCTAGAGACCCACTTGTCATATTCACTGGCCCATCGATCAGTTGGAATTCGCTGATCGATTGCGTGAGATTGGTGGTGCCATCACCCAAGGCTTGCCAGGACATCTGTGCGGATCGGCTTCCGAGTAGTTGAAACCATTTGACTCCGCTCTGCGATATCGTAGCGGTTTGTGAAGTTACCGTGTCGGTGAACGTAGCCGTAGCGATCTGCGAGATGGTGTCATAACTCCAAACCACGAGGATCGGGTGATTGGAGTTCAAATCCACGCTGCCCAAGGACTGTCCCTGCGAAGCGGTTCCAATTTCGGCTGTGTCGACGAAATCCGCCCATTCGCCGGTGCCACCGGCTCCCCCAAGATTCAAAACCAACGCCATTCCGGTTTGGTTTGCATTTCCCAGGTTCAGTGCAACCCGACCTCCTACTCCTGCCGATTGGTACAAGAAACCAATCAGGAATTTCTCACCGAAACTGACCGTCGCATTCTTGGTGTAGCTCGCTTGTCCATAACCCAGAATCGGTGTCGTAGCATTGGGATTTGCGTTCGTGCTCAACGTGAGAACTTCCGAGCCGTTTGCAGGCGTAGCGACACTCGCATTGCCATTGAGAGAGGCTGCATTCCAGCCTGCCGTATCGGATTCAAAGCCCTCGAAGGAGCTCCGTGTCCCAGCCAATGCGTCGGTCGTCGTGTTTGGGCCCACGACATTCAGGTTCAATGCATCTTTGACCGTCCATTCACGCACTTGGATTGGGGAATCGGACTGTAACCAAACGCTCCCCAAGGAGAAAACGTTCACAGAACCCGTGGCGTTGAATAGGAGCGATTGTTCGCTCGAGCCAATCGAACCACCTGCAGTGAGCGATAAGCCGTTTGCGGAAATGCCACTCGAAGGGGCACTGCTAAACGTCATCGAAGTCGGGGTCCACGCTGAACTCGTACCGGTATAACCAAGGGTACCCGTACCGTTACGCGACCAACCTACATCCGAAGTGGAGGCTTGGAGGATAACCGGTAGCAATCCGGATTGCGCCTCGAGGGTGACGGGGCCAGTCTTGCCACCCGTCGCATAGAGGACATTCATCGAACCACTGGTCTCGGTGAGGTTGATCGACTCGGATGCCTCGAGCATCGCAATCCCAGACGCCGAAACATCGACATTCAACGCACGAGCGATCTTGACGATCACGGCCGTTGGTGTGACACCTTGCGGCTCATCGCCATAGGAATACACCACCCTAGAGCCTGCGGCATTCGTACCAACAAACTGCAATTCACCCGCCGAGGTCGCCCCGGCCAGCAATTCTTTTTGGAACGCCGTCAGATTTCCAGTCTGGATGTCACCAAGATCGATCTCTACCGGATCTTGATAGAGTCCGATCGATCCACCTGCGCTCAAGAACAACACGGAGGTCGAGATCACAGGTTCGACGTTCGAACCCAATTGCTGCGTCCCCTTGGGGCTGAGCGCTTCGAGGGAAAGCAACGCGTACAAATTGGTGACGGTCAACGCTCCTTCGGTCAATTGGCTCTGTGCGCTACTTGATAAGGTAAAGGCATACGTAGGATCGTAGGCCGAGAACTGGGGTAAATCGGCCCAGTCAGGACCAAATACCAATTCCCCTTCGAAGACCTCGACCGCGTTGGCGTAGAGTCCATCGACATACGACTGGACTTGGGCTGGGGTCGCAACTCCCGCCAACGCAAATCCAGCAACGGTCTGCGTGCTGGTTCCTTGGCCATCGCTGCCTGTAAATCCGATGTACGCCTTGGCGCCCAATAGCGATGACAAATCAACCGCACTGTAAACGCGGGTGAAGGTGCTCAAGGAGACGGTGTCCTGGAGTGTCTCGGTCAACGTATTGGCTTCTGCGTCGTAGACCAATTGGACTAGAATCGGATTGCCGCTGCTGAAATTCACATTTCCGGTCGGAAGGTAGGTTCCTGAGGTGTTGGTCAGGACGAAGTTCGAGCCTGGCGTGTTTCCAGATTGGTTGTTGGCATAGATCTGGTAGGCTGCCGTTGGGCCTCCGATACCGACATATCCCAGGCCTGTTCCGGCCCCCCCAACAGCACCGACGCCTTGCGTCTGGAACGCTAATGTGATCCCGTAGTCCAAGCCGCTTCCAGTGGTTTGATACACGAAACTCAATTCGAAACTGCCCGTCGAAGGTATTGCCAACTCCGTTGGATTCCACACCGCAGTGGCTGAATTGCTCGTACCGTTCGACAGTGTCAACTTTGTGCGCAGGGCGGCGTTGGCGTTTGAACCAACCCCCTCCCAGCCTACAAACCCACTCATAGCGGGTAATCCGTAATACGCATTGGCCTGGGTTTGATAGAGAGCGATCCCTTGCTCGGTCAGTTCCAACGAGCCATCCGAGTTCGTGGAATTGCCAACGATGTTCCAATAGCTTCGGTAGCTTGCATTGACCGAACCTTCGAACGCATCCACGGTCGTCGTCACACTATCGGTTGCCTGCCGTTTGATCGCGTTGACCAAATGCGAGACCGAGTCGCTGCTGAGCTTGTTATCATTGAGTCCGAAAGCGTCTTGCCTTAATCCATCGGTGATATCTCCGGTGGTATTGACGATCGAAACGACCCCTAGCGGTGCGGTCGTGACGACCGAGGCGAGTCTCAGTTCTCCGCTCGGCTGCAGTACGTAAATGGAATTCAAAGCCGACGCGGTCAGCAATCCGTCGACGATCGTCCCGGTATCGAGTTGCGAGGTTTGCGTTTGGATCACCAGCGGAGCCGCCTGGGTTCCGATGCTCCCATTGCTTGCGGTCAACTGGATATTGGTTCCCATCACCGATGGAGTGGTGGAACCGGCTACCCCCTGAATGTTTCCTGTGGTTTGCAAAACCACAGGGCCTTTGGTCGATTGGATGCTACCGACGAGCAAATTGCTTGGGCTCGATAGATAGACACCTGTGCTTGAGCTTGCGTTGACTGGCGTCGAGCCCCCGATCGAGATCGGGGCGGTGCTCGTTCCAATACTTCCGGAACTGGACTCTAACTGAACGCTCTGGGCTTCGATCAGTCCGCTCGCCGACGCGAATATCCCCTGGCTTCCGACCAACTGGACCGATCCAGGAAACTGAATATTTCCGTTGACATAAAGACTCGATGCGGTGGATTGAACGCTCAAGGAGCCTGTCTTGATCCCGGAAAAATCGATCGCGATGGGATTGCTTGCAGGCAACTGGTTCTTCAGTTGCAACAAAATCTCGGTCGGATACATCCATGACCAGGTCGAATTGGGACCGTAATTCCAGGCACTGGAATTCGACGAGGCAAAGGACGATTGGGCTGACTCGGATTGGGTGATCACGGCGCTGAGCGACTGTGAATACTCGGTCCCGGTTTGTTGCCCAAGAACCACGGAATTGGTTCTCCCTTGGACTAGAAACCCACCGAAAACCGATGTGTTCGAATACGAAAACGCAGAGACCGTCTGGATGGAGGTAGCTCCGCCGTCCCCCCCGGTGAAACCGATGTAGGCCGAACCCCCCAAAAGATTCGCAAGATTAATATTCGGATACGTCCGACTAAAGGTAGCTCCGGTGACCGTATCGGTCAGATTTTCGGTCAGCGTTTGCGAATTCCCATCGAACTCCAACTTCACTTGAATCACGTTACCGCTATTGAAGGCGACGTCACCGGTCGTTAGGTACGAGCCGGATGTGTTATTCGTTACTTTGTTAGTCGTTACGAAATTCGAGCCTATCGTGTGTCCATTGTAAATGTTGATTTGATACGCTGCCGTCGCGCCTGTAATGCCCACATAGCCAAGTAAGCCACCGGCTCCGCCAGCCGCAGTGAGTCCCTCGTTTTGGAATGCAAATGTCACTCCATCGGCGGCTTTGTTCCCTCCCGCTTGATAATCGAACTGGACAGTGAAAGCCCCACTCAGCGGTACAGGCTGCTGATTCCAAACCGCGACCGCTGTGTCTGTAACCCCATCGGTCAAAATCAACTGATCGGACGCAAAAGGGTTGCTTGCCGATCCATAGTTGGTCGGCGCGGTCCCACTGCTGTTGAGTGCTCCCCAAGACCAGGAGTCATTGACGGCGGTCGGCCCGTACAATGTATAAGCTGCATTGGTTTGGCTGAACGCAAGTTGCCGGGAAATATAAGCAGACTGCGTCCATTGATAAGACAGGTTAGGCTCGAGAGCATGGCTGATCGTGACGCCAGAGCTCGTACCTGTATCGGTCATCTCATCTCGCGTAGCTCCATACGCACCCGTATAGATCGCAATCTCAGACGAGTTGGCCGTGTAGACATAAACCGTCGAGGTGTTCGAAAAGGTATCCTGGAATTCGACAATACCCGTCGCAGCGGTTACCGACGCCGCGATTCCTTGGAGCACCATCGGGATATTGGTTTGGTTAACGATGCTAATCGCATTGGGATTACTAATCATGCTGATCTTGCCAGCGTTGGTCGTCGATAAAATCCCACCGTTGAATACCGCAGAAACGTTCCCGGCGTTGATCGAATAAGGCTCCAGGAACAGTTGTTGCAACTGCGCATCGTAAAAGCCGGTCAAACCGGAATCCCCTAAATAGCTATCGATCGATAGTTCGGGGTTCAACTGGGTTCCAGCATCGAACGACTGTTGGAACTGCTCAATCGTGGTCTGCAAACTCGAGCCAAGAATCACGGATGTCGGTGTAGTCACAGAACCCACATTGATAGGGCCATTGATGTCGATGTACAGCGCTGTGACCGAGATATTGCCCGCCGTGATACTGCCCCCCAGTGTCCTTGATTGTGGGCTTGCAACCGTCGCTTGGGTCGGTACCGTCCCATTAACGTTGTAGGGCACCATGGGAAATACGCCACGCTGTGCGCCGTTAGTGCCGTTTTGAGGGCCCGTGCCCTGGGTGACATTCAAGACCGAGTCGTTGAGGTTCCCGCTTGCCAGGGGGCTGTAGGTCTGGGCATTGGATAATGTATCGAGATAACCAAGATCGGGGATACTGTTGTAACCGGTCAGGTATTGAGACCCACTGACAATATTACTTTTGGAACTCCACAGATAAGGGATCTGGCTACCGAAAAACATCACTCCCGTGCCATTCTCGGTTGAATTCCAGTTGTTACCTGCTTTGCTCGGATAGTTGCCCCCAACATCTCCAACCGATACATTCGAATTGGTGAAGCTGGAGATCCCTATCTGAGAGTTATTGTAGAGCCAATTGGAAAACCCTATGGATGTCGAAGCGTTCGATGCGGATCCGTACAAGGCATTCGCGGCGCTGCTGGCCGCTACATTTGCCGAGTAGGCACCCGTCGAAGAAACGTTGGAATACCAGTTAAGTCCCGGGGTGAAGCCCGTGGCGTTTTGCGAAAGCGTGAGCCCGTCGATAAACGCGGTCTCATCCGTCCCACCCGGATTGAGTCCAGTGATGGTCAGGGTCAACGGGGTGACGTAACCCCAGCCAGCAAACCCTGTGATGGAGTTCGTCGTTGAATTGGACATCGTAAAATTCGAAATCGTTTGGATCGATGTCTCCGAACCTTCTCCACCCGTAAACCCAAACGTTGCAGTCGTTCCAAGGACACTCGCGAGATCGATGCCGGCGTAGGGTCGTGTGAAGGTCGCGTTCGTTATCAGATCGGTCAAGGATTCGGTGACCGTTTGAGCATCGGCATCATAAACCAACGTGACCTGAATCGGATTCCCGCTGTTAAAGTTCACTCCTCCTCCGGTAGGTAGATACGTCCCAGCACTGTTCGTGGTTACGAAGTTCGAACCTTGGAAGTGACCGTTGTAGAGATTGATTTGATAGGCCGCCGTGTCACCCAGGATACCGACGTATCCGAGGTTCCCACCGGTTTGACCGAGTGCATAGCCCCCTTGATTCTGAAACACCATCGCGACACCGTCGGCAGCCTTATTCCCGCTTGCTTGATAGGTGAACTCAAACGTCAATGTGCCGCTCGAAGGAATCGAAATCAGATTCGGATTCCAGGCCGCCGTAGCCGTGTCGGTCACACCGGTGCTCAAAGTCAACATGCTTGTGTTCTCGACCGGAGTGGTTTCAGGAAGAGGAGCTACAAAAGGAAGCGAATACGACTGGTAGCTTGTTCCCGATGGCGTGATCGTTCCGAGATTTAGCGATCCGATCGACAACGACAACTCTTGGGCACTATAACCGGCCCTCTGCGCCGCATAGAACTCCAGCTGATACGAACTACCTGGAATCAATCCCGCGAGCTCTCTGGAGATCGTCCCTTTCATTTGCACAAAGGCCACTTGGGAGCCGATCGGTGCCCCGGGATTACCGCTAGTGAATCCACTATTGTTACCGGTGATGCCCGATTGCGAGCTGAAATTCCAGCCCAGTTGAGTTGGGTTGTAAGAGAAAGTGCTTGGTAAGGCGGGACTCCACTGCGGAAATTCAAAGTTTCCATCGGGAATCAGATTGACGCTGTTTCCCCAATAATCTTGAATGTCTCCACTCGTCCCAAAGTATGCAGCGGGTGTGTTGACGATGTACGAGGCGTTCGGAACATCGATCGTCACGTGTTCGGCTAGGATGGTTCCTGACTGAACAAACGCTCCTTCGGAGTTACTGATCGAGACGGTCCCGTCGGTGTTGGTGATGATCCCTAGCAGTCCAAGGGCCGGGCCAGAGGCGTTGTTGCCGACCGGGCCCGCGCCCGTCATGGAAACCAGAACCGTCGGGGCACTTGCGGACGATTGGAAAATAAGGTTCGCAGGCTGGGTCGCTCCGCCGGTCAGATCGATTTGGCCCATTCCGTAGGTCTGGGGAATTGTCAAAGATTCCAATAGCAAATACGCATCGCTTTGGTTCACCAAACTGATCGCCGGCGAATAAGCAGATACCGTTCCCGTGCCGTTCAAACTGCCCGCTTGGATCAATACCCGTCCACCTACGGCCTCAAGTCCCTGGAGGGTGATTGCCGACACAGGGGTCGATGATAGCGACAAACTCAAAACGTCCTGGACCGTAGGATCAAGTCCAACGAGCAACTCCGCCGGATCGTACGCGTCATTAACCGCGACCTGGAACGGAACGAAGGTTTGATTGGCCGTAGGTGAAACGGTTTGCAACGATCCATTGCCCGAAACCGGAAACGCTTGTGGTGATCCACCATTGATTGCCATGGTGAACGAATTGCCCGATTCCTGAATGTTGATCGCCAGTTCGTGGTCCTGCCCGGCAACAATGGTTCCATTGAGAGTCACGGCGTTGCTTGCGGTAACCGAGGAATGGGCCAGCACACTCAGATCGCCAACCACCGTGGGGTTACTCCCCGTTCCGACGAGAGTCGTATCGATCGAGGTTGCGCCCTCGACGCTTGCCGTGAACTCGGAATAGTCGTAGATGTTGGAGTTGCCACCTGCGCCGGCAACACCCAATCCGTCGGTCAACGAGGTGGCCACGGATTTGCTGGAGTGATTATTGGAGCCCGTGGTCTGCACGAGGATGTCACCACCGGCAGTCGAGATTGTCGCGGAATCAATGAGGGATTGCGACTGATTGTTGTTGGTGATTTCCGAGATAGAAATTCCTAACGATGCGCCGACAGGAATCGGACTGATCGAAAAGGCCCCCGCACCGCTGCCGACCGTGGAGTTGATTATCGCCGAATCGGTGGATTGAACCGAAATTGCATTGCCGGCGGCCCCTTGCAACGTCGAGGTCAAACCTGTTCCTGCATAAAGACCTGCAGTGATTGAATTTGCCGTTGTGATGCGAGAGGACGCTCCAGCCGCAGCCAAACTAACTGAAGCGTCTGCACCGACCGAAACGCTCGAGGCTACCGCGATCGCCTCTGCGGTTAACACCTGCTCGTTGGTCGCCTGAACCACAACCGGCCCTCGTGCCATGACAGTGGTTGTCTGCGTTGGGCTTGTGGGATCTCCTATGTAAGCACTGATGGTATGCGTCGGTTCGATTCGGCTAACCGATGATCCAGAAGCGAGCGCAACACCAGCCCCGGTACTTGCGGCTCCGGCCAAAGAGCCCGATCCAACCGCAGTGTAGAACACCGATCCATCCGACGCAGTGACGGTCAAAACATCGGCTGAATCGTCCCCCACGGCGGTACTCCCACCGCTGAGATAGGCCGAAATCGTTTGGGTCGAATCCATTTTCGCGACGGCCGAGGAAGCCGCAACACTGACGCCCGCTTGAGTGGCAAGGGACAGGTCGAGCGCCACTCCAAATCCAATCGATGTCACTTCGGACTCGCTCTGCGAATCGATCGTCAAACCTCCCGTGACTGTCGCGGTGGAATCTTCTAGAGAGGCGATGACTTTGTTGGTGTTCGTGTGCACCGCAGCACCTATTCCCACGGCCACCCCCACCGAAGCATCACCATCGGATACTGCAAAACTAACCGATGCGCCCCCAGCATCGTTGTAGATATTCAAGTTCTCGAGTGCCGTAATCGACAGTGCGCCTCCCCCTGCGCTATTGTCTTGCAACTCAATCGTCGAGTCCGACGAGATCCCAGCCTGAGTTGTGATCGATGTGGTAGATCCTATCCCCGCACCGACGCCATTGATGCCTAATGCCATTCCTCCACTCGCGCTGATGGCGGTGGACAACCCACCTGCAATTGCCAGCGAGAACAGGTTGTATTTCCCTAAAGGTAGATTGATTTCGGTGAGGGTATCATCAAGCTCGCTATAATCTGTAGCCTGCCCCGTAAACGCATCGACCACAAGGTTGCCCTGTTCGAGCGTGATCGTCGAATCGCTGATCGTCGCGAGCGAATTCCCCGTAATCGATACCTCCGTGACCGAAACCCCAGCGCCGATGGATGCTTCCAAGGCCCCCGGTCCAGTTTTATAAGCAATCCCCAAACCCAAATCACCGGCGGCGGTGATCATGATCGGGACAAGCGTCGATACGACCGACATCCCGGCCGTTGTCTCACCCGAGGTGCTAGCAACCGAGCTGCTGGAAATCGTACTGCCAGCAACCGTTGCTTGCACGTCGGCTTTCGTATACTCGTTCAATGCCACCATACCGTATGGGGCGATCCCGATTCCTTTACCCACTTCGAAGACCGCTCCGGCAGCCAAAACGAAACTTCGAGAGGCTTGTTCGGATTGAATGCTCACGGCCCCTTCGGCCTGATCCAAGACGGCATCGCTGATGGTTGCGTAGGTGGTCGAATCCAGCAGATTTTGGGCGAATCCGAACCCAAACCCCACTTTGACTTTCGTCTTTCCTTCGTCCTGCCCGAGCGACGATGACCCTAACGAGGTAACGATCGTAAGCGTACCGGCCGCCGAGACCACATCGTCATTCTCCAGCGCCGAGAGACTGATCGCTCCGATTTCACTGCCGTTGCTGTTAAGGATTTCTGATTTGGTGACATTGGTGATTTGATTGATTGCCACCGATCCGGCGACTTCAATGGCCGTCGCTGCGACCGACGCCCCGTCGAGTCCCGCTGCGAAGTTCCCCAAGTCTTTGTTGTTTTGCGATTTAAGACTTAGCTCGTAGGCCGTCAGGTCCGCGTTCGAGACGATTGCCTGGACGGTCGAAGCGTAAATCAGCGCCGAGCCAGCACCCGCGATTCCGGCTCCGGAATTCCGACCGTCTTCGCGCTGAAAGGCAGCCGCACCGGTTGCCAGATCTGTCTGTGTGTTATTGGTTGCCTGGATTTCCAGCGAGTTGATTTCCAGCGGGTTGACTTCGCTAGCCAGCACCACGCCGTTGAGGTAGGCTTGCACGCTGTCGGTGATGTTCGCTTCGCTATAACTACCCGATACACCAAACCCAAAGTGAATTGGATCTTTCGGGTTATTGGGGACCACTTTGCCTTTTTCGTCCGATTTCCGCTTGGTCACACTCCCGGCGATCGAGACGGGGATGATCTTTCCCGACGCCGAGGCGTCGATGACGACCGATCCGAGCGAATCGATCGTAGGCCATGTGCTTTGTGCCGGCGGGGGCGTTGTTTCCGAAGTCAGGTCCTGTCCGATAAACGCTTGGACATCTCGGTTCAGCACCGCGATCGAGCTACTAAAGCCGATGTTTACCGATCCACCGATGAACAGACCTCCAGTGCTCGGTGTCAAAGTCGATTGGTCGTCCGCGGTGAGTTTAATCTCTCCGGTGGTCTCTTCGTCGGCAGTGATCACTGGGGCCAGGGTTGCATAGAGGATCGCCGACTGCGTCGTCTGCTTCTGGACGTTGACGTCGACAAGCGAGGCTTCCAGACCGAAACCGGTGGAGATCCCGCCGCTTTGAGCCAGCGGGATGAACTCCACCTGAGTCGAGGAGTCCAGCACTAACCCATCGTTTCCGAAATCGATGCGAGTCGGGCCGCTTGGCGCTGCGGCGCCGGTTGCCGTTGAGGTTCCACCGATGATCGCTTGAGTCGTATTATTCAGATCGCTGAAATTGAAGGAACCACCGATGTTGTTTTTTGCATCGGTCAAGCCGAGGAGAGAATTGGAATTCTCACCTAGGCCCCCTTTGGATTTGTACGCATAGTACAACCAACCGAGATTGAGACCCAAGTACAATGGCACTCACTTTAGCGGTGTTTCACTAGATTCGCTGGGTTTATCTTTGGTTTTTCGTTTTTGAAAGTGAGTTGTTTTGGATCGGCGTGTGTATGCTTCTCGAGGATAACTCCTGCCTGGCCTTTTGGTAAGCATTTGAAGGGATGCACGCTGTAGTGCTATCTCAAACTGTGCTTTCCATTGTGTTGCATCCTTGGCCTGTCGTGATTGCAGATGATGTCGATACACCGTCCAGACACCTGTGAAGCTAAGCTCTCGCGGCGTGCAATTTGCAACATAGGCCGCTTGTCGACGAAGTTGACTAGTTAGGTTGTAGGCCACCATGGCCATGCCTAGTTCTTTTCGAAACATCTCAACCGACTTGCTCGTCAACGACTCTGTATCAAAGACCACTTTTATGTTTCGAATGTCGATCTCGATGTGATTACGTTGAAAGTAAAAGTCCTTGAACGCTTTGGGGGACGCTGTTAGGTCGGTAACCAAGAATAACCATTCTTCCCCAATCTTCAGTTCATAGAGCTTCACTCGAAGCGTGCTATCGGTGGGAATCGAGGGATTGGTAGCTCGCTCTTTGTCGGAGGGCGTCCACACAAAGTCGTAGGTCCGACTGGTGGCCGTTGAATCCAGCAGCGTTGCCTTTTTCTTGTGCGCATTGAATCTTTGCTTGGTCAGTCGTAAAACGAAGTTATGTCCATTATTCTTAGCTGTGAGCGCGACAGAGTAGATTCCGAACCCAGCATCTGCCATCACGATCGACCTTTCTGGAAGTCTTGCAATAAGTGGTTCAGCCAATCTCGTTTCTGCAATCGCCTTTTCGCCGTACATCGCCCCGATCTCCGGTGGCAACGCGGCTCCAGAACTAAGTTCATGTGCAGTAACAAGAAGGATTACCGGCCAAACTCCTGGTCCGTGTTGGTTGGATGCAGGAGGGAACGCTTTTCGCAGAGCAGGGCTTGGGGCTCCAGGGAGGGTTGTTCCGTCAAGCAAGAACACACGTTGATCATTAAACGATGGTGGGGTCGACTCAATAATCGAGTTACTGAGCCGATTCTGAAACCAGTCGACAACCTCTAGCGTAAGTCTTTTTCTTGAGTCGCTATACGAGCTAGACCGTTGAGAGAGAGTTCCATCTCGAAGTCGTTTGTTGGCGTTCTTGCCCCTTGGAGCATTGGTAAAGAAGTGCTCAACAGCTCCTTTAAGGCTAGTGTTTGGGTTGAGGCGTTGGAAAAGCATGAGCCAAAGAACAACGCTTGTTTTGTAGACAGCAGCATTTCCAAGTGGCTGGAAATCATCAGCCTCCTCGATATCCATCCATTCCTTTAGCAACTCGAACGCGGAATTGAATAATCTGATATCGCTTGCGTGATCGGGAGTAAGCACGATTGGCTCCTTTGGCAGTTCAGAAAAGCCAATTTCAAAGCGCAAATACCGTGCCGTTTGCAGGGTTATGTTGCCGTAAAATACTCGGAATTCGAAAATGAGTGCCATTTGGCTATCGCCCTTCGGCTATTAGTTTGTTTCACCCGAAGACTCATACCGATGTGCTTAGGAATCACGATTGCTAGGAATCACGACTGCCAGGAATCACGACGCGGAGCATCGTGCAACTTAATCGTGGCTGAAATCAGAATGGCGCATCCGATTCGTCATCGGCCGCTGCTTGTGAGAACGTGTCGTTGAGGTCGTCTTCATTTGAGCTACCTCCGCCCGCCCCCACCTTGGTAAAGCCCATCGCTTCGGCGCTTAGGAAATACTTGACTTCACTCGTAGGGTCTTTCTGCCATTTGCGTCCGCTCAAGCGGTACGTGACATCGACTTCATCCCCTTCTTTCAGCTCATCGGCTGCGTCGCAAGCATCATTGGTGAATTCGACCGGAATGTAATTGGCGAATCGACCGTTTTGTTGTTCCAAAACAACCAACCGCTTTCGGAATCCCTTTTGCCCAAATGACTTGGTGGCTTCAATAACGTGAACAGTTCCGCGGATTTTTGAATTGGTCATGGCGATACGCTTGGGCAATGGCAGGAAATGGGTAATCCCGAATTATATAGGAGTCGATCCCAATCTGGAAACGACCCAAGGATTTTTTTGAACAGAAGTCAAATCTCGGCTTGGATTTCACTGCTATAATGCCCACATTCTAGTTCAACGAGTTGCGTGCAGAAACCCAGGGAGAATTCGAGTATGTTGAAGTTGTGTGTGATGGCAATTTTTATGGTGACTGCGTTCGTAGCTCCGTCGCGACTCTACGCAATCGAACATACCAAAGACTCATTGGAAACCGTCAAGGAACGAGTCGCTGCCAAGAAAGCAATTTTGGTGGATGTCCGCGATTTAGTCGAGTGGGAACAGGGGCATATCAAGAATGCTGAGCATTTACCCTTTCGAGAACTGCAAGAAAAGTTGGATGAGGCCAAGTTACGTAAAAAAATTCCCAAGGACACCATCGTATACACGTACTGTGTCGTCGGTATGCGGTCGTTGAAGGCGGGTGCGATCCTCGAGAAAGCCGGATACGATGTCCGCCCCTTGAAGCCTGGGTACGATGAACTGCTCAAAGCAGGGTTTGAGAATGAAAAGAAGTAACTTGCACGCGACCTCATTCGATCGCGTTGGCGGTCAGATATTTGCTCATATCCATAAGCATCTCTCCCAGTAATTCCATCGGCAATCCGACCACGTTGGTGGCCGATCCGCGGTCCAAGCGGATCCAATTCGGTCCATCCTGAAATCCAAACGCGCCCGCTTTACCGACCCATTGTTCGGAATCGAGGTATGCATCGAGTTGTTGGTCGCTGATCGGCTCCATCCAAAGATGCGATACGCCGACTCGAACAAGTCTGTGCGCCGAAGCTTTGTCCCATAGGCAGATACCACTGTAGACAGAGTGGGATCGGCCTCGGAGTCGCGTCAGCATTTGTCGAGCATGTTCGCGATCCTCAGGTTTACCAAGAATAATGGCAACGCATTCGGCAACGGTGTCGCAGGCTAGCACCAATCCCGAATCGATCTTGTCGATCACGTTGGCTGCCTTCTGGTATGCGAGCCTTGCGACAACTTCGGGCGGAGTCTCGCGGGAGCAGATTCCACATTCTGCATGGGAGTCTGGTTCGAGAACGCGGAAACGATATCCAAATCGCTCAAGGAGTTCGCGACGACGCGGTGAAGAGCTTGCGAGAATGAGTTCTCGACTGTCGGCTTGAAACGAGGGGTGAGGTTCGAGAGACATCTATCCCACGTTGCGCGGTGGCGGAGGGGGTTGCGGAGGAAAGTTTTGTGCAAGCCTTGGCCTGAGTTGCTCCCAAGACGCACGCAGCGATTCGATCAAACGGTGGATGTGACCTGAAGCAAGATACACGCGGCAACTAACCGCCGACTGGGGATAAAAATTGGTGATAAAATCGAAACTGAACTCATATGGACCGTGACCGATCATGACCGCGTTCGCATACGCTCCGCTAAGAATTTCGTCGCGAATTTTGAGATCATCGTAGACTTCTTGTGGGTTTTGACGCTTGAGCGGACTTGCGTTTCCGCTGCCAACCGCATTGCCAAGTTGGTTGGGTGGATTGCCTCCGGCCGGACCGCTAGCACCGGACCCTAGCGAATCCACTGCGGACCCATTTCCAACGCTTGCGGCTGAATTCGGCGGTGGCGCCTGGTTTGAATTTAGGTTTGGGTTTGCATTTAGGTTTGCGTTTGCATTAGGGTTGGATGTCGCATCGGCACCCGGCCAACCATCCACCGTGTTGATGTCGGCAAGGGGAGAGGTTGCCGGTGTTGGTGATGAGGCTGACCCGGTTCCAGATTGGAACGTTCCATTTTGGAAAGGTTGTGCTATGACCGCAGCACTTGGGGCACCAGGGAGTTCGCCGTATCGATTTCGAAAAAGCTCGATATTGGCCGCTAGGGCATCAATGAATTGAGGCATAACTAAATGCGGCAGGATGACTCTCGCCACAATGGCGTTGGGACGAGGCAAATTTCGGACGAAATCCAAAACATATTCGGTACCGCCCGTTACAACAATCACACCCGTACTGATCTCGCCTCGCGCAATGTGTTCTGGAATGCGAGCACGCATGGCAGGCATGTTCTCGTTCGGATCGGGTCTGTCATCGGAGGGTGATGGAAACGGCATCGCGCAATTCCGCGGTTGAATAGTCATTAGATCGTTGGGAAAACAGGCACTATCGAAGATGCCTTCCAGCTAGGAAATAGAATAGCAGATTTGGCGAAAGTTGTCCCTGGCAGTGATTCTAACCCAGCACACGCGACAAAAGCCCAAGGGTTTGCAGTACAATCGAGAGACTCTCTTTGGAAAAGTTGTCCTTTTCCAACTCGTTTCGCCGTCGGACCCGCTCCTCCTCGTCAATCGTTACCAAAAATGTCTCGGTACATCGTTCGCTGCGGATTGATGCGCGCACTGTTTGTGATGAACGCGCGCACCGAACACCGCCGAGGTGCCATCGTCATCGGCAGGACCAATCGCGGCTTGGAACGAGGCGAAGTGCTTTGCGAAGCCACCGATCATGTGCTTGGGCAAATGAAAGACCCGGCGGTGGGCAATATTCAACGCGAAGCAACTCCCGACGATGAAAACGAACATCGGCGTCTACTCGAACAACAAAAACGCGAATTTGAGACCTGCAAACGACTTATTAACGAAATGAATTTGCCGATGTCCTTGGTGGACGTTGAGTTGATCTTTGGAGGGGAGCAAGTCGTGGTGTATTACAG
>Ga0194045_1000264_pt1 | contig 16922 bp, 13 predicted proteins | sample JunL6211m_MetaG_FD_161686 | JGI IMG/M metagenome (GOLD analysis project Ga0194045, IMG submission 161686) | Anoxic zone freshwater microbial communities from boreal shield lake in IISD Experimental Lakes Area, Ontario, Canada - Jun2016-L626-11m | ecosystem: Environmental > Aquatic > Freshwater >...
AAGCGTGGCTGGACGTGACATATTCGAAAGGTTACCCGCTCCGCCGAGCGATGGACGGTTAGCCCCGATCGACGAACCGCCCGCCCCAATACCGCCACCTAGATTTGGCATGGATGGTCTTGCGTTCGCATTTCCAAGCGAGGGGCTCGCAGGCCGAGACATATTCGGCATGTTGGGACGCTGGGTTGGCATGCTCGGTCGCGCGCCGCCACCGGCCATTCCCATGCTCGGTCTCGCACCGCCACCGCCGGCCATGCCCATGCTAGGCCTCGCGCCACCACCGCCGCCCATACCCATGCTAGGTCTCGCACCACCGCCTCCACCCATGCTAGGTCTGGCACCACCGCCACCTCCCATTCTCGAAGCTCCACCGCCTCCACCGCCTCGGCCTCGTTGGGCCATCGCCTCAGAGGGCAGAAGGGCGACGAAACCAATGACGGCTGAGGTAGACAACACCAACAACATCTTAAATTTTTTCATCATTATTGCTCCAAAGATTTTCGTTAATGTTACTTGCCAACAGCTGGTGGTTTCTTGACAACGGTGATCTCGTAGTCCGGCTCTTGCGAATTACCGACCAAGCGATTTGTTCCAGACATGACATAGCGTCCATTCTCGCCGATGGTAATCGTCACGTTGGCCGATCCAGTGAGCCCATCTGGCATGACAGCCGTGGACTGCAATACCCATCCTGCTTCCGTATCAGTCCAAGTGGCTTCGGCGAATCCGCCGTCGGAATCAAATGTCCACGAACGCGGCTTTCCCAGTCTCGGATCCCATCCGATACGCTGAGAACTCTTCATAACGGATTGATCATTTCTATTAACAACAATGTCTCCGACGATGAAATTGTTATCTTCGGACCACTTATAAGAAATTTTCACACGTGCATCTGCGCCTTCGTTAATCCAGTCTCCAATCAACCAGCCTAACGGCTGGAGAAGCTCACCAGGAGACACTTCCGGAGCGGACTCGTCGGCGAAATCACTAAGCGAGGCAATCTTCCAGCCCTTATCGGTCTTCGACAGTACAGAGACGAAACGCACACTCGCATTGCTGCCATCCTTGGAGGACGTGACTCGCGTTCCCTCCTGGATCGCGACGGGTCCAACTAGGCGGATGGAATCCACGACAATTTCCATCTGTGTACCAGGGAACTTTGCAAAAAAGTTTTTTAGCAAGTCTTTGATGGCGTCTTGGCCCTTGTAGACGGTTCCCTGCTCGTCGACAAGCTCTCCATCCGCTAGGAACATGGCAGCCAAATCATCGACTTTCGCGCCGTTGAATGCATTCGCTAAATTTAACGTAATCTTTTGAATCTCGGCGGTCCCTGGCACTTCTTGCGCAGTGGCAGGTGCAGCTTGTGCAGTTGCACGTGCAGCTTGTGCAGTTGCAGGTGCAGATTGCGCAGACGCAGTCGCAGAAAACATCGCGTTACAGTGAGCCAAAACGGCAACTCCCAAAAACCATCTCATCCGGCAAAGCATGGAAAGGATCCTCTTTGTATTTGTACTGAAAGTGAAAAGGCAGAAGAAAAGTATTCCGACAATCGATTTTTAAACAGCCATGGTCGCATGACGCACCAACTAGCGAACCGTTCCCGCCTACAGGTTGTCCGATTCGGACGCCAGAGTGGGACATCACCGCAATGCGAGATCGCAGTTTAGCGCGGTTGAATTATCCCATCCAATAGTCAATTCGTCTAGTCTACTCGTCAAAAGTCTTGAGACTGGTGCCATATTCCGGCATATTTCGGCGCCACATACCAACCAAAATTATTATTGCATTGCGCCAGGTGGGTAGCGGTTTCATGAATCGAGAAAAAAATTCTAAATTCTCCAATTCTTCTCGCCGAACGCGAACACCCGCTTCCGTTCAGCTTGGCAAATGGTTCTGGGGAATCACACGCGCCCGGACGTACCTCCGAGCGCGCGACCAGTGCCAACCCAATCGAAATCCTTTGATTTGATAAGTCTCCATTTTGAGGCATTCTGCCTCGTGGCGGATTCATGCCCCCTGTCCCATCCTCCTCTTTTGATTGCGAGGATGCATTCAACGGTTGCGATAATGCATGATCGCATGGCAAATCGCAGTCCGCACGTGCTATTGAGAGTCGTCGACGGTGTTTGGTATGGCACTTGCAATCTATGGTTCCATCGGCCCAATGGCGTCACTTTGTCGCCCCGAATCGTTGTCCTTGAGGAGGCTATGCAATGTCTCGTGCTATGAATAAATCTTGCGTGTTGGACGTGGTTGATTCGGAGGGTATTTGTGAAAGCGATCCAACGCTTGAGCAGATCGAAAAAGAAACGGCGAAAATTCGCGAGGGATGGAGTGAAAAGAAACGCCAAAGTCGTCGCGTCACCAAGTATTCGCAATTCGTTGCACCAAGCATCCACATGGATGAATGGGCTGCCAGCATCGCTTCCGCTTCGGGAAGCTCATTTTGAGTCTCAAATCATCAAGTACAAGTACGCTGTGTCAGTCGGCTTGATGCTTGGTTTTGCGATAGAGGGTTTTTCGATCTAGGCTGAGGATTCGCGCGGCTTGGGTTTGATTCCCGTTGACCGCTTCTAGTACGTGAGCAATGTATCGCCGTTCGATCTCTTCCATGGAAACAAGTTCCGTTGGATCGAGACCACCGATGAATACTGTTCCGCTCCGAAAGTTACGGATTTTCTCAGGGAGATCCTCCACGGTAATTTTGTCGTAGCGAGTCAATGCGACCGCACGCTCAACGACATTTCGCAATTCCCGAACGTTGCCTGGCCACGAATAGCTCAGCAGTTTTTCGGCAACGCCATCCGCAAACCCTGTGATTGGTTTGTTTTCATTTGCGGCGAACTGTTTTTGGAAGTTTTCGGCAAGACGCAGGATGTCCGTACCGCGGGATCGCAAGGGCGGAAGTTCGATGCCGATCACGTTGATGCGATAGTATAAATCTTCGCGAAAGCGATTCTCGGCGACCGCAGTTTCAAGGTCGCGATGAGTCGCGGTCAATACCCGAACGTCGAAGCTGGTCTCTTTGTCGCTGCCAACCGCACGGACTTTACGTTCTTCTAACGCTCGCAAAAGCTTGACTTGCATCGACATGGGCATGTCACCGATCTCATCGAGTAGCAGCGTCCCGCCATCGGCTTCGAGAAACAATCCGCGTCGCTCGCCTTTGGCGTCCGTGAACGCGCCTTTCACATGTCCGAACAGTTCGCTTTCCAGCAAGGTGTCCGTGAGGGCGGCGCAGTTGATGGCGACGAACGGTTTTAATGAACGTCGGCTGCGAGCATGAATCGAGCGAGCCACGAGTTCTTTTCCAGTGCCGCTTTCACCATTGATGAGAACAGCGGCATCCGTTTGGGCGACCTGCTGTAATTGATCGTACAGCCGACGCATCACATCGCTTTGACCCAGAAGCTCCCCGAACGCATCGGACTTGTCTGTCGAAGCTTCTAGCAATTTTACTTGTTGAGTCAATCGTCGGTGGGCAACGGCTCGCATGAGCGTGATCGAAAGCAAGTCCATTTCGATAGGTTTGGTAATGAAGTCGTAGGCTCCGCTACGCATCGCGACGATGGCTGTTTCCAACGTTCCAAAAGCGGTCATCACGATCACGGGAATATCAGGGCGAAGCTGCGTTAATTGTTGGCAGAGCTGCAATCCCGTAGTGGCGGGCATGCGTATATCGGTGAGGACAACGTCGAAGTCATGTTGATGTAGCATCTCGATCGCTGCGGCGCCTGAGGTGCACCAACGACTTTGAATACCACGAAGCCGGAGATCCGTTTCGATGAGTTCACACATGTTGCGTTCGTCATCGACGATCAGAATTCGCGGCAACGCATTGCTTGTAGTCATACCGATGCCTGTTTCGGGTCAATCGCACTAGGTTTCGCCGGCGGTAAGAGAACACGGAACGTGGTACCGGCTCCAAGCCGACTCTTAATTTTGATTTCACCGCCGTGTTCACTAACGATGCCGTACGCGATTGAAAGTCCAAGCCCAGTCCCCATCCCTACATCCTTGGTTGTAAAAAAAGGCTCAAACGCACGATCGATATCTTCGCTCTTCATACCGACTCCCGTGTCCGTGATTTGAATGCAGACTTTTCCAGTCTGTTCTCGGAGCATTTCTACCGTCAGTACACCACCATCAGGCATCGCTTGAATTGCGTTCCGGATGAGATTGGTGAGCACTTGTTGGACCTGAGCCGCATCACCTGCGATGGAAAACGGATCTTCGGGGATGACCGTTATGAGTTCGACGTTCGCATTCTTGGCCATCGGTCTCATGATATCGCACGTGCTCAGAACAATCTCGCGCGTTTTGATGAGACTGTGCGATGAAGGAGTTTGACGAGCAAAATCAAGCAATTGACGAATGATGACGGTCATGCGATCCGCTTCGGATTTGATCGTTTTCGCGCTGGCCTCAATTTCTGCGTCGGACAACTTTCCGGTAGCGATCAAGCCCGCTCTCCCCGACACGACATTGAGCGGCGTGCCAAGCTCGTGAGCGACACCCGCTGCCAATGTTCCGATCGTGCCTATTCGATCGGTATGACGGATGGTGTCGCGTTGCTCGCTCAATCGATAGCTCATCTGACTGATCGCTTTCGCTAGCCGCCCAAGTTCATCGCTGGAACTTAGTACAGCCGGTTGCGGGAAGTTGCCTTGGCCAATCGTGTTCACTTGTTCGACCAACTTCTTTAGCGGCTTGCCGACCCAATGAATTCCGCCTAAGAAGATGACGCTCGCAGATAATATGGCGACACCCAACAGCGACAGGATCGATCCGTATAACGAGGCACGCACATACGCAGCTTGAGGCTCCATCGGTATTGCAACCTCGATAGCGCCCGCGTCCTTGCCGTCGACGACCAGCGGCACATAGGAATAGCCGATTGGATTGTCGTCCGATGGAGCAACGACAACCGTCGAGACGCGGTGAGTGAGAGTTTGTTTCTCCAGCGTAGAGCGCTCGTTACCGTCGATCCATCGCATGTGGGGGCCTGTCAGCTTCTGCGTTGAAATCTCAACGACTTGCTGGACGGTTACGACGCCACCATCGCGATATGCCGTAGTTATTGCGGGATCAAGAGTCTCAACGAGATTCTTCGCGTGCGCCTCTCGCAACTGTTGGTCCCACTCGCTTTGTCGCTGCAGTATTTGCCAGGAGAACAACGAAACGATGCCGAGCACACCAACAAGAAACAGAAGTATTAGTTTAGCAGCGAGTTTCATGTTGATTCATTGGTCAAGGATCCTCGACCCACCTAAAAAAAGAGCGGCCGACGCTCATTGTACAACAAGCGTCGGCCGTAGAAAGTCAGCCCGGGTATCCTTACCAGGTAGGAATCGTCATTTCTGGATCACGACGAATCGGGAACCCTTCCCACTTCGGACTAACATCAGAATAGAACCATCTTGGTCAGCCGCAATTGCCTTTTCGAAATCCTTTGCAGTCGCAACGTCTTGACGATTGACTTGAACGATTACCATACCCCGCTCCAGTCCCGCTGTTTCCGCAGCACTGCCCTCTTTCACCTGAGTGATCACCACGCCTTTTTGTCCCTCCATCTCAAGTTGTTTAGCAACTTCAGGTGTCAGTGAACCGAGCTCCAAACCGAGTGATTCCATTTTCACTCCGCCCGGGTTGGATTTGGATTTCGTGTCGGCAACGAAATCTTTCGGGGCTGCTTCCGGCTGATAACTCAATTCGATCGGCTTGCCATCGCGAATCACATGTACGGTCAATGGCTTGCCCATCGGCGATCGTTCAACCGCGATCTGCAACTGTTGTGGTGTCGCCACCGGGTTATCGCCGAATTTGGTGATGACGTCTCCCGAAATCAATCCAGCCTTGGCAGCAGGCGTCTCGGGGAATACGTCGGTCACTGCAACTCCGCTCTTGGGTGCCACTCCGAGTTGCGTACCCAGTTCGTAGCTCACCGGCTGGATGCTAACACCCAAGTAAGATCGTTTGACCTTTCCATTGTCGATGAGTTGCCCGCTGACCCATTGAGCCAAATTGGACGGGACCGCAAATCCTACGCCGTTGCTGCCACCTCCTTGCGATGAGATGGCCGTGTTGATCCCAATGACTTCTCCACGCAGATTCACAAGCGGTCCGCCGCTATTGCCAGGATTGATAGCGGCGTCGGTCTGAATGAAGCTCTCGCGATCCGCGATGCCGATACCACGATCCTTTGCGCTGACAATACCGGCAGTCACGGTGCTTTCTAGTCCAAAGGGTTGTCCTAAGGCAACGACCCAATCTCCAACTTTCATCGAGTCACTGTTGCCGATCTTAGCCGCAACAAGACTTGCATCACCCTTGAATTTCACGACCGCGATGTCGGTCGATGGATCGGTCAAAACCTCCGTCGCAACGAACTCACGTCCGTCTTGTGTCTTGATGATCACTTTACCACCACCGGCAACCACATGGTTGTTTGTAAGCACGATGCCGGCCGAGTCGATGATGATGCCCGAGCCAATACCACGCTGGGATGGTGAAGGGGATGGCTGTCGGTCTTGCCCCATTCCTCCACGGCCTCGAAACATCTCCTCAAAGGGAGTTCCTTTGAACGGATTACTTTGGTTCGGTGCACCATCTTCGGATGGCAATGGCTGATTAACCGATTGCCGTGAATTGTCGAGGCGGTTCTCGATCGCAACGACGGACGGTAAGACATAGGTCGCTACATTACTGAAAGCCGTCGAGAGTGAGTCTGCAACGGATAGCGTTTCAGCCGAGGTGGCAATTGCCTTGGGTGCATGGGGCGTCTCAGGGCTTGCGGCGCCGATCAACAATCCTGTGGCCGCAACCGTCAATGGCGCCGCGATCAACGCCGCGCGAAATCTTGCACGTGAGTTTTTCATGATATCGATTCCCTATTTGCTTCTATGGAACGGTGATTCGGAGCGACAACCTGACGCCTTTGGGCCGATAGGACAGTAGATTGCAAGTGCCATACCAAACACGATCCACGAGTTCGAAAAGTAAGAGCGGGCTGCCATTTGCCATGTGATCATGCATTATCGCAACCGTTGAATGCATCCTCGCAATCAGAAGCGGAGGATGAGCGATGAGGCATGAATCCGCGACGAGGCAGAATGCCCCAAGATCAACTCCGAATCAACGCAAAGGCATGAGACCGGGGCTGGCATCCAAACGACCTTGAATTTCCTCGACGATCCTACGCGTTTCTAACCCCCCGAGTCCACCGAACTCGGTATGGAACTGATCTCGGCCTATTCCTTCTGGTAGATCGTTTATGTCGGGGCAGAAATCCGAACTTTGCAACCCTCGAATGATTCGCATTTGCAGGTCGCTCGCCGATTCTTTGCTGCTCGTGGCAATCTCAGCGAACCTTATCCCTGCAAGATTTGCGGCGAGGTCTACAAACGAGAAACCGGAACCATCGGGCATGGAATCCATCAATTCCTTGCCAACGCCGACGGCCTTCGAGCGACTTGGGTCGGCGAGAATCACCAACGCGGCGCTCACCCAAAAATGCCTCGCAAGATCATTCCGACCTCGAAGCGTAATCCGCGTTCGGATCGCATTGATCTCGGCCATTCGATCGAGGTCGATGCGCCTCCTGGCAACTGCCGCCACGCGTTCTTCGCCCAGGATGACCCCGAGGGCTAATATCGCCGCCTGATTTGCGAACACAGCATCGGTCCGATGCGAATTGTCCTCTGCAAAAGAAAATGCTGCCTGGAGGATCGCCGTAAATCCGTCATCTCCGTTGGGAATCTCATTCGCTTTAGCAAGCAGATGTTGGCCAGTGATACGAGCCGCGACATCGAGATCGTCCGAAATACCTATCGACGTTCCCCAGACAAAGAGTCCACTAGCGAAAACGATCAGCGTCCCAACTGCGATGAGACTGCGCTGCATCGAATAACCCACGAGAGTGCCGATGACAACGCTTACGACCGCCAATTGAATTTGCATCGGTATTGGTAAGTGGCCGTGGTTAATCCATTGGCTGACCACGGCCAGCAGCGGTGCAAACAGGACGACAATCGATGCCGCCCACAATATCCGCACCGGAAAGAGGACCAACGAAATCAGAATGCCCAGCACGCCGAATCCGGTTGCGCGTAAAACGAGCGTGGCAAGGGCACGAGCCATGGGTTCCGACAGGCCTAGCAGGCCACGCACGGCCCGGACAGACCATTCGGGTGCCCCAAGGGGACGCGGGTCTGGAATAACACAGAGCGCCGCGAACCAAGCCAACAAAGCCAACCCAAAGAATAGCCGCACCGATTGCGGTTGGCGATAGGAAGTGATTGCGATGACGGTTGATTTCATCCTGTTAGCCCCAATGTTAGCGTTAGCCACAATGTTAGCCCCGAGCTGAATAGGATTCATTTAATTTTCGAGCGAAGATTGTCGTGACTGTCATTTTTTGACCCAACCGGCATTCAAATATCTCACCAGTGTAATTGCTACTTGTCCTAACCAATACTGGTACTGGCCGGAACATTCTGGTTGCGAAACGGGCTACAATCGAGAAGTCTAACTTCCTGCCACCATCCCCTGCGAAAGTCCTCCCAAAATGGTTCGATTGCTATGCGTTTTCTATCTGATTGTCACGGCCGTTTGCGCAGATACCGTATCCGCTCAGCCTCCGGCTGTTGTTGAGGATTACCCGATTCACCCCGACTCAGTGCAGAAGCCAGGCGTGCCTGAAGGAATGGTTTCACAAGGAACTTCAACGGGCTCGAAACTATTTCCGGGAACTGTACGAGACTACTGGATCTACGTCCCAAAACAATACGACGGATCAAAACCTGCTGCCTTGATGGTTTTTCAGGACGGTGGTGGCTATGCGAAACGAAACGGAGGCACCAACGTTCCAAACGTGTTCGATAATCTCATTCACAGTGGCGAGATGCCTGTCACCATCGGCTTGTTTATCAACCCAGGCGTTGTCCCAGCCAAGAACGAAAATAGTCAGGCTCGGTTCAATCGATCCTATGAGTACGATAGCGTCGACGATCGATACTCTCGTTTTTTGATCGAGGAATTCATTCCGATGATCGAGTCCGAGCACAAGCTCAAGATCAGCAACGATCCTAATGACAGAGGTCTATGCGGTTCCAGTTCCGGAGGAATTTGTGCATTCACTGCGGCCTGGCATCGTCCCGACGTTTTCCGTCGCGTGTTTACTACTGTCGGAACCTACGTCGGACTGCGTGGCGGACACGAGTTGTCGACTCTCGTGAGAAAAGCAGAACCCAAACCGCTAAGGATCTATCTGCAAGACGGAGCCAACGACAACAACATTTACGGAGGGGATTGGTGGATGGCAAATCAAGCGTTGCTTCGTTCGCTCGAGTTCTGCGGTTATGAAGTCGAACACGCTTGGGGTAACGGCGGCCACAATGGCAAACACGGAGCTGCCATCTTTCCCGACGCAATGCGTTGGCTATGGAAAGATCACGGCAAGCTGCCGGTCAAAACTCATCCTGAAAAGTCAAAGAGTGAAGCCAATAAATTCCTCGTGGAGGGTTCTGGCTGGGAACTGGTCACTTCCGGACACCAGTGGGCTGAAGGCATGGCCATCACCGACGACGGAACACTCTATTTCACGGACGTACCCGCTTCGAAATTGGTTAAGATTACGCCCGATGGCAAGCAGACGTTGCTGGTCGAGGACACAGGTGAGGCCAATGGAATTGCTTTGGGACCAGATGGAAAGCTGTACGGAGCATGTAGTAAGGCAAAACAGATTCGCGCTTGGGATTTGGCGACGATGAAGATGGAGGTGGTCGCAGAGGGAACCAACAGCAACGATCTCGTTGTGCGCCACGATGGCTCGATCTACTATACCGATCCAGCCGCTGGAAAGATCTGGATGCTCGATGGGAAAACCCGTCAAAGACGTGAAGTCGATTCATTTCGCGATTGCAATGGAATCACGCTCAGCGCGGATCAAACGCAACTGTTCGTTGCCCACTTTCCCGGAAGATTTATTTACGCTTTTACCATCGCCGATGACGGTTCGCTTGAGAATAAGCAACCGTACTATCACATGGAGCTCCCTATCAATGAGCCGTCGGGGCATCTGGATGGCATGTGCGTTACCAAGGACGGCTGGTTGATTTCCGCGACCGAGGCGGGTGTGCAAATCTGCGACCAGCCCGGTCGCGTTCATTTGTTAATGTCGTTGCCGTATGGTTCGAAACGCCCATGTTATGCGAGGTTCGGTGGCAAAGACAACAAGACACTTTACGTTGCCAACGTAGACAAGATTTGGAAACGGGAACTTCAGCTGGAAGGAGCCAAACCCTACGTTGCACCTGTGAAACCGCCCAAGCCACAACTTTAGAACGAGCCAAGTTGTTGCCTGACGATGTTGCCTCGGGTTGTCTTGGAGCCGATGGCTGACCAGCTAGCCGATGCGGACCTTTCCGCTAGCGTGACGGTAACGATCCTCTGGGATCATCCCAGAGGCATTCAAATCATGCCACTGGCTTTATGCCAGTGGTATTTGACCTTCGCCCTAGAGTGACAGTAACGATCCTCTGGGATCATCCCAGAGGCGTTCCATCGAACTACATATTGATTTCAAAACCCTTGCGGTTTTCTCGCTTGAGGAACGAGTTCGCCTGAGCATCATCGATGATCTCACGCTTGATCGGATCCCACTTGAGTTCGCGCCCCAAACGCATTGCGATGTTGGAAAGGTGACAGATCTCAAGCATGCGGTTGTGCGACCAGACGTCGGAGATAGGTTGCTTCCGCGACTTGATGCCTTCGATGAAGTTGGCGGTGTGGTTCGCGCTGACCTTGCCACCGTAGACTTTTTCGATCGCCCCATCCGGAAGCGGGCTTTCTTTCAACTCTTCAACCGGTTTGCCGGTGATCTTGCCTCGGTTGACGAAGAATCGACCTTTAGTACCCTCGAACAGTATGCCGTTGTCCCCTTCGCTGGTGATAATCAACTCAACGTCGTTGGGCATGGCGGCGCGGATGGTGAAGTTAGTCGCCGCATTGTATTGGTTGCTTGGGACCGGGTTCCCGTCTTTGTATTCGACCGGCAACTTGTAGTCGACAGGCGTGATTTTACTTGGGCCGGTGTCCGTCGCGCCGAGTGCCCAACAAGCGATGTCCACGTGATGCGCGCCCCAATCGGTGAGTTTTCCACCCGAGTACTCGTGCCAATTTCGGAACGAGTAGTGGCAATTGCTGAAGAGCGGTACACCGCCACCGTAACCTTGTCGGAGTTCCGGTAGAGCCAGGTAAGGAACTTTGGCAGCCGGGCCGAGCCAGAAATCCCAATCCAGCCCTTCCGGTACGCCGACCGCCGGAATGACAGGGGAGGACTCCATGCTGTCGATGCCACACGTCACTTTTTTAACGGTCCCGATCCGACCATTTCGGATGAGCGCGATCGCCAAAAGGAAGCGTTGGTCGATCTCGGTTCGCTGCATCGTGCCAACCTGGAATACGCGGCCGGTTTCTTTGACAACCTTCTCGATGAGCTTGCCTTCATCGATCGTCAATGTGAGCGGCTTTTCGCAATAGACATCCTTGCCCGCTTTCATCGCCTCAACCGATATCTTCGTGTGCCAATGGTCCGGCGTGGCGATCATGACCGCATCGATATCTTTGCGATCGAGAATCTTGCGATAGTCGCTATACGCGTCCGGCTTCTTGCCTTGGCCCTTTTCCACCTTGGCAACGTTAACACCCAGAACCGTTGAATCGACATCGGCGAGCGCCGCAAAATCGGCGAAGCCAAACGACTTGCTTGTAATTGTCCAGCCTTGATTTCGCAGCCCAATCGTCGCAAAGACGGGACGATCGATCGGCGACGCATAGCCGAGAGCCCGGTGGGCAGATGGGAGCAGGACGCTTGCAGCCCCTGCGGTAGCGACACCTTGAAGAAACGTGCGACGCAATGTTGGATGAGAGGATGGCATCTAGGAAGTCCTTCTGGAAAAATGAATAGCGAGTGAAATTAAACGCGGACCGATCCCCAAACGATACACCATACCGTCTCCCTTTTGAACTGGCACAGCGGAATTTGTGGCAGTTCAGGGCGGATAGATTGGCGGAACTAGGAGACGTTTTTAACGCAACTACCGGGCTGTCCGACTCACGCGTCCGATCGAACGCGAGCCAGAGGCAGCAGTTTTTGGTCCATTTTAGGGTAAGCTTTTTCTGCCGAAACCCGTGAAATAGTAGACAGCACCGATCAAAGCAACGCACACCAGCAGTGCCCGAAATACGCTCGCCATAATCAATCCGGAGTAGTTCTTCGGTAGGTCAGGCAATTCTTGGAACAGGCTCTGGATGGCTACTTCCTGTACCCCCACGCCGCCAGGGGTTAGGGGCAATGTGGCGGCCGCCATCGCAGGTGGGATCGTCATGAAGTGTTGACCCACCGTCGGGCTTTCGCCATAAAGCGCGTCGGATATCAACACACACCCAAACGTCAAGCAACAATGCACCAAGATGCTTGCCCCAATGAGTTCGCCAACGAGTCGCGGTCTGCCCTGAAAGATCATGCAGGCATGAGCGACGCGATGAAGAATATGGCCAGCGATCGGAATTTTAGTTAGCCACTTGATAGGTACTCGGTGTCCAACCACAACGATTAGCAGGAGACCGGAACCACCCACCGCGCTGAGCACCAACGCGCTAATCCAAATCCACTTCATTTTTGGCGAGAGTTCCGTTGCCATAGAAAGGCTAAAGCCGGCGACTAGAACGAGCCCCAGCAAGCCAATGGCTCGATCAACCAACACCGAAGCAACAACTTCGGCCCGTTTCTTCTCCGTGTTCCTTGCCGCCTCGATTGCTTTGAAAACATCGCCGCCGACGGAACCGATACTCACGAGATTGAGCAATGTACCGAGAAACCCCAATCGTATTGCCTCCGTCAATCGAAAAGGCACGCTTAAAGCCTGAACGAGACGTTGCCATCGCCAATACGTAATCAAATGGGCTACAAGAATGACGACGAAAGCCTGGCCAAGAAGCCACCAGTTTTTCTCGCGTGCGACCAACGCTTCCCAGTCTTTTTTTGGAAATGTCGCAATGATCCAAAGGACAATCGCCGCGAGAATGACGAGCTTGGCGACGGCGATGACCGTGGACGTAACTTTAGCCTTGGACAGCATATTTTTAAAAAACAAAAACCTCGGTGGTCCATTCAATGGTCCACCGAGGTACAAACCAATAGTAATTTTCTCGACACTGATCGCCAATCCACCGGCTGCTTCCAGGGCCCTTGCTTGGAACCCACTGAATGGCAGTCTCCGTCTGCGGTCTTGGTCAACCCAGTTAGGCTGCGCGAACTGCCGCTGCGAGTTTCGCTGCGTTGGAGGTATCTTCCCATGTGAACTCGGGATCGTTTCGACCGAAGTGACCACCAGCCGCAGTTTTGCGGTAGATGGGGCGTCGTAGCTTTAAGTACTCGATGATTCCACGCGGGGTCAGGTCATAAAATTTCTGAACGACTTCGCAAATCTTTTCGTCGCTGACTTTGCCGGAGCCTTGTGTATCAACGCGAACACTAACCGGCTTGCTCACACCGATCGCGTAGGCGAGTTGGATTTCACATCGATCCGCCAAACCGGCTGCAACGATGTTCTTTGCGACGTGGCGAGCCATATAGGCTGCGCTTCGATCCACCTTGGTCGGGTCCTTGCCGCTAAATGCACCACCGCCATGTCGCCCCCATCCGCCGTAGGTATCGACAATGATCTTTCGGCCTGTCAGACCGCTATCGCCGTGCGGGCCACCGACGACAAAGTTTCCGGTTGGGTTGATATGGTAAGTGATGTCGTCCTTGATCATGTTGGCTGGCAAGCATGGCTTCACGATCTTTTCGATGACGAACTCTCGGATTTCCTTTTGAGAGACGTGTGGAGCGTGCTGTGTTGACACGACAACGTTGTTGATGCCGATCGGCGTGTAGTCATCGTATGCGACAGAGACTTGGCTCTTGGAGTCAGGTCGTAGCCAGTCCACTTCCTTATTGAAGCGGGCTTCCGTCAATCGATTGGTAATGCGGTGAGCCAACGCGATGGGCAGTGGCATCATCTCTGGCGTGTCGTTGCATGCGTATCCAAACATCAAACCTTGGTCACCGGCACCGGTGTCTTTGCTGTCCGTGGAACTGTCGACACCCATCGCAATGTCAGGGCTCTGTCGATCCAATGCAACCATTACATTGCAGGTTCGGCCCGAAATGCCGGCTTCGTCGTCGTCGTATCCGACATCGAGAATGGCTTGTCGGACGATGTCCGAATAATTCACGACTGCCTTAGTCGTGATCTCCCCAACAATCAACGCGAGTCCCGTCGTCACCACGGTTTCGCAAGCCACGCGGCTCATGGGATCTTGTGCCAGCAAAGCGTCCAACACACTGTCGGAAATCTGGTCAGCCAGTTTATCTGGGTGACCCATGGATACTGATTCGCTTGTAAAGAGATATTTGCCCGAAGCCACCGAACCGACCTCCCTCGAAGGATTTTCGAGAATGAAGTATTGAGACGAAACTGCCAGTTACCGAGCTCGATAGTGTAACCACCATTTTCAATTGTAAAATGGCAAAAATATATCCAAAACCTTCGGTACGATCCGCAAAATCCGTAAGCTTGAGCGAATCCCATCGTTTCAATGCGATAAATGTCTTGTATTCCTCAATCCTTCTCACATAGCGATGTATTTTTCCGGTGCCTAGAACTTGAATTCAATTTCTCAATGTGTTTCCACACTGGATCAGCTAGTATGATACAGCCGCTACAACGGTCAGACTCTGAACCGCGTTTCGCTTGCTCAAACGCTTGGGCTTCATGGTGGACTGAGCCCACTTTACGAGCTGGCATTTTGGACGCAGTAGAACGTATTGCGATCGTGATTCTCTTCACGAGTTTCCTAAACGCCTTGGTCACGTCGATGATCACCTCCCTTCAGGCGGGTCAGGCAGTTGTGATTGGCGACATCATGCTGTTGATTACTGAAACGATGATGGTCGTTTTGGTTTTGTTTCGACGCGGTGCTAAGAATTTGTCTTTGCGCCCGATGGACTGGGGGCTCGCCTTTTCGGCAACATGCATGTCGTTGCTGGCTCGTCCATTCGCCGGTCAACCACACGCATGGGATGCGATTGCGGCCTTGTTGATGATCGTAGGGCTCTCAACTCAGTTGTATTCAAAGTTGACACTGGGACGCCGTTTCGGATTGGTCGCAGCCAATCGCGGCATTTGCATTTCGGGCCCATATCGCTTTGTAAGACACCCTATCTACCTGGGATATGTTATGCTCCACACAGGCTTTTTCTTGCTGAATCCAACCGCTTGGAATCTTTGTGTTTTCGCAATCTTATACACGATCAAGATCCCTCGAATCCTTGCCGAAGAGAGTCTACTCGGCCAAGATCCTGACTATAGAAGCTACATGCAAAAGGTCCGATCGAGGCTCATTCCAGGTTTGTTCTAGAACCGGCGGACTGTCGCCCAACGGTGCTCACTTTCGGTTCGGAAAACATGAATCGTAGCCACGCTTTGATGCTGTTGTCGGAATGCACTGGCGATGATATTTGGTCCATCGAATACTGCCGCCAGAGGCTCGTTCCCGAAGCCTGGATCAAGCAATTGCGGGACGCGTACGAAAGCGGCTTCGATTCAAACGATGCCATGATCTTCTATCGAGAAAAACTCGTAAGCCAATTCTCGGGCGTCCGAGACGTCGACCTCGCGTGCAAGCTCGGCCAGTTTCTAGGGCTTGAGATCGACCGAATCGTGTCGTCGCAATACTCACGATCCGGCGTGGTCGGGGCCATTCGCGAGGCTATGGAAGAGTCGTAAAGCGTACTCGATGACATCGCAGCGATTCGAGCACGAGTCTTCCGTCACAGCTCCACATTTTTTGCATGTTCAGGTTGTAGTGATAAAAAGCTCAATTCCGATGACTGCGAATGCCGATCCTAACGTCGATCGCAATTGCGAAGACATTTCGTATTAAACCGGGGGGTTCAGTCATGGTCCGCAAGGCCTTATTGGTCGCTGCACTAGCAATTGTCGCTGGTCTAGCATCTTCAAACGAAACACAGGCCCAACAGCAGCAAGCTTACGGCCAAGCATGGGGAGGAGCTGCTGGCAATCGCGACTATCAGCGATTCAACCACTACCCATACGTTTACTATCCGCAGAATTTCTACGGTAACGAGTATTTCAAGAGCAGTGATAGTCTCTATTATCGCTACCCTGCAGAAATGCAGATCCCAGTCTACAATCGCAAGTGGTATAACTACTACCCTACCAATCAGCGATACCACTGGGGACATCAATTTTTGACGGACGTATTCTAGTCACGGTCTAGTCTCTGGTCACAGCTAGTCTCTGGTCACGGCTGTTGAAAAGCAAAACAATTCCTGCAAAGTACAATTCCCGCAACACTGCGATGGTTTACGGACCTCGCAGTGTTTTTTCGTTGGCTGGGATTAAAATGGAAAATTGCTTTTAACGAATTCCTTGTTGAACCGAAGATCACCCTAAGATGGACGAAGTCAATCGAACGGACGAACCAAATCGTTCCATCGCCAAAAGGCAAATCGCACGTTTGCTGGGTGGTTCTTCCTACCCCATGTACGTGCTTTCTGAAGACGATACGTTAGTCTTTGCCAACGACACCATGGGAGCATTCGTGGGTCGATCGCCAGAGAGTTTGCTGGGACTTGCCTGTTCCTCACCGATCCCAAGGGACGCTGAATTGGACTCAGGCTTGAAAGCGTTTTTGTCACTCCCCGTCACGTGGTCACGCAGGCACGTGAAGATCGTCCCACTGGCCAATCCATTGATGGCCAATCCATTTAACGATGCCTCAGCAGCGATTCCGTTCGAACCGACGCTCAAGAACATTGCGTGCGAAAAAGTTCGATGCCTGATTCCGTT
>Ga0194045_1000266_pt1 | contig 16901 bp, 11 predicted proteins | sample JunL6211m_MetaG_FD_161686 | JGI IMG/M metagenome (GOLD analysis project Ga0194045, IMG submission 161686) | Anoxic zone freshwater microbial communities from boreal shield lake in IISD Experimental Lakes Area, Ontario, Canada - Jun2016-L626-11m | ecosystem: Environmental > Aquatic > Freshwater >...
CAACTTGTCGGACTTGACTGGCGTTTCGTCTCCGCGCAACATCGGAGCTGAAGCCGTGAAAGCCAAAGCAATAGCCAAAAATCTTGTCAGGTTCCGTTTCATGTTCCTACCCTTGGATACTAAATTTCCGCGCAAAAATTGATTTCAAAACCGTTCCGGCGCACCGCGCAAATGACTATTCACAGGTCGCTGGGGAGATCCTACAGAAAACTTCTAATAGGCAAGTTGCGTGCCGAAACACAGGTTCGTGTCATAAGCCTAGAGTTTAGGTTACACTCCAAACAGTCAAATTCCAATCGAAATGAGACCTTTTTGTGACACCAATTCGTACAAATTGACCGAAAAACACAATTCTCTCGATGTGGGGTCTCGCAAAAGCGTTGCAAGAACGTGGCAGTTTGCTACCTTTTCGTGTTCAAACTCGCGCAAGGTCGCGAACCGGCACATCCATACTCTCGAATTTAGGAATGTTACATGTCCATGTACGTAGGCGAATCATTGGTTGGAGAAGGAAACGAGATTGCTCACATTGATCTCATGATCGGTAGCAAGGATGGCCCTGTGGGTACCGCTTTCGCAAATGCTTTGGCAACACAAAGCAGCGGTCATTCCAATTTATTGGCAGTTCTTGCACCGAACGTTGCGGTCAAACCCTCGACGGTGATGATCACCAAGGTCACGATCAAGGGCATGAAACAAGCGGTTCAAATGTTTGGCCCAGCGCAGGCAGCCGTTGCTAAAGCAGTCGCGGACAGCGTTGCGAGCGGAGTTATTCCAAAGGATCAAGCCGAAAACTTGGTCGTGGTATGCGGCGTATTCATCCACCCAGCAGCCGCAGACGACAAGAAAATCTACGACTTCAATTATGCTGCAACTGTCGATGCGATCTCGAGCGCAATGAAAGGTCTTCCGACCGTTCAACAAATGCTTGATAAAAAGGATACCGCCGCGCATCCATTCCGCGGTTTCTAGTTTGGCATAGGATGGGACCATTTGTCCCGTCGGTAGTTTCCAATCTGCCGCATGTCTTACTGGCGTTTCTGGCGGTTCTACGTCATGGGTACCGCGAATCGGTCAATCATGTTGAAAGACCGGGACGTCCGTTTGAGGGAAAAAACGTGCGCATCCACCGTCTTGCAAGGATCAGTCATCCAGCAGGCGGTGGATTTCCTTTAGAGCCATGCTTTGGCAAGCTCAGTTAACGATATGTTCCACACTGACGCTTGCCGTTCCTCCATCGAAAAAAGGCGACGTCACAAAAAATGACGATTCGAAATGACCTCAAGATTCTTTATCACTTGGTCCTTCGGCCTGTTCGTGGAAAAGACCATGCGGACCGAATGGAGAATTTCTACTCTGGTCAAGCGGAGGGTTACGATGATTTTCGCAAAAGGCTGCTGAAGGGGCGCGAACACGTCTACCAAACCCTCGGACAATCCGAGCCTTGCGTGTGGGTCGACTTCGGCGGAGGCACGGGATCAAACCTCGAGTTTATTGGGCCAAACATTTCCAAGTTCTCGAAAATCTACGTAGTTGATTTGGCAACTTCTCTCCTCGGGATTGTCAAAAAACGAAGCGAACGCAATGGTTGGACGAACGTAGAAGCGGTCACCGGCGACGCCACCACCTGGACTCCGCCCGAAGGCTTCGCTGACATTGTGACGTTCTCGTATTCATTGACCATGATCCCGGATTGGTTTGCGGCCATCGATAACGCGGCTCGAATTCTCAAACCAGGTGGTAAAATTGGGGTGATTGATTTTTATGTTTCGCGAAAATTTGCTCAACCGGGTTTGACGAGGCATAGCTGGTCAACACGCTCTTTTTGGCCGATTTGGTTTTCAAGCGACAATGTTTTTCCAAACGCAGATCACATTCCGTATTTGCAAAATCGGTTCGAGACAACTTCGCTCAACGAACATCGTGCCAAGATCCCCTATTTCCCCTTAGCAAGAACGCCCTACTATCAGTTTATTGGCTTCAAAAGATAGAAGTTAGCCATGCCCTTCGAATTTGTTTGTCCGTTTTGTCATTTCAAAACCAAGGTGCTAGATCGCTTTGCTGGACAATCTGGGCCATGTGCGGAATGCGGAAAACAAGTGACCATGCCGCATTTCAACGAAAGCGGTGTGCTGGTTCCGTCGATTGCCTCGTCTTCGAGAGCCAGCAAATCAAAAATCGCAGAAAAGCGAAGTTGGATGCCTGCAATCGTGGGAGCATCCGTGGTCCTGTCGCTTTTGCTTCTTGGCGCGATCGTCTTTCGAATCGCATGGCCGACCGTTAAAAACAGCATGAGACGCATGGCTCAAGCCCGTGATCTCGAAAACATGAAATCTATTGTCGAGGGGTTGAACGCGTATTGCGATCGTTACGGAACCTATCCTCCGCCGGTAGTTGTGGATGATTCGGGTGTCCGCCTCTACTCTTGGCGCGTACTTGTCTTGCCGTTCATGGGCTACGAGGACCTTTACAAGAGTTTCGAGCTAAGTCAGCCTTGGGACAGTCCTTCCAACATGAACTTGGTTCGGTTAATGCCAACGGAATTCGCTAGTCCGAACTCACCGGATGCCCTTGGAAGCAGCGAAACCAACTATGTCCTGATAACGGGCGCAGGAACACTCTTCCCGCCTTCGGGTTCTTTATCCAATTCCAACATCGACAAACACACGATCCTACTGGTTGAAACGAACAACAACACGGTTTGGAGTACCCCGGGAGATATCGACATCAGTCTTGGGTTACGGGTTGGCAACAAAGCGATGAAGGAAATTGGCGGCCTTCATTCCGGTAGCTTCACCGCCGTGACCACAGATAAGGAGTCGATGCGAATCCCGTCGGACGTTTCGCAAATAGTTCTAGACGCGTTGGTAACTCCAAACGGTGGCGAAAACGTCCAAACCTCCACGTTGATGGATTGAGCTTTTTCGGTGCGAAAAAGTGTTCCTATGGCGGAACAACGCGAACTGCCCGTTGAATTCCCAGCTGATTTGCGAATCCTCACCGTATAGCTTGCGCGGTTCCGCTAACAAGTGAATGCCGTTGGTTTTCGCCTTCCAGGTGCCCGAAAAGAACGGTGTTGCGGCGAGGTCAGTCCGAGCTGGCGAAAATTTTTGAAAATTTTTGCGAAAAACGCAGCAATCAAGGCCCCAAACAAGGCCCCATTTGCGCTATAGATTTTGGAACTATTGTTTTTCGCTTTTGGAAAACTCGGACGTTCCGATTGCAAAAACCATGCAAATCATACCAGCTAGTTTGTCAACTCGCCTGAGAAGCGAATCCGTTGCGTCTCGGCCAGACCGCCAAACGCAACACGTTGATGTCGTGACACCGGCTTCCGTCGTTCGTATTCAGATGCAGACGACAACTTCCGTTTCCAAGTCGCTCGATGTTCTGGATGTGGAAGTTTTTGCAGACAAGTATGGATTACGGTTGGTCAAGATCGGTGCGAATTCGCCTTTCCTGAGGTTGGCGACTCCTGGGGATGCTCTACTGCGAGGAACAATGGAGATTGGCGATCGCATTGTTGCCATCAACGGTGTGCTTGCGAGACACCCAGACGATTTGGAAGCCCTGAGGATCGATCACCGGATGTTCGAGGTCTGCATTTTCGATCATCGAACCCATCAGACCGTCTCGTGGGAGTTGAAAGCGATCGACGAACTATACACGGGTTTGTGGCTAAACAGGATTGAGGCAATCCACTAAACACTTGGCGGCGATCTGAGCTAAAATCAACATCCTGTTACCTGGCTGCTTCCCCGGTCTTTTGCTGAGTTACATTCCACGTGCCGCTTGATTTCGAATTCATAGGTCCATACCAGGTTTTGCGAATCCTAGGTCAAGGGGGAATGGGAACTGTCTACTATGGTGTTAACGCAAAAACCAATAAACCCGTTGCCATCAAGGTACTTTCGGCGGGACTTGCTCAACATCAACGGTTTCGCAGGCGATTCGATTCGGAAATTCAGACCCTATTAAAACTGAAACACCCGGGCATCGTTCAACTCATCGGATCCGGCGAAGAAAAGGGATTGCTCTTTTACTCGATGGAGTACGTCGAGGGTGAAAATCTCCAGCAAATCCTTCGCCGCGAGAAAACATTGCCTTGGGAACGCGTCGTTGATATTGCCATCGAAGTTTGTTCTGCGCTCAAACACGCTCATGATTTTGGAGTCATCCATCGCGACCTCAAGCCCGCCAATCTCATGGTCAATTCTCAAGGCAAGCTTAAGCTGACCGATTTCGGTATCGCCAAACTCTTTGGCGCTCTCGATGCGACCGTCGAGGGATCCATTCTGGGCACTGCGGATTACATGCCGCCTGAACAAGCAGAAGGAAAACCCGTATCCGTGCGCAGCGATCTTTATTCGCTCGGCAGTGTTTGCTATGCCGCACTTGCAGGTCGTCCTCCTTTCATGGGAAAGAATATTCCCGAGATTCTCTTCAATCTTCGATACGGCGTTTTGACACCGCTAAAAAATCTGGCTCCCGACGCGCCAAAGGAACTCTGTGATCTTGTTGAGGAACTGCTTCGCCGCGAACCGTCCATGCGCCCACCAACTGTTTTGGTTGTCAGCAATCGATTGCAATCCATGCGAGCCGGGCTATCGAAGCGGGCTCGCGAGAAACAAACGGACAAAACAGAGGTTCGAAATCTTGTTGAGATGACCAGTATCGACCTGAACGACGTCATGATTCCGGGCAGCGATACCGCCTTTTCGTCGATGAAACAGGACGATTCCCCCCAAGCAACTTCGGCAGCGATTCTCCCCGCCGAAAACAGGAAAGATAGCACGCACGCAACAGTCCCTTCGGTTGCTGGTCCGGACGAGCAAACGCTATTCGCAAAGCCTAATTCGGAATTCGACTATTCTGAACATCCAAGCGGTATCGACCAAGTTTCCAAAACGTACTTTACTGAAGTTGGAGACGAGGATCGGCGTCGATCGAGCATCGTGATCTCGGAACCTGAGCCTACCTCGCATTGGGCTCAATGGGTGAGCATTGCGGGACTCGTCGCAACCTTACTCGCTTGTGCTTTCGGGATTATTTGGTTTTCGCTCCCTCCGTCGGCAAACACCTTGTACCAACAAATTGCTGCCAGCATGAATTCCACGGACGACGAACAGATAATGGCCATCGAGCCTGTCCTTGATCGCTTCAAGGAACTATACCCAACCGATTCTCGGATCGCGGATGTCGAAGTTCTACTGACAGAAATCGATTCAATGCGATCGATCCGTCAATTGCAGCGCAAGGCAAGAAGCTCGGGTTCGGACCAATTGGATCCGGTAGAACAAGCGTTTCTTGAATGTACCAAAGCGGAATCACTCAATACCGAACTCGCTAAACGCAAGCTCAAAGCGATGGTGACTGTCTTCGCAGCCAACGAAAAACTATCGAGCCGCCAGCAGCAGCTCGTCACATCGGCGAAACGCATGTTGGACAAGCTAGTTAGCGAAGGAAATGCCTCGCGGAATCCCGCGATTGAAACACTGGAAAAACAAATGATTTGGGCGGATGCCAATCTTGCGCCCTCGCCGCGCGCGGAATGGCTAAAGAGCCTTATCGAGCTGTTCGAAGAAAAAACCTGGGCTCGCGAATTGGTTACTTCTGCGAAACTCAAACTCATAGCGATCGAAAAGGGTGCTGCGGACCAAAATCCGTAATGACTTATGGAAAATATTGTCGAAGTTTCTCAGTTGACGAAGCGGTACCGCTCGTTCGCGGCCCTCAATGATTGCAACCTATCCATCACTCAAGGTACGGTATTTGGGTTGCTCGGTCCCAACGGAGCAGGCAAAACAACGATGATTCGCTGCTTGATGGGATACCTGAAACCTACGTCAGGAACGGCAGTGGTCGACGGCCTGAATTGTCACTCCCATAGTTTGCAAGTGCGCCAACGCGTAAGCTACCTACCCGCCGAATCCAAGCTGTTTCGTTTGATGAAGGGGAGTGATTGCATCGAGTTTTTTGCATCCATTCATCCGCGTGGCAACAAAACACTTGCTCTTGCCATTGCGCGACGACTAGAGCTGGACACCACTCGCCGCGTTGCATTCATGTCGACTGGAATGCGACAAAAATTGGCCATTAGTTGCGTGATGAGTTGCCATAGTCGCCTTATGATACTGGACGAACCAACGGCCAATTTAGACCCCACCGTTCGATCGGAGGTTCTACAGTTGGTTCGAGAAGCCAAGGAGCGTGGCACAACGATCGCGTTTTGCTCGCACGTCTTGGAGGAAATCGAACAAATCTGCGATAAAGCCGCGATCCTCAAGCAAGGCAAGGTGGTCGTCACGATTGATTTGCGAGAACTGAGGTTCGTGCATCGCATCCAAGGGGCCATTACGCGGAACAGTCCACTCAAACTTCGAGATGACCACGTTCGAATCATCGACCAGGATGAGGCTAGAATCGTGATGGAGATCGATGGCCCTCTCGACAACCACCTGGAATGGCTTTCCAAAAGCGGACTTCAATCCATTCAAATTGAATCCGTTGGTCTAAAGGGCGTGTACGAACGTTTTCATCCTGGCTTTGTCCCGTCCTTGGCAAGCTCGCTCATGCTCCCGGCATCAAGTGTTTGACGAAATAATCGTGCATGCGGCGTTGTCCGTAGGCCCCTCCCATACCATGTCCAGCGTTCGGAATAACCAGCAAATCAAAATCCTTGTTCGCTCGAATGAGCGCATCAGCAAATCGCATAGTGGACTCGGGGGGGACATTTGTGTCCATCTCTCCAACGATCAAAAAAAGCTTGCCCTGAAGTCGATGCGCGTTTTCAATATTGGAACATTCGGCGTAGTGAGGCCCGACTGGATATCCCATCCACTGTTCGTTCCATGACGCTTTGTCCATTCGATTGTCATGGCAACCGCAGGCAGCGACTGCGACTTTGTAGAACTCTGGATGAAATAAAACGGCGGCTGCAGCATTCTGGCCACCCGCAGAAGTCCCATAAATTCCAACACGGGAGAGATCTAGCTCCGCATATTTGGCGGCAGCCGATTGCATCCACAAAATGCGATCCTGGAATCCTCCATCTTTGAGGTTTTTCCAGCAAACATCATGAAACGCCTTGGACCGGTTCGCTGTACCCATCCCATCGATCTTGACGACGATGAAGCCTAAACGAGTCAGCGATTCGTATCGCATTGTTGGACTAAAGGTTTTTGGGACAAACGAGCTTTGCGGCCCAGCATAAATATCTTCGATAACGGGATACTTTTTCTTAGGATCAAAATCCTTGGGGCGGCAAATGATGCCCCAAATGTCGGTTTCATTGTCGCGTCCTTTGGATACAAATACCTCGGGTGGCGTCCATCCGCTCGCACTGAGTTCGGTGATGTCGGAACTTTCAAGGTCGCAGACTTTGGACCCATCCGACACCCTTCGAAGCTCGGAAACGGGGGCAAGGTCCACGCGTGAGTATGTGTCGATTAAAAAATCCCGCTTCGGAGAGAATTGAATCGAGTGGTTGCCGTTTGCCTCGGTAAGCCATACCAGCTTTCCTGTATCCAGCGAGACATAACCATGGTGGATCAAATACGGATCTTGATTTTCGCGACCACTCGCGCTGAACCAAACGATGCGGTTCTGTTCATCGACCGATTCAACACCTCGAACCACAATTCCCGTTGGAGTCAGAACCCGTTTTTCGTTGCCCGTGGTGGCGTCGACCAAGATGAGTTGTCTCCAACCATTTTTTTCTGTCGTATAGAGGATCTCATTGGATGCATCGAGCCACTGAACGATTGCAAGACTTTGATTCTCTGTGTGGGCGGTCCAAATATAGGTCTCGGATTTCTCGTCGATGATGTTGCGAGTACTGCCGTCTTGGAGACGAACTTCAATCACGCGAAATCTTCCATGCCCACGGTCCGTCTGCTCGTAAGTGAACTTCGTGCCATCTTGGTGAAAGCGAATACGCGGACGAAGCCACTCGTGCTCGAATGGGTCAACCGTTGGTTTGATCTGCTCGCCATTATCCACTCGCAGGAGATTCAGTTCGCAGATTGGAAAAGGATCGCCAGGCAAGACGTACGGACTCGTTTCTAGTTTCGCTCTTCCGCCATCTGGAGGCGACGACCGAATCCTATGAACCGTCTGTTTCTCAACCGACTTTTCACGAAAAGCCACGACGGTTTGCGAGTCAGGCGACCAACTCAGTTGGCCATAGGCATTGGATTGTGTGCCATCCTTGGTCAAGACGATTCGCTCATCGGAATCAACACGCTTTACGATGACGTTGTGGTCCTGAACCACGGTTCGCCACTTGCCATCGGGGGAAACCAAATCGCGCCCTGCCGCACCTGCCCCAGTCGGTCGACGACGGGTCGGCGAATTGGATGCAATCGGCCGGCCATCCACAACGATTGTGGAATGGTTTTCTTGCGCCGTCACCTCCCCTAAACTTTCACCTTGAGCATTCACGATCTGCCAACGATGACCGCCAAACGTATGTTGATCCTTGGAAGAACCAGCTTCGATTTTTCCATAACTCTGTTTGCTGCCATCATCGCTAAGCCAGAATATTTCAACGGGTGATTTGGTGCGATTCTCAAACGTGATGGAGCTATCGCTTCCATTGGCTCGACCACCGTTCGACTGGGAGGTCTGCGGTGTTGGTTTCCCCTGAGGACTGGCAACCTCGGAAAGCGTTTTGGAATCACTATCCCATCGATAAGATTTATCGTTTCCGATAAGTAAAGTTTGATTTGGAAGCGAAAAATCCAGGCGTTCGATGGGCAAGTGTGTGCTTTTGGTGTTGGGCCCTAGCGATTTCGCGACCGCTTCCTGATCGAAGGCCAACTCGCGTTTCCCGAGCGCCGCATCGACAAGAATGAACTCTTTACCACCTTGAGGTAGGTCATTGCGGTACCAAAACTTATTGGTTCCTTCCATCCAATTTGGAACAACACGATTGCGGTAGACTTTACCGCCGTCTCTCGGCCCGCGATTTCGCTCTTGAGGAGATTCTGGTTCCGATGAAACCGTCGGAAGGTTAGAATCATCGTTGCGATCAGGTGAACAAAAGGCTTGGGATTGCAATCCGAAGTAACTCATCGCAAGCAAGAGCTTGGACAAGAATGCAAGTTTGGTGCTCGGCATAATACCGCGTTTCATTTAAAAATGATGATGATGATGATAATGATGACTTCGATCGGCTGTATTGTAATCATGGGTCGAACGGTACGTGCACTAGCAGTCACGGTTACCGCGCTCAGAAAGGTTGGCGATTTGACATCCACTTTCGTTACCCAACTCGCCCTGATTGCCATTAGCTGCTGGCTGAGCTTGGCTTACGCAGGGGACGCAGATTGGCCCGAGTACCTCGGGGGTAAAGAGCGCAATCTCTATTCGCCGCTAGAACAGATCCATCGCGAGAACGTATCCCGATTGGGAGTTGCTTGGACCTATGAGACGGGAGACGCGGACGAATATCAGGCGAACAACCTTATTATCGACGGCCGTCTCTACACGCCGACTCAATCTCGCAAGGTGGTAGCACTCAACGCGGCCACTGGCGAGGAACTCTGGAAATGGGATCCTGCGAATGAAAACACGGGACCAGGCCGCGCAAGGCAGCGCGGGTTGGTTTATTGGGCGAATGAAAACGGAGAGGAGCAGCGATTGTTCACCTCAGTAGACGGCCTTCTTTTCGCAATAAATCCGAAAACCGGAAAAACAATTAGAAGCTTTGGTGAGAATGGCTCGATCAATCTTGGTTCGGGTCTGAACACGCCCGGAATCGCCTACCAAGATGTTTTGATCGTGGGTGGGCTCGGAGGCAAGGGGGCGGTTCGAGCATTCGATGTCCGGACGGGCGTGCAGCGTTGGATATTCCACCTGATCCCCCGGCCTGGCGAGGTAGGCTACGAAACTTGGCCTGCCGACGCTCACGAAAACGCGACAGGTCTGATGCCATGGTGCGGTCAGTCGTTGGATGAAATGCGAGGTATCGTTTACGTCGCGACCAAGACGGCAGAGCCAGATTTTTATGGAGCTAAACGACCCGGATCGAATCTGTTCGCGAACTGCTTGCTCGCGCTGAACGCCGCCACCGGCGAACGGATCTGGCATTTTCAAATCGTTCATCACGATCTGCTCGACAAGGACTTGCCGTGTGCCCCAGTTCTATTGACCGTCAACCACGGCGGAAAGCGAATCGACGCGGTCGCACAAGGCACCAAACACGGACTGCTCTTTGTGTTCAACCGTGTCACAGGCGAACCGCTATGGCCCATTGAGGAGAGGCCAGTTCCTAAATCCGATTTGGTCGGCGAACAGGCTTGGCCAACCCAGCCGTTTCCCACCAAGCCACCGCCACTGATGCGGCAACGTTACACCCAAGACGATACCTCGAACATTTCGCCAGCGACCCAGCAACTGACTCTGGATCGGATTCTGGCAGCACCCAACTTTGGTCCATTCCCGGCACCGAGTCTGAATGAGACCGTGATGTTTCCTGGATTCGACGGCGGCATGGAGTGGGGTGGCGGCGCGGCGGATCCTGACGGGATATACTACGTCAACATCAATGAGATACCGTGGCTGCTGCAAATGATCGAGACCCGTCATGCGGATGGCTCCAAGCTGATACCGGGCGAGCGCGATTACATGGTCTATTGCGGCGTCTGCCACGGCCTTGAGTTAAAGGGCAATCTCGACTTGAAGTTTCCGCCCCTGCTCGACATTGAAAAGCGAAAGACTCGCATGGAGGTTGAGCAGATGACGCGGAAGGGTGGTGGACGGATGCCCTCTTATTCCGACATGCCAGAAGCCAAACGCGCTGCGATTATCGACTACGTGCTCAGTAAAGGCGGTCCGCAAACGGCACCCAAGGACGAATCAGCAACGCGTAAGGCGGCAGCAGTCGTCGCTGACGACGAAGGACCGGGCTATGCCTTTGGCGGATTCCGTCGCTGGCTCGACAATGAAGGATATCCGGCGATCAAGCCGCCATGGGGCACTCTGAATGCAGTTGATCTCAATACCGGCGAGATCAAATGGAAGGTTGCCTTGGGCGAATATCCCGAACTTACAGCCCGGGGGATCCCGCCAACTGGCACGGAAAACTACGGCGGCCCTCTGGTGACGGCCGGTGGCCTAATCTTCATTGGAGCCACAGAGGACGAAACCTTTCGTGTTTTCGACAAGAAGACTGGTGAAATTCTTTGGAAAACGAAACTGCCGTTTGGCGGCAACGCTAGCCCGAGCACTTACACCGTCAATGGCCGTCAGTATGTGGTCATTTCGGCTGGCGGAGGCAAGGGTGGTCGCCCACGAGGCGGAACTTTGGTCGCGTTTGCGTTACGGGATTGACAAGGGAACACGAGCCGAATTCTGCCATCGCTGTTGGGTTTGTCATCCCTTTGACTTGCCAGCATCAATCAACGCAAACGCAGTTGTCTTAAAAATTCAAAGTAGAAAAGGTTCGCTTCGTTCCAACCAACACTGCATCGCCTGATCGGCAGCCATGATCTCATGCACAGCCCACTCGATGTCATCTGCCGGCATTAGATAGCGAGGTCCGACCAAACGCCGATTCGTTTCTGCGAAATCTTCGTTTCGAACTTCCAAGTCGAGCCAACGCGCCCACGGAGCACTAAAATCCTCCCACTGAACTGCCATGGGGTCAGGACATGAAACCGCAGCGATCGTCAGTTTGACTCCCAATTCGGTCTCGGCCAATACCTTGTCGGCCAATACCTTGTCGGCCAATACCTTGTCGGCCAATACCGACTCGGCTAATACCGACTCGGCCAATACCGACTCGGCCAATACCGACTCGGCCAATACCTTCTCGGCTAATACCGTCTCGGCCAATACCTTCTCGGCCAATACAGTCTCGGCAGAGTGCTTTGTTCGTCCCGAGGACTTGGCTAATTGCGATGGAACACCGACATCCCATCGCACCTGGATTCGATCGTTGCCAGTCGCTCGCTCAAACGCTTCTTGCAGCCGTTTGCTGCGGATCGAATCTTCTGAGAGGACTCGTATCATCGAATCGTCCGACTTCGAACGTTCCAAGTGAGTGTTCAGTTCATGTATGGTCCAACCGGTGACGGGGTCGATCCAATCGGGAACCATCTCGTCTGCTGGCTTGAGAACGAAGGTGCGCATGCACATGCGAGGATGTGGAACCTTGAGATGCGGCGTCCAAATACGCTGCTGACCATAGAGCAACAAGTCGATATCAATCCGGCGTGCTTCCCACCGAAATTGCCTTTGACGACCGAGATTCGTTTCGACTTGCTTGATGATCTCCCAGACTTCCCAAACGGACCGATTGGTTTCGATGGACGCAACTGCGTTTAGGAAATCACCCTGCCCGGCCGGTCCACCCACAGGAGGGGTTCGGTAGAGGTGGCTGAACCTTAAATTTCTTGGACCAAAAGCGTCGTCAAGTAGTCGCTTGGCAGCGGCCATGGACTCACGCACGTTTCCAAGGTTTGCTCCCAGACTAATTAAGGTTCCAGCCATCCAATATTTTCTATCGAGCGTCGGCAACGCTTAGATTATCGACATACCAATTGATCGAAGTAGCCTTTCTATCACGTTTCGGAGACGTCCTCCGCACGCTCAAAATATACTTGGGCGAATTGGCTTGACCCACATCTTGGTATGACAATTTGTAAATATGCGCGCCTGCGGCTGGATAATCCCCAGTGAGTCCAACGAATTTCCAGCTCGCGGGGGTCTTTCGATTTTTGATTGCCAAATGAACTGCATCGGTCCTGATACGAGAAACGGCTTGCTTTGCGTCGGCTGCTTCCGACTGTGTGTCTCGAATGGGATCGATGCCAGCTAGAAAAAGGACGCGATCCATTTCACCTTTTGATAAACTATCCAAGTAAAGATCGCATATTTTTTGCGATTGGCTTAGGTCATGTTTATCCTCGAGTACGCGTCCGAAAAACCCAGTCGACGCCGTGGTGGCTCCGATAACGATAGCTAAAAAGCCAAGTAGTTTCGAAACGAATCCAAGACGATTTCGCTTGGCGATGACCAAACTGAGAGCCCCTAATGCCCCGCCAAGGATAGCAAATGGCAGGACTTGAATGTACTGCAGAGAGAAGATTCCCACGAGCGCCAATAAGAAACCGATCAAGGCAACAAGCGAAAAACTGGTCGTGTCAAGAATCTCATCAGTTTCGGCAGTTAACACAGTTTCGTTCATGGATGAATTTTGAGAAATCGGTGCGTGGATAGAAAGCAGTGGGCATTTCAACAGAATACTAACCTGGATTCGTATTCTGTTCCACCTGGCAAAGGCCAACAATTCAGCCTTATTTGGTTGGATCCCGTACGACCCCAACCCTGGTATGGTTCAGCTCTCCGCGCTGAGCGCTAGAACCCAGAGCTAGAATCCAGAGCTTGAACCCAGAATTAGAACTGCGTTCTGGAACGGTCAGGTCGGAGCCTGACGTAGCGGAACTGCGCAAGCTGTCCGGTGAGGATTCGAAAATCAATTGGGAATTCACCGGGCGGCCCGTGCCGCTCCGCCAAAAAACACTGTTCAAACCGAAAGGGAATGCCCTTGGGCCGACGCCCTAGGCGTCGGCCCAAGGGTCTTACACCCTGCGGCGCTTCGTCCCAACCAAATCAGCCATTGCCCGATCGATGGCATCCGCACTCGCAAGTGGAGCCGAACTTGCGGCAGTCGACGTTGCGACCGATGTCGAGAGCGGTGCTGGCGGTGACCCCTGCACAACTCTCACCCCCAAATCCAATCCTCTCAAGTTTTGATCGCCTCGTGTAATCGCTCCGGTCAATTGCGCTCCGCCTGTCACGCTCTTTGCGTTCGGGTCCTTCACGACCTGGACTCGGACCAAATCGGTCCTTACCCCGGATTGGACGTCAAAGAAGTATCGCCCGGATTGATCGGTGAGCTTGGTTGAGACCGTTTCGCCGTCAGAATTGATCAAAGCGACAGTCCAGCCCCCCGAGCCTTCCTCGCCTGGACCACGTCGGCGGTCGTTGTTTCGATCATTGAAAACCGTTCCTTCCAGCGACGCTTGGAATACAAAGACATTCTGTTGGATGTTAACCATCTTGGTATTGAGCTTCAGAATATCCGAAAGCCTGGTGTTATCGATATCTCGCAACAATTGTCCGGTGAAGGCATTCTGGTACCAAAATCGATCCCCATTGCGAATGCGTTGGAACTGGTCGACGATGATCCTCGCATTGGTTGGACCAACGCTTGAACCGGGCAAGTGATCCTCTGCCAATGCACCAACCCAAAGGTCGATATTGTCAACCGTTCCGTACAATTGCCGGAGTTTCGTTTGCAGTTCTTTGTTGCTTGTGATTTCTGCGAAATTACGAACCTTCGGCAACCCGACTGCGGCTCGCACATCATTGTAGTCAGCGATCCCATGATCGCGTCCCCGCTGAATATTGAGGCTCGCAAGATCGAAGCCTCCCGCCCCAGGTTGCCCGAACAAGAAGTTGCGAACGCCGGCGACCACTTTCGAGTCGAGTTCCGATGCAGGATCGGAAGAAAGATACTTGAAGACGGAATCGATCGACTTCCCGTCCAAAGCCGTTGGATTAAAGAACGCATCCTTTAAGTCGATGGAATCGGCGACCGGTCTGCCTGTTTCACTTAAGAACTCAATATCATCACCGAGCAAACTATGACCGAATCGAAATGCTCCCGTTGAGAATTCGTTGCTCAGTCCAGGATCGACTCTTGTGTTGTAGCCGAGGTAGGGTGCCAACCCCGCAGGTCCCAACAAGGTTGGCAACCATTCGTTGTAGGTGATCGATTGGATTTCGCCGATAACAATCGCCCTTGCTCGCGAGTAGAGTTCGCTATCGGTGAGCTTTGGATTCTGAGCGGCGAGCTTGCCCGCCCAACGATTATGTTCGCGTACGAAAACCGACTGCAAACTGGTGAGTTCAATATTTTCATTGGCACGAACATCGCCAGCCGCGAGCATTTTATTATCCGCGACGCGATGCGCATCGTTGGCCATCGGGAGCGTACCATTCGGGAAATTGGTCAGGTTGTTTACAGGCAACAAACCATCAGTCCCGATTTTGAGCTTTCCGCCTGTCATCGATCTCAAAGCGAGCGAGGTTTTCGCATCGGATCCATAGACCATCGAACCGTCGAGCCACGAAGTGATCGTAGTGATCTGTTCACGCGGGTTCGCAGCACTGGTTCCGGTACTTGCATTGAAACTGGATCGGCTCATCGCAATCACCTTGGTCCCGGTCGACAACGGATCAAAGTATGGATCCCCAGCGGGCACGGGAACACTCATTGACTCCTTGCCGCCGGTTGGAGTTCCGGTTGGAGTCAGCCCAATATCATGGTCGATAAATTGGCCCCACGCATACATGAAGGCGGACATATTGCGATCATTAATGATGTCTTGCGAACCTTGGTCTGCAACCGCGTTGCTGATCGCTCTTGCACTTGGTCGATTAGCGCCATTGGGTGTCGAAATCGAGTCCCCATACTCGGCCTTTGCAAGGCGCAAAAGTTTTTCCTGAGTGCTGCCCCATTCCATTTGAGCAATGTTGTTGCCAGTTCCATCGACCGAGTAGGTGGGCAAATCTCCTTGACGCAAGAGACCCGCCAAATCAACTGCCATCAATTCCCTTGATTGCAGTTTTTCCAATCGCATTGCACGAAACCTTCGTAACCTAGATGTGTTCTTCATAACGGTAACCTTGAGACGAGATGAGAAAGCAGACGCCATCCGAAACACTGCGGGAAGTCTACGCTCGTATACCTGAAGACAACATGAAGGGGGATCCATCCTCGTTTTGGACACAGCCTATATAGGTCAAACTAGTTGGCACATCGCGTGTGTCGTCCAACTAGAATCCTGGCAAAAACTTGACTGCGAACGGCATGTGGGAGCGTGCCTGCACCTTTTAGCGGCCGTGTCGTTTTCGCACAATTCCTAAGAAATGCGGGTATTCATTCCGCCGAGTTTTCCTCGATTGCAGCCGGCTCACTTGAATTCTTTTTTGGCAACTCGGGAAGTGTCTTGGGGGCGGTCTCTACATCCATATCGATGAGATCGAACTCAGCGTGATCCACATCCAGTCGCAAGATCAAGTAGATAGCAGCAGATGCAGTCCAGAAGAAACTAAATCCATAGGCAGTGATCAGAAGAGGCACGATGCTCGTCAGGATCGGCGCCCACACGGATTCAAGCTGAGACAAACTTGAGAACGAACCAACATCAAAGGATGCCTGGACAACCAAAGCCCCAGACGTCAATACCAGAGAGAGCATCCCACCTCCGATCATGCCGAGAAATTGTGCGGCTAAAACGCACAGGCCTAAGGTCAAGGGACGCTGAAATGTGTACGCGGCCGATCGCGAGATCCCGTCGTAGGCATCCGCTTGTTTCTCTGTGACAATCGAACAAACCGATAATGGAAATCCAAAGATGGTAATCGCCGCGCACCATCCAATTCCAATCGAACAGAGCAATACGGGAACCAAGAGCAAACCCGCCAACCAAACTCCAATAGAGGGGATATCGGAAATCCAGCCCACGAACAATGGGCCGAGTGCGATCAACAAAATTAAACCACTGGGCATGGTTGTCGACCAGGCGATGGATTGCCATCGATTCCGAACCAATCGAGTACTCTCAGCCCAGGGTGCCGTCATGCGTGTTCCAAGTTCGACGATCGATCGACGACACAAACATCCGCCGACGTAGGACCAAATCGCAATGATCCCGATATAGGACGCCACGCAATCGGCAGCGCCGTTGACGCTCGGGTTCGCGAGCCAACGAAATATCGGATTCAAATAGTGTTGCCATACCGACAAGAAAGTATCGGGCATGACGGCATCCCACTGAGACGCGATCGGATTGATTCCGCCGCTTGGCGTGATCCAGGATTGTATC
>Ga0194045_1000267_pt1 | contig 16898 bp, 14 predicted proteins | sample JunL6211m_MetaG_FD_161686 | JGI IMG/M metagenome (GOLD analysis project Ga0194045, IMG submission 161686) | Anoxic zone freshwater microbial communities from boreal shield lake in IISD Experimental Lakes Area, Ontario, Canada - Jun2016-L626-11m | ecosystem: Environmental > Aquatic > Freshwater >...
AAAGCGATAATTGAAAACCATTTTGGCCTCTTTGCTTTCCGTGGCATGAACCAGCATTGCAACCATACCTCGTCAAAATCGGCTGAAGGTCTTTTTCAAACGTTACTTTTGATCCCGCATCTGCTTCAGCAATTTTAACTGCAACTAATTGAACCAAACTTTGATTGACAACTTCGATTTTCGTTTGGCCGGCTTTGTTGGATATCACCTGCCCCTTATAAGAAACCCGAACGGTGTTGCCATCGTGGGACTTAAAAACACAAGCGGCAGTTACATCTTCACCTTTGATGTTTAAAACCCTGATTTGAACTTGTTCGCCCGGGCCTTTTAACTCAATTACTGGAGGTTCAATGGTCAAACCATCTGCGCCCCAAGCAAAACTTGCGGAAATCATATAAATTACAAATAATAACCCAAGAATATACAACATATAGGCTTGTCTCAAGGCGGGACCGATCATTAACACCTAAACCTAAACCAATAAACCTTAATTTAACACAAATCATTCTGTTTACAAAAGAAAAAACAACAGAACACAAGGCCAAGTAATCTTATCGGCAACAAAACCTCCAACTCTTTACATGAACTTTATTTATTCTCAGATTTACAACTTTGCGAGTTAAGCCATAAAAACAATTTTTATTGACTAAATCACAAATAAAGCTTAAAAGTACATTACTGCTTTATTCTTCAACTTCACACACCTGCCGAGAGTACAGATGTTGCGTTTAGTATCGTTTCTTATTTTAATGACAATAGTAGGCTGTTCTGGTGATGATAGGGGTTTAGCGCCCGTGTCAGGAACTGTTTTATTTAATGGGAAACCTCTTCCCAATGCCGGGGTAATTTTTACTCCCGACGAAGATAATATCAGAGTTGGAGTAGGAAGCACCGACAAAGATGGCAAATATCGACTGACTTCATTTCAAATCAATGATGGTGCAAAAATCGGTAAACATACCGTTACCATCCGTGCCTACGAAATTCCCGATGGCCCCCCTAAAGCTGCAGACGATATCACTAATGTTCGGGGAAAAATGCTCACGCCTTTTAAATATGCCAGGCCTGAAACTTCTGGTCTTACTGCGGAAGTTGCCAGAAAAAACAATGTAATCGATTTTCAACTAGTTGAATGATTTTTTTCAAAAGGATGACTCTCCGATGAAATGCAATCCATTGCGAAAAGCTTTCACACTTATCGAATTACTTGTAGTTATCGCAATTATTGCCATTCTTATCGGGCTCCTGCTTCCTGCAGTTCAAAAAGTTAGAGAAGCCGCTGCTCGTGCTAAATGCAGCAACAACCTAAAACAACTTGGCCTAGCTATGCAAAATTATGCCGGCACCTACAATTGTTTTCCCCAAACACAGTTTCCATCTGATGGTTCTTGGACAGGACTCGCCTGCTGGGGATGGATCCCAAAACTACTCCCTTATCTTGAACAAGAGGCTTTAGGTAAACTTCCCGACTTTAATTACAGTTATGGAACTGCCAGGGTTAAGCCTTTGCGCATGGCTGTTTTGCAACAACTTAACTGCCCCTCTGACCCTAAACCAGCTTCCAACAATACCTATGGAGATTATAACGGCGGAGTGGGCGTTATTGGAAATGCAAGCGGTTGGAGTTGCACAATAGCTCCGGCCGAAGTACAGCCTGGTGACGGACCCGACCTGCCAAATAATACTTATTACGCTCAGCATTCCAGTTATGTAGGCTCTTTTGGCGATGGGTATACTGCAAGTGCGGGAAAGCCTTATAGTGCAGCAGCGGACGATGGTTGCGACAAATATAGCGCAAGGGGGTCGTGGGCACTATACAACAATGGTGGAGACCCAATTGCGGGACCTAAAACCACCAACTATCTTGGAAGCAGTGGCAAAGGAAACTCTGGCGATGTAAGTGGGGGTCGAGGTTTTTTTGCGGGCAGGGGCAACACGGGAGTACCAAATTGCAATGTACCCTCTGGAAGTACTTCAAAAACTGCGGCTACAATCACAATTGCTGATGTTCCAGATGGTTTTTCCAACACTATCATGATCGGTCACACTGTTTCGAATGCCGTTCACAATAGATCTTCTTGGTATCAAGGCCAATCCGTAGGCGGAACTTCTTTGCCTCCTAATTATATTCGACCTTGCATGCAATTGGGCCTTGCTATCAACAGCACTCAAGCCAACAACACCCCTTGCAAACCTGCCTCTTGCGGAGATCCGGGCTGGCAAGCTTGGGGATTTAACAGTTATCATACCGGAGTTATCGGTGTTTGCTTGGGAGATGGCTCTGTTAGAACCATAGTCGATGGCATAAATCAAAAATCATACAATGCGCTTGGAAGTCGCGATGGTGGTGAGGTCAACAATGATTAAATTGCTTTTGAGACACTCGTCATCTAGATAAAGAGAACTTTTTAAAATCATCCTTGAAGGGCAGTCATTATGTATCATCTCCAAATCTCCAATACATCAACAAACATTAAGTGCTTGTTTTTTCTTTTACTATCTATTATTCATCTTGGCTGCTCTGGTGACGATCGAGGTTTGGCTCCTGTTTCAGGAACAATCGTTTTCAAAGGCAAACCCCTTGCCGATGCCGCAATTAATTTCATCCCAGAAGACACAACCGGAAGGGTTGCTGCAGGCAGTACCGACAAAGACGGGAAATACAAACTCACTTCTTTCCAAATCAATGATGGTGCTAAAATTGGCAAATACACCATTACAATTCGCGCAGAAGAAGGTGGCGATAGCAAGTTAAAACCAGCGGATGCCCTTGATTTTGTTAGAGGCAAAATCATTACCCCTTTAAAATACTCTAGGCCCGAAACGTCTGGTCTTACTGCGGAAGTTGCCAGAAAAAACAATGTGATCGATTTTCAACTACCCGAATAAACTAATTGAAAGGACAGCAGTCTAATGCAAAAAAATAACCTTCGAAAAGCTTTCACACTTATCGAATTACTTGTAGTTATTGCGATTATTGCTATTTTAATTGGCATGTTGCTGCCTGCAGTTCAAAAAGTTAGAGAAGCTGCAGGGCGAGCCAAATGCAGTAATAATATTAAGCAACTTAGCCTTGCTATGCATAATTACCTCGGTGTTTATAATGCTTTTCCCCAAACTCAAATGGATATTACTGGCGGACAAACAGGCTTAGCTAATTGGGGCTGGATGCCAAAATTGCTCCCTTACATTGAACAAGAAGCTTTAGCTAAACTTGTAGATTTTAATGACAGCTATTCAACCCCAAGAACCTTGCCCGTTAGAATGGCTGTAATTCAATCAATCAATTGCCCCTCCGACCCCCAACCTGCTTCGAATAACACTTACGGCGAATTAGTTACACCCGGTGGTTTAGGAGTATATGGTTCCCCGCAATGGGGTTGCCCTCCTCAAAATGGTGCTCCTGCTGCTGTCCCCGACATTGCTGCTTCAAGCCGCTTTTACGCACAACATTCAAGTTACTATGGATCTTATGGAGACGGTTACTCTACTAGTTCGGGCTATCCCTATGGTGCTACCAATAATGGCCAAATTGGAGATGACGGGTGCGATCAATACACCGCATCTGGTTCTTGGCAGAGATACAATAACGGTGGAGATCCACTCGTTTCTGATGGCGCACCACAACCCAATACATACCTTGGTGGTGATAAAGATGGAAATGGGGGACGCGGTTTTTTTGCAGGAGGCAAAGGCCCAACTAATCCTACAGGAGTCGCAACTACTGCAAAAAATGTCCGTCCCGTTGATGTTACCGATGGTTTATCTAATACCATCATGATTGGCCATACCGTTTCCAATGCAGCAGGTAGCAAAGAAGGATGGTATCAGGGTATGTCGATTGGAGGCACTTCACTTCCACCTAATTATCTTAGGCCTTGTATGCAAATGGGCTTAAACATTAATAGTGCATCTGCGGCAAATACTCCTTGTCAACCGGCTTCTTGCGGCAGACAATCATGGCAGGCGCGAGGTTTCAACAGTTACCATACAGGAGGTATTGTTGTTTCCATGGGCGATGGGTCTGTTAAATTCATTGTGGATGGAATCAACCAGAAATCATTCAATGCTTTAGGTAGCAAAGCGGGTGGCGAAGTCACTCCAGATTTTTAAACAAAAGACTTCATATAAACAAACTTAAAAAGAAGAAGCACTTTACTGCTTCTTCTTTTTTTGATTCTCAGAGTTCCCATAAGCCTCTTTAGGGGAACCTACATTGTCTTTCAAATCAGATCTTAACTTTGCCAATTCAACCTTTAACTCTTTAACAACATCAGCATAAGAGGGATCAGAATAAAAACTTTTCATTTCATTAGGATCTTTCTCACGATCATAAAGCTCCCAGTAATCAACATCTGGCTTATAAAAGTGAACTAATTTAAATCGATCAGTAATCACACCATAATGAGGCCTGACCCGATGAGGCACCGGATATTCGTAGTAATGATAATAAAAACTCTTGCGCCAATCTTCAGGCACTTTGCCTTTTAAAATAGGAAGCAAACTTTTACCCTGCATATCTTTGGGCGCTTCAACACCTGCTGCTTCCAAACAAGTTTGAGCAAGATCAATCAAACCAGTAAGGTTTTTGTTTACGGAAGGAGTTTTCGAGATTTTTGGCCAACTAATCAACATTGGAGTTCTAAGTGATTCTTCAAGTATCCAGCGTTTATCAAACCATCCGTGCTCACCAAGAAAAAAGCCCTGATCTGCAGCATAAACAACAATGGTATTATCGGCCAAGCCTTCGGCATCAAGATAATCGAGCATTTTGCCCACTGATTCATCAACAGCCTTAATCGTTCCAAGATAATCATGCATGTAGCGGTTATAACGCCAACGAACCAAATCCTTGCCTTTCGGATCATCCTTAAGATACTTATCATTTCGTGGTTGATAATACGCATTCCATTTTTGAAGTTGTTCAGGAGTCATGTTGGTAGGAGGTACAAGTTTAGCATCCAGTTTGGTAAATGTTTTTTCAATAGTCATGTCTTGATCTTTAATTGCAAATCCACGATTAGAATAATCATCAAACAAACTAACAGGTTCAGGATAAACTCGATCATTATCATGACCAAGATGACGAAGCGCAGGTGCCCATTCTCGATGAGGCGCTTTATGCTGGCTCATCAAAAGAAACGGTTTAGACTTGTCGCGGTTTTTAAGCCAATCAATACTGAAGTCTGATATGAGGTCGGTAGTGTAACCTTGATGCTGTACCTTTTCGCCGTTACGAATCATTGGTGGATTGTAATATATCCCCTGCCCTGGTAAAATATGCCAATAATCAAACCCAGTCGGATCAGAAATCAAATGCCACTTGCCTATCACCGCAGTCTGATAACCTGCTTTTTGCAACAACTTGGGAAAAGTTTGCTGGGTAGCATCAAATTTGCTATTTGAGTTGTTGTAAAAGCCATTCATATGGCTGTATTTACCCGTTAAAAGAGTCGCTCTGCTTGGCCCACAAATAGAATTAGTAACTAAGCAACGATCAAACCGAACCCCTTTATTACCTATCCGATCGATATTCGGAGTATTAAGAAGTTTTCTATTTTCGCCATAAGCACTAATTGCCTGATAGGCATGATCATCTGAAAAAATGACCACAATATTTGGCTGCTGACTTGCAGCATAAGAAACTGAACAACTTTGTAGAATTACTATAGCAACAAAAAAACTTTGTATTGTTGAAGAAAACATTATCTAGTTCCTTTAATCAAGTAGATTCAATTTCGCCATTTGCATTATCATCAAATTCACCTTCCCACCTAGCAATTACACAAGTTGCTAGGCAGTTACCAACAAGATTAACCGTAGTACGGGCCATATCCATTAACTCATCAACCCCAAGTATCACCGCAACGGCTTCCAAGGGCAAACCAAAAGAAGCAAGGGTTCCAGAAAGTATAACCAAAGAAGCTCGGGGCACAGCAGCAACCCCTTTGCTAGTAACCATCAAGGTAAGCATCATGACAAGTTGTTGCTGCCAACTCATTTCAATACCAGCAGCCTGTGCTGCAAAAACAGAGGCCACAGCTAAGTAAAGTGTAGTGCCATCAAGGTTGAAGGAATACCCTGTAGGCATAACAAAAGCTACAATTTTACTAGGCACCCCGATCGATTGCATAGCAAGCATGGCTTTAGGAAGAGCAGCTTCAGAAGAAGTAGTAGAAAATGCAATTAGGGCAGGCTCTTTAACTGCCCGGGCAAACTTACGCAATGGAACACGGGCAAAAAACGCTACCGGCAAGAGAACAACCAACATAAAAAACACCAGCGCAACATAGAGTGTTAAAATAAGCTTGCCAAGATTTAGTAATATACCAAGTCCGCTATGGCCAACTGTGACCGCGATTGCTGCGCCAATTCCGATCGGGGCATAAGTCATCACCAACCCCGTAAATTTGAACATCACTTCCGCAAGCGCCTCAAGCCCATGGATTAATGTTTTACGATGCTCGCCCTTTACTTGAGTCAATCCAATAGCAAAAAGTATGGCCCAAAAAACAATTTGCAACACTTCGTTTTTCGCCATTGCATCAATTACACTAGTAGGAACAATATGCTCTAAAACCCCACCCAAAGTAGATTGTTTAGATGCAAACTCAGCGCCCTCTTTAGCAGGAACATCTAATAAAACACCAACGCCCGGCTGAAAGAGATTCACAGCAGCAAGGCCGATAACCAACGCCAGTGTTGTTACAACCTCAAAATAAATAATCGATTTTAATGCTATCATTCCGATTTTTTTTAAATCATCACCATGGCCTGCAATTCCAATTACTAAGGTTGCGAAAAGCAAAGGGGCAATGAGAGATTTAATCATTCGTAAAAATATTGATGACATCGGCTTTAGATTTTGAGCTGTTTCAGGGAAACAATAACCAATCAAAGTACCCACAATCATGCTTATTAAAATCCAATGGGTGAGCGAAAGTTTTCGAAAAATATTAAACATAATACCCACTTATGACTTAATCCAATGAGATAAAGATTTACATGAATACTAATTGATTTAATCTGAATAAAAAGAAATTACTTCAAGATTTGGGCGAACTCTTTTTTAAACCACCATCCACAGGAAGACTTTTACCTTTGCCCCATATTTTTTGCATCAAGCCATACCCTTGAATGTCTTTTTCTTTAATTTCTTCTCGCGTTTTCGGAACCGAATAATGCTTGTCCAAATACGCAGTGCTTAGTTCTGCAAAATATTCCTTATCACTAGACATCAAGTAACTTTTCAATTCAAAACACTTTTGATTTTTAGCATTTTGATAAGCATCTTTTATGAGTTCGTGATTCCAACCCAATACCTGATGATGATAACAATGGGCAAGTTCATGAAGTAAAACCAAGGTTGCTGCATTGTTAGGCTGAAGTTTCTTATCGTTATTTTTTTCAGTAACAAATTTCATCCCGTTGATATCTATGCAGTTGAAATGTGTTCTAGGGTCAGATGGGCCTTGAGGGCCTTGCGAATAAAGACCCAATGCGCCAGGCTTGTTCCAATCTACAAAAATGAAAGTCTTGTGGAATAAAGCTTTGGCGTTATCTGGATAGACTTCATTAACCTTACGAAGCGCGACTGCCAGTAAATCAACAGGCTTGTTTGTCCATTTAGAATCAGAGTTTTGTTGCATCACCTCATCAGAGATAAAGCATTTGAAGTTTTCTATGGAATAAGTGGAGTATTTTTTATTATTACTTTTCTTGTTAGCTTGCTTGTCTTGCGAATATCCATCTTCATGGCAAACAAATAACAAACTACAAATAAGTACGAAGAATGGTGCACCAAATTTATTCATGGTAATTCTAAAGATTAATAGGGATCAAACAAACCAAAGAAGAAAATAACCGCAGCATACTTAGGGTCAACGCCCTTGGCGCTTCCTATATTTCTGCCGTTCTTTCTTACGGTCCCATCTTTTTCAATTTTCCCAACATTTGAACCATCCTTGCGAACAGTGCCATCACTATCTACTTTCCCAACATATCGACCATCAATGTGGATTGAGCCACTAGAATCAACCTTCCCAGCATTTCTACCATTAACACGAATAGAACCATCCCTATCGAATTTACCAACATTACTTCCACCAATTCGAACTGTTCCATCACTTTCCACACTACCAGCATGCCTACCTTCTACACGCAAGTCGCCACCAGCAAGGGTGACATTAGAGCAAAGAAAAATACAAACCAAAGCATAAAATCGAAGCATCAGTTGCATCCCAAAAAAATCAATAATAAAATTTTTTCAAACCATCACAAACTGAAAACAAAATATTAACTCTTTAAATATTAATTTACATTATCTTCTTTAACAATTCGAATCTCCCCATTAATGTTGATATTTACTAACTAAACAATATTAACACGAAAGGTAAAAAAAAATGAATCTGATAATACTAGCTGCGTTATTTTTAAATTTCACTCCAATTGGCCAAAAACCAATGCCCCTTGATTGGATTACTCTCACCCAAAAACCTTATAAAAATGCAATAATCCCAGATATCGGACTCACACCACTTCTTGGTCCAACCATTCATACTAATGAACAATGGAACACCAGAAAAGCTGAATTAAAAGAACAATGGATGAACAAGATCGGCGTTTTTCCAAAAAAACCAGATAGTCTTTCAACAAAAATCGAGGGAACAGAAACTTTAGGAGATCATAAAAGAATTTTGCTTAGCTTTCAAAGTGATGAAAATGATCGGGTTAAAGCTTACCTTTTAGTTCCTAATAATATTGATAAAACTTCGAGAAACCCCGCTGTTGTAGTATTCCATCAAACGACCAAAGATACAATTAATGAGCCAGTCGGGCTTGGTCCAAATCAAAGTCTTGCAATTGCAAATCATCTGGTTCGTAGAGGCTACATTGTTTTAGCACCTGAATGTTTCATCATGAAAGGCAAAGGGCCTCAAGCACAAGCAACAGAACTTGCGAAAAGTTCTCCCGAACTTACTGGCATGGGAAAAATGACCTTCGATTCCAGTCGCTGTATTGATTTTTTGGAAACTCATGAAAATGTAGATCCTTCAAGAATCGGATGTATTGGTTTTTCTTTAGGCGCAAAAGAAGTACTGTATGCGATGGCATTTGAACCTCGATATAAAACTGGTATTTCTAATGAAGGCGGTATTGGTATCCGCATGAGCAATTGGACTGATCCATGGTATCTAACTTCAAAAATGAAACCAAATATTCCAGCAATGGAACACCATCAAGTGCTTGCACTCATAGCGCCAAGGCCAATATTAATCATGGGAGGCAACAGCGCAGATGGCGATTCAAGTTGGCCATTCATACATGCAACATTGCCTGTATACCGATTATTTGACGCAGAAGAAAAAATTGGACTTATAAACCATAAGGGGAAACACACATTCCCAGATTCTGCCAGAGAGACCGCATACCAATGGCTTGACCATTGGTTAAATAATAAAGCAATAAAAGACGCAGCAATTCCAAAATAAACCAAGCGAATTAAACTAGCTCTTGCCGTCAAGCTTTTGTTCTAACTCTTGCCAACGGTTGTAAAGCAACTCGATTTCTTTTTGAGCTTTCTCAAGAGCGTTACAGGCATTGGTCAAAATCAAATGACCTGCTGTGGCTGATTTTTCCACTTCTTCATGAAGAACAATAATCTTCTCCTCAGTTACCATTACTTTAGCTTCCATCTGGTCATATTCCTGCTGCTCTGCAAAGCTCAATTTCTTGCGTTTTGCATTTGAAGGGGCAGCTTTTACGGAAGAATTCACGGTGGTATTACCTGTGTTCTTACTGGAAAGCTTCTGCTCTTTCGCTGCAGCTTTTTCAAACACATTCAACCACTGTTGGACCGTGGCATACATTGCAGAACCGCCCCGACCATCCAACCCTATAACTTCGGTGCAAATCCTGTCTAATAATTCACGATCATGACTAACGATCACCAATGCCCCAGTGAAATCAGATAAAGTATCCTCAAGAACTTCTAACGCGGGAATATCCAAATCATTAGTCGGCTCATCCAAAAACAGCAAATCAGCAGGTTGTTGCATCATTTGGGCCATGCGCAAACGAGCTTGCTCACCACCGGAAAGAGCGCCTACTAACACATCAAGTTGCTCTACTTTGAATAAAAACTGTTTTGCCCATGCAACAACATGAATCTGGCGATCACGATAAGCAACCATATCGCCATTTGGGCAAAGTGCTTTTCTCAAAGTAACATTATGATCAAGAGCGGTTCTGCCTTGTTCGAAAATAACTTTTCTTAAGCCCTCGGCCTCGGTGACAACTCCGACATCGGGTTTATGTTCCCCAGAAAGAACTTTAAGAAGAACACTTTTACCACTACCATTTGGCCCGAGTAAACCAAGTTTAGTACCGGGACTTAATTGAATATCAATGCCTGAAAACAAATCTCGCCCAGGAAAAGATTTTGCAATACCAATAGCATTCATAAGCTTACGGGTCTGCCTACCTGTTCCAACAAAATCCAAACCGGCTGACCCAGAATCCGCAGTCCGATATTGAAGTTCTTTAAGTTCACCCCTTCGTTTAGCTGCTTCATCAATGCGTGAAGTAGCTTTACAGGTGCGAGCGGCAGCCTTCCGCCCCAACCACTCGGTTTCCCTTCGAACTTGATTTGCTACAGATTCCTGCATACGAGCCTGACCATCGAGAAAGATTTCTCTGTGTTCAAGAAACTGATCATAATTGCCAGGGGCACGATAAAAACCACCTGGATACACTCTGTTAATTTCAAGGATTTCATCCGCAACACCGCGCAAAAAGGCTCTATCATGGGTGGCAACCAAATACCCAAAAGGTGATGCACGGAGAAGTTTTTGCAACCAAACTATCCCAGGAATATCAAGATGGTTGGTTGGTTCATCAAGTAAAAGAAGATCAGGATCAAGGGCCATTTCCCTGGCAATACCAAGCCTTTTTCTCCACCCGCCAGAAAGCAAATGAGCAGGCTTATCAAAATCATCAAACCCGGTACGAGTTAAGACTTTACTAATACGGGTTTCTTTTTCATGGTCTTCAAGCGATTCGCCATCCAATCGAGCCCGAATAATATCTTGAACGGAAAGACCTTGAGGAAAAACATCATCCTGGGCTACAAACCCCATTTTTGTAGCTCTGCGTAATGATCGAGTTCCTGAGTCCAATTCTTCTTTACCTGCAAGAATTTTCAATAATGTGGATTTACCCGCACCATTAGGGCCGATCAAGCCAACCCGTTCATTAGCAGAAAGATCAAATGTTAATTCGGTAAATAAAGGACGCACGCCATAGGCTTTTGTAAGCCCTTGTACACTAAGCAACACAGCCATGAAAACCTCATATCAAAATAAAACAGAGCGATATAACAAACAAGAAAAACTAAAACTAATCTTTGTTTTCAAGAGAATAAACATGGGTTTTAGTACGAACAATAATACTTTTTCCAACTGCAGCGGGAGATGCCATACAACCATCCGCCAATTTATTTGTTGCAACTAATTTCCAATCTTTTCCTGCTTGAACAACATAGCCACCACCCTGCTCATTAAACAAATAAATGCGCCCATCAGCAAAAAGTGGGGATGTCCAAAAAGCGCCAGCCAATCTTTCAGTTCTAACAACCTCGCCTGTTTCTGAATCTAGTTCAGAAAAAATACCATCTTTACTTACCATGAATACCTGATTTCCAACCACCAAAGGTGTTGAGTACTGAGGAACATTCTTAATTGTTTTCCAACTGACATGTGTGGTACTTACATCCCCTTTGCCATCTGGTCGAACTGCAAACAATTTCCACCCACCATCCCCAGTCGTTACAAGAACCTTTCCATTAACCATAATAGGTTTACAAGATGCATTCATACCACCATGATGAACTTTCCAAAGTTCTTCACCAGTGGCGGGGTCATAAGAAACAGTACCAACGGCTGCGGCGCTTACCAGTTGGTTTTTACCATTAATCTTAAATACAGAGGGAGTTGAGAATGCTTTTTTATTATCGCCATTTTCAGTGCCATAAGTAATGGAACGATCTTTTTTCCAAACGGTTTTCCCCGTAATTTTATCCAATGCAATCAAGTACTGAACATCAAAGCCATCGAAGGTAAGAATAAGAAGGTTTTCAAAAATGATAGGAGAAGAAGCTGGACCACGATGATGGTTGCAAGGTATATCTTGTCTTGCCCAGATTATCTTTCCAGTTTTAGTATCAAGGCAAACTGTACCCGCACTGCCAAAATGATGGTACACCCTACCCTCTTCAATAACAGGAGTGGGGGTAGCATAGCTATTTGCAGGAAGAGTAAACATCGGCTTTTCAATAGTAAACAAAGGAATATCAAAAATCACTTTGCCTGTATTGATATCCAAGGCAATGGCACTTAGCTTGTCACCCTTTTCGGTGGCATTACTTAACCAAACCTGATTCCCCCACACAACAGGCGATGCCCACGCCTTACCAGAAATAGCAGTTTTCCAACGAACATTTTTTTGCTCGTCCCACTGCATAGGCAAACTGGAGGCATCAGAATGCCCGTCACCATGGGGACCACGATAACTAGGCCAATTCGCATCCTTGGCAGGAAAAAAAGCAAGAAGAAGAAAAAGTAACTTTTCCATTTAAACCTCGAATCCATTTGTCTAGCTTAACCAAAGCAAATCAAATCATCTACTTCTTAGAATTTTACGGTAATACAAAAGTAAATGTAAGTATATAAGGGTGAAAAGATAAAAAAGATAAACCTCAATTTATTAACTTAAACAAAAACCTCATGCCTATTAATAGATGATAAGCTTAATGGGTTTGTACGGAGTATTTCACTTAGAATAAGTTGACCAACATTATTAAACCAAAACCTGAAAAAATATGCGCTTCATGCAATAAACCTTTTTCTTGGCGAAAGAAATGGGAAAAGGTTTGGAACGATGTTAAATACTGTTCTGAACGCTGCAGAAGAAATCGGAAATCATCCTAATGAAAAAATCTACCCAAATTAGATCACTGTACTTGGTTCTTGGGGATCAACTTACAATCAATTCATCTTTCTTTAAAGATTACGATTCAAGCAAAGATGTCATATGGATGGCTGAAGTAAAAGAGGAAGCAACCCATGTCTGGACCCATAAAGCCAGAATTGTAATGTTTCTTAGCGCCATGCGACATTTCAAAGCAGAACTTGAAAGCAACGGGATGCGTTTTTCATACACGGAAATGACATCAAAAAGCCCCTCAAATTCTTTAGATTTAGAATTGTCTAAGTTTTTAAAATCAACGAAATGCTTATCAGTTAAAGTAAGAAAACCGGGAGAACACCGAGTAGAGATGCTTTTAACAAAAGCAGTAAGCGAAAATGGTTTAACCTTAGAAATACTTGAAGACGATCATTTTCTCAGCACCATCGAAGAATTTACTCTGCATGCAAAAGATCGCAAGCAACTTCGTATGGAATATTTCTACCGAGAAATGCGTAAGAAACACAAAATCCTTTGTAAGGATGATAAACCGGAAGGAGGAGAATGGAATTATGATTCTGAAAACCGCAAGAGTTTTTCAAAAGAAGGCCCAGACCTGCTTCCATCACCGATTTCTTTTCCTCCGGATAAAATCACCAAACAAGTTATAAAACTAGTTAATGAAATCTACCCCGATCATCCTGGAGATTTGGATTTTTTTGATTGGCCCGTAACTTCCTCTCAAGCTGAAGATACGCTTAAAGATTTTCTCGATAACCGATTGAACCAATTCGGGGATTACCAAGATGCAATGTGGACAAATCAACCTTGGTTATACCATTCCCGCTTAGCTGCTGCGATGAATCTACACCTCATCCACCCTCTAAAAGTTATCACCCAGGCAGAAGACTATTTTAAATCAGGGAAAGTTCCCTTGGCATCTGTAGAAGGCTTCATAAGACAAATTCTTGGCTGGCGAGAATATGTTCGCGGAATTTACTGGCTTTACATGCCACAATACCTCGAGCGCAACACTCTTAATGCCAATCACGATCTTCCCGCTTTCTTCTGGACAGCAAGCACTGATTTAAATTGCCTAAACCAAGCTATTGGACAAACTCTAAAGCATGGTTATGCCCACCATATCCAACGGCTTATGATTACTGGGTTATTTTGCTTATTATATGGTGTAAAACCAAAACAAGTTCATGAATGGTACCTCGCCGTTTATGTAGATGCAGTGGAGTGGGTGGAACTCCCGAATTCACTTGGCATGTCCCAATACGCAGATGGAGGCGTGATGGCTTCTAAGCCTTATATCGCATCAGGAAAATACATCGATCGAATGGGTAATTATTGCAAAAAATGCAAATACGACCCATCTAAATCCGTGGGAGAAGATGCGTGCCCATTTACTACGATGTATTGGGATTTTCTTATGCGTCACAAAAAACTTCTTTCTTCAAACCCAAGAATGGGAATGCAAGTCAGGAATCTCAACCGCCTGAGTGATGAAGCAAAAGAAGATATTCAATCACAAGCCAATGCATTTAGATTGTCATTGAAAATGATTTAAAGAACTTAAGAAAATCTAACTAGCCTTAATCATTTACCAAACTTATCCAAGGCCCAATTTTTAAATGACACTTGAGCTTTGCCACCATCGCCAGGAAAACCACCATGCTGGACCATCCATACTAGCACAAGACCTTTACCCGAACGAATTTCCATATTGGTTGCTTGCGCACCGCCATGACCATAACTATCTGGACTTACCGAAAAACCTAAACCATAACTCTCTTTAATTGTGGGCGGTGTTTGCCTTTTCGAAAGCTCACGAATTGCGTTTTCACTCAAATACCGCTTTCCATCAAGTTCACCATTATTTACCAACATCCTGCAAAACAGGGAGGTATCAATTGCAGTAGAAAACAATCCACCTGCGGGCATAGGAAAACGATGGACCCGATCACTTAAAGGATAAATAAGTTGACTGATAGGAAATTCAGCAAGATTCGTCTTTAAAGCATCAGGGCGATAAGATTTTGCAACTCGCAACGATTGTGCTTCATTAGGCCAGAAAGTAGTGTCTTTCATTCCAAGGGGATCAAATAGTTTTTGTTGCATAAAATCTTCGTACCGAACTTTTGCAACAACTTCAATTAAACGTGCAGCGGTGTTTATACCAGCATTAGAATACCTGTATACTGTGCCAGGTTCACTCAAAAGAGGTGTCATCGCATAACTTCGAACTGCAGACGAAAGCGACAGGCCATCTAAAGTTGGTTCTTCAATTGCAGACTTAAATGGCAAACCACTTGTATGATTAAGTGTTTCACGAACAGTAATTGGATGTATCGGTTTCCGCAGAACAATACGCTCGTTATCTTTTTCAGCAACAACCATTTGGCCCCGAAATTCAGGGAGGTATTTCTCAATAGGGTCATCAAGTGAAATTTTACCATCATCAACAAGCATCATTACAGCAACTGCAGTCATTGGTTTAGATTGTGAAGCAATCCAGAAAATATTATCCTGCTTCATGACTTTCCCTGCAGCAATATCAGCAAAACCGACCGATTCTATAGAAAGAACCTTGTTTTTATCAGCAACTAAAGCAACTGCGCCAGCGAGTTCGTGTTTATCAACAAAGGGTTTCAAAAGAGATGAAGATGTTGCCGGTGCTTCTGCAAAAAGCAGCTTAGAAAAGGATAGTGCCAAAACAAAAGCAATTGTAGACAATTTAAATTTCATGAAAATCTACGCCCTTAAGATTTAACTTTATTAAAACAAAAAAGCACGGTACATGACATAATTCTTAGGTTCAACATAAATAACCCAAAAAAACGAATAAAGGAAAGGGAGCTTAGAATTTAAATCAAGCTACAATCAACAATCTTTGGAATTAACATTTAAAAATTGAGTATTTTACTATCTAAAGTTTTGTTTAACCTTGACAATAAACAAGTTAATATCATTTTTATAAGGAGTTCCTATGCAAGATTTTAACGCAGATATAATACGGTGCACAACCGCCATTGAGTTAAATCCAAAAGATGTGAGTGCCTACCTAGCTCGAGGCAGAGCACATCGGTTTCAAGGTGAAAACCAAGAAGCAATTGATGATTACTCAAAAGCTATCGAACTTTCCCCAAAAGATTCCTCAGGTTACACCAACCGCGAACAAGTTTACAGATCCATGGGTAAAATCAAAGAAGCTGATGCAGATTTTGCAAAAGCCAAACAATTACAAGTAAAGCGCTAAACTAGCATTTATAAACGAGCAAATAATTGCACAACCTTCAAAGGTAATGAAGGTAAATATTTGTTCGTTTATCCTGTATTAAAAAAACATATTCACAAATTTCAAAACATCATTATTACAATGATTTGGTATTGTTTACAGGAGTTGCAATTATCACTAAACAAGAAGGGCAAAGGCACCCTTTATCACTCCATACTTTAAGAGAATCTTGGCTTACCTTCGAAAAATTCATACACCAACAATTTTTAGCACCTGCAACTACCTCACAAGTAAAATGCTTATTACATTTGGGGCAAACCGAATTACTTACTAATTGCAATTCCATAAATTTTCCTATCCCAATATCATCTAACATGCATCTAACAATTATTGAAAAAACATAAAGAAAGAACATATCAGCGCAAATTGCTTAGTCTTACTCAGAAAGCAATTTTTCGCATAAAAGGTTAAATTATTTTAAACCAAATATCACTTCGGCCTTATACAAAAATTCTTAACACAAGAACCATTGCGCATTTAATAAATCGTGTTAATATAATGATTAGTTGTTAAATATTTTACTGAGGTTGTGCATTTGTTGATTTTCAATTTCAAAACAGGCTTCACCTGAGTCACTTGCCACTAGTCAGCGGCGTTTCCGCTATTTCTCTTACTTACTATTGAATACCAC
>Ga0194045_1000272_pt1 | contig 16777 bp, 16 predicted proteins | sample JunL6211m_MetaG_FD_161686 | JGI IMG/M metagenome (GOLD analysis project Ga0194045, IMG submission 161686) | Anoxic zone freshwater microbial communities from boreal shield lake in IISD Experimental Lakes Area, Ontario, Canada - Jun2016-L626-11m | ecosystem: Environmental > Aquatic > Freshwater >...
GTGGGGGTTGTGGTGGTGGGTGTTGGAGTGGGGAAGGTGCATTTGATGCCGAGACGCTTGCCAAACATTGCGACAGTTTCACCTGGGTGGTAGCAGTGACACTTTTTCCCAGTGCGTCCGAAGGCAGCGTTTGCGTAATTTCCGTCGTCATCAAATTTGACGAAAGAGCAGTTTTCTCCAAATCGGCATTCGAGGCGTTGGAGTTGCTCAAGAGTATGAGCAAAGCGGCAATTTCTATGATGGCATTTGGTGCCCATGGTGACAGACTTACACAACTTTGTAAAGGTGAGAACGGTGTCTAATTTAGACTTGTCAGCCAATACAGCGAAAGCGGCAGTTCGAGCAGCAAATTTAACGTCGGTCGCACATCTGTCAATCTTTGTCTGTTCGATAAGACCGCGTAACCCAAGTTTGATACCTGCATCATTCAACTTTTTATCTTGTTTTTCACGCTTGCTGAGTGTTTTTGCTGGGATAGGGGTTGTGGGGGGGTGTTTAGGCCTCGAGACAGACAAACCTGAACCTTTAGACATGAAGGATACGAAATCTGCTTCTTCCTTGTCTTCTTCTGCCTTGATTTCCTCAAGTTCTTTTGCGAGTCTCTTTTCATTTTCTTCTCGTTCTTCTACCAACTTGGCAGCGATAATGGTTTTTTCTTTCAAAGAGAGTAAAAGTTCTGTCTCTGCTTCAAGTTCGAGTTGAATGGCGGCGAGTCTGTCAGTTCTTTGTTCATCGGTTTCGTCTTCTGTGTCATCAATGTGTTCGATGTGTGAGCTTGGGTTGATGTACTGGTCGGGTCGCTTGCCTCGAAGATTTCTATTAGAGTCAAAATGTTGAACTACTAGTTTGGGGTGTTGCAGTGTTGCGTATTCAGCCTGTAGACGGCGATTTTCAGCCTCCCATTTTTCCTTTTCTTTAATCTTCTGCTTCTCCTTCATACTTTTCTCAGAAATCTTAATCAATCCCTTGTTATCAAGTCCACATGAATCATCAAACTTTGACTCTGTGTTGGTGTCAATTCCTAACTCCAAGGGGGACAAATCGGAGTTATTGTTTCGGAGGACTTGTAAGCATCGGTTTCCTCTGTAGAAAAGGGATCCTCTGACATTGGATGGGTCTACTCGTCGCCTAGGTTTTCTATTCCTTGGTTTCCAGTTGAGGTGTCTCTTGATTTTCTCCGCCATTTTCGCAGCAAATATCTTGAGTTCCTCGAATAGGGAGACATGTACAGTATTGTGATTTTTGAGTTCTGTCTCAAGTTTTGGGTAGTCAAGAGGAAGAATAAATTTGAGTGGGGGAGGGGTTCTAGGGGTAGTAATATTGTGCCATTTTCTCAATTCTGCTCGTTTGTTATATAAATCTAAGGCGGCCCTCTTTTCAGATGCTGCTTTTTGTTGTTCCTTAAAGAGAATCAAGTCGAGTGCCTGTTGCTTTAATTGTTCTTCTCTAAGTTTAGATTCGGCTTCTCTAGCAGCTTCTTCTTTTAAAAAGAGGAGGTACTCAGCGTTCATTTGTTCGACAGTAGGCAAAGGCCGAGGTGGGAGAATGACTTTCATTTGACTAGGGTGAATGAGTTGAAGAATGACTATCTTTTCTTCTTCTATTTCTTTCTGTAACTTGTCAGTGACAGTTCCATCTAAAAGTACCTGATAAAGGTTGGCGTCGGTGTCTTCAAGCTCAGCGTCTTCAGCGTCGTCAAACCTAAGGGGGGTGTGGTCGTCGTTGTCGTCCGACGAGAACTCTTCGAAAGAGTCCATATTCTTGTTGATGCACGTTCTCGGCATAACTGGAATATTGGGGTATTTTAGATTTTGAAAATCATTTTTTTTGAGTCCTTGGACTTTGAAATTGAAATTGGCGGCAGGAGATTGATATATACACTGATCCTCCCAAACCAGTGTACAGGGGTTTTACGAGTCAGGATTTTTGATTGTATTTCCAGGCTATCCAACCTAAAAAGGCCTCCTGGATACTGGTCGTTCTGCTTCCACCCTGTAGAGCCTAATCTGGAGACAAGCACAGATTTCGGATACAGTTTTATCAGTGTTATGAAACAGCCAGCGCGAAAACTAACTTTCAAACATATTAGTTGCTCTCACATTCTCCAACTGGTCGTCTTTGGGACACGCACATGGGCTAACCAGTAACTACAAGCTCTTATGTCCGTACACTAGTTGTGCTCACTCCATCTAGATATTTTAAATATCCGGTGAACGTCCCGCGGGACAGGGTTAAACCCCAACTAGCTCTTACACTTCGAGACATTGTAGTCTTGAGATATGTTTAAGCTTTAACATGCTTTAACATCGGCTTCCGTCCGTCTACTAGACAACTCACCACTAGTAGTGAGAAGTCATCTAGTATACTATCATTAATCTAATCCTAGCAGGAAAAATTCAATTTTTTAAATTTCCCCTCCCCTCCCCTCCCTCTAGACCGACTCTGTCTGACTGTCTCACTTCACGGTAAACTAAGTCTTCTGTGTCTACCTACTACCTACTACATACTACATACTACATACTACATACTACATACTACCTACTTGACTTAGCACTTGCGATTTAAAATTTAAAAAATTGAAAAAAAAAAATTAAGGGTAGTAATATTTCAGTTATGGGGTCGAAGAACCAACATAAGAATATCAATGCTGACAGTGTCAACATTCACACCCCATCAGGTTCTTCGGCTTCTACTTCTACTAAACAGGTTTCGAAGGCATCCAAGAAAGCTAAGGTTGATACTGACACTGACACTGACGGACCTACACTTAGTGAGACTTTTTCAGATATAGGCGGACGTGGGGGAGGTGATAAGAGATTAGGAGCTGACTTCTTCACCACCGAGAAGAAGGTACTAGTTCTGTTCGGAGAGATATACAGTGATGAAGATAAGAATATAGAAATTACATGGGAGACTGAACCCATAATAGCAGCTATAGTATGGAGTAAATCTTGTAATGATAAGAAACAAGCAGGTATCTGTGTTGATGATACGGGTTTTGCTGGATGGGACCGCAAACACAAAGTCTATCTCACATACAATTCAGCCATCACAGCTAATAAATTTTGTATGAAAATAATAAACCTTACCCCCCCTACACCCGAACCAGAAAAACAAGAACCCGAACCAGACTTTTCTTCTTTTGCTTCCAACGGAGAAGAAGATGACGAGACCTCAAAACCTAAAGACTCTGATGTTCCCAGTAAGAGTGCTTGTTCTTATTCCTTTTCTAAAGGAAAGAATAAAGGCGAGACTTGTGGCAAATCGGTCGACGGTGAGTCAAACTATTGTAAGACTCATTTAAAAACCGGTTCTAAACAAAAAGTCGTTGGTGGTGGTGTTGGTGGTGTTGGTGGTGTTGGTGGTGTTGTTAGTGCTATTACATCTGCCATCAAACAGATTTTATCAAAAGATTCTACACCCCTAGTTGCTCTCTCCGAAATGATTGTCAGACTAGAATCATCAGATTGTGCTTCAGTCCTCTCTGAAATTCTCAAAAACTATAAGACACCCCAACCCAAGACTAAGGGAGAGAGTAAGGAAAAGACTACCGAGTCAGATGCAGAGTTTGACTCCGATACCGAGACAAAGAAAAAGAAAAAGAAAAAGACAAAGACAAAGAAAGATAAGGACCCTGATGCTCCAAAACGACCGTTAACTCCCTATATTCTCTTTTGTCTAGCAGAGAGAGTAACGGTACAGAGTGCTAACCCATCGATGTCTGGGAAAGACATTACCAGCGAACTGGGTAGATTGTGGCAAGATCTGAGCGAAGATAAGAAAAGTGTCTACAAGAAACAATATGAGGACGATAAAGTTAGATATGCCAGTGAACTGTCAAACTACGACTCATCCTCATCCGAAGAGTCAAACACCAAGAAAAAGACTGAGAAAAAGTCGCCAACCGGACCAAAGCGCGGTCTGACTTCTTATATTTTCTTCTGTCAACAGAATAGAGCTATTGTTAAAAAAGCCGAACCAGCCTTTGATGCAAAAGACGTTACTAGAGAACTCGGGAGGCGATGGAATGCTCTTTCTGAAACAGATAAAGCTCCATTCGTAAAACTAGCTGAGGAAGACAAACTTCGATATGAAAAAGAAAAATCAGAATCACACTCAGACGAAGACACTGAACCTGCAAAAATCAAACCATCTCCTAAGAAAACCACTAAATCAAAACCTAAATCTACAGAGGAACCCACCAAAGACGAACCCGAACAAGAGGAACCAACCCCTTTAAAAAGGAAAGCTGACACTCCAAAAACTAAGGGAACTGACGGCTTTACAAACTTTGTTCTTCAGAATAGAGTCACATTTGAAAGTTCTAATCCAACCCTTAAACCAAAACAGATTATGAGTAAACTTAGCGAAGTGTGGGATGATATGGATGAAGAAGATAAACTTACATATAATAAATAATAATAATATAATATAATAATATAATAATATAATAATATCGATACGTATATGATTAGGTCCAACCCGTAGTGACGGGACAGTTGCTGAAATCCAACGTATGTTGGTCGTTTAACCCAATCACCAAGTGGTGATTGGGTTAAAATGCTTGTCTAGTTTTTAAATTGAAAAAAAAGTTACAACTGTATATTTCAGTAGTATGGCTACCCCCCAGCAATTTATGAATATGATTGGTTTATACCAGCACATTTACAACAATAATAATAATAATGTGGTTAATATCAATGTTACCATCATCCTCACAGATACTAATTACATTACTAATGTCGATATAATTCATGCTGACACTAACACTCGTAATTATATGACTAACAATAGGATTTCTGATGATTACTGATGACTGACTGAAATTGAAATTGAAAAAAAAATGTTACTATAATATTATTTCAGTATGTCGACCACGAGTCAACGTAAGAATATGCCCTCTTCTCTTCAGGTCAAAGATGTCGCGTTCCCACCTCTTGGAACAACTACTACAAAAAAACAGGAGAAGGAAATAATTAGAAATAATCAGACAACACTTACCACCAAGTCTGACTCACCTACTCAAGAGCACAACAAAAACAAATTCAACTTTACAGTTCCTTGTAAATGGGTTATACAAGGAACTGACACATCCAAAGGTATCTTCGGAACATGCACTAAAGGAGTAGGAGAATGTTTTTATGCTCACTCTCTTGAAAGCTTAAGAGGGCCGCCTTGTAATTTTGACAATACCTGTCATTTCAAAAACACAAATTGTCGCTTTATTCATCCTGACGAGACAACTGAAGACTGGTTGACACGTACTAAAACTCCTCGTCCTAATCTACCCAAAACAGACATACAATCTAGGAAACCTCACAATAAACCTCTCGCTGTAGTTGTTACAAAAACTGTTCGCTTTCCTCAACCAACTCCTAAACCAACTCCTCAATCAACTCCTCCACCAACTCCTCCATCAACTCCTCCTCAATCAACTCCTCAATCAACTCCTCAATCAACTCCTCAATCAACTCATCAACCAACTCCTCAATCAACTCCTCAATCAACTCCTAAACCAACTCATCAACCAACTCATCAACCAACTCTTCAACCAACTCTTCAATCAACTCCTCCAACTCCTGATACAGATGGTAAAAAAATCAGTTCTGATGGTAAGTTACTAGGGAACGGACGATGGGGATATCTATATGTTCCATTGAATAGATATGAAGAACATGTTCAATATGATTGTGAATCACAGACTAAAGTTCCAGATGAGGTGGTTGTGGGGGTTCCTGTCGTTCATCGTCCTATGCCTGGCATGAGACCTCTAATTCCAGAATTAGAGGTAGGTAATGAACCTAGCAATACTCTTCTGAAGGACCCACATCTAGCAAATTTATACGGTTGTCCCGAAATTGTAGACGAAATAAACTTGAGTGGTTTGACTCTTCAAGAGTCAAATCCGTATATGAGTATGTTTAGTAAACCACAAGAACAAACTGAACCTGCTTTACCTTTTATTAAAGTTCCTACAAAAGAACTAGCTGAAATAGCTATAAAGGAAGCATTCAGATTAGGAATTCTTAATTTACAAATTATATGTGAGGAATAATATAATATAATAATATAATATAATAATATAATAATATAATAATAACCGATATGATTAGGCCCAACCCGTAGTGGCGGGACAGTCGAAGATGAAATCCAACTGTGTTGGTCGTTTTAACCCAATCGTAAGAATTCTTACGATTGGGTTAAAATGCTTTAATTTTTTCTTGTTCTAGTTGAAGAAAAAATTGAAAAAAAAAGTTACCAATCTATATATTTCAGTAGTATGGAGGCCATCGAGCAACCAAAGAATATGTTCACTGAATCCACACATCCCCTTCAGGTCAATGCTTCGCAACATAGATTGTATAGGACTGTTGTTTGTAAGTTAGCAATGTTGAAACAAGAATGTACTAACAGTAGGTGTGGGTTTGCTCATAGTCTATCCGAACTACGATTTGTGGAGTGTAGTAGAGACTGTAGCTATAAGTATTGTAAATTTCGGCATTCTTATGAAACAGAGGATGAGTGCCGACAAAGAAATAACTACGGTCTTCCAACTGAACCAATCAAGGAAAGAAAGTTAGTGAGAACTAAGCCTTGCCATAATGTACTTCGAGATAACGAAAGTGAGTTTGGAGTTTGTCAACTTCCAACTTGTGACTATGCTCACAGTCTTGATGAACTTTGCCCACCAAAGTGCACTTTTGGTATGCTTTGTAAATACAAAGCTGGTAAATTGCATCCAGTATTATTAACTATTGATCCTACAACAAAATGTAAGTATCTCCACCCAGATGAGACTGAACAAGAGTGGGTGGCAAGAGCTAACATAGTCCACCCCAGACTACCGCCTACCAGCGAGAAGTCTAGAGACCCTCAACCTCTTCCACAACCTGCTGAACAACCACAACTCCAACCCCAACCCCAACCTGCTGAACAACCACAACTCCAACCACTTCCACCACTTCCACCTTGCACTTATCAACAGCAACCCCCACAACCACCACTTCCACCTCGCGCTTATCAACAGCAACCACAATACCAACAACCACCGCTTCCACCTCGCGCTTATCAACAGCAACCCCCACAACCACCACTTCCACCTCGACCTTATCAACAGCAACCACAATACCCTCTCGCTTATCAACAGCAACCACAACCACAATACCAACCACCACTTCCACCTCTCGCTTATCAACAGCAACCACAATACCCTCTCGCTTATCAACAGCAACCACAATACCAACCACAATACCAACCACAATACCCTCTCGCTTATCAACAGCAACCACAATACCAACCACAACCACCTCTCGCTTATCAACAGCAACCCCCACAACCTCTTCGTGCGTATCAACAACAAGTGCAATATCCACATCTTCATCCACAATACCAGAAAACACCAGTTGAACAAGTAGAGACTAATAATGAAACAGAAAATAATGAGGAGATACAGATAATAAAAGTTCCAAAGTCCTTAGTTGAGATGGCACTAAAAGAATCTTTTAGTAGAAGGTTGTATAATGTTAAAGTTATTGGTTATTAATTAGTTCATATTCACATTAGGCCCAACCCGTTGTGGCGGGACAGGTATGGAAATCCAATGTTTAGTGTTGGTCGTTTAACCCAATCACCATAATTATGGTGATTGGGTTAAAATGCTTTAATTTCTTGTTCTAGTTGAAGAAGAAATTGAAAAAAAAAGTTGTAACTGTATATTTTCAGTAGTATGGCGGCCGTCGAGCAACCAAAGAATATGTTAGATAAGTTTCTTGATCCAAATAGAGTCCTTAGTGATGGTAAGTTGTCACTTCGGATGTATAGTTTGATTTTGAATCCTTACTTTAACAGTAAGGATGTGAATGATATATGTTTTGATGCATCATCTCATCCGTCAAAGACTTATTTTAGTCAAGTGGTAGATGAGGTAAAAGATTTAGAATGTAGTAATAGTAAGGATTGGGATTTTAGAGAACCGATTGCTTTGAAAAGTAGACAATATAAGAATAATAGCAAGAGTAAATCATATGTAAAGGGTTACAGAAAATATAGAAGAACCCCTCCAAATAAGAATAAAGATAAGTATGTTGAATCAGTCCATCTTGTAAAGTCTTTGCGATCAAGAAATAAGACAAATAAGACTTTACAAGATAGAGTTGTTCAATATATAGAACACAATCTCGAAGAAGAACGACTTACACTTTTACAGCAAGACGAAGATGAATGGTGGGAACAGGTTGTCATACAAGACCTTATACAGCAAAAAGAAGAATAAGAATGAATACATCACATTAGGCCCAACCCGTTGTGGCGGGACAGTCGATGAACAAATCAACCGATAGGTGTTGGTCGCTTTTTAACCCAATCACATGGGTGATTGGTTAAAGCATTTTAAAAATGAAATAAATTAAGCATTATGAATTAAGTTTAGATGGAAGATGATAAACTTCTTCAGAATATTAAAACTAATTATATAAAGAAACCTAAGGTGGCAAAGAGGAGGGTGACGGTAGACAAGATGAAAATGAATGTTGAAAAGAAGAAAGTTGGTAGGAGGAGATACACAGATAGATGTATAGATATAAGTGTTAAATATTGTTTTTATTTTGAACAAGATTATAATAGAGTGATGTATGAGATGGAAGTAGAAAAGAAGATGATTGATAAAGAAAAGAAGATGATTGAGTTATATGAAAAAACATATAAAAAAACAGATGTAGGATTTTGTTTGTTGTTGAATACAAGTTTGTCCAAAGATGTTATAGAAATAATTAGAGAATATTTTTATGTAGATTGTGAAGAGTGTCACTATATGGATGTTGAAAATATAGACTTTGTAAAAATATACAAGAGTATAAATAAAGCATTATGTAAAGATTGTGTACAACTATTTTTTTGTAGATACTGTAATAGAGAATTATGGCATGATGGTGGTTGTTGGCATTGTGATTAAATTGAAAAAAAAAGTTACCAATCTATATATTTCAGTATGGAGGCCATTGAGCAACCAAAGAATATGAAACTTGTGTCAGAACAGTTTCTTGATTCAAATAGAGTCGTTAGTTGTAAGTCACTTCATAATATAGACCAATATTCTACTTACGACAAGTGGGAAAATATTGAAACAAAGAAGAAAAAGGTGAAGATAGAAAAGAGGACGGTGACGGTAGACAAGATGAAGATGAAGATTGAAAAGAAGAAAGTTGATAGGAGGAGATACACATATAGACTTATAGATATAGGTGTGAAATATTGTTCTTATTTTGAACAAGATTATAATAGAGTGATGTATGAGATGGAAGTAGAACAGAAGATGATTGATAAAGAAAAGAAGATGATTGAGTTATATGAAAAAACATATAAAAAAACAGATGTAGGATTTTGTTTGTTGTTGAATACATCTTTGTCCAAAGATGTTATAGAAATAATTAGAGAATATGTGTATGAACATTGTGAAGAGTGTAACTATATAACTGAAGACTTTACGAAGGTACACTGTATGATTGAAGATACTGTAGACTTTACGAAGGTACACCGTATGAGTAAAGTATTTTGTGAAAATTGTTTACGTTTATTTTTGTGTACATGTGGTAGAAAATTAGGATATAATGGTAGGTGTTGCCATTGTGACTACATGTTTATAACAAGAAGAAGTCAAAGTAGTGGTTTTAGACAATAGAAGAATACTCACATCAGGCCCAACCCGTTGTGGCGGATAGTTGATGAGCAAAATCCAACGGTAGGTGTTGGTCGTTTTTTTAACTCAATCACTTTGTGTGATTGGGTTAAAGCATTTTAAAATGAATTAAGTTTAGATGGAAGATAATAACTAATTACATAAAGAAAATAAGGTTGAAAGTAAAGATACAGATAGTCTTAAATATTGTTCTTATGTTGAAGATGGTGTGCTATTTCGGGTGAGTTCACATAAGTGAGATGGACTGAACAATGGTCTGTATTAAATTGAAAAAAAAACTAGATACTAGATATCTAGTAGTATGGAAGCTGTCGAGCAACCAAAGAATATGATAGTGTTAGATAATGAGTGTACAGGGCAGTATTCTTCATCTCATCCGTCAAAGACTTATGTTAGTCAAGGTGTAGATTTGAAAGATTTAGAATATCCTAATAGGGTGGGTGATTGGAGAGAACAATCGGTTGTATTGAAAAGTAGAAAGTATAAGAATAGTAGTAAGAGTAAAAGTTATGTAAAGGGTTACAGAAAAGACAGAAGAGTACCACGAAATAAAAATAAAGATAAGTATGTTGAATCAGCCAATGTTATAAAGTCTTTGAGATCAAGAAATAATACAAAGACAAACACTCGTATAAGTGTTAAATATTGTTCTTATTTTGAAGAATATAATGTACGTTGTGAAGAGTGTGATTATATGGATGCAAATATGTTCACGAGTATAAATAAAGTATTATGTCAAAATTGTGTAAATTCATTTTTGTGTAGAAATTGTCGTCGTGGCTTAGATTGGGTTGGATGTTGGTTTTGTGATTACACTTCGGATGAATAGTTTGATTTTGAATCCTAAACTAGACTAGACGACTAGATACCGAAGAAGATTGTATGTTATTGGTATAGTTAAATTGAAAAAAAAACTAGATAATAAATATGTAGTAGTATGGAAGCTGTCAAGCAACCAAAGAATATGGTAGTAGTTTTAGACAATGATGAGTGCACGGGGCAGTATTCGTTAGCATCTGGTATACATCATATGTTTTGTGACTATGTACCTTCTACTACAGGAATGAGTGTAGATAAGTGTGTTAGAGCATTGAGAGATGGTTTAGTAAAGCATTATTTACCAAATGGGGCAGCCCGTCCAGGTACAAAGGACACTTTGAGTTTACTAAAGTTGTACAAGGGTAAAGGAATGATAAATAAAGTAGTAATGTATACATCAGCTGGAAATGTGAATGGTTGGGTTGATTTTCTAAAAGATTGTTTGGAGGAGTATTGTGATGCTAAAGGATTATTTGATTTAGTGTTACACAAGTCTAATGTGGTGTCTAGGCCTACTATCGATGGAGCTACAGTGAAAGATTTAGATATAGTGAGACAGCGATTGTCTATGGGTGATGCGAGTATTTTTATGTTTGACGATAAACCTCAAAACATAGTAGGAGAGGGTTCTAAAATTGCTGTACCGGCCTATAGGCATATAGTAGATTACGAGTATGTTAGTATTATGTTGGAGGAGATATTGAGTAACTTACAAAGGGAATATGTAAAAGTAGATGGTGTAACAAGTTTTCCACCATCTAAATTGTTTGAACCTATAATATCACAAATAAGGAATGGTGTACAAGCTGATATTCGTGATAATAATATGAAATATAAATGTCCAGTAAATCAACTGGGAGACAAACATTTGATTGAAAAAGCATCGAAAGCATTTATTGATAATGTATTTTGTCAATTACCATTAAGTAGGTCTTCATCAGATGACTTTGACAGTATTCATAAATGTCCTACTTATAATAACGAAATGAGTAGAACATTATCTTTATAATTGATTCTTCACATTCACACTTCAGGCCCAACCCGTCGTGGCGGAACAGATAAATCCTAGTGCTATGTTACTTTCTTCCTAATAAAATTAAACCCATTCTCAATACTAGGTGTATTGAGAATGGGTTTAATTTTATTTATCCAACATTTATTTCATTAAATCACTCTAGAATATAGATCTATAACACTATTTACAATAGTATTACAAGACCTTTGTAATATTATTCTAAGTCCTTGATGTAGAACTCTAATTTCTTGTACTATATTTTCTTCTGCCATTCTTTCTATAGAATTCATCATATTAATAAGTTCAGGGGGTATATTATTAGTATTTTCAATTGGTTCAAAATTAGTCATGGCACCTATATTTTGTAAACCTTGTCCAAGAAATATTAATCTCTCTGACATATTCATAGGTAGTTCAATCACAACCATATTACTAAAATTATTTATATTATCAATTATTTTCAATTTCCTAAACTAATCACTTTTGAATAATATCCAAAAACTGATCTAGAACATTATTTAGATCTTTTGGAATTACTATACTATAATCGTGCTCAACATTGAACATTGATTGTTTTATTTTACACAACTCTTCTTCGGTTGTAGTATATCCAAAAATTTTATATTCCAAATAACACCTTTTTAATATTATTTTAACATCTTGCTCTATCAAATCGTTTAAATCCTGTATTTTAATATTAATTTCTTCACTAGTTCCGGTCAATAATGTTAACAAATGTTGTTCTACAATTGTCTTCATACTTTCTGGTGTATTCAAAGAATCAACCAGTTCCAGATACTCATCTTTTTTTTCATTCTTAAAAGATAATAAGAGACTATCTAGACTAAAATTATCTTGATCACTTATACTTTTCAAATGTGCTATTTCAACTTCTATATTTCTCAAGTTTTTTTCCAACACTTTGGAAATTTCATATAACTTTGATAAAGTGTATGCTTTAGCCATTTACACTTAAATTATTTGTAACTTATTTTTTTCAATTAAAATTAATTGAAAAAAATACAATTCAGGTCTAGTAAAATTGAAATAAAATTAACCATAGCAGTAAATATCAGTATGGCGCAACCACTGCGAACTACGAATATGTCTACTGTTTTTCTGATAGAACCTAATATTAAAAAACGAAAATTTATGAAAAATAGGTTTCTCAAGTTAAAAGGTCTTGTATATAGATATATACAATTCTTATCTTTTAGAGAAAAGCTAATATTTTTTTTTACACTAATTGAAAAACTTAGAATTTCTTCTGCAAGCGAAGCTGTATCAACAATAAAAGATCTCTTTACATACATATATAATACAAGAGATATATGGACATCACATGATAATCTTTCTACTACTATTAAAAAAAAAATAATAGAATTAATGCAACAAAAACCTACTGATTTTAAACCCTATATGTTACGCTTCGGTTACAGTTGCCCTTACATTACACGTAAGGATGAAATCTGCGGTAAACGAGTAGATGGCACAGTTTGTAAAATACACTCTAAATCTCAATACAGACTTCACTGTCTTATCTTACACTCATTACCCTCTATACCCACAGACCTATCCAATATCGTGTTCCATTACTGTTTACCTTCTAGAGAAATCTAATTACTAGGCCCAATCCGTAGTGGCGGACAGGTGTCGTTTAACCCAAATCGTAAGAAATTTCTTACGATTTGGGTTAAATGTTAATTAAGGAATAATATGTTCTTAATAAATGACATATTATTCACAATCAAATGAAGATAAAATATTATATGAAAAATATTTTAAAAATTATTCTTTGGGGGGGGCAAAAATATTATTTTGAAATGGGTGCTATGGATGGAGTTTGTTTTAGTAATACTAAATTTTATGAAGATACATTAAATTGGACAGGAATATTAATAGAACCAAATCCATATCAATTTATAAATCTTACTAAAAATAGACCAAATAATAAATTAATGAATACATTATGTAGTGATACAAAAGAATCTTTGTTATTTAATATTTGTTCTATACCGGCAGTATGTAGTGTAGAAATAACTAAACCGAAAGATTTTGATTATAAATATTATAATTATTCAAATATGCAAAAGTAAATATAATACCAGTGAGTTTGGATAATATAATAGAAAATTCTGGATTAAAAAGAATAGACTTGTGTGTTATAGATGTAGAAGGTCATGAATATGAAGTTCCCGAGGTCATTTTCATTTAAAGTTCCTGTTGTTCTATGGTTAATAGAATTTTTAGACGATGAGGAGAAAAATAAGAGAGTTATTGAAATAATGGAAAAAAATAATTGTAAATATATAGAAAAGTGTGCTCACAATGCAATTTTTATAAACAATGATTATTTAAAATACTTCAAGTTAGATTAATGTCTAAATTCTTACAAAAATACTTTTTTGCTAATAAAAGAGAAATATTTTATAAAAAAAATAATTATCCTATCTCTTGAAGGTACCAAATGATAAAAAATAATTACTGGTAATTATTTTTTATTCTTATTACAGTTTAATTTATAGATGTTACATTTTAAAAATGTCGATTTGGTACCTTCAAGATAATCTACACTTTTAAAATTTAGTTTGAATGAATTCCATATAATATGTGTATTAAATACACATCCAATATTAAATTTTCTTCCAAAGAGTGATTTGCTATTTAATAAATATAATAATTCTTCATCAGATATAGAAGTGTAAACTTTTAATCCATGATTTGATACATATTTATAGTTCATTCCTTCCCAATTGGTAAAAGTTGTTGCTCCATCTGCAATATTTGGAGTAGTACATTTAAATAAGAACTATTTTAAAACTATTAAAGTTTTAAAATAAGAAGAAATTATAATCTACTAGAAGATAATAATCTGGTTTTTAAGAAATTATAATATACTAGAAGATAATAATCTGGTTTTTTAAGAAATTATAATCTACTAGAAGATATTTAAGATAATTATTTAGATTTTTCAATTAATTTGAAGATAATTAAATTGAAAAAATAAAGTTATAATTATGATTGTTGTGGATGACTTGTACACAAAGTCAAATGAATATCTGTTTTTCTCTTGATAATTTACCAACAGTAATATTACATAATATTGGTTCATTTCTAAATATACGTATATTAGTTATAATAAACAAAAGATTTAACGAGTTTAAATATTCTTTAACACCTATTCCTTATTCATCTACAATTCTTTTTACTGATGACAATAAAAGTAGAACTAAACAAATAGTACAATGTATATGTTTGGATGAATTATATGCATTCAAACAATTAAAATCTTTATCTTTTGATGATAGTTTTACTAATCGTGGTAGACCTTTTAAAAAAGGTGATTTACCAGAAGGTTTACGATATTTATCTTTTGGTAAAGATTTTAATAATGGAGGATCACCTTTTAAAAAAGGTGATTTACCAGAAGATCTAGTATATTTATCTTTTGGTAGAAATTTTACTAATGGAGGACAACCTATTAAAAAAGGGGATTTACCTGAAGGTCTGCATTCTTTGTTGTTTGGTACTTATGACCCTATCTCACATAGGTATTGTTTTGATAAGTACGGGGGTCCAATTAAAAATGGATATTTTTCAGAGAAACTAAAATATTTCAATAGTTCTGTATGTACAATTAAAAGAAGTTGTTTTACTAATGGTGGTCAACCAATTAAACAGGGTGATTTACCTACAGGTCTCATAACTTTAATTTTTGGTACTGATTTTGATAATGGTGGTCAACCCATTAGAAGTGGTGATTTACCAGAAGGTGTAAATTTTTTAACTTTTGGTAGAAATTTTGATAATGGTGATAAACCAATTAGAAAAGGGGATTTACCAGAAGGTGTAAAGTGTTTATCTTTTGGAACGTGTTTTACTAATAATAATGAACCAATTAGAAAAGGGGATTTACCAGAAGGTGTAAAGTATTTATCTTTTGGAACGTGTTTTACTAATGGTAAAAAATCTCTTAAAGGAAATTTACCAGACAAACTAAAGTATTTATCTTTTGGACCGTGTTTTAACAATGGTAATCAACCAATTAAAAAGGGTGATTTACCACACAAACTACAATATTTATCTTTTAGCAACAGTTTTAATAATGGTCAACAACCAATTAGAAGCGGGGATTTACCAGATGAACTAAAGTATTTGTGTACTGGTTCCACTTTTACTAACGGTAATCAACCTATTAGTAAGGGAGATCTACCAGATAGTTTAATATATTTATCTATCTGCGGAGGTAATTATAATAGTGTTATGTCAGGAATTACAAATAGTTTTACTAATGGTAATAGACCTCTTAATAAGAGTGATTTGCCTGATAATATAGAGTATTTATCTATAGGAGATACTTTTACTAATGGAGGATTACCTCTTAATAGTGATTTACTCCATAAACTAAAGTATTTATCTTTAGGAAGTAGTTTTACTAATGGTGGTGTAAAGATTATTAGGACTGAAAATATTAAGACTTTAATTATTGGTGAAAATAAGATAATATAAATTGAAGATAAAAAATAATTTACAATAATTATTTTTTAAAAATGTTGATTACCTTAAAATTATTTAAATAATTTAATAGTATAGTATTAAATGGAAGAACATAGATACGAGTGTAAATTATGTGATTATAGATGTATCTGGTTTTTTAAGAAATTATAATATACTAGAAGATAATAATCTGGTTTTTTAAGAAATTATAATCTACTAGAAGATAATAATCTGGTTTTTAAGAAATTATAATATACCAGAAGATAATAATCTGGTTTTTAAGAAAATTATAATATACCAGAAGATAATAATCTGGTTTTTAAGAAATTATAATATACTAGAAGATAATAATCTGGTTTTTTAAGAAAATTATAATATACCAGAAGATAATAATCTGGTTTTTAAGAAATTATAATCTACTAGAAGATAATAATCTGGTTTTTAAGAAATTATAATCTACTAGAAGATAATAATCTGGTTTTTTAAGAAATTATAATCTACTAGAAGATAATAATCTGGTTTTTTAAGAAAATTATAATATACTAGAAGATAATAATCTGGTTTTTTAAGAAAATTATAATAGAAGATAATAATCTGGTTTTTTAAGAAAATTATAATAGAAGATAATAATCTGGTTTTTTAAGAAAATTATAATAAAAGATAATAATCTGGTTTTTTAAGAAATTATAAATCTACTAGAAGATAATAATCTGGTTTTTTAAGAAATTATAATCTACTAGAAGATAATAATC
>Ga0194045_1000273_pt1 | contig 16742 bp, 15 predicted proteins | sample JunL6211m_MetaG_FD_161686 | JGI IMG/M metagenome (GOLD analysis project Ga0194045, IMG submission 161686) | Anoxic zone freshwater microbial communities from boreal shield lake in IISD Experimental Lakes Area, Ontario, Canada - Jun2016-L626-11m | ecosystem: Environmental > Aquatic > Freshwater >...
ACTTTGACTATACTTCTGATTGCGTGAACTCGATTAACGCTAAATAAATAGTGAAGTTTAAATTAAACATGAAGCATATGATTTTGCTGATTGCGTTGGGTTTGGCCTTGTCTGGCAATGAAAACCCAATCAGCCTTAACCCACAACAACGCACCAAGTTGATGGAGCTAATTAAAACCGACAAAGAGGCCAAGGCTCGTTTTGAAACCTTAAAACGCGCTGCGGACAAAGCTCTTAATGATAAGCCAAATCCTATACGGGTCATCCAAGGCGAAGGCAAATTTAAGACCGATCCTCTTGCAATCAAAACTCGCGAAAGCCTCGGAGATATGCGGAAAATGTATTTCTTCGCCTATATTTTCGCTGCAACAGGCGATACCCAATACGCAGATAAGGCCCGCGAATTCATACTGGCTTGGGCGCAGCAAAATATGCCAACGGGTAACCCAATCGATGAAACCACGCTCGATGATCTTTTCTTCGCTTTTGATCTCACACAATCCCAGTTTTCCCCCGCAGAGAAAAAAATAGCCCAGGCCTGGATGCGCAAAGTAGCAGACACTCAAATTGCCATTGGTTTGATGCATGCAAGAAAAGGTGATGGCATATCTAAAAATAATTGGCAAAGTCACCGCCTTAAAATCGTCGGGCTGATTGGCTATACCCTCTCAGAAAAGAAATACATCGATTATGCAGTTGAAGGATTCAAAAGGCAGATCGAGGTAAATCTCAGGTCTGATGGATCAAGCATTGATTTTCACGAACGCGATGCATTGCATTACCACTGCTACGATATCGAACCCTTGCTGGAACTTGCGATAGTGGCCAATAACAATGGAACCAATCTTTACACCTACAAATCAAAAAGTGGTGCATCGTTGGAAAAATCGGTCAAGTTTCTTTTGCCTTTTTGTTCGGGTGAGAAAAAACACCCCGAATTTGTCAAATCAACTGTAGCATTCGATCGCAAGCGGGCTGAATCTGAGGATGAGAACTATAAGGCTGGCCATCTTTTTGATCCAAAAAAAGGCGGGCATACTTTAGAACTTGCTGCAGCCTTTGACAAAAATCTTTCGGAACCTTACTGCCAAGCAACTGCCCGTACTGCGTCGATTTATCCATCGTGGCAATTTGTAATTAACGCTGCCCGCGAAAAATAATTTATATTTTTAGGACAACCGGTGAATCAAAATACCACCCTTAAAACACCAGAAATTCAATATCAAGATCGCAGGCATGACTTAGATGCCTTGCGTGCATTTGCTATGTTTCTTGGCATTGGATTGCATGCATCTTTAAGTTTTGTTTCACTTCCCTGGCCTGTTCAGGATATTACACAACCTACGATTTTTATTTTTTTCATAGTACTCGTTCATGGCTTTCGAATGCCCCTGTTTTTTCTGCTCAGTGGTTTTTTTACCATGCTGATTTACCGGAAAAAAAATATCAAATCATTGGTTTGGCAAAGAATACTCCGCATTCTTCTTCCCTGCTTGATTGGGTGTTTCACCATTGTTCCACTGTTAGGCTATGTTTCAAGAGAAACAGTCAAAGCTGGTTCGATAAGTGCGCACTTGGATGAAAATTCGCTCGCAGCGGCAATCCGCAAAGGCGACAGAAAAACCATCAATCTATTTCTCATCAACCCGAATGAAATTGAAAAACCAGACAAAAAATTAGGCGTGACACCCCTTTCATGGGCTGCAATGATTGGAGATCTCGAAACAGTTTCCGCATTAATCAAGCTAGGCGTAGATGTAAATTTAGCCAACAAAGACGATACCACCGCACTGCATGGCGCAGCTTTTTTAGGCAGAGATGCAATTGTAAAACTGCTTTTATATAACGGTGCAAATAGCAGTAAACGAAGCAAAGCAGGCTTCACCGCCTTGGAAGGCACCTTTGCAGATTCAGCAACCACAAACTTAATTTCGAATGTTCTTGGCATTCAACCACCCGATGAAACTGATTTAACCTCAGGAAGAATCAGTGCTCGTATCAGATTATTGTTTAACCAGGTTTTAACCCCTGCCTCAAAAACCCCGCCCGAGACAGATGAAAGAACAAACCCAAAAGAACAAATTGAATTTTATAAACTCTATCAATCTTGGCTTACTTCAACTTCTTTCCAGATAAATTTCGGTAACAAACCAATACATTTGTTTAAAACCAGTATTTTTAATCACCTCTGGTTTCTTTGGTTTCTGTGCTGGATGCTTCCATTATTTCTGGTTTTTTTCAATCTAGGATCCCTTTTATTTCGCAATTTAAACGCCAACACCATGCGCATCCTTAAAAAGACAATGCTATATATTTTAATCCCCGCACCGTTGTTGCCTCTTTGCTTGATGGGTGAAATACTTGGCCCAGACACCTATACCGGGATACTCCCTCCCCCACACATGTTGTTTTATTACATGATCTTTTTCAGCTTCGGCTTGATCTACTTCGACTTAAATGATTCCGCCTGTAAACTCACACGCTTTTGGTACATCATGCTACCTTTGGCTTTGTTCATAATTTTTCCTGCAGAAATTGTATTCAAGGACAACTTACCACTGAACCTCTTGCTGCAAACACTTTTAATATGGAATATGGCATTTGGAATGATGGGAATGTTTCATTCACTTATCAAGAAAGAAAACATCTTCATTCGATATTTATCTGATTCTTCTTATTGGATTTATATTATGCATCTACCTTTGGTTGTAGTGTTGCAATTCCTCGTCAGAGAGTGGCCTATTAATGCATTTTTAAAATTTCTACTTATCAATATTGCGACGATCACCTTGCTTCTTGTCAGTTACCATTTGCTGGTTCGATCGACTTGCATTGGATGGCTGTTGAATGGTCGAATGATGCCTTGGTTCCCCAAAGCTTCTACGAGCCAAACAAGTAATTAAAACAGTTGCTTACGCTCTACTTCTTCTTTGGCGCTACTTTATTTTCGAGGTGTTTTTTGAGATCAGCGGGGTCAAGTTTATTAGGTGCACCCTTTTCTGGAATCTCCAACCCTGCACTCCAAAGCATGCCATTGACAACCAACTGGCGCAGTCCATCCTTGCCCCAATTGGATTGCATATGGCCGCCTGTATAAGAGAACGCCCTGCCACCCTTCGAGGATTCAAACGCCCAGCCTACGGTTTCGGGATTTGGTGCATTCTTCTTAGCTGAAGCCGTGCTTCGCATTTTTTCAGGTGGGTTGATCATTACCAATGGGGTAACGCCCTTGGCAGCAAAGTTCATATGAAACAACCAACCTTCATCAACTTCGAAAGGAGTAACTCCCCGTGTGATTGGATGTTTTGCAAACTGATCCACCGTTGAAACCCAATGGCCTCTGCAAGAAATACTTTTCTCCCAAACGCCACCCGCCCACTCCAAAGCAAGGCTCTTGCGATCAGCAGGGTATTCGATGCAATTATGCAAATGAACCAAACCTGTACCTTTGGAAACTGCATTTTCGATCACTTTAAGTTTGGAAGGTTCCAGATAGGCTTGTTTGCCATCACCTGATAAGAAAAAGACAATCGCAGAAGCATCGTCAAAGACTTTTTCATTTTTTGGCCAGCCATCGCGCACTAAAATAGGATGCACACCCGGAGTTTGTTCTAGCATATTCGCCAAAAGAACAATACCTGCGAAGTATTCATGTTCGCCCGTGGGTTTGGCTTCGGGTTTACCTGCGATAAGGACGATTTTTTTGGCTTTTTCAGAAGTAGGCAACTGCTCCAATTTTGGTGCATCCCAAAAAGCAAGGGTTGCAGAAACTGAAACAAGTAGAGCCATCAAAGCTGCAAATCGCATCGAATCATCTCCATGAAATAAGTAAGATCTTATTATCATGAAGGTTTCAAAAATCACATGCAAGTAGAATTTCCCCAAAAGGAAAAACACTGCGATGATTAAACAAGATAAAACTGGTTATGCAGCCATCCGTTTTTCAGAATTCATTTCGCAAACAAGCGTGGATTTCATGACCTCTTCAAGAGCAATAAGTGCCCGCGCAGCAGTAGCTCCATCCAAAACACGATGATCAAACGACAGGCGAACATCCAAGTTGCCTTCTTTATCAAGCATGCCGTAATGTATCTGGGTGGTAAGAAGGGGCATAAGATTTAACAAACCTGCACCCATGGAACTTACCGAAGAAATGGCATAAGTTCCAAAGTTATGGCATCGCCTAGGCCCTTCCACATTCAAGGTATACCACCAGACGAATTTTCGAACAATTGAAGGTACAAGGCTAAGGGACCGGCTTCGGGTATAAGAGCGTACCTCTTCAATTGGGTCTTCCTTATGATGCCTGATGATCTCATCAATTTCAACAAGGGTGCGATTTTCCGGCCCACGCACATAACCATAGATCACAACATTTTCGTTATTGACAACCCGTTCAACATTAATCGACGCAACACTGTGGGGATGTTGATAAAATTTAGACCAGGGGAAACTCATAAAGCTTCTGCGCAATTCGGGAAAATCCCGCGCGACCAAACCATAACCCTTTGCAAAAATACTGGTCCAACTCGGTTTATCTGGGCTCATCTGCCTGGCAATCTTCACCGAAGATAAGCTCATTTTTCTCTCAACGGTTGCAATCGGGATCTTGGCGCTAAAGTGCATCAAATCGATTACGATTTTTCTGTAAGGAGAAATAGAAACGTAATGTCCTGATGGTTTTTTCATGTTCCACATAGCCCATTTAAGCTTATCATCTGCGAAAGTTAGATGGCACTTAATAGTAATTTCCCGTAATTATCAATATCTGTTTTGGAATTGGTAATCTGAGAAAAAACGGTAGAATCCATTCGTATGAAACCTATTTATTCAGCAAGATAGGGAATATGAATGGACTATTCGCCTATGACGAAAGAACCAAAAAGAATATGATAACAACTTAAATTACCCCTAAGGATAACAATAAAACGACCATGCGAACCACCTTAATACCCATGCTTACCATGCTTATCCTTTCTTCTCCATTATTTGCAGCAGAACCCAAAGCATTTCTCAATATTCCTTACACCGAAACGAAGAACGAAAAGCAAACCCTTGATCTATTTGCTCCGCCTGATGCCAAAAACCTACCCATCATATTTTGGATACATGGGGGTGGCTGGCAGGCAGGCAACAAGGAAGATGTTCAAATCAAACCCCAGGCCTTCACTGCAAAAGGTTTCATTTTTGTTTCCACCAATTATCGATTGATCCCCGCTGCCTCCATCAAAGAGATGGCTGGAGATATCGCAAAATCAATGCGCTGGGTTTTTGATCATGCAAAAGAATATGGAGGCGACCCCAGCACCTTCCTTGTTATGGGGCATTCCGCAGGGGCGCAACTTGCTGCACTGCTTTCCACCGATGAATCTTACTTGAAGGCTGAAAAATTACCCCTGACGATTATCAAAGGTTGCGTACCCGTCGATGGCGACACCTATGATGTACCCATGCAAATCGCAATGGTTATTGAACGCAGTGCCATCAGTTATCGAAAGAAATTCGGAGATGAAAAACAACAGAAGGAATTATCCCCAGTGACTCATGTAGCAAAAGGGAAAAACATTCCACCCTTTTTGATACTGCATGTAGCTGGACATCCAGAAACAGGCGGCCAATCACAGCGGTTGGTTAAAGAATTACAAACTGCGGGGATTTCCGCTAGTGCCTATCCATCCGAAGGCAAAACCCATGGCAGTATTAACGCAGACCTCGGGAAAGTTGATGACAAACCAACGATAGAACTGTATTCGTTTCTTGAAAAAGTGTTGAAGAAGTAAGGCTCTTATTTTAACCAGCAAAGGGATTTATCATGAAAAAGTTACTGTTCGGCATAATGGCATTTTTGGTTTCAACCATGTTGGTACAAGCAGCGGAAAGCGCTGATGAATTAGCAAAAAAAACTGCGGGTGATTTTCTCGATGCATTTAAATCGAACAAGATTGAAGCTGCGATGAAAATTGCGAGCACTCCTTTCTATATAAAAAATCGCGACCTGATCAAAGACAAAGCCGAGCTAGAAAAACACTTCAGTGAAGAATTCAAAAAGAATGCAGGCAAAGTAGATGACCTTACGCATTCGGTTAAAGAAATTCATTCCTTCGAAAACATCAAGGAAAAGATCAACGAAGATAAAGAAAAAATTGATGAGGTATTAAAGGATGGCGACCGGGTGGTTTTATTGGAAGTTAAAATTGGTGATAAGGAAATGACTGTTGCAATAGCAGTAACGCTACGCCAAGGTAAAGCTTCTGTGGTTGGCGTAAGCAAGGTTTCAGAGAAGTAGAAATCACTCCATTGCTGCAACAAACCTGCAAATAATTAATTTTCCAATAATTTTTGGCCCCTTTAGATAAGTTTTCTCGCTCTACTTAGTAGGGAGATAAAACTATTTACACAATGATTGCTTATTCAGATCGCATTGTGCATCTTTTCTATTTCATGGCGATATAATGCAGTGATGTGATAGGTTAAAACCAAAGGGGTGCAATAATGTTCCGATTCACTACTTTGACTGCGTTTGTTTTATGTTTAGGTTATATTAATGATACTCGGGGTGCCTGAGGCACCGGCCCTTCGCGATCCACCTGTACGGTCGGACCCAAAACATCATCTGGTTCCATGGGAAACAGGAACACCAATCAAAGCGCTTCCCCTGCCCTGACAAACCTAATGAATTCTATAGGATCAGCCAAATCAAACTTGGCGTCTGCTGGCACTTTTTATGGTGGTCACAAAGGCAAAGCTACAGAAGAGTTGGACAAAGCCATAAAAATGATCAACATTTATGCACCACAAACAAAAAATATCAAAGCGATGGGGACTGGAAAAGAATCCACTTCGCAATCGCAATCACAAAGCATAGATACCAATGCATCAAATAAAAAGTTAAGGCAGGCCAAGCAAGCGATCGATACTTCCATAAGTATCATGTATGCAACTAATAACCCTAGCTTCGAAAACCAACTGCTGGTCTCGTATTTCAAGAAAGCAAGCAAAGAAATCGACTTGGCTCTCAAATATTAACCACTTGTAGGCATAGCTAAAAAAAGAAGCCGGTTCACTTCAGTGAACCGGCTTCTTTTTTATTCATCAGAAACAATTGCAGAGGTTGTTACTTAAGATCAATTTTAAGCGAATTCTTTTCGCCCGCTTTAATCTCGACTGATATATCCGTGGTGTTTACCGATTCATATTTGGTTGGGATATCGGATTTGAAACCACCAGGAGGAGGTGGCGCAAGCACGCCGGGCGAGATTTCCGTCGTCATATTTTTTGCGGCGGTCACTTTGTATTTGCCTGCGGGGGCACCATCATCTTTGCCATAGGTGGCGATAGAAAACTTGCCATCCTTATCGGACATACCCCGAGGTGCCACCTTGCCCTCAGAATGATGCAAAGAAACTGATACTTCAGCGGCGGGTTTACCATTGAGGGTAACAATGCCATCCACGGGCGTGGTAGAAAGTTTTTCAGGGCCTTTGGGTGCATCAGAACCACAACCTAATGCTGCAGTTATTACCACAATTAAAGCTAAAGGCAGAAACAGTTTCATGGTCATTCTTTCTAAGAAAATAAGGATTATTGAGAAATAGCTTCTTCGCCTGCGCGGGTACCCATTGCACCAAAGATTCCGAAGGGGCTTGGCCCAGAAAGGCCCGTGCCAGTGGCATTCTGATTCCCAGAATCAATGTTATTGGTAATGAACCGGACGGAGGCATCGCCAAAAACTGCAACGATTCCACCCGTGTGGGCACTGCTAGGCGGATACATTCCAGAACCTGCATCCCAACGCACCCAACAACAAGCGGGGCTACTATTAGGCGCAGCATTGGTGGAGATTCCTGAAAAGCCAGAACCACCATCATGCCAGCGTGAACCTGACCAAGGCTGTAGATCAACTTGAGCAACTGCAGAAGGAAAAGAGCGATTTGCGAAATCAAAAGATGCCCTGCATTGATTAGGGGTGGTGAACCAATTGCCCGCTTGAATATAAGTCATGGTCATATCTCGGGCACTGCCACTTGAGGCCCTCCTGCGTTCAGCCATTGCCAAGGTATTGCTAGTACCATCAGTAATATCTTTAAATTTAAGGCCGGTACGCACCCCAGATAATGCAGGGGTCTGATAGGAAGTAAACATCCCGCGTTCCCGCGCAGATTGAATCTGATCAATGGAATCGCCCAGACAAAACATGTAGTTGGTTTGCTGGGTGGTGTTGGAAGCGGGTAATGGAGCTGGGTCGGAGGGGCATAACAACCCTGGAATTTTTTGGTTTTGATTGAGGAACGTCGCCCACCAAGGATCTTGATCGCCATCTGTTGCTTCAATACTTGGCAAACAAAGCTGCCTGTTCCAAATAAGGCAATAAAAGTAGAACCCCACTTTGTCTGTAATTGACGGTACCCGCAGGAACAACACTTAACTGACCTTGATGCCAAGGGAGTGCCCCCATGGTGCTTTCAAAATTATGGATGGCCAAACCAAGCTGTTTAAAGTTATTGGTACACTGGGTACGGGCTGCAGCTTCACGCACCTTCTGTACCGCAGGTAAAAGCAACCCAATCAGAATGGCGATAATCGCAATCACCACCAAAAGCTCGATAAGCGTAAATGCAGACTTGATTATTTTCATTACATCTTTTCCAAAACAAGGTATGGGCAGTGTAAGTTGTACTTTATTTTACGGCCCTCGACAAACCTAATTTGGTCAAAACAATTCAATTTGAGAGTGTCTTTTTTCTTAAAGATGGAATACTCTTATTATAATGATATTGCTGAGATATCGCTAAATTTAGCTAAACCGTGCCCTAATAGGCCCCACTTTAGTTGTATTTCCTGCCAATTGAACTTAGACCCACTTAAGCCCTACCTAGTTAAGACCCTTACGAAAGAACTATCATGTATCATTCAATTAAAACTCTACTCTTGATTCCAATCTTTTTGTTAGCATCATTTACCAGCCTAAGTGCTCAAGAAAAAACTAAGACCAAATGCTACTTAATTGGAAACTCGCTAACCTGGGATACTTCACCCAAGTTACTTTCTGGGGATGTTCAATGGCATGTAGATTGTGGAGTCCCTTTACCCTTCATTTATGCCCACCCCGAAAAGCCATGTGTGAAAGAATCCACCCTTTGGCCAACTGCCCTTCGTGATAAGCAATACGACTTCATCTCGGTGCAGCCCCATTATGGTTCAACCCTTGCACAGGATGTTGAAACAATATCTGCATGGATGAAATTGCAACCCAAGGCAGTATTTGTCATTCATTCAGGATGGGCATGGCATACTAAGCGTGCAGATGAATTTGCAAGTTATGCATCACCCGAGCAAATGACACATAGCCCCGTTTATATCCGGGCATTGATTGCAGAATTACAAAAGCTTAATCCCGGGCGCGAATTACGACAGACCCTTGCCCAAAACCTGCTTGCTTCTATCGCAGAGGATATTTCAGCAAACAACGCCCCAATAAAAAATGTTGCAGAATTGTATCGCGATGATATTCACTTAACCCATAGCCATGGAAAATACCTTGCCCATAACGCAATGCGATTCGCAATGGGCCAACCTTTTTCCCAAGCGGGATTCGAAAAGCTTGACCCCGAGGTTAAGAAATATCTTGATACCGTGCTGGCAAAACTTGGCGCATCAGCGAGCGACAAAACCCTGCTCACCCAGATTCTTTCCATCGAGGAAAAGGTCGACCGCTCATCCTTGATCTCAAAGATTTCAGACCCAAATTTGAAAATCAAACTTAAGGTCCTACTTCCTGAAATCGAACAAGCTGCAAAGTTACGACGCAGCACCCTTTTGCTAGATGCAGAAATCAAGGAACTCGGAGGCAAACTAATCTGCACTCCTACCGGCCCCCAATGGCTTTACCTTGCTACCTCTGATACTGCCACCGATATCTTTGATGTTCCCGCAGCGATCGATCTCTACAACGGCAACAACCCACTCAAAGGCAAAGGCGGGAAAAACGAACGCGTCACCGATGATTGGCTCAAACGACTTTCAAACATTTCCAGCCTGCGTAAAATCGATCTCGCAAATTGTGCCATCCAAGGTGAAGGCTTAAAACATATTTCCTCACTTAAAAACCTACGCGAACTCAACCTGACTTTAACCCCCGTAAATGATGATGCGCTCAAACATCTAGCCGGCCTGACCGAACTACGAAATCTAGGCCTGGCTTCCACCCAGTGCACAGGCACCGGTTTCACCCATCTAAAACCTCTTACCAAGCTTGAAAATGTCAACTTCCATTTCACACCTCTTAACGATGCTGGCTTGCAGGCAATCTCTCAACTCCCGCTTTCAGGCAGGCTTTGGTTCGCTCATACCAAGTTCACCGATCAAGGGGCCACACATCTTAAAAACCTGCCCCAACTTAAACGATGTGGCATTGGCAGTGCCGACAAGGCTAGCTCAGGCGAAGCCATCGCTGCTCTATCAAATCTAGCCTTGGAAGATCTGACCTTGCTGGATAACCAGGCAAATGCTGTGGGAATTGCTCATGCATCAAAGATCGCAACATTACTTCGATTTGATGTTTCCCATGCCCCCACCGTTAAAGATGATTCTTTGCTACTGGTGGCACAGATGCCCAAGTTGGAAGAATTTAAACTTGGTAGTGCGCAGATTACCGATACAGGCCTTCAAGAACTTGCAGCTTCAAAGTCTTTGAAAAAAATATCATTGAGCGGTTGTAAGAGCATCACGCCCGCTGGAGTTGAACAACTCCGCAAAGCCCGACCCAAGCTTGAAGTAGAATCGAAATAATGGCTTTAACTTTCATGAGTAGCCCAAATTAATTGGTTTTGCTACGCCCTATTACTTAGACTATTGTTCATTAGAAGACTGAAAATTTTACCTCCACCGGAACTTGATCCATGACTCAAACAAAATTCATCTGGCTTGCCACTCTTCTGCTCATCACCATTACGCCTAGCTTATACGCACAAAAAGCGCCCTACGATGTTTTCCCCCCCGCAGAATCCCCCTACTACCGTGTACGCTACGAGGCTTCCACCAATCCAGGCGAGCTTACCTTCCCCGTCAACTACACGATTTGGATTCCTAAAGATGTAAAGAATCTTCGTGGCGTGATTGTTCATCAACATGGTTGTGGCGAAGGGTCTTGCAAATCTGGCCTTACAGGTGCATACGATCTTCATTGGCAGGCACTTGCAAAAAAACATGATTGTGCGCTGCTTGCGCCTTCCTATGAACAACCAGAAAAAGGCGATTGCCAAATGTGGTGCGATCCACGCAATGGTTCAAGCGCAGCGTTTCAAAAATGCCTTGTCGATCTGGGCGCAAAATCTGGGCATCCCGAATTGTCGAAATTACCTTGGGCGCTTTGGGGCCATAGCGGTGGTGGTCATTGGGCCGGCGGCATGGTGCTCATGCATCCCGAACGCGTTGCAGCAGCTTGGCTTCGTTCAGGCGTTCCACTTCTTAAAGCTAATCCAGAACGCTCTACCATCAAGGCCCATACACTTCCCGATGCAGCTTTAAAAGTCCCCGTCATGTGCAACCCAGGAACCAAAGAAGGCGTTACTGTTAAAGATCCTCGATTTGGTGGAGTATGGGCTGCCAACGAAACCTTCTTCAACGAAGTTCGCTCTAAGGGTGGTCTAATAAGTGTTGCAGTTGATCCACTATCCAGCCACGAGTGTGGCAACCAGCGTTACCTCGCAATCATATGGCTCGATGCTTGCTTAAGCGCCCGCCTACCCAAGATCGCAACGAACCCACTCAATGCGATGCCCACCGATCAAGCATGGCTTGCCCCTATCACAGGCAGCGAGGCACAACCCATGGCAAAGTTTTCAGGTGAACCCCTAAAAGCTGCATGGTTACCAAACGAAGCCATTGCAAAATCTTGGATGCAGTATGTGAAAGATACTTTGGTAAGCGATTCCACACCGCCCTCTGCTCCAACAAATTTACAAGTGAAGGGCAATGAATTGAAATGGGAAGCAGAAGCTGATCTTGAAAGTGGACTTGCAAGTTTCATTATCGAGAGGGATGGGAAGTTTCTCGCAAACCTTCCAGAGACTGGGAAAAACCCCTTTGGCCGACCCATTTTCCAGAACCTGCAATACAGCGACACGCCCTCCCAACCGCTTGTCCCAATGAAATACACCGATACGAAAGCGGAGGCAGGCAAGAAACACACCTACCGTGTAATCACGGTAAACACAGCAGGCTTAAAATCAAAACCTTCTGCAGATTCTAAATAAACAAACGTTTAAAAAACAGAAGTAGCATAGCCACAGAAAGAAGACCCAGCAGAAGCATTTGCCACGGAATTAAAACACCTCATTTGATTTGGGTTAATGAATGACTTCAAAGCCCATGGGTCTTTTATTTTTGAATGATGCAAGTGTAAAAAGCAGACCCACCCAGCACAGTGGGTGGGCTTGAAGGCATTAAAAAAGAAGAAGGCAACGAAGGCGCGGTGCCAGCACCAGCGGTTTCCAAATCCGCCGCTCATTGCGGACAAAGGAGCACTGGGCCCCTTCGACAAGCTCAGGGACCGGTTGAACAAAAGGGGTCAGGTCTCTTTTTCAGCACTTAACATATTCTATTCTTGGTTCAGACATACTGCCGAAAAAGAGACCTGACCCCTTTTGTTCTCTCATTAAAGGTTCAAATGGAGGAGTTGCAGTGGGGCTTCCCCATCGCAACTCCTCTGTCTTTAAACAAATCCACATCAATCAACGGTAAGTAAAAGTGGTGGAGGTTAGAAACCCGGGCTAGCGAAGCGAAGGGCCCTTTTCCCGGAGGGAAGAGGGTTGGGAGTTGGGGGAAAAAAAAGAGAAAGAGTAAAAGGAGAAAGTGACGGGGCTAGTGTTATTTGCTATCAAGGATTTTATCAAAGAGTTTGAATGCTGCTTCTCGCATTTGCGGGTTGAAGTCGTGTCCGCCTTCTGGGTGGAGCACCTTCAAATTCTCGGGCTTCTTATAGAGCGAAAAAATCTTGCCCGCGGATGCAGCAACTCTATCCACACTATCTGCTTTAAAATTGCTATCCATGGTAGGCGAGATGATAAGGGTATTTCGGGGTGCAAGTGCGCCAATCATTTCGTGAAAATCAAACGGGATTTGTTCAAGCCTTCCTTTATACGATGCGAGCTTAGGCATGTATCTCGTTTGGCACCAGCCTTTCTCTAACTCCCAGACCTTTGGGTTGCCATTCATGTAATCGAGATAAGAATCTAACCCGCAACTGGAGACTATTACCTTGATGCGTTCATCAAAAACAGCGGTATAGACCGAGTTATGCCCACCGAGTGATTGGCCCACTGCGCCAAAGTTATTGTGAGCAAGGTAAGGCAGAGTTTCCAGATAATCAAGACCACGGATATTATCCCAGACTGCTTTTAGCGTGCCACTTTCCCAACCCAAGGCTTTAATATCAGGCTGATACTTCGCAAGCTGCGGATAACTAGGCGATAAGGTGATATAACCCCGCTGGGCTAGTTCCATCGCATAGCCACGGTTGGCAACATTGCCTATGCCTACGACGGTGCCATGACCTATTTGATTGTTGGTGCCATGCAGGCAAAGCACCGCACTTGCTTTTCTTTTTCCTGAAAGGGCATCTTTGGGGATGCAAAGATAAGCTGTCACCCGGGAGTTGGGCTCGCTGGCATAAGAGATTAATTTTCGCACATAGGTGCCGCCATCAAATTCTTCTTCGACTTTAACCTCTAAAGCGATACGTTTTTCTTTTCCGGGAAGTTTCCCCATCACGGATTCCATGCCCCGGATGATTTCCGCTTTGCGCTTTTGCCAATCTTCCGTGGTGGTAACGGGAGTGGGTTTGCCCATGGCGTTTCTGAAGAGCAAAAGATTTTCGCGAGGTAATCGCTCTAACACATCAGCTTTATCTTGATAGCCATAGCATGAGCAAAGAAGAAGTAATGAAAGGCTGGATGACCACATGATAAATTCCTCAAAGGGTATGATTCACCAAGTTTAGCTTAAAGTTTGTGCAAGAGGAAGTATTTGATTAAAGTATCCTGGGTATATTAATGTTTTGAAATCGTAATAAGTTAGAAAGATACTGTCTTGGATTTATCACACATCTTGTTGCTGGGGTTATTATTTTTTCTAGCTGCGTTGCTGTATTCTTCGGTAGGCCATGCTGGCGCATCCGCATACATTGCAGCAATGGTTCTTATGGGGGTCGCCCCTAGCGTTATCAAACCCACAGCATTTATCCTCAATATTTTTGTGGCTAGCCTGGTGACTTATCAGTTTCGAAAGGAGGGGTACTTCCAATGGAAATTATTCTGGCCTTTTGCATGCGCTTCGGTGCCATGCGCTTTTTTGGCATCGTATGCATCATTACCATTAAGCTGGTTTAAATTGGGCGTGGTGGTAATTCTTTTATTGGGTGCATTGCGGTTGTTCTTGCATAATGATGATTCAAAGCCTTGGTATCCCAACCGATTTAGTAATTACAAAGGGATGATGATAGGTGGGTTGATAGGCGGACTTTCGGGCCTGACGGGAACAGGTGGGGGGATATTTTTATCGCCCATCATTCTTTTTTCGGGCTGGGCCAACACCCGCACCACATCAGGAATCAGTGCAGCTTTTATTCTGGTGAATTCCATCGCAGGCCTGATGGGATGCATCGCTTCCACCCATTTTATACCCGAGGCTATCTTCCTTTGGGTTCCCATCGTTGCTTTCGCTGGGTTTCTAGGCAGCCAATTGGGAATTCGAAAACTTCCACCAAGAATTCTTCTGCGATTTCTCGGGCTGGTAATGATAATTGCAGCCTGCAAACTTATGTTTTAATAATCGCTGGATATGATAGCTAAAATCGTATAAGATATAGGCTCGTTCTTTTATTATTAAAGGATCAGCCATGGCAGAAAATCCCAAAACCGATAGTTTCCTCAACCCAAAAGATCACCGGATTGGCATTTATATCAAATGGCCCTACCTAGTTGCTTTCACGGTGCTGGCGTTAACCCCCGTTGCGATGGCGTGGGCCCAATACTTTCTTATGGGCCTGCCTTCCCTACCCGAGAGCCCCAAGGTTATTCCCGAATCGTTTAACGACCCGATCGGCTTTCCGGTTTGGCTGCGCATCAATCACTTTGTCAACTTTTTCTTGATGGTGCTTCTGGTACGAAGTGGGCTTTCCATTCTTGTAGATCACCCAAGACTTTACTGGAACGATCATTGCACCCTCGGTTCCGAATGGATCCGATTCACCCCAATCGTGGTGCCTAAAGATTCCGTCTGGACTGCCAAGCAAGATAGTAGATACCTATCGCCTTGGATTGGGCTTCCCGGTTTCAGGCATACCGTCGGCATCGCTCGCATCTGGCATTTCCTTAGTGCATTCTTCTGGTTCGGTAACGGCCTTATCTTTGTGGGGCTATTGTTCTTCACGAATCAATGGAAACGCCTAGTGCCCGTGGATTTCCAGATCTTCCTCGATGCCTGGTCGGTACAAGTGCACTATGCAACCTTTCATCTTCCTGTCGAACCTAACGGCTTTTATAAGTACAATCCACTGCAACAACTTTCGTACTTTGGCGTGGTCTTTGCAATCGCCCCGATAACTTTCCTAACAGGCATTGCGATGTCCCCCGCAATAGACAACCGCTTTAAATGGTACCCCTATTTGTTTGGTGGCAGGCAGTGCGCCCGTTCCATTCACTTCCTTGCATTATTAGGTTACCTTGGATTTCTAGTCCCCCATGTGACCATGGTAATCATCACTGGCTTTGCCCAGAACATGAACCACATCGTTTTCGGTACAGATGATACCAACCCGATGGGCATGATAGTCGGGCTATCCGCAATTGCACTGACAGCAGCGTTCTGCCTATTCGCAAACTGGTTCTCTTGGACAAATCCACGATGGTTACAACTTGCATCACGTGCCATCCTTGGGTTCTTCAAAAGGCTTTTCGTCAACAAGATGGAATCCGTCGTTCAGTATAAAAAAGAAAACATCTCTCCCTATTTCTGGCCCAATGGCAACCTTCCAATCTGCGATGAATGGAAAAACCTTTCTGCAAACAACTTCAAGGACTACCGCTTAAAAGTATTCGGACTGGTCGAAAACCCGATCGAACTTTCACTTGAAGATATGGCGAAGATTGCAAAACAAGACCAGGTCACCATGCATCATTGCATTCAGGGATGGTCGGGGATCGCCCACTGGGGTGGGGTGCCCGTTCACAAAATCATCGAAATGGTGAAACCACACAAGGATGTCAAAACCGTTGTCTTTCATTCCTACGGCGAAGGATTGCATGGCGGAGAATATTACGACACACTCACTCTTTACAATGCTCAACATGATCTCACCCTTCTTGCATTCGAAATGAATTACGAGAAACTCCCACTTATTTATGGTGCGCCACTCCGGTTGCGTGCTGAAAACCAACTTGGGTTCAAGATGGTCAAGTGGATCAAGTCGATCGAGTTCGTTACTTCCGAAAAAGCAGTAGGCAAAGGCTTTGGTGGCAAGAACGAAGATGATGAGTACTACCCCATGCTTGCCAATATTTAAAATAGGCCAACTCAAATGCTAGACGAAGCCAGCAGGATCAAAGATTTTCCTTCCCTCGGAAACAGGATCTACTTTAACTCTGCTGCAGAAGGTATCCCCCCACTTTCTGTAAAGGATGCACTGCTTCAATATTTCCAAGATAAACTTCTTGGAATGGATGGCAGATTGCTGCACGAAGCGC
>Ga0194045_1000276_pt1 | contig 16622 bp, 10 predicted proteins | sample JunL6211m_MetaG_FD_161686 | JGI IMG/M metagenome (GOLD analysis project Ga0194045, IMG submission 161686) | Anoxic zone freshwater microbial communities from boreal shield lake in IISD Experimental Lakes Area, Ontario, Canada - Jun2016-L626-11m | ecosystem: Environmental > Aquatic > Freshwater >...
ATGGACAGCAACAAGGATCAAGATATGGACCAATATCGGTTTCCGCTTGCCTCTTTGTTCTTGGAACTCTATTGCCCGCGAACGACTGACACGGTCAATTCAACGGACGCGAGTGCGCAACTGCCTAGCGACATGCTTCTGCCTGGTGCAGCCAGCCTAGCCCCGACTTCGCTCTACACCTACGACGCACAAAATCGCGTTTCACTCAATCTTGGAAAGATGGCTCCGTCGAATGCCGCCTGGGGCAGTCAGCCTGTCTGGCGTATCGCTATTTCGGAGTTCGACAAAACCAACAATCCAAACGTATTGCTGAAAGCAAATAGCCTCTCCAACGTAACCCATCAGAAGACCACGCAGGCAGCCATCGACGGGATTGCCTGGGCAGCACCCGCGTCGGGTCTTGCGTCGCCGGATGCAGTCGTTGGAAATGGTCTCCACTATGACCTGTCTGATGCGACCAAAGCAAATCCGGTTGTCTTTGATCGGTTTGTTTGGTTTGCGAATACGGCGCCTACGTCGTCACAAGCGATTCCAGATCTCAAACCCATTTTAGCGGGGCTTGCGCAAAACGTGGTTTACTATAATCGTTTCAATGCAACACCCTTGTTGCAAGGTGGTTCGTACATGGTTGTTGGGCCAAGGTATGAAACAGAGTTTGGATCGTCTACCTTCAATCCAGTCGACAACACTACGCCTTGGGACCCTGTTCTCCTTCGAAGGGATATGACAACCCCTGCTAAGAAGCCTATTCTGTCCCCGTCATTCCAGAAGATTTCCCTAAGCGGTTCTACGAGTTCGACGCGAATGATGAACGATGTTGAGGCGAACGCTCCGTGGATGACGCGAGTGAAAACACCAATGACGATGGTTTGCGCGGCCAAGGAACCTGATGATCCTGCTTTAGCGGCTGGCTCGGATTGGGATGTTTGCTTTCCCAATGGTGTTGGTCTCAACATCTCCTTCCCAACACCCAACTTTAACAATTCGATTTGGAAAGCTGCGAATCGCCCGAGTATCAAGTTGAATTCCTTGGACACGCGAGGGGCTCCTGCGTTCGGTTTTGGGCATGCAAGTACGCCGCCGGACAGTTGGGTGGACATCGGACCTGCGGCTATTGCGGGGACGCTACCCGACCATCCATTTGATATTAAGCAGGATCCAAGTGGGCCTGGAATTGCGAATTCGGAGATTGCGAAGTTGGGCAAAGACGATCCACAAGGCACATGGGAAAACATTCGAGCAGCCTATTTGCAAAGACTTGCGGATCCCGAATTGGCATATGATCCGATTTCCAACCCTTACATCACTGTGGATTGGATTTCATTGGACTTGCATGTCTTCAATGGAGAGGCACCTTTCCCAGCCGTAGGACCAGGACCAGGTGGGCCACCGCCCTCCCCTACGTTCAAATTCCAATCCCGCTACAAGGACGGGAGTTATGTAGCAAGTACATATAGCAGCAATGACACAAGCACGACTGGGTTCAGTTATCATTCACCGGTGACGCCCCCATTTCCAACTGACGCCTCGTTGTTTTCCAAAGTCCAGCCCGATCCACCCACACCAAAACACCGATCGTATTTCAAGTACCAGCTTGGCTATCGCACCAACATCAATTGGAGTGGCGACCTCGGGAACTGTGGGACGACTCTCGGTTATTTGAACGCTGGATTCTTGAAGGCGCCACCGGCACCTGTACTTACGCCGACGTTAATGAATGAAACGACAGGGGCGTACGCCAGCCGTTTCGATGGGTTTGGACCACCCGTGTCTCAGTTCCTGGACGCCTCAAACAACCTGCAAAATGTCCGGTCGACCTATTTGGGTTCGCCCAAGAACATTGCTTCGCTCGCTTGGCTCAATCGACCATTCTCGAGCCCGTACGAGTTGATGTTGGTCCCGAGCACGGGGCCTGGTCAGTTTGGTTTTTATCATTCTCCATTCACCACAAGTTACCGAAAGCCATTTACTTATTTGCCAAGCTTTCAAACTTCCAATGCCGCACATACCGAGGACGGTTCTCCAGGTAGGTCGTATTGGCTGAAGAGTCAAGCACCGACATCTGGCGAGTTGGACATGATGTTGTTAATGGAATTGGTAGAAACGCAACCTCCGTTTGCCGATGGCAACAAAGTTCCACCAATGGATGTCATGGCATCGCTGATGTCGACGGACAATTTAACGCTTCGGTTCCTCAATTCGTATGTTCCGCAAGGCTATTACTATGCGGCGGGCTTCAATCCGCCGGCTGGTTACTTTGCCCAGGACACGACTCGCGGCCCTGCGTTTATTGCGCCATTTAATAAATTCCCCAGCTTTGTGGCTGCCGGAAAGGTCAACTTGAACACAATCACCGAAGACCAATCAGGTTTCTATGCTGCTCTAAAGGCCATCGAAAACAACTTTCTCGCCGATAGTCAACGAGTCGATCCGATGGATTCGGTCCATAAGGCATTCCAGGCTCAGTTCGCGATAAACCGTCGGGGCTACACACCGGCCCCATCCGCGTTTTTTACTAGCAATCCGACCTTGAATCATCCCAACTTGAATGGGGCGTATCCGACGCAATTCGCGGGTGCGCACAGGCCAGCATCGTCTGCCAATATCGCTCCCTACGTGCCGAATCCGGAGGCGCGAGCGAGGTTGAGAGGCAAGTATGGTGTTGAGTCAACGTTGTTCCAATCGTTCAACCCAATGTCGTATGCGGCCGTTGGCCCCATCAATGATCAAGCCATGTTGTTTTCTTCGCCAGAGGTTGTCGCTTCCAGCACGGATCTCGTCAACCAACATGCGTTCAAGCGTATGGAGCGGGTCATGCGACTGCCCAACCTCGTCACCAACCAGTCGAACGTGTTTGCCGTTTGGGTTACCGTCAGCTTGTATGAATACGATCCAATCAACGGATACGGGAATGAATACAAGGACGAGATCGGACAACCGAAACGAGAACGTGCGTTTTATATCATCGATCGCTCGGTTCCAGTCGGATACAAGCCAGGCGAAAACTTAAATGCGGAACGAACGATTTTGCTTAAACGCAAATTGAATTGACGGTGGCGTTGGTTGTTTGCTCCCGTTTTGCATTTACCTTTGTGTGCGAAAGAATTCCTGTCATGCTTTACTCGTTTCCCTCATCGCTGGGTATGGGCAACCGCTCCTTTCACCGCTTATCATCGGAGCGGGTGAGAGCTCGCGCGGGCTTGTCGATTGTCGAGGTGCTCATGGCAACCACCATGACTCTCTTGATGATGCTTGCCTTGGCCCAAGGCTTTAAGACCTTGAGCGATTCGGTATCGGCAGGCCGATCGAAGTTGACACTAAGCGACCAGTTGAGGGGGATTAGTTCGTTGCTGCGAAGCGATCTGGATGGGATTACTGTTACGAGCAGTAATCCACAAACCGAACTGTCTCCCAATGGGTATTTCAAGTACTACGATGGACCGCTTTCGGATGCTTCTGCCACACTGTTCAACTACTTGCCAACCGGTACAGTCGAACAACGTGTGAGTGCAAATCGGTGGGGGGACATTGATGATATTGTCATGTTCACTTGCAAAGCTCCCGACGGGGAATGGTTTCGAGGCAAGATACCGATGGCCTTGATCTTGATAAGCAATTTGAACAATGGAATTATCCTTCCCGCATCGGTTGCGGCGGTCGATTGGAATGCCGCTTGGGAGACCGATGTTTCGATTGCATCCCAGTATGCTGAGGTCGCTTGGTTTATGCGGCCTTTGCAAGACAGCGATGTTTCAGCGTCGTCGGCCCCCAGCAAACGCTATCCGATCAACATTCAGGAATTGATGCCCTACGGCGTTCCACCCGAAACATCGGTTGAGGATTTGGCACCTGGCGTCGATCTGGATGGCGATGGGATTCCGGATCCAGATGGTATGCCGGATCGATTGGCCCTCTGCCGTAGGGTTTTATTGATTCGGCCGGATTTGAACATTGCGGAAACGGCAGTTACGTCGACGGCGTTCGCTGGCCGAGATCCTCAATTGACGATGAAGCCATTGACGCCGGTCGCTTCGAGTGTGAGTTCGTATCGGTACATGATGCGCTTCGCATACCAACGCTGTGACTTGAGTGTTCGCCCTATAAGCAATGATTTCGTGTCAGGCACAAGCTTGACTCTGCAAACCAATTCTGTGGCGGATCTACAGCGGCCAGAGAATCGATTTGCACACTACACGATTCCACTCTCGGCAATTGGACTTGGGGCGGGGACGTCCATGCCAATCCTGGCGCTGACTTCGGAAGCGGGTTCGAGCGGTAATTTCGTTAATCTCACGAATCAAGCGTATGGGACTTTGAGCCCAGCGTCCCCAGGGTTGAACGTTCGCCCCACGGATCGCGGCTTTATCCCTTCGTGCTTTTTCCGAACCAAAATTAAGCTCGACCCGTCTGCTAGAACTACAGTTGGTAGCGTAGTTCCAACGCTCGAGGAAGTAGTAGCGTCGAATGTCGTTGCGTTTGATTTGAAGGGATATGACCTTTCCATGAACTTGCTGGCAAGCCCAGGGCCCGATGGCGGCTGGGGTGTTGCGGGTTTAGACGATGACATCGACAGTACAACGGACAACTTGACCGAGTCGGGCTGGCCGGGAACCGATGACCTGTCGTTGACGCCATCGGACCCTGGTTTTTCAAAGACTTTGATTAACGGGGTGACAGTCACCTCGAGTTCCGGCGCCTACGTCGATCTGGATTGGCCACGCAAAGTCATTCATGCCACTCATCGCTTATCAGGCGGCGTATTGCAATTGGGGATGGCCAGCACGCCTGCCTTGCCAATTACATTGTGGCCTACGGATCTGAGCTGCTTTCAGCTCGATGGTACTATTGCACCTAATGGACCTAAAATTCAGCGAACGACGAGCCTGGTGAAGTCCGGCGGCTACATGGTTGAGCCGACCAACGGCGTCATCGTATATCAACCTTGTTTTGATACCTTCACGGACGCGTACGAGTCGGATGGTGAATGGATGGAATTCGTTGGTACCGCTTTAGGTGATGCAGCCTATGTTGCTTGGCGAGATGGCTTTCGAAGGTTTGGGGTAGCTTCGCCTCAGTCGCAGTATGCCGATTTAGGGACTGATGGACTCGGGAACGACGAGAACGAGAAAGAGACCAGTCCTCCAATTCCATACAAGCTACCCTCGGTTCAAGTCTCGGTCCGGGTTCAAGATTACACGGCGGGAACGTTGCAGCAGATTTCCGTCGTGCATAAATTGAATTAAATCATTGCACGCGCGCTCATGACTAAGCCAGCCGCGGAGCAGGCTGGTTTTGCCCCTCATGACCTTGTGTCATGAGAAGCAAAGTTTGGTCGGCTAGCAATCAATTCGCCGCCAGGCGGTTTGAGCTCCCTCATGACCTTGTGTCATGGGTCGCTGAAGTTTCAAACGTCGCGGGGCCGAGGAAACTTTCTCACCCATGTGGCAAGCACATGGGGGCCGGAACCGCTTCGCGGTGGGACTCGGTTTAGCGGACCAAACTCGCTGTCCAACGACACAAGGTCGTTGGGGAAGGGATCGCTCGCTACGCTTGCGGTCGTTGGGGGGAGGTGGTTATACAGGGCGGCGCTTCGCTCTGCCCTGGGCTAGGTTCTTTGAGCCCGTTGGGCTAACGCTTAAACAACGCAGCCCAACTCCCAACTCCTCACTCCTCGCTCCTCGCTCCTCGCTCCTCGCTCCTCACTCCTCACTCCTCACTCACCACTCACCACTCACCACTCACCACTCACCACTGCCTACTCGCTCGCACAAGCACCTGCACCCATGGAGGCTGGGCGAGCAACTCGGGAAACTTGGCTCTGCCTACCAAAATATGGTCCGATTTTCCATGCGTCGTCAGCGCTTCCCGACTTGACCATTCCTCGATGAAAGTGAATTTACTCGGATCATCCACATCGATGAACAAGTCGTATCGCAAGCAGCCCTCCTCTTGGAGCGTAGGGGCGACAAAACTCTCAAGCACACTCTGCAACGCACTTTCCATGCCTGACTTGGCATGAATGTGCGCGACTACATCGACTTTCATGGGATATATTTCTCTCTAGCCCAACGGGCTTAAAACAACGACAGCCCAGGGCAGAGCGAAGCGCCGCCCTGGGTCTACAACAAACACGATGCGAATTGCCCTAAAGGGCGACAATGCTTACGAGTATTCTACTCGTTCCAAGGCTCTGCCTGGGAACGCATTGGTGTGGAGGCTCCTGCCTCCCGCGAGTTCACAAACTAAGGATGCATTTCGGCGAGGCCGAGCCTCGCTTGCATTGAGTTACCAGGCAGAGCCTGGTAACTAGATTGCACAGTGCAACAAAACTTGCAATCCGTGCTACTAGTAATCTGCGGTTGGTTGTATTTTGACGTTGTCCCCTGCGGACTTCGGTACAACGAAGTCCTTGGTGGACACACCATCCGGAACCGTGTGAATGTCCTGAATCGGATTGAAAATCTGCTTACCTTGGTAAAACATCGGTATCTTCTTGCCGTCATAACCACCAATCTCAATATTATAAACGCCCGGTGGGATGCCGGGTTCTGGTGCCTTGGCAGAATTGTAAACGCCATTCTCTACCATAAAGAGATGGACATGCCCTTGCGTGCCCTCCTCAACTCTTGGCGTAAATGAGACATATCCAGCAGGGATAGGTTTATCATTGAATGAAACGTTTCCAGAAATTTGCGAAAGTTTCGGCTTCGACGAGCAGCCAGCCACACAAACAATCAAGAGGAGAGACGCAAAACGAAACGAGTGCATAATGGTTAGAATCTAAAAAAGGAGGTGCGGAAAGTTTCACCTAAAACCACGGAATAGATGATTTTAGGTAGATCAACGCTCATGCCAGGAAACGTTTCTTTACTCGTTCCAACTGTCACCCAAAACTTGGCCGTCCTGAGGTAGGCAAACTCGCGAAAAGGTCGTTACATCAATGCTAGCGCTAACCGAACGAACGCTTCCGTCTCCGAGACCGGTTGTCATCGTTCCGGTGTGCATTGCTTGCGGTCGACGCCAGTCGCATTTGGTGGGTGTTGGACCGTTTTGAATGCCTCCTGGATTAGCAACGCCGTTGAACGGATTCCTAAAGGCTGGATTGCTGCGTGGCCCAGGCCCATTGTTGAGCGTTGCTGCCGTTCGAAGCGGTGAGTCCAATAGTGGGCAGTCCCACCAAGCGTAACCATCAACGCCGCCACTATTGTTGACTGCATTCAGGTTCGCTGCTGCCGGCGCTCCGTCACCCCAGTTGCTGTGAACCGCGTTCTTTCCACCTCTGGCCCAAATGCTAAATGTAAATGAACCGGTGGATAAATTGGGGGTCAAACCAGGAGTGGGAAAGTCTGGGCCGTAGCAAAATGCTTGACGCTCTACCACGAGAATCGTATTACTTAAACCGTCGGTCATGTTCGCAAATTTCCCGCTGGCGGTCATTGGGTGGCCGTCTGTCTGGGTCGTAGTGCATGCCGCTGCGTTGAGTGCATAGGTTGTTCCACCGTAGGGAACTCCGCCAGCCGATGTTCTGGCTGCAAAATTCGTAAGGGCAAACCCCGTGAAACCTGCGCTAGAAAGCGTTGGATCATCGGGGCAAGCGAAACTCGCAACCTTCTCAGTTCGAACATTAAAAGATATCCCGTTCGCCTTTTGAACAATGTTTCCTTGTTCGATGTACGGGAGCAGCAAGAAGTGTCCGGACGCGAATACCGTTGGTAACGTCGCCGACGAAGTTCTGTCACCTTTCGCGAGCGCCCATGGCGGTAAGGTTTTGTTTGCGGACTCAAAATTATGAGTCGACAAAACCAACTGTTTCACGTTGTTGCCACACTGCATGCGGCGAGCCGCGGCGCGAGCCGCTTGAACAGCGGGCAACAATAATCCCACCAAAATACCGATGATGGCAATCACCACCAACAGCTCGACCAAGGTGAATCCTCGAACTCGATTCGAAATTCTGGACGATCTCACAATAGAGGATCTCACAATAGAAGACCTTTTCAGTTTCAAGGGAAAAGTCGGCAAGAATTTTGTTCTGGAAGGATAGAACGAATCATTAAACGCGCACCGTACTCGTCGTCACCCTAGCATAACGGTGCATCATTGTCAATAATTCTGCTTCTTTGGGGGAGGCGTTTTGCCGTTAGGACAAGCTGGCAACGAAGGAGTATCCTTTGTTGACTCAAAACGCATTTTCAAGACTATTGTACATCAACCTTGCCAGGTTTAACTTCATCCTTGCTAGGTTTAAAATCAACCACGCCAGGTTTAACTTCAACCATGCCAGGTGCTCGATTGCCGTCCCCTTTTTGGTTGGTCAATGCATCTCCAAGGTCCTTGCGTACTTGATCGGCATAGGACTGGAGCCGGATCATCACTTCCGGATTCTTGGCCGCGACGTCCAGTTCCTCACCCACATCCACCGACATGTGATAGAGCTCAGGCTGCTCGATTTTTACCTGCTTGTACTTGCCCGGAATGCCACCTTGACCGCTTGCCTGATCCTTCATGCTTCGATAGGTGTGCGGGAATTGAAGTTTCCACTGGCCGTCACCGCTGACGACCGATTGCAATTGATTTTGCTCATAGTAAAACGCGTAGAACTCGTGGGGGTTCTTGGCATCCGGCTGGTTGCTAATCATCGGCCAGACATTGAGGCCGTCGATCTTGTGCTCCGGTAGCTTGGCTCCGATGAGACCGGCGATCGTTGGAAACAGATCGATCGTCATGTACATTCGGTCGTCGGTTGCACCCGCGCGAATATGCCCCGGCCACTGCATCAGACACGGAACCCGAACGCCCCCTTCCCAGGCCGTCCCTTTGCCCTCACGCAGCGGGCCAGCCGAGCCAGCATGATCGCCATAGCTCAACCAAGGACCGTTATCCGAAGTGAAGATGACGAGCGTATTGTCTAGCACTCCGTTTCGTTTGAGTGAACTCATGACTTCACCAACAGACCAATCGATTTCGGCGATCACATCGCCAAAGAGTCCGCGTTCGGTCTTGCCCTTGAACTTGTCGCTTACATAAAGCGGGACGTGGCACATGCTATGAGCAAGGTATAGCAAGAAAGGTTTATCTGCGTTGCGGTCTGCGTTGCGGTCGATGAAGTTGACTGCAAATTCGGTGTAGCGGGTAGTCAGCTGAGTCTGGTCCTCGGGCGTGACGTCGGCGTCAATGATCTCGTCCCCTTCGATCAGCGGCAAATCAGGAAAGCCTCCTTTGCCATTCTTGTCTCGTTGGGTCTCGGGATGATGGGGCCACATATCGTTCGAGTAAGGTAAACCCAAGTATTCGTCGAAGCCATTGTGTGTTGGCAGGAAGGGTTTGTGATGGCCGAGGTGCCATTTGCCTACCGCGCACGTCGCGTAGTCTTTCTGCTTGGCCATTTCTGCGAGCGTCATTTCGGATTCGGCAATTCCAATCTTGCTTTGCGGCCCAAGGGCACCATGAATACCGAGCCGATTGGAGTAGCAGCCAGTTAGCAAAGCGGTACGCGAGGCAGAGCAAACCGCTTGAGATACGTGGAAGTTCGTAAACTTGGTACCCGCCCTTGCCATCGCATCGAGATGGGGTGTTGCGTAGCCTTGGGCCCCAAATGGCCCGATGTCAGCGTAGCCCATATCATCGATGAAGATGATCACCACGTTTGGCGTCGCAGCTCGGGCAACAGAAATGGAGAGGAAAAAAACGAAGAGCAGACAGGTGGGGAACTTCATGGGACTACTTGCTTTCGTTGGCTTTGGGTTTTCGCTTGGGTTTGTTTTCCGCCGGCTGTTCGAGGCCATCATCGGGTTGGTTCCAAAGTCGCCACGGATCGTCTAATCGACGCATCTCGGCCAACAACAAACCTTCCATCTTCTTTAATTGTTCTGCATAGCGAGGATCGTCGGCCAAATTCACTTGATCTCGGGCAGGCTTGATATTGGATATCGCCATGACGCGCGGGTCATGATGTTCGATCAGAAACTCATCGGGGTTTTCGCGAAGATTGAACAGTTGGGTTTTGCGGACGGAGCCGTCAAGGACATCAAACTTGACAAGTTTCCAATCGCCCTGCTTGACACATCGCATGCCGGGTTTCGTGCCGCCGTTATAAACACCATAAAGTATGTCGCGAAGCGTTGTCTTTTCACCCTTGAGAACAGGTTTGAAGCTCATTCCTTCGTTGGATTCAGGAGCGGCAACGCCCGTCAAATCGCAAAGCGTTGCGAGCATGTCGAGCAAGTAGATGTTTCCCTCGACGCGTGACCCTGGCTTGATGCCAGGCCCTTGGACGATGAACGGTACGCGCCAAGAATGCTCGTAAAGATTTTGCTTTCCCTGTAAACCATGTCTTCCGATCGCGATGCCATGATCGGAGGTATAAATGATATAGGTGTTCTCCCATTCACCCATGGCCTTCAATCGATCGAATACGCGTCCGATCTGAATATCGATGTTCTCGCTACACGCGAACTCGCGGCCTAGCTCGTTGCGAATGGTGCGTTCGTCCCGACGCTCCCATACACCGCTGACTGCGACTTCATCCCGAAGCCCTGGGTTGCCATGCGGAAATGGATGCTCCGGCAGGTAGTTCGACGGAAGTGCAGGTTGTTTTGAATTCGCTGGCGGCGGGTTTTTAGGATCCGTGTGATTAACGGCCCCGTACTTCTGAAGAAGCTCGGGCGTGCCATCGCGAGTATCGTGCGGGTGCGAGAAGCCAAAGTGGATCAGGAATGGCTTGTTGTCCTTGGCCGTTTCTCTTTCTCCAAGGTAGTCGAGCACTTGCTGTGCATGCCATGCACTGCCGGTTTCATCTGTTCCACCGCGCTTGCTGGCGTCGCGACGGACCGTGAATTGCATATTGGCCGCTTCGTAGCTATTTCCAAGCTTGCAGGTTCGCATCGTTGAATAGCCAGCCCGATTGAAAACGGCCGGGATGGTGTTCAGCTCAAGGTTGGGAGGGCAATGCTCTCTGGCGCCGGGCCCGATCGGCAAATGCCAAACGGTCCGTCCGCACATCATCATGTGTCGCGATGGCGTACATACAGCCCCAACAAAAGCACCCATATGGTACGCGCCATCCAAAACCATCCCGCCGCGGGCTAGCCGATCGATGTTGGGGGTATCCAAGATGGATTGCGGGTTGTAGACCTTGAGGTCGAATGGAGATTGATCGTCCACAAGGATGAACAGAATATTCGGGCGTTTGTCGCCGGCTAGCAAACTCGGAGCTACCAGGAGCGTCAGAGCCATTGCGACAAGACAGAGGCCGTGAGCGAATCGTATCATATTAATTATGCTTTCTACTTCGCGTTCTCTCGGTTGAGCCAGTGTGCGTGTGAAGCGGCTTTGCCTTCGGAAAAGCGACATCGACCAGCCAAGCCATCGCACAGGTTGAGAAGCTTGCAATGACCGCTGCCCACCAACCATGAACTTGCCAAGAGTAATTCTCGGCAACCGAAATTCCAATTTGTTTCAATGCCCAGGGGGTTGGCACCAACACCAACAAGGAGGTGATGCCAAACCCAAACAACATTCCAATCAAGAGCGAAGACTGGGAGAAGTCGCGTTTAGATTGCCCCAACATAAAGACACCAAGAACTAATCCCGACGCGAAACCAGCAACCGTAATCACTTGTCTCACGATGGAGTCACTTTGCAGCGCGGGGGACCAAGCCACGACGATGGCAACTCCGATTTGGAGCATACCAAAGATGGCCGTCCACCATTGACTGGCACGCGTCAAGCTCGCATCGATCGCGTCCCCTTGGATGGGTTGGCCAAGCTCCTGGAGTCGACGCTCTTTCGCGGGCTTGATGAAGTCGTTGACGATTGCGGAGGCGCTACCGCTCAAAGAACTGGACAACGTCGACATGGCCACGCTAAAGACTGCAGCCAAGGTGATACCGCAGATCCCAATCGGCATATCTTGAACAATAAACAATGCAAAGACTTGATCTTTTACTTCTGCCGGTTTCGTTAGACCATGTGCGTAGAAGGCGGCAAGCCCGACACCCACGAACAAAAAAAGTGCAAACTGCAAAAAGATAAACGGCCCACTCAAACCGAGAGCGAGTTTCGCTTGCCCTTCGTTGCGAGAACAAAGATAACGCTGCACCATCATCTGATCGGTGCCGTGCGTTGCCAAGCAAAGGAAACAACCTCCAATCACGCCGGCCCAAATGTTCTCCGTTTTCAAGCTAAACGCCCACTGCACCATGTCGAATTTGCGATCTTGGTTTCCATAGTCAACGATGCCTTGGATTCCGTTGGGCAAACCGTTGGCAATCACTCCAATCGCGACCACCGCTCCAATCAAATAGACGATGAGTTGGATGCAGTCGTTCCAGACTACACTTTTGATTCCGCCGAGACTCGAATAGATAATGGTTGCAACACCCATGAGCAGAACGCACAGGCTCGTATCGAAATTGGTCACCTTGTTCAATACCAAGCCTGTCAAATACAAACGCAGTCCATCTGCAATGGTACGCGTGAGCATGAAGATCAACGACGCGGTACGTTGCGTGAGACCGCCGAACCGTCGATGGAGTATTTCGTAAGCGGTCAAAATTTCGCCGCGAAAATAGCCTGGCATGAGCCAAGCAATTACGATCAATCGCCCGAGCACAAATCCGATCGCCAATTGCAAGAAACTACAATTTCCTCCTGCCGCGAATATGACCCCTGGAATACTGAGAAAGGTTACAGCACTGGTCTCCGTTGCAACGATGGAACCCAATACGGCATACCAAGGAAGACTTCGATCGCCGACCAAGAAGCCAGAGAGATTGGTCGGCCCACGCCCAATCCAAATCCCAAGAAAGAGTGTCAGTAAAACGTAGACGACAACAATGACGCTATCGACGACCGAGATATTCAGCATGAACGACCTTTGGTATCCATCTAGTTCTACTGCGAGTTATTCTAGTTTTTCTTTTTATTTCCGCCATCGAGGGGCCATGGCATCACACCCACACGTTTGGCCCACTCGTCCCACAGACCGGACATTTCCTTGACACGTTGGGGATATTGTATTGCAAGACTGTTCAACTCGGTGCGGTCCACCTCGATATTGTAGAGCTCCCAGTCGCCCGGATGTTTCGAGACCAGTTTCCACTCCCCCATGCGAACGGCGCGATTGCCCTCGTGTTCCCAAAAGAGAGGTTTCGGACGATGGATTGGAGAGCCGACAAACGCAGGGAAAAGACTCACACCCTCCATTGGCTGAATGAGATTACCATCGTACTCGGTTGGATACTTGGCACCCGAAACGTCTATGCAAGTCGCCATCAGATCGATGAGATGACCTGGCTGGCGCTCCAGTTGGCCGTGGCGGTTGGCAGGAATTCCTTTAGGCCAATGCGCGATCAGGGGTGTGCTGATCCCACCTTCGTGCTGCCAATGTTTGTATTCACGAAAGGGAGTATTGCTGACGTTAGCCCATGACCTTCCATAGGCGATATACGTGTCCGCAGCGCCTGGCATGACTCCTTCGCCTTGGCGCATCGGATAGCCATCGCGAGTCTGTTTCGGAATCATATCCGGTTGAAGATAATCCTTGGGTAACGTCGGCAGAGTAGGCGATTCGCTACGAGGAATGAACGGCCCGTTTCGGCCTACCACTTCGGCGCATCCGCCATTGTCTTGCAAGAACAAGATCAAAGTGTTCTCGTATTGGCCGTTCTTCTTAAGCGTATCAACAAGACGCCCGATTCCTTGGTCCATACAGTCGAGCATTGCAGCATAGACTTCCATGCAGCGAGACTCCCATTCCTTGTTTTTGACGTTGCTCCAATTGCCAGCTTGAGGCGAAATTTGCCAGCGAGGGTCGTTCAAGCCAATCTGCTTCATCTTTTCAAGGCGTGCGGTCCGGATGGTGTCGTAGCCAGCGTCGTATCTGCCTTTGACTTTGGCGATGTCCGATTCCTTGGCATGCATGGGCCAGTGCGCAGAGGTGTGAGCCATATAAAGAAAGAATGGTCTGTCGTTGTTTTGCTGATGATGCTCGGTGATGAAATGGGCTGCGTGATCATTGATGGCATCGGTGTAATAGAATTCTTTTGGTTGGTACTCGGAATCCGCGTACGGCGAGATGAGTTGATTGTCGCGAACCAGTGTGTTTGGATCGTAGAAGCTGCCTGCCCCATGGATGGTTCCGTAGAATCGATCAAAGCCGCGTTGCAATGGCCAATTATGTTGTTCGGATTCGCTCTTGGGCTTAGCATGCTTGGTCACATGCCATTTACCGGTCATGAACGTCGCGTAACCGGCGGATTTGACCGCCTCGGCAATTGTGACACACCGCTTATTGAGATCACCCGCATAGGCATCGCCGACTTTCGTGCTCCAGTCGTCGACCATATGACCGATCCCCGCCTGGTGCGAATAGAGTCCCGTCAACAGGGCGGCACGAGTGGGACAACAGCGAGCTGTATTGTAAAACTGCGTAAACCGCAGGCCACCTTGCGCGAGCGCGTCGAGATTGGGTGTATGGATCTCGCCCCCATAACAACCTATGTCCGAATAGCCAACGTCGTCGGCCAGGATTAGTATGATGTTGGGCTGCGAATGGGAAGCGAGAATCGGTGTTCCAATGGCGGCCAGAAATGCGAGAGCTAGGACAAGAATGATTGGACGCGAAGGTGGAATGATCATGGTTTTTTGTTCTTGTTTTTCTTGGAATGATTCTTGGCCTCAGTGGTCGCCGCGACCGCATTACGAATGGATCGATCGATCCCTAGCCGACGTATTTTTCATTCCTCGCTCTTTGCGTTTTTCTTCTTGGGCTTGTCGCGATTCATTTGCTCGAAGGCTCGATCGAGTTCGACAGGTCGGGCACTGCTAAATTGATCCAGCACGCGTTGCAGTTTTAGAGCAGCCGGGGTTTCTTGTCCCTGTGGCTTGTTGCGGTTTAGCGCCTGTTTCTCGAATGGATCGGCTGCGAGATCAAATAACTCTCCCGTGCGGTAAAGTTTGTATTGACTGTCGAACGCACACTCGCGAACGGCAAGGTCGAGCTTTTGTCTAGGTGAATACCAACAATAGAGCCATTCCCTGGATGGGCCTGCCTCACCTTTGAGTCGAGGCAAAAAACTAACACCATCAATGTCCGCAGGTTTTGCGATACCAACCGTATCACAAAGCGTTGGCAGAAAATCCGTACTGCTAATAAGGTCTTGGTTAACGCTGCCAGCTTTCATCTTCGCGGGCCAACTGGCAATGAACGGCACATGGGTTCCACGTTTTGTTGTACTCCCTTTACCTCCTCGATAGTCGGTACCTTGAAAGCGGCTCGTTATGCCGACGTTTGTACCGTTGTCACCGATGAACAGTAGCAAGGTATTGTCGCGAATCCGCAATTCATCGAGCTTGGCTATCACCGTACCAATCAGCTTGTCCATGTACGTTGTCATGTCCGCAAAATGCTTCGGTGCAACTTTTTGCTCCTCGGTGTTGACTGTTTTATCCCAGTCTGCGCTGTCTGGCGTTGGCTGAAATGGGTTATGCGTCAGGATCATCGGATAGTAGAGCATGAAGGGTCGTTGCTTATTGCGTTCGATGAAGTCGATCGCGAAGTCATTTACCAGGGTTGGTCCATACTCACCATTCGTAAAATTCCTTTCGACGCCATTGTACTCCAGGCCAGGATTTGCATAACGCGGCGGCCGCCGCGTGTGCTGCCACAGGCACGACTCATCGAAACCGAAATGCTGTGGCGAATCGATCTCTTGCCCAAGTTGCCACTTACCACATATCGCAGTCGCGTAGCCTGCTTGCTTCATTAGGATGCCAAACGTTACCTCGGTCCGAGGCAGCGTTCCGAAGTTGAGGTAATTCCGTATGTTGTACCGACCAGTCATGAGCTGTACTCGCGTGGGCGTACAAAGAGGCTGCACGTGGCATTGCTCAAAACGAACTCCACTGGCTGCAAGCCGATCTAAATTTGGCGTCTGATACGATTGCCCGCCATTCGCAGTGACGCACTCGTACCCAAAATCGTCTGCCATGATCAGAATGATGTTAGGGCGAGTCAAATCCTCTGCTGCAATCAATTGCCGACATGCAACAACCGCCAGCAATGCCATTGCGGCCCATCTTAGTTTACATATGCGATTCATGTGAAAATCACTTCCAATCGAGGGAATGGTTTGGACGAATAGACTAAAATGGTACTCCAATTCCCTACCTTCGTGTTTTCAAGAATGACAGCGGACGACCCATATGAACAGAACCTCCAAATGAAAAGGCACCCATCCTTTACCCCTAGAGTAGTCCTCGTCGCATTGACATTGACGCTGGTAGGGAATCATTTCGTCGGGAGCTTTCTATTTGCTCAACAAGGAACGATCGCGATTACGGCTGGCAAGCAGATCGCGATCCTGGCCGATGAAGCCATCAACGAGAGCAGCGGAATCGTTCGATCGCACACCAACCCTAACTGCTTCTGGACTCACAACGACTCGGGAGACAAGCCTCGACTGTTCCTCGTCAATCGCGATGGCAAAACGGTGGCTCGTGTCGGACTTTCAAAAGCAAAAGCGATCGACTGGGAAGACATCGCCATCCATATCGTCGGCGATGTCTTCCCAGTCGATCGCTTTTGCTTTTGAAAGTCCGACACGAGCCACCGTTTTGCC
>Ga0194045_1000280_pt1 | contig 16488 bp, 18 predicted proteins | sample JunL6211m_MetaG_FD_161686 | JGI IMG/M metagenome (GOLD analysis project Ga0194045, IMG submission 161686) | Anoxic zone freshwater microbial communities from boreal shield lake in IISD Experimental Lakes Area, Ontario, Canada - Jun2016-L626-11m | ecosystem: Environmental > Aquatic > Freshwater >...
ACCCAGACACATTCCATTCAGATGAAGCATCGATCACTTTTACTTTAGAGCGTAGAACAAACATTGCTAAACGCTTAGCTGTAGATGCTGCAATATCTTTAGAGATGAATAATGCAAAACGATCAGCTGCATTCGCATCGCTAGGAAATAGCCCAAGCCAAGCGCTGGCTAGCAATCTGCCTTTTGCACTGCAATAGCCGATCAATCTGACAGACTCGTATGTTTGGGCTACTTGTGGAGCAATGGTGCGACTTAAGCCCAAAACAGAATTACTCAGCTGATTTTGTAAAAAACTAGCGGCATCCTCACCTTCCACAAAGATTAAGCCCCATTGGGACAAAGTGGCTTGATTTGATGTGTTTTGGGGCTTATTTATCATGACCCTTTTATCATAGCCTGATGAGCAGAAAAATTCAGGGAAGCAGCCGTTTTTTTAAAAACAAACGATATGGTCAAAGTTTAAGATTTTGGCTATATGGGCTGACTGCGATGATTGTCATCCTTTACGGCGGTATCTTTTTATGGCCGGTGGTCCCATCCACTCCGAATGTTGCAGATTCATCTACGTATAGAGTCAAAATTAAACCTCAGTCAGGTCTTGCCAGTATCTCTGGGCAACTAGAAGAACAAGGCGTTTCTACATCTTCAATAGCATTTCAGGTGAGTGCAAGAGCTTTGTTGCTTGGATCGAAATTAAAGCCAGGAACTTATCTTTTACCAACGAGAGCAAGCTTAGGCACGATCCTCCTCCAAATTGCGCGGGGCGATAGAGTCAAGGAGAGCATTGCCATTGTCCCTGGCATGACAGTGTGGCAAGTAAGGCAATTAGTAGATTCACACCCATCACTACTTCATCAGACCAAGGGCATGAGTCCCAAAGAAATCCTGCAAAAGCTCAATCTGACTTACCCAGGACTTGAAGGCCTTTTTCTGCCAGACACCTATATCTTTGATCCAGAAGAGTCTGATCTTGAAATTTATCGCAGGGCTTCACAAGCCATGCAAAAACAACTCTCTCAAGCATGGTCGCGAAAAGAGGCAAACTCTCCTTTGAAAACACCTTATGAACTTCTCATATTAGCCTCTATAGTGGAGAAGGAAACTGGGCGCTCAAGTGATAGAGGTTTAGTTGCAGCCGTCTTCACTAATCGTTTGAATAAGGGGATGCTGCTACAAACCGATCCTACGGTAATCTATGGCATTGGCCCTAAATTTGACGGTAATTTACGTAAAGCAGACCTTCGCAAAGACAGTGCCTACAATACCTATATGCGTAAAGGATTACCACCAACCCCCATCGCCATGCCGAGCATAGAATCAATCCAAGCATCTGTAAATCCAGCCAAGAGCAATGCCTTATTTTTTGTTGCTAAAGGTGATGGAACTAGCCACTTTTCTGAAGGCCTCAGCGAGCATGAGGCGGCAGTCAATCAATATCAACGCAAGCCCAGCCAGGCATCCCATTAATTCGATTTAATTTCTTATGACATCAATGTACCCAGGATATTTCATTAGCTTCGAAGGCATCGATGGTGCAGGCAAGAGCACTCATATTGAGTCGTTTCAAAAGTTGATGCAAGCACGTTACCCTGACCGCCAAGTAATAATGACCCGTGAGCCTGGCGGCACACCCTTAGGCGAGCAACTGCGAGCGCTTCTATTAGATGCCCCAATGAATCTTGAGACCGAAGCTTTATTAATGTTTGCCGCTCGTCGGGAACATATCGCTCAAGTCATCGAGCCCACCTTGCAGGCCGGAAAAATAGTCATTTCAGATCGCTTTACAGATGCCAGCTTTGCTTATCAAGGAGGAGGGCGGGGCTTAAACCTTAATAAATTAAATGAACTTGAACGCTGGGTGCAGGGCCGTGCTAACGGGGCATTACTCCAGCCTAATCTCACAATCCTATTTGATTTGCCAGGTGAGGTTGCAGAGGCGCGTCGTTCTAAAGCACGGGCACCAGATAAGTTTGAAAAAATGGATTTAGATTTCTTTGAAAAGGTTCGCCAAGAGTATCTGCGTCGCGCCAAAGAGGATCCAAAACGTTTTCACTTAGTAGATGCCACTTTAACGCCAGATCTGATTTGGAATGGCTTGAAAAATCTGGAATTGAATATCTAGATGAGTGATCTCATGTTTGCCGAACAAGAAAAGTCTGTTGCGCCATGGATGCAAGCGCTCTGGGATAGCATGGATTTTGTAAACTTCCCTAATGCAATTCTGTTGCACGGCCAGTCTGGTATTGGTAAGTTTGCATTTGCACTTGAACTCACAAAATCTCTCTTATGTGAAAGTGCTCACGTAGCCTCACGCCCTTGCAATCAATGTGAAGCCTGCCATTGGTTCAGCACCGGAAATCATCCTGACTTTATCGCTCTGGTTCCAGAGACACATCGCCGGCTATTGCCGCATGCCGACTATGAGAGTGATGAGTCGCCAAAAAAAGGTAAAACAGCGCGGGATGATTCGGATGGTGAGGCTAGCGAAAAAAAAGAAAAGAAAAACATCTCTATTGAAGAGACTCGTAACGCCATAGAGAGCCTCTCTATTGGCTCGCATCGAGGCGGCAATCGTGTGATCTTAATTTATCCACTAGAGATGCTGCGTTCTGACTCCGCCAATACCCTACTGAAGTCCTTGGAAGAGCCCCCAGCAAATACGATCTTCATCCTGTTAGCTGATCGGCTTGATCGAGTTCTGCCAACGATTCGCTCTCGGTGTCGCTTGCTCACTGCGCCACGCCCAGATCGTGAGCAGGGTTTGTCATGGTTGCGCGCACAATTACTCAAGATGGATGGACTTAAAGTGAGTGATGCTGATATTGCATCAATTTACGATGAGCAGGGTGGGGCACCATACTCCGTTTTAGATTCCTTGATTGCAAGAAATAGCAAGGATGAAAAAGACGAACTCACTATTGCCATACAAGCCTCCCGCTATTTACTTCAATCCATGTCACAAGGAGTGCGTATTAATTGGTTAGATTCTGCTGAAAAGACACACAAGGCCCAATACAGCTATTTGTTAGGCGCAATGCAACGTTGGACTTCCGATCTGCAAGCAGTTGCGCAGGGCGGCGGCCCGCGTTATTACCCCAAGCACCTTTCAACGCTGAAAGCTTTATCTCAAACTGCTAAGATTTCCAAACTTCATCATTTTTGGAGGTCCTTGGTCCAGGCTCGGCGTCATGAGAATCACCCCTTGGCTAGCCGTGTGCAGTTAGAAGCTTTGCTATCTCAATACCAACAAGTCTTTGAGTCTTAATTCAGACTCAGGCAGTCTAAAATAGCCTGTCATGTTTATAGACTCCCATTGCCATCTTGATTTCCCAGAATTTCAATCTCGCTTGCCAGAAGTGCTTGCGAATATGCAAACTGCCAAGGTTAGCAATGCTTTGTGCGTATCAGTGGACTTACCAGACTTTCCCAATGTTTTAAAGCTTGCGCAGGATCATTCTCATCTATACGCCTCTGTTGGGGTTCATCCAGATTATGAGGACACTCCAGAGCCTAGTTATGACTTCCTAGTAGAAACCGCCTTAAAGCATCCCAAAATCATTGCAATTGGTGAAACCGGACTCGATTACTACCGCATGGGCGATCGCTCCTATGATTCCATGGAATGGCAACGTGAACGCTTCAGAACCCACATTAGAGCTTCAATAACCTGTAAAAAGCCTCTGATCATCCATACGCGTTCGGCATCAGAGGATACGATCAAGATCCTGAAGGAAGAGGGCGCCGATCGGATTGGCGGAGTCATGCATTGCTTTACTGAGAGCTTAGAAATGGCTAAAGCAGCCATGGAAATGGGCTTTTATATCTCCTTTTCTGGGATTGTGACCTTTAAAAGCGCAAAAGACTTGCAGGCAACCTGTAAGGAGGTTCCGCTAGATAGGATGCTAATCGAGACAGATTCCCCTTATTTAGCGCCCATCCCATATCGTGGCAAGATCAATGAGCCCGCATGGGTGGCTAAAGTTGGCGAATTCATTGCTAACCTCAAAGGCGTTGCTATCGAAGAACTTGCTGAGCAAACCTCAAATAATTTTTACCAATGTTTTCATATAGATAGAAGTTATTTATGAGATTACAGTTTAATTTATACGGGGTTTTATTGGCAGTTGCTTGCCTAGTAAATCAGCTTTCCTACGCACAAACTGCCGACCAGATCACTGATTTTGCTAAAGCAGCTAAGTTTGATAATGTCTCCGAGGTTAAATCTTTGCTGAGTAAGGGCGTAAATCCGAATGCTGTAGATCCCTATGGCAACCCAATGCTCATTTTGGCTATCAAGGACAAGTCTAATCAGGTCATCGATTTGCTCCTACAAAACCCAAAAATTGACGTGGATTTGTCCAATAAAAGCGGCGAAACACCCTTAATGATCGCCTCCATAGAGGGTAATTTACCGCTGGTTAAAACTCTAGTACTCAAGCATAAGGCTTTGCTTGACCATATTAGCTGGACACCTTTGCATTACGCCTGTGCCAGAGGCCATCTTGATGTTGCTCAATTCTTAATTGCCAATGGGGCCACTGTCGACTCACTGAGCCTTGGCAATACAACACCGCTCATGATGGCAGTTCAATCTGGCAATGAGCAACTGGTAAAGCTACTTCTAGATAAAGGCGCTGACTTACAGATACGTAATTCAAATGGTCTTACAGCTATTGATATTGCTGATATATACGACAAACCTTCAATCAGTGAGGGCTTAAGATCTCGTTGGTTAAAGTTATACAAAAAGCCTTATATTGGTCCTGCTAAAGCTAAAGCCTCATAAGACTACATGCGTATAATCATTATTATGTCAAATAAGATATTTCTGTAATCCTCCCCCTAGAGCCCTATGTACCTAATTGACCTTATCCGCAATGCAGACCTCCCTAGCTTTGCCACACTCTTTGGTGAAATTAATACAGATATGGGCAATGGTCAGATCTGGTTCGTTCTGCTATTGGCTTGCTTTATGTTGACGGTACACGGCATGATGGTTTTATCGATTGCTGCTACGTTTCATTGGCTCGATCAGAAGTTAGAAGACAGGCGAATTTATGGAGCAAATTTTGTATCCTATTTCATCGCAATTTTGCTCATTATCGCGGTCCATTTTGCTGAAATCATCGCTTGGGCATACATCTGTGTAGCCTTGAAGGTATTCCCTACAAATCCACAAACTTTCTACTTTGCCGGTGAAATGTACACAACCGTTGGGTATGGCGACTACAAGTTAACTGAACATTGGAGAGTCCTGCCCATCATCATCTCCTTTACAGGTATCTTTGCTGTATCGATGTCTGGAGCCGCCTTGTATTCAATGATGGTCGCGTTATTGGGCCATTCCAAGCAAAATTCCCCATCACGCTCAGGATCTAGCGTTTAAGGCGTGGCAACTACTGGTATAGGACTCTTTTGCTTAAATACCAGCTCTAGAACCCTGCCATTAGCCTCCTGAGAGCGTATTCTTCCTGGAAGCCACTCAAGGTCTTTGGCTAGCCAAATATCCACTTGGCGTTTATATGGGTCATTTTCACGCTGCATGAGCGCGTAATGCCGGTTGATTGATTTTCCTAAGCTGGGAATATCTTCGGAGACTTTCTCACCGTAGCTCTTGAAATGCCACATTTCCAGGGTGTTGTAATCCACCACCGGCAAAGATCGAATGCTACCGGCCTCATCAATCTTGCTGTCGCCATTTAGCAAAGATGCAAACTGAAACATCAAGCTAAATCGATCCTGGGTTCCGGGCTGGATAGCTGGGGTGAACTCTGGCTTTTCAGAAAAGAACATCTGCCCTCCTCCATTGGCGTTTCTATCAAAGCGAGAATAACGGGGTGCTTTAGTACCTCGTTGGGCCCAATAAATGGATGGGGCTATACCGTAGGCATCTACCGTTCCTCTCGACTCAAAAACAAAAGGGCCAACAAAAGCATAGGGAATGTTGATATAGAGCCGATAGCTACTGCCATCAACAATCCAATCAATTTCTCCTGTCTGATACTTTTGGCCGTCTACGTAAGAGTCGTAATAGATGACTCCCGATTCAGGGAGTTTGAAGGCAGCCCCTTGTTGATTATTAGTACCGCCCTGCTCTCCCGTTGTCAGACTTTTAGAATCCTCAACTTGATTACTCGAGGCCTCCTTATTCACTTTCTTTCTAGGAGCCTTCGCCATCTGAATTTTCTTAGGCGGATCAACTTTTAATTCAGTCCTAATAATGAGCTCATCAGAAATCTCTGGCGCCGGACCGAAAGATAAAAAAGGAATGCCAAAAAATAAAATAAGATGGCCAAGCAAAGATAAGGCCAATGCAATGAAAATGATCCGCAAAGATTTTGCGCGCATCAGATGACTACTTTCAGACCGCTTAAATTGCCCTAGCCCCAAACTCAGAGAGCGCCCTCGAGTAAACGACTATTCTTAGGCAGATTGGCGGCTAAGAAATCCATCTGGTCGACAAGAATATTTCTTCCTTTGAGGATCATGTCTTCATACAAGCTTGGCAGATAAGGGGTATACAACAAACCCATGCCAGCCTGCTCAGGAGTGCGATTACCCTTGCGTTGATTGCAAGGCCTACAAGAAATGACCAAATTCATCCAGGAATATTTTCCACCGCGACTATTTGGAATGATGTGCTCGGCTTCAGCATGACTTTCATGAATAACATCGCCGCAATAAGCGCAAAGACCACGATCACGCTTAAAAAGTTTATGTTTTGTGATGACGGGAACAACGTCAAATAAATTAATCTTGGCGCTACCCTTAATGGCAATGATCGAATGAAGTTCGATAACAGATTGCAAGCCACTAGCCCTAGAAATGCCGCCACGCATTTTCATAATGGGGTCACCTAGCGTCCATAAAACACTATTATCAGCGTAATGCTTGGTTGCTTCTTCTGCGTTAACCCAGCCCTGGGGAATTCCACCAGCGTCTAGTTTCAAGATGCTCAGCACAAACTCTCCTTTCTCAATCTAGGCAAAGCCATCGATCGTTTGACTTATCTTACAGAAGAAATTTGCGCCAATCAATCATCTAAGGGGATATAAACTCCAAGACTCTGGGGAGGTGATCTGCATAGCCAGCAATTCCGTGGTCGCTACCCTCCAGGATGAGCTGCTTGGCGCCCTTATAGAAATCGCTCATTTCCCTCCAATCAAGCAATTCATCACCTTTTGCAGCAATCAAGAAGTAGCGATTGGGCCTGGAAATTCCCTCGACCTGTAAGGTCTTTAGTTCATCGATATATTCAGGCCGAAAATCAAAGGGCTCATTACTGTCATAGGATGTCATCATGCCTACATGGGGTGCAAGTTCTCTTGCAGCTCGCACTGCTGGATTTAATGCAACCGCCTTACAGCCATATTTTTCTGCTAGATAGTTTGCATAAAAACCACCAAGGGATGACCCAATCACAACAATACGATCAGCCTTGGATTGGTCGATATATTTCGTCACCATAGCCATGCTTTGTTTCGGTGAAGCTAACAACTGCGGACAATACCAATCGATGGTATTTTCCGCAGAAGCTAAGGCCTTGACTGCCTCACCTGTCATCACTGCCTTGCTAGATCTTGGGGAAGATCGAAAACCATGCAAATACACCAATAAGGTTGATGACATATGCTGATCTTAGGCTTTTTGACCAATCTCAAAGTTGGCCAGCTTTTCTAAAGCCTTCACCATTGCTGAATGATCCCAAGCTTTACCGCCATGTGCAGAGCAAGAATTAAATAATTCTTGAGCTGTGGCTGTGTTGGGAAGAGAAACGCCTAAAGCACGCGCACTGTTCAATGCTAGGTTTAAATCCTTTTGATGTAATTCAATCCTAAAGCCAGGATCAAATGTTCGCTTAACCATGCGCTCTCCATGTACTTCAAGAATCTTAGAGCTTGCAAAACCACCCATCAAGGCTAGACGAACCTTAGCAGGATCAGCGCCCGCTTTAGATGCAAATAGAAGAGCCTCTGCTACAGCTTCAATATTCAAAGCCACAATAATCTGGTTTGCCACTTTAGCAGTTTGACCATCACCATTGCCGCCAACCAAGTTGATGTTCTTACCCATCAGATCGAGCACAGGTTTTATTTTGTTGAATACACCCTCATCGCCGCCAACCATGATCGAGAGGGTTGCATTTTTAGCCCCAACTTCTCCACCAGAAACTGGTGCATCAAGGTAGTCACAACCTAAGGCATTTATTTTCTTGGCATATTCTTTGGTTGCGATGGGAGAAATAGAACTCATATCAACAACTACTTTGCCTTTAGATAAACCAGCTGCTACGCCTTTATCGCCAAATAATACTTTTTCAACATCAGGTGTATCTGGAACCATCGTGAAAATGATGTCTGCCTTTTGGGCTACTTCAGTTGGACTTGCACATTGAATGGCCGATGATGAAGCTAGCTCTTGGGGTATCTTGCTTCTGGTCGTAATAAATACTTCGTGACCTGCTTTTACTAACTGGCCTGCCATAGGGGCACCCATAATTCCAAGACCAACAAAACCCAATTTTAATTTCTCACTCATTTCATTTCCTTTTGTATTTGCTTTGATTTATTTTATGAAGTTAACTTCTTTATCCACCCCAGGCCGGCTTCTGTAGTGGTTGCGGGTTTATATTCGCAACCAATCCAGCCAGAATAGCCGATCCGATCTAAAAATTTAAAAAGATGTACATAGTTGATTTCGCCTGTACCCGGTTCATTGCGACCAGGATTATCAGCCAATTGAATATGTCCAATCTTGCTAAGATTCTTTTCCATCGTGTTACAAAGTTCACCTTCCATGCGCTGGGCATGGTAGATGTCGTATTGCACAAAGAGATTATCCGCAGCAACTTCTTGAATGATGTCCAGTGCCTGCTGGGTTGTACTTAAAAAGAATCCAGGAATATCAAAAGTATTGATTGGCTCGATCAATAGTTTTAAGTTCACTTTTTTTAATTCAGCTGCTGCATATTTTAGGTTTGATACGAAGGTATCGTGCAATAACTTTTTCTCTACTCCAGCGGGCGCTTTACCTGCCAGACAATTCAGTTGTGGAACGCCTAGAGCCTTGGCATATTCAATTGCTTTAGCAACGCCCATGCGAAATTCCTCAACTCGATCTGGGTGACAAGCAATTCCCCGCTCTCCTGCATCCCAATCTCCAGCTGGTAAATTGTGAAGAACTAGCTTTAAACCATACTGGTCTAGCTTTTTCTGAATTTCAGTAGCTGGAAATGGATAAGGAAAGAGAAACTCAACCGCCTTAAATCCAGAATTATGGGCTTTCTCAAAGCGATCCAAAAATGGCGCCTCTGTAAAAAGCATTGTTAAATTTGCAGCAAATTGAGGCATTTCATACCCTCCTTGGGGTTTCAGAATGAAACAACGATCTTATCAAAGATGGAGGCTCTAGTCTCAACCGGCAATTAGCCCCCTGGAAGGCTTATAAATACTAAAAGTGAGCTAATATCTTGCTAGGCAGCACTTATTTACAAGGAAAATAATGAATATCAAATTCACATCCATTTCACTAGCGATCGCGGCCTTATTGGCCTCCTCCTTTTTGGCGGTGGCCCAAACGAAGCCGGCCGATACTGGAGCTAGTAAGCCAATGGTAATTGATGCCGCTGTAGTGGATAACCGCTACCAATTATATGAAGGTAGCGTAGTCAATATTGATAAAAAGACCCGCACGATTACCTTCAAGAATAAAGAGGGTGAATCTAAGTTCGTAGCCGGTCCTGAGATCAAGAATTTTGATCAGATTAAAAAAGGCGACCAAGTGAATGTCACTTATGAGTTGGCCGTTGCAATCGAGTTAATTAAAACTAAGAGCGATGGTATCCGTAGCAAAGTAGAAACTAATACTGTTACTGATTCAAAGATCAATGAAAAGCCAGCCGAAGTCATTGCCAACAAGACCACTATCATTGCAGATATCGTTGCGGTAGATCGCGGTAAGAAGCTAGTATCTGTAAAAGGACCTAGCGGCAAGATTACGACAGTTACCGTTAAAAATCCAGCTCTCTTAGCAGATGTGAATGTTGGCGAACAGGTCAAAGTAATTTACTACGATGCAATGGCGGCCTCTATAACTTCTCCGACAACTCCGAAGAAGTAATCCGTGGTGAATGGTATACAAGCTGTTTAGTCTTCGAATTGTTGCAGCTCTTGCTTTAAGCTCTCTCCTCCTGGCTTGTGCTAACACCACAAGATCAGGTGCAGTGGGTATCAATAGATCACAATTGATGATGGTCTCTTCTGCTGAGGTGGATCGAGTCTCTGCCATCAGTTATAACGAGCAGAATCAGAAAGCAAAAGAAAAGAATATTTTAGTTGGCTCTGGCCCAACTTACGACCGTCTCAAGACCATCTCGAATCGCTTGATTCAGCAAACCTCTATTTTTAGAGACGATACGCGCCAATGGAATTGGCAACTCACCCTGATTAATGCCTCAACACTCAATGCTACTTGCGCTCCAGGTGGAAAGATCACTTTCTATACTGGATTGGTTGAACAGCTCAATTTGACAGATGATGAAATCGCAGCAATCATGGGTCATGAGATCGCACATGCTTTACGCGAACATGGCAGGGAAAGACTTTCTCAGGCAATGGCTCAAAGCGCTGTGACCAATATCGCCATGGCAGCGGCTGGTAGCTATGGATCTGCAATCAGTGTGGCTAACCAAGCGGCACAATATGTATTGGTTCTGCCTAACTCAAGACAGAATGAATCTGAGGCCGATGCAATTGGTTTAGAGCTAGCCGCTAGAGCCGGTTACAACCCACAGGCCGCCATCAGCGTCTGGAAAAAAATGATGAAAGCAACTAGTGGAAAAACTTCGCCTGAATTTTTATCTACTCACCCTTCTGGCGAAACCAGGATAGAGCAACTTTCGGCTCTAATGCCGGCTGTTCAGCCTCTTTACCTAAACGCAGAAAAACCGAAAGCCAAACCTTAAAAATTTTAGTTATTCAGGTTTGTGGGGGGGTAAATTTTTCAAGAGCTCTCGTATTTTGTTATCCCCTTCAACCATGAGCTTAAAACGAGATTCGCTCACTAAAATCGCCATCTTTGCTCTGTATTGCTCGCGACGCAACCACTCCACCAAAAAACAAACAAGCAAAGTATAGGTAGCATAAACAAATAATATCGTTACATCTCTTGTATCAAAGACAGTAAATTCTCCAAAAGGTGCCATAAAGAAATATGACATCAATGGGACGCTTAGAGCAACCGTTAATATGGCTGGGCCAGTCCCAAAAAAGAAGGCAATCACAATTGTATTAATTTGGAAGAAAAATAGGGGAAGCGCTGCCTCAACTTGCGGTTGAAGGCTAAAACGAACACAAAAAGCAAAAAACACACCTACACAGGCATTTAGGTATCCTTGCGCCTTGTTATGGCACCACCGATAAGCATTAAGATTATGTTTCATGGTTTCCTTGGACGGTGTATGCTTTGCAGCATACCGATATTTGAGACAGTGTAAGACATGCTATCTAGAAAAGAAATAGGCACCCCAAAAGACAGTATTACCATTCTAATTCCGGGTCTAAACGGCGGCGGCCTTGAATTGGGGCAGCTTGCCAGCTTCTTGAATTCCAATGGTTTTAATACTGTCTTGCCTGAAATTAAGGGCTACCTGTATGGAAGCCCTGTAGATGGCTATGAAACTTGGATTAGCCAAATTCATAACTGCATAGACGAGCTCAAAAATCAGTATAAAACTGTCAATCTGGTAGGTATTAGTATGGGCTCTACTCTAGCCCTTGCAGTTGCAACACAGAGAGTGGATATTTCTTCGATATCCCTACTTTCACCGGTATTGCGCTATGACGGTTGGTCGGTACCCTGGTATCGCTTTCTATTAGATATTGCCTATAACCTTGGCATTCGTAATTGGGAATACTCTGAGCGAGAGCCATTTGGAATTAAAAATTCTGATTTACGACGTCGTGTTCGAGATAAATTTAAATCTCATGAATTGTCTGAAGTAGGCGCTCCGCTAATCACTGCACGGCATTTATATGAAGCCAAGGGGCTCATGTCGTACACCACCAAAAATCTGGATACGATTACCTCTAGACTATTATTGATTCAGTCGGTTGAGGACGATACATGCTCTATATGGTCAGCAGAAAAGATATTAGCTAATGTGAAGTCAGATCTTCGCAGAACAATTTGGTTAGGCAATAGCTATCACATCATCACTATTGATAATGAGCGAGAGATCGTGCTAAATGAAGTATTGCGTTTCTTAGCCCGAGCAGATGGTGATAGGCGTGGTGCAGATAATTACTTCTCAGAGATGAATCCAAAAGCACTGCGCACCAGAGCGCTTTAGTAGATAAAAATAAAAAAGCCCCCTTATTCAGGGGGCTTTTAATTATCTTGGCGGAACGGACGGGACTCGAACCCGCGACCCTCGGCGTGACAGGCCGATATTCTAACCAACTGAACTACCGCTCCAAAATACATCGAGAAAAACATCACACTACATTTTACTGCCACCAGAATATCTGGCGTCCCCAGGGGGATTCGAACCCCCGTACTCACCGTGAAAGGGTGATGTCCTAGGCCTCTAGACGATGGGGACCTGGACTACTTCTATTTGTTGCAATCTTGAATGTTTGGTGGAGATAAGCGGGATCGAACCGCTGACCTCTTGCATGCCATGCAAGCGCTCTCCCAGCTGAGCTATACCCCCGAAATCCCACAATAAACCTGCAAAACACTCAAAACAATCCAAGATTTTAGCCTATTTTTGTGCATGTGCGCAAATTGCCTACTGGACTACCTTGGAGAGCCTTTTCAGTACCTCATCCCGGCCCAATACCACCAGCACAGAATCGATCGCCGGGGTCTGAGTTGTAGCAAATAATGCATAACGAACAGGCATCGCTAGCGCAGGCATTTTAAGTTGATGTTTTGCTAAGACTTGTTTGAAAGCCGCAGCGTAAGCTTCTTTTGTTGAATCTGAATTCCTAAGCGCCTCAATCAAATCTTTTAATGCGGGAACAATAGAGGTTGGGATATTTTCTGCTATCTGCTCCATCTTGTGATCTGGTGCTGGTAAATAAAATAGCTTTGCTCCTTCCGCAATCTCAATCAAAGTATTGGCTCGATCTTTTAATAGACCTACCACTTGAGCAAAGTCTGGGGAATTCTCTGTATCAATGCCAAGTTCATGGGCAAAGGGTTTAGTCATCTCCGCTAATTTCGCCGGATCTGTATTCTGAATGTATTGATGATTTAACCAAAGCAACTTTTCTGGATTATGTTGGGCTGGTGAGCGACCTAGGCTTTCTAAATCAAACCAGTCTACAAACTGCTCTTTTGTAAATACTTCAGCATCGCCATGCGACCACCCTAAGCGAGCTAAGTAGTTCAAGATCGCTTCAGGAAGGTAGCCTGCTTTCTGATAATCACGCACGCTCATAGCGCCATTACGCTTACTCATCTTCTCGCCAGAGTCATTAAGGACCGTAGGTAGATGCGCATAGATAGGCGGATTACCACCTAAAGCCTGCATGATATTAATTTGACGAGGAGTGTTATTGACGTGATCATCGCCCCGAATGACATGGGTGATATTCATATCCATGTCATCTACTACAACGCAAAAGTTATAGGTTGGTGTGCCGTCTGGGCGAGCAATCACAAGATCATCAAGCTCATCGTTACTAATCTGAATCTTGCCTTTAACAGCGTCTTCCCAAATCACAGATCCACCAATGGGGTTTTTAAAGCGAATCACTGGCTCAATACCTGCCGGAATTGCTGGCAATGTTTTGCCTGGTTCAGGTCTCCACAAGCCGTTATAACGCGGCTTTTCTTTATTGGCCATTTGCTGATCACGAAGCTTATTCAATTCTTCTTCGCTCATATAGCAAGGGTATGCAAGCCCAGCATCGACCATTTTCTTGACTACTTCACGATAGCGATCAATGCGCTGCATTTGGTAGATTGGACCTTCATCCAAATCAAGCCCTAACCAAGCCATGCCTTCAATGATCACATCCACCGCTTCTTGGGTAGAGCGCTCAAGATCAGTATCTTCAATCCGCAGGATGAAGTCGCCATGATTATGGCGTGCAAAGGCCCATGGATAGAGAGCACTGCGGAGATTGCCTAAATGAATGAAGCCCGTGGGACTTGGGGCGAAACGTGTACGAATATGCATAATTTGTATTATCTCAGGTCAGACTAATTGACGGCAAAATTCAAAAACGTGGATACTTTGCCCTATGAATGAATTACTGGTATTTGTCTGTGATGGAGCCCCTGTTCGCGGGGAAATCGTTTCCATTAGTACTGCTTGGCAGGCGGTTTTAGAACGCCGTGACGATCCACCTGCAGTCCGCCGTATCCTGGGAGATTTTGTGGGTGCAGCCACGCTTTTAAGCGCCAGCCTAAAGTTTGATGGCACCTTGATTATTCAGGCTCAAAGCAAAGGCCCAATTCAGCTTCTAGTGGTTGAATGTAAGTCTGATTTATCCATGAGGGCTACTGTTAAGCTCTCAGTAGATCCATCAGAAATTGCGCCTCATGCTAGCCTCGGTGAATTATTAGATGCAGGTAACTCTGGCAGGCTCGTCATCACACTAGACCCATCAGATCGTGAGCCAGGCCAGCCACCCTATCAAGGGATTGTTGCGCTCCAGGAGCAGCATGGCGGTGTTATCAAACCAGTATCTAGCGCTGCTGAAGCTATTGGCCTTTATATGCAAAAGTCGGAGCAATTAGAGACTCGAATCTGGTTAGCCTCAAACGATACTCATATCGGCGGCCTCTTATTGCAACGCATGCCTGACTCAGGCGGTCATGTGCACCTTGATTCGCAAAATGCAGCTGAAGGATGGATTCGCATCCAGACTCTAGGTGAAACCATCACTAATGAAGAGCTTCTCACTCTTGCACCTGAAACCATTTTGAGGCGATTATTTCTAGAAGAGTCTACAGAGAATGGGGTACGCAGCTTTCCGCCACGCCAGATCCGTTTTTCTTGTCGCTGCTCGCGCAATAAAGTTGCAGATGTATTGCGTATGCTTGGCGAAGAAGAGGTTCAGGGAATACTGGCTGAACAAGGTGCAGTCGAGACTGTCTGCGAGTTTTGTGCCAAGCCTTATCGGTTTGATGCTGTAGACTGTTTACAAGTCTTTAAGACAGATTTACTCAGTGACGCTACAAGACCACCATCTAGCGGCCACTAGACTTTATTGCTTAGTGGTAGTTGATTTGATGCCATCATCTGCAGGAGCTGCGGCGGCCTTATCAATAGGCAAGATCTGCACAAAAAACTCACCTTCTTTGACTAAGCCATGTTCGGCCCTGGCGCGCTCCTCAATCGCACGCGTACCATCTTTTAAATCTTTCACATCGCCAGCTAGCTTGGCATTACGAAGAGCCAAAAGACTATTTTTAGCCTCTTGCAGTTCTACTTGTTTTTCCATTTCATAAACCTTAAGCCATCCACCCTTTCCCAGCCAAAGTGGGTATTGAATTGCTATGAGCAATAACAGCATAGAGTAGATGACTATCCGCATAACAAATAGATCGTTTGAGTTTTAACGCTTCAAGTTGTAGAAAACGGATTTTCCTGGATAAGTCGCAACATCGCCTAAATCTTCTTCAATGCGTAATAACTGGTTGTATTTAGCAATCCGATCAGAGCGCGATAAAGAACCTGTCTTAATCTGGCCAGCATTCGTGCCCACAGCAATATCGGCAATAGTGCTGTCTTCAGTTTCGCCAGAGCGATGAGAGATCACCGCAGTGTAGTTAGCACGTTTTGCCATCTCGATTGCTGCAAAAGTTTCTGTCAAGGTGCCAATCTGATTAATCTTGATCAAGATAGAGTTAGCAACCCCCTTCTCGATCCCTTCCTTGAGAATGCGAGTATTAGTTACGAATAAATCATCGCCAACCAATTGAATCTTTTTACCCAGTTTCTGGGTAATATCAGCCCAACCATCCCAATCACTCTCGTGCATACCATCCTCAATCGATACGATTGGGAATTGATCGGCTAAATTTCCTAGGTAGTCTGAGAACTCACTAGAGGTCAGTTGCAGACCTTCGCCTGAAAGATGGTATTTACCATCTTTGTAGAACTCGCTTGCGGCGCAGTCTAGTGCCAACAACACATCTTCACCAGCTTGGTAACCAGCACCCTCAATTGCTTTCATAATAGTTTGCAAGCACTCTTGATTACTCTTAAAGTTTGGTGCGAAGCCACCTTCGTCACCAACTGTAGTAGGCATGCCCTGAGCACCAAGGATTTTTTTCAGTTCATGGAAGATCTCAGCACCACAACGCAAGGCATCGCGGAAATTTTCAGCGCCCACAGGCATCACCATAAACTCTTGGATATCTAGGCTGTTATTGGCATGTGCGCCACCATTCACGATATTCATCATAGGTACAGGTAATTGCATACCGCCTGAACCACCAAAATAACGATACAAAGGTAAGCCTGCTTCT
>Ga0194045_1000281_pt1 | contig 16457 bp, 14 predicted proteins | sample JunL6211m_MetaG_FD_161686 | JGI IMG/M metagenome (GOLD analysis project Ga0194045, IMG submission 161686) | Anoxic zone freshwater microbial communities from boreal shield lake in IISD Experimental Lakes Area, Ontario, Canada - Jun2016-L626-11m | ecosystem: Environmental > Aquatic > Freshwater >...
CCAGACTTCGGATCCACGCTAATGCGCCACGGGTTGCGGCACCCCATCACATAGATCTCAGGATGTCCGACCGATCCATCCTTGGGAAAGAGATTGCCGTCAGGAATCGAATAGCCTTCGGTTGGATTCGGGCGGATGCGAAGCACTTTGCCGTTATAGCTTTTGGTGTTGCCTGCGGTTCGAAGTCCATCCCACGGTTCACGATTGGGCCGTTGATCGATCGGTGCATAGCCCTCGGAGTCATTGAAGGGGTTTGTATTGTCTCCTGTTCCAACATAGAGACATCCATCTGGGCCGAAGGTCATGGAGCCTGCATGGTGGCAGCACTCGCGGCGTTGCTCTTCGAAGCGAAAAATCTTCTGTTCGGATGCGATATCCAGAGTGTCGTCCTTAAAACGAAAACGACTGAGTTGCTGACCTGGGAAGCTTGGTGGCGAGTACTGCAGATAGACCCAACCGTTCTCCGAAAACTTGGGATCGAGGCAAATCCCAATCAGCCCGTTTTCTTGTTCAGTCGTAACCACGATCTTAGCAATGACCTTGCTCGTTTTGGTTACCGGGTCAATCAATTTGACGTTGCCCGCCAGCTCGATCAAAAAGATGCGTCCATCGGGTGCGTTGGCCATCTGCATCGGCTGGACCAAGCCTGTCGCAATCGTAATCTTTTCGAATCGAGTCGGATCAACGTCCTCGGCTGAACAGAAAACGGTGCAGCAAAGAAAGGTGGCGATGAAAGAAAGTGAAGTTAGGAGTGGAAGTGACTTTGGGCAGAATCGATTCATGGTGTTTTTCGTAAAGTTAAGGTGATACTCAGGATATGATTTCTTGGACGACTCGAGCCGGTCGTTTATTCGTGATGATTTGCTCTTGTCCGCTATGGATGTACAACGTTTCGTCGTGCTTCAAACCAAATTGGTTCAAGATTGTCGCTTGGAAATCGTTGGGGGTCACGATGTTTTCGACGGCTCTGTGCCCAAACTCATCGGTCTTACCAAAAGTCATTCCGGGTTTGAATCCGCCGCCGGCCATCCAAATGCTGAAGCCTTGGCCGTTATGATCCCGCCCAGCTTTTTCGGGCGAACCGTGTTCTTGTGTGACTGGGAGTCGTCCGATCTCGCCCCCCCAATGCACAATGGTTGAGTCAAGCATGCCGCGTTGCTTGAGATCTTGTACCAAGGCTGCTGCAGGCTTATCCGTCTTTTTGCAGATCGACTTGAGCCCACTGACGATTCCGCTGTGATTGTCCCAGGGTTGTCCGCTATGAAACAATTGAACAAAGCGAACGCCTCGCTCGACCAAACGTCGGGCAATCAAACAGCGAGTGCCATACTCTTTGGTCTCCGGATGATCCAGCCCGTACATTCGGTGCGTCGCGGTCGTTTCTTTTTCGATGTCTAGGGCTTCGGCGGCCGCAGTCTGCATGCGGGCAGCCAATTCATAGCTTGCGATCCGTGCCTCCAACTCCGATTCGCCGGGATGCGACTCGAGATGCCGGCGATTCAAATCCTGAAGGAACGCAAGATTCTGTTCTTGAAATTTGCCTCGAATATGCGGCGGTGGCTCGAGATTGAGAATACGAGGCTCCGTGGGACGTAGCACTGTCCCTTGAAACATCGCAGGCATAAAGCCGTTAGCCCAATTGGTAACACCGTCCACTGGTAATCCACCTGGATCGGTTAGCACCATGTAGGCAGGCAAGTTTTGCGACTCGGTGCCCAAGGCATATACGAGCCAAGAGCCCAAAGTAGGTCGCCCCAAAACACCTGGTATCCCGCCGTGAAAATACCGAATCGAAACCTCATGTCCATTCGCACCGGTATGCATGCTCCGGATCAAGCAAATATCATCCACGATTTCCGCAGTGTGCGGCAGCAGTTCGGAAAGCTCGGTTCCACATTGCCCATGCGCCTTAAATCGAAAGGGGCTTCCAAAGAGCTTCTTGCTCGCCTCGTTCACGAAACTAAAGTGAATATCCTCTTTGTAGTCGGTACCGCTGTACTTCGTCAGCTCTGGCTTCGGATCGGTAAGGTCCATGTGCGAAGGACCACCGTGTTGGAACAAGGAGATCATCGCCTTGGCCTTGGGCTCGAAATGCGTCCTTCGCGGGAGCAAGTCATTGTGCGGTTTTGCCAGCGCGATGGCTTTCGGCTGCTTGCCTTGGTCTTGCTGCAATAGCCAACTCAACGCGATGGAGCCAATGCCCATCGCGTTCTCGGCCAAAAATTGTCGGCGACTAAAGAGTCCCATCATTGATCTACTCCTAATCGACGTAAACGAATTCGCTTGAGTTTAGTAAAGCGTGGCAATAATTGACCAACACTTGTTTCGTGATGTTCGAGCCAGTGGCAATGCCGCGAGGGTCATTCTGAATGGCTCGCAATTGTTCGGCCACATGTGCCATCGCAAGCTGGAACTCGGCTTGAGTTGGCGGACGGCAATAAGCAATACGCCAAGCAATATGCAATTGCGAAGGGAGCTCGACGAAACTGTCTGCAGCAAAGGGGCCATGAAATTCAGCCACGCTATCGCGCACGCGTGCTTGCGGAATTCCATCTGTAACCGAGAATGCGATCTTGGTCGTCCAAGTGAACGAATCGGAGTTCTCGTTAGCGATGCAGTCCGCGACAAAGTCGATCGACTCACCTGCCTCCACTACGAACTCATCGATCTTGGCTTCGGCCTTGTTGTTCAGCACTTGCCATTGTCCTAAAAGTCCTCGTCGATCCGAAACCACTCTTCCTCGGACTCCGTCGCCGTTGGGTGATCCGTGATTAAGCGAGCCATCGATGCGGATGCGGCTACTGCTCGGCGACGTCCATCGGCGAATTGATGCAAAGCGAGCCCCGGTGTGCCCACCGTTTTGATTGGCGATGACCCAGCCTACCGTCGGATCGGGTCTTTGGTCGCCCCCTTGCCATTCGGTTCCTGTCCAGTGGGGCAAATCGGTAAAGCCAGTGACGCGCTGCGATTGCTCATCGAATGCACCATAACCATATCGCCACTCAGGTGTGAGCGGAGTAGGCATCTGGGGCAGATTGGAAAATTGCTCGGCCGTTAGCGGCACCGCTTCACGCATGGCACGCGCCGCCAGCAACTCCGCTTGTTGCCATGCAAACTCGCCGTTCATCAAGATCAAGGATTGAGTCGCAACCGTGGAAACGGGTCGACGCTCGCAATTCACGTCCATGACCGGAGCATCAAAACTTTGGAGCATTGCCACGGGTTGCGATCGTCGCGCTTGGAGGTAGAGGCTGCGTCGTTTTTGTTGACCATCGACGATGATCTGTCCAGCGTCGTCCGCCTTGATTGCGATAGGTGGACCGAATAGATTCGGTTCCAGTGTTCCTGACGCAACCAACATTCGGTCTCGAATGACCTCAGCGTCCAAGCGTTGAATCGATTTGCGCCAATAGAATGCGTTCTCCGCGTCGATCGCCGATTTCGCTTCATCGCGAACCGCACTCTGTCGCCAAGCTGTGGACTTCATGATCGTCCGATGAAGTTGTTTCAGATCCCAGCCGCTTCGTGTGAATTCGTCGGCAAGCCAGTCCAAGAGTGCGGGGTTGCTCGGGGGCATTCCAAGCTTGCCAAACTCGGACGGGGTAGGAACAATCGCTTGACCAAAGTGATGCAGCCAAACTCGGTTGACCAGGACACGGGCTACCAACGGGTGCTTGCCGCTCGTCAGCCAACGCGCATAAGCTAATCGTCGTCCGCTGGTCTTTAAGTTGGATGCCCGCTCGGGTATCAAAGGCAAAGCTCCTTCGTCGGCAGCGATCGTCAAGTCGGCGGGAAGGACCTTTTGCTTGGGCTGTTGATGGTCGCCGCGATGAAACAGCAGCGTATCCGGAACTCGATCCGGGAGCTCTGTCATAGCTCGAATGAATTCTTCGACGGGCTTGCGAGCTCGCGTTTCTGCAATCTTCGCGTCAAACGTTTTGAGTTCTTCGGCAGCTTTCGGAAGATACTGATAGAGGACACCGGGTGTGATGTTGACGCTCGGGTTCTTTTTGAGAAGCATCACTTGCTCTTCGGAGCGTTCCTTTTCCGGCTTTTCGTATGCGGAGCGCAGTTCGGTCTTTAGTGGCTCGTCATACTTGAGCAGTTCCTTATCGAGCGCTTCGGCCATGTAGAGCTTTTGTTTTGCGGCCCGCTCTTCTGCGATCTTTTGGGCTTCTTGTTCGATCGCGGCCGCTTGCTCGCGGTTCGCGTTTGTATAGAGGGAAATCCGGCGAGCGTCTGGCACTCGCCACTGTTGCCAATCGAAGGCAGGCTCGAAGACGGCTCGCAACGCAAAGTAGTCCACTTGTGAAATCGGATCGTATCGATGGTCATGGCACTGAGCACATCCGACACTGACGCCTAGCAGAGACGAACTGACAATCTTCAGTGTGTCCGCGATAACTTTATTTCGAGCTTCGGGGCTGTTGTCGCCTGCTCCTGTACCGTCAGCAGCCATCGTGAGAAATCCGGTCGCGGTCAGCAATTCAATTTGCTCCGCTGTCCAATCTCCATTGCGTACGCCCGCAAGTTCGTCACCGGCTAGCTGCTCGACGATGAAGCGGTCGATCAGCTTATTTGAGTTCAGGGACCGAATCACATAATCGCGATACTTCCATGCCCAAGGTCGAACGGCGTCTGCAGTCGTCTGCCCTTCCGAATCGGCATAGCCGGCTACATCGAGCCAATGCCTCGACCAACGCTCGCCGTACTGAGGAGACTCGAGCAACGAATCGATCATTTGCCCAAACCAGTTTTCGTAAGTCGACTTACTCCATCGCTCCATATCGTGCAAGCTGGGGGGCAGACCGATCAAATCCAAGAAGGCACGGCGAATCAACGTCTCGCGATCCGCATCTGCGGAAAAGGATACGCCCGAGGGCATCGCCTGTTTCAGCAATGCATCGATGGGGGTCCGAATGCGGTCTTCTGCCTTGTTGCCAACCTCGGGGACTATGGGGCGGACGACAGGTCGAAACGCCCAGTAGTCCCGATCTTCTGCGGTGATCGGTACACCTGGTCCGATCTGGTCTGGTTCGGGGCGATCCGTCTTCGCACCTGCCTCGATCCATTTTTTCAGTGTCTCGACTTTTTCAGCGGGCACGTGCGCTTCGCCTGGGGGCATTTCGCCGCGGATGACTCGCTGAATCAACAGGCTGTCGGTTGGTTTCTCGGAGTTGATAGAAGTACCGGAATCCCCACCAAGTTTCATAAACCGGACAAGTCTGAGGTCTAGATTGCCCTCCTTTTTGTCCGTCGCTCCATGGCAATCGAAGCAATATTGCCTCAATATCGGACGAATATGCCGCTCAAACGTGGGCTCTTGTGATTTTGCACAGGAAGCAAACCCGAAAAGAATTGCAATGTGCGCAACCAAGAAGTCTAGTTTGCGGAGGGACATAGGAACGGCGGGACCTGTAGCAGGCGGGAAGGGTGGGATCTGACTACGTTAGACCTATTTTAGCATAGTTGGAATCCGAGGGAAATGCACGAAGCTGGGTAATGATTGTTGTCGCCACTTCAGGTTGTAAATTTATCATCGTCGCCTTTCGCTCCGCGAAAGATACGTTCTCCGTCGGATAGGCTATGGTAACCCGACGCGTGAGCGAGGATTGCAGTCGGCACCTCGCTTACGGGCACGGGTTACCATCGCGTGGCACGCGCGCGCTCGCTCGTGAATCCATGGGCGAGACGCTTGTGACTACACCCATGACGTTACCGCCATCGGCGTACAACTCGAGGCCAAAGTGATTGGCTAAATTATCTTTGGTGGACTCTTTCATTCCCAACTCCAATCCGGTTTATCCCAACGCTTTCCTGTGTCCCTTTTGCGTCCTCACCAAAAAATATGTGGTGTCCTTAAGAGTCCTCCCTAAGATTCCCCCAATGATGCGTAACGCAATCATCGACTTAGCTAGCTAGCTAGGGAGAGTATGCGAATTAAACTTCGCAACTCAACGTTAGCGGACATTCTAAGTCGCTTCCTAGCGACATTTGCAAAGGATCAACTACCATGTGCTGCTAATAGGCGGAACGTAATAAACAAGGATGGCCAAAAGGCTCGTGCAAACCACCGCCGCAATAACGACTCGCACCCAGGTTTTGCAGATTTGTCTGATCGTGAGGTCGATGACACCGACCACCGTGGGCAAAAAAAGCACACATCCTACAAGCCAATTGGGAGTCTTGGGCGGTTCAAAAAATTGACTCACCGCGAAGCAACAAACGGCCATGATACCTAACGGCACAACTACCGTTGAAAGTTGCCAGCCAAAATGCAGTCGGGACGACGAACCTCGGATCATGGCTATCAAGGATGCCCCCGACGCAACTCCAATGCCCGTTAGCACCCACTCTCCGAGACTGGCGTAAGACTGGAAAGCCAAATATCCAACGCACCCCAATTGAGCAAGGGTTATGAGTGGGTTCCATCTTGAACCGCCAGAACGAGCAATAGAATTCAACGACAGAGTATTCCACAAGATGGCCACAAGGCCTAGCGTCACCCACGGGAACAATTTGTCCGACTGGTCTTGCCAGGCGACTCCCTCGTTGAGACACAGATACAGCATTCCGATGGCAATGCTGATGGATGCGGTGAACGCCATCCCAACATAGTGAACGGGAATAGAAAACCAACAACGCAAAATGGCCATAGCGAGCATGCTCGCTGGTATCATCCAAACCATCCATTCCCACTGGTATTTCGCACGCCATTGCGACCACTCCATCGGCTTTGCGATTTGGCCTCGACTCCATAGGTCGGCAGCGATCATTGCCACTCCGCACAAAACCGCCCCGAAAAGGGTTGCAAATAGGATGCCTCGTTCAGGCTCGTCATCATACCCCTCTTCTTCACCCTGATCGGTGGTCGCCAACAAGTAACATCCGACGGACGACAGCAAGAACGGCATTAGTAGCCGTTGCAACAATATCTGGAGTTCGAAGCTCATCGATGAAATCGTTTCACGCGGGTCGGAACTATTTGGGCTCAACGAAGGGTTGGGTTAGGCGACCGAAGGCGTTCTCATCTACTTCAAACTCGGTTTCGCCTAGAAACAATCCGCCGGCCGTGGGCGAATCGATTCGTCGCTCGTTTGGCATGTGCTCAACCGCCGTGGTGACGATGATCCACACTCGGCCTTTCCAAAAGATGAGTTGAGGGCAAGTTGCTTGCGGACTACCGAAGGTTTGCCAAACCTGTTCGGTCGAACCATCCGCAATCGAGTACTGAACCGTACGCCCAAACGCAGCTGGGTTTGGGTTGTAGAGAGAAACGATTATGCTCTTGCCGTCCAATGTGGCGGTCATTCCATCCGGCATACCTGAATCCTCAGAAAGGTCGACCACAACCCTTTCGGACTCAATTTCCCCACGTTCCGTGTTGATTCGATACGCAACCACTTTGCGAGTCGGAGTATCGATATCAAGCAATTCAATGTGGCCAGGTTCGACAGGGACAACGCATTTGCCATTGCTGCAAATTTGATCAGACCGCAATCGAAAAAGTTTCGAGTCACGTCCTCGCCAAAAGTAGAGGCCTGCCTTTTTGGTGCGAAACTCCAGGTCTTTGGTGCCAAAGATCAAGTTGCCATCCCAGGTAACGCCATCGTTGACAATCGTTCCGGAGCAATCGCTATCTATCCCTTCGATGAACGCAGCAAAGCTCTTGGATGTCGGCGAATAGATACCGATGGATCGTTCGCAGCCAACCACGAAATTCCCCTTGTCCGTCGCAAACGCAAATCCGGGTCGACCGGGCAATTCGTACGCGACATCGGTTTTCGTGTTCAAATCAAAAACATGGATCGAACCAACGTTGGCATTCGGACCATGCTGAATTGCGACCCAAGAAAACCTGTCGCCACCCATCGGGTAGGGTCCCTCGGGCAAAAACCGGAGGGCATCCGAGGGTGGCAAGTAAAGCAGTTCGGTCGATTTCAATTCCATTATGCTTTCTCGAATGCGGAATCGAATGCGCGACCGCTAGGAGCGAAATCGATGTTCTTGACGAAGCCGGCAGCTTCTTTTGCTCCGAACTCGCGATCCATCCCACTGTCCTCCCATTCGACGCTAAGTGGGCCCGCGTAGCGAATGTCATTCAGGGCGCGAATGATTTCTTCGAAATTCACATTGCCACGTCCTGGACTTCGGAAATCCCAACCGCGGCGAGGGTCACCGAAGTTCAAATGGCTGGACAAGATTCCCGATCGACCGTTGAGTTTGGTGGCGGCATCTTTAATGTGCACGTGGTAGATGCGATCTGGGAACGTTCGAATGAACTCGACAGGATCAACGCCTTGCCAAATCAAATGACTTGGGTCAAAGTTGAACCCGAACTCAGGCCGATTGTCCAACGCATCGAGCGCCATTTGAGCGGTATAGATGTCGAATGCAATTTCGGTTGGGTGGACTTCCAAAGCGAATCGGACTCCGCACTTGGCGAACTCATCGAGAATTGGATTCCATCGCTTGGCGAGCAACGCGAAACCGTCGTCGATCATGGATTGAGGCACTGGCGGGAACGAATAGTTGAGGTGCCAGATACTCGAGCCGGTGAAGCCGTTCACGACCCCCACTCCAAACTTCTTAGCGGCTCTCGCCGTCGCCTTCATTTCCTCGATCGCTCGCTCGTTGACCGCGCTTGGGTTGCCGTCACCCCAGATGTAACCAGGCAGAATCGACTTGTGTCGTTGATCGATGGTATCAAGCACTGCTTGGCCGACCAAGTGTGCGCTGATGGCGTGGCATTGAAGGCCCAGACTATCGAGTACTGCTCGTTTGGTATCGCAATATTTGGGGTCCGAGTTTGCTTTTTCAACTTCGAAATGGTCGCCCCAGCAAGCCAATTCGATGCCATCATAGCCAAAATCTTTGGTAAGCTGAGCCATCTTGGGAAATGGCAAGTCGGCCCATTGGCCGGTAAACAACGTGACAGGTCTGGCCATGCTGCAAATGTCTCCAAAAGTGAGGATGATTCAAGGGATTTCGGTCCAACAGAATAACATGATCTGCATTCTAATTACAGTCAGGCGCTAGAGAATGCTCGACAACGTCTCGATTCTGGTTTCCTTTGGCCCCGATGAACTCAAACATGTGCATCAGCTCCGCTATGAAATCCTGCGTAAACCACTTGGTTTGCCAGCCGCAAGTGCCATTTTCGCAGGCGATGCGTTCGAATCCACAATTCATATTTTGGCAAAGTCAAGTGGACTTCTGATCGGTTGTGCCACGCTCGTGCCGGACGAACAAGAAAAGCGAGTTCAGCTCCGTGGGATGGCGGTTGACCTCGACAAGCAAGGTAGTGGTATTGGCAAGCGAATCCTAGACGCGGCAAAAGCAATTGCAAAACAACGAGACCAATTGTTATGGTGCAACGCACGATTTTCGGCAATTGGATTTTACGAACACCAGGGCTTGATACAAAGCGGGCCGATTTTCGAAATTCCTGGGATCGGGAAGCATGTTGCGATGAAGTATCTAGGCTAGTTGGCGACCAGTAACAGTCTCGCGATCTGTTCGCGCTGCCATGTTGCGTCGCCAAACTTTCGAAACGGGACGTGTCGTTAGTCGGTAGTATTGACGAAGAAGTCCAAGAACAACCTGTCGCAGCTGGTATCGCTGGAGGGTTTCAACGCGTTATTGTTCCAGGCATGTCCCTTGGTTCGACGAGGGAATACCGAGGCGACGCCGAAGTTCTTGTGTCTAAAAACGGAGATTTGGTTATCGCCCCCAAGGAAGAATTGCCTGGCGTAAAGGTGTTCAAAACTGGCGAGGAAGTCTTGAGCTTGCAAGCGCATATCAAAGAGCCCAGCCGGCGAGGAAGACTTGGGCAAACTGATTGTGTACGAATTTGACGTCGTAGCAAAACCCTCAGACAAGTTAAGCGAATTTGTGACGCAAGCGAGGAGCATGCTACAGAATCGCAAATAGGTTTGCTCAGACATTTCTCAAATCGCGCATTTCTCAAATCGCGGTTTACTGAGCTGCAGGCTGGCCCCCTTTCCTGACCCCTCGCCGTCGCTTTGGAAGCCGCAAGGAGTTGAGTTGCAAGCCGATTTCTTGGTGACTTAGGTTAAGGGTATATCCACCACGGATACCAAACCTGTTTTGAGATCATAGATTCCGCCGACAACGATCAACTCCTTGCGTTGGATAAGTTTCGAAATAACCGTCGATGCTTCTGCCAAGATGGTCGCTTGATTTCGAACATTGTCTGCGATCGCCTTGTTCAAGTCTCCATTTGCCGTTTTTACGGCTGGCCGAATGTATTGAAACAACCCGCTTATTTGACCAGGTACTTCGCCCCCTTTCATCGTCGCCGTGACGGCCCCGCAATCCGTGTGACCCAGGACAAAGAGCACCTTGGCTCCAAGAACCTGTGTCCCGAACTCCAGACTGCCGATATTTTCGCTTGACGAGACGTTTCCGGCGATGCGTGTCACGAACAGGTCGCCAAAGCCTTGGTCAAACACTATCTCGATGGGTACGCGCGAGTCCGCACAGCCGAGGAATGCAGCGAAAGGCTTCTGCCCAGCCGCGACTTCGCGAACGCGCGAGATGTCGCGATGCTCGGCCAGTGATTTGCCTGCTGCGAACCGCTGATTGCCATCGAGCAGTTTCTTCAGTGCCTCTTCGGGATTCTTGGGATAACCTTCATTAGCCTGAGTCGTTTCCGCTGAGTTTGCATCGGCGAGAGTACTCGAACCAATCAAGCCACAGGTCGATGCAGCCATCCATTGCAAGAACCCGCGTCGACGGGATAGCTCTTGGTCAACTCTTTCAGACATACTTTTCTCCTCGAATAACACTGACAGTTGATAGATATGCGATCACCGCGAAGCGATCAAAATATTCATTGGAAATGAGCTGTAGCAAACGGTCCGCGACCTCGGGCGAGACAATGCTTTCGATTCGAATGTTGGCACCGAGAATTTCGCCAACGCGGCGTTGACGACTCCCTTCACCCTCCGCATCCGTCAACGTATAGCCACGAGCGCCAACCGAACGGAGATCATGAACTAGACGTTCTTTCAAAACAGACTCTGCAATCACGGTCACTAAGCACAATGGAACAGTTTTCATAGCGGAACTCCGTGTTATTAGTTGCACAAGGCTTTGGAAATGGCGAAGTAGATCGGTATGCCAGCCATCAGGTTGAATGGAAATGTGATTGCTAGCGCTGCCGTTAGATAGTAGGTCGGATTGGCTTCCGGCAACGTCATTCGCACCGCAGGTGGAGCTGCGATGTACGATGCGCTGGCCGCCATTGTTGCAAGTACTGTGCAGCCGCCGACCGACAGACCGGTCATGGAACCCAGCCAAGCACCCAACGCCCCATGCAGGATCGGCATCAGGATTCCGAAAGCCAGGAGAAAGACCCCGGTCTTTTTAAGATCCCCCAGTCGCGATCCGGCTGCAAGTCCCATCTCAAGTAGAAACAACGTCAAAAGACCTTTGAACATCCCTTCAAACACAGGCTGCACTGGCTTCCAGCCGGTTTCTCCAACTGCGGTTCCTATGACGAGTCCACCCACCAGCAAAATCATCGAACGGCTCGTCAAGAGTTCGTGAATCAATTCTCGATTGGACCGCCTCAGGCTTGCATCGGAATTCTCGCCCGTCGTGCCCTGGCTGCGCGCAGTCTGAGTCAGCCCGATCGCCAACGCCACCTGAATGCCAGGGATCTCGAGCAAGGTCAACAAAGTTGGCATGAATCCCTCGGCAGGATACCCAACCGTGGTCGTGAACTGAAGAGCCGCAATGAAAGTGACCGCCGAGACAGAACCGTAATGTGCTGCGATTCCGGCGGCGTCCGCAATCCCGAACCGACCCAGTTTTCTAAGCACCAAATAGGATGTAACTGGAGTCACGCAGCCCAGTAACAACGTCGCCATCGCGGGCCCTGTTATTTGGTTTAGTGAACTGTGAGAAAGCTCAACTCCACCTTTTAACCCAAGTGCAAACAGGAGATAGATCGAAAGGGATGTGACCATGTCCCGAGGCAAGGCTAGCTCACTGCGAACCAACCTTGCTATAATGCCCAATGCAAAGGCCAAAGTCAACGGCGAACATAAATTAATCCGCAACACCTCGAACATACCGAACCCCACGGAAACGGGAAATTAAATACATGAATTATGTTTCGTGTAATTTGTATCGCCAATCCGTTGTCGCGACAAGAGCAAAACCATGCAAAAAAAGGCGAAAAAGCCAGACTCGGCTGGAGTGAATCCGGCTTCAACAAAAGAAAAGACGGGGGAAATCGTGGGTGGATGGACATTTCTAAGCAACCATACCCATGTGCTCGTCTGCCTATTTCGAAATTCCGATGTGACATTGAGAGAGGTTGCGAGCCAAGTCGGGATTACCGAGCGCATGGTGCAAAAAATTGTCTCGGAGCTTGTCGAAAACAATTTCGCGGAAGTGACACGCGTTGGTCGCCGGAACACATATCGCATTCATACCAGCTTGCATTTGCGGCATCCGCTCGAGTCGCATCGCACGATTGGCGAATTGCTTGAGTTGCTAGATCCTTGAGTCAGACGCATGTTGCGACCAACGGGCGTCAGGTGCGTGCGCCCGTGTTCTTCTTGCGGCGAGTTTCAGCCGCAACGCGGCGCAATGCGATAGCCCAGGGCGACGCCCTGGGATCGCGTCGTCATCTCATCAAGCCCTGAAGGGGCGGCACAACCATCGTCCCGCCCTTTCAGGGATTGTGAGGATCTTGACCATCGAACCCAGGGCGTTGCCCTGGGCTATCCCAGTTCGCCCCCTCGGGGCTCTGGATGCAGGCGAGCGAAAACGGTTCGCGACGAGAAGGCCAACGAGTAGGCCATTCAAAAATGCGTTAAAAGCAAAGACATTGTCGCAACCAAGAGGAAGGATCTGGTTTAAAGCAATTTAGTCCGTCGGGATTTAGGTTTACCGGCGAACCTTAGGAAAGAAGAGGGACAGTGGGGAGATCTGAAATGGTTCAGTCGCGACCACGCCTCAGCACCCAAAACCATTTGCGACCAGTGGGAACGAGGCCCCCGGTCGCAAGCACTTTTGGGTTCGGGGAGCTTTCAATAAAAAAAGCGGACCGAAAGGCCCGCTTTTTTGAATGCAAAGTTGGATAGGAATGTCGTCTCGGAAAGACTACTTCTTCTTTTTCTTCTTGTCGTCGACTTCGTCCTCTTTCTTGACCTTCTTCTTTTTCTTCAAAGAAATCTTAGGGACGCGCACTTTCGCCATGCCAAGCACGATACTGCCGTCGGACCACTTGTCCAGATCTTGCAATCGTTTGACGCGTTCAGCACGGGTCATCACGTTTCGGCTCTTGATTGCCCCGGCACGGACTTTCAAGCTCTTATCGAGAGTCATAAAAACCAATTCTCCTAGCGACGACTGACCAAATATTAAATTGAGGGGACCGAGATTTTAGCGACGGCTTTCAGGGAGGACAAGGCAAAAACACACAGAACCGTCCCATTCTTGTCGGATAATCAAATTCAACAGATTTTTTTGCCTCCTACCACCGAAGATGCGTCTTTTGCAGAGCAAAAGGGGACTTTAGTCCCTTGAGATGACATCCGGGCCCTCGCCGGCGCGCTTTTCGTATTTGCCATCACCCATCTTGACGTACTTCGTAAAACCCTTGTCGCTCAGGCTTTTGTTGGAGAGCGACATGGAAGACTTCATGTCCATCCATACGCCAGCAACCTTGACCGGGGCAATGATGCGACGAACGCGCTGCCCTGTTACCGGATGAAACTCGAGCGGTGGCGCGGACATGCTCTCCAAAAGCTCAAACGTAATCGGTTCCGACGGTTCGGAAGATCCCTCGACCGAATCGGGCGCGTCGGCAATCACTTCGTACACATAGATGGGCATTGGAGCGTTCCAGAGATGGGATACTTTGTTGAGCGTAGTTTATACCGGCAATCATCACACTTGTTGCAAAACGCAGCCACTATTTCTATCCGTGGCACTAGGTGGACGGCACATGGAATGTGCCTACTACTTTGACTTTTTGCGATTCTTGCCTTTGACCTCATCCTCGAACGTGCTTTTTTGCCTCAAGATATGGTGGTAGTGCTGTGCAAATCGGTGCGCTTCGTCTCGAACGTATTGCAGAAGTCTCAACGCAAACGACTCTCGCCCCAACCGAATCGGCTCTTTTTCCCCAGGTCGGAAGATTTCTTCTTCGCGTTTGGCCAGCGATACCATTACGGGTGGATCGATCTCTTGATCGCGAAAGGCAGCCAAGGCGGCATTCAATTGCCCCTTGCCCCCGTCGATCATGAGCAAATCAGGAAAGGCATCTTGATCATCGCTGAGTCTTCTAAATCGGCGAGAGATGACTTCGTGAATGCTTCGAAAGTCATCGATCCCCTTTACGTCCTGAATCTTGTACCGTCGATAACCCGGTTTGAACGGAAGTCCGTCCAAGAACTGAACAAGCGACGCTACCGTGTCGTCGCCTCCTAAGTGAGCAATATCGACCCCCTCGATCACGCGTGGTTCCTTGTCCATTCCGAGTACTTTCTTCAGTGCTCGCATTCCCTTTTTAGGATCGATATAGAAAACTTCGGGCTGAGCGTGCGTATCGATCTCGCCTCGATCCTGCAAATTCTCCAGCAATCGGACTTCGTCTCTGAGCCTCGCCGCCTTTTCGAAATCGAGCTTCGACGATGCGTCGCGCATTTCTTCGCACATTTGGCTAAGCAGTTTCTCGCTCCCACCCTCCAGAAATGTCTGCAGTCGGCGAATATCGCGTTTGTAATCTGCTTTGCTGATTCGCTGATTGCATGGCGCCGTGCATTGTTTGATCGAAGCCAATAGGCAAGGTCGAAACCACTGCCAACGCGGATCGTTTTCCTCAATATCGAGAGAGCAGGTGCGAAATTGAAAGACGCGCTGCATGACTTGCATCGCTCCTCGCAATTGTCCCGCACTTGTAAATGGACCATAGAGCTTGGCTCCCTTTGCCTTGGGAGTTCTAGTCACCTCGACTCGAGGAAAATCTTCGTGCGTCGTGATCATCAAGTAAGGAAATGTCTTATCGTCCTTGAGATCTTTGTTATGGCGAGGTTGGATGTCTTTAACCAAGCGACTCTCGGTCAGCAGAGCATCTACTTCGCTGTTGCAGAGCATGAAATCGATATCGGCGATCTCATGGATCCATTCGGCCGTTCGAATCTCTTGAGCCGCCGCCGCTAGGAAATAACTTCCCGCTCTCGACCTAAGATTCTTGGCCTTGCCAATGTAGATGACAACGCCCGACGCATCCTTCATCAGATACACGCCAGGCGACTGAGGAAACTCGCGAACTTTTTCGGCCGACCGACGAAATCCCAAGTTTCCGTTGAGCAAATCGTCGACACGCCGTTTCAGTTCGAGCGTTGGTTCGGCTAAGTGTTCGTCGACCTCCTCCACCGTCGAATCGAAAACTGTCGAATCGGAGACCGTGGAATCGAACTCGACTTCATCCTCCTCGTCGATCGGTTCGATTTCGCTCATCGGAATTAGTTTTGTGGAAACCCTGGGAAGCCTGCGGCTGGATTAAAACCAGGAGCACCGCCACCACTTGGAGCAGATGCGGTTTTCGGTTGAACCAAATCGGTCAACGAAATTCGCATCTTCTTGTAATCGTCTTCGCTGACTACATAGTACCAGTCTGCAAAGCGGGCATTCAACTCAGCTACCTTCTTCTTGGCAACTAGCAGTTTCTCATTGCGAAGGTCGATCTTGCGAGTATTTTCTTTCGTGATCTTTTCGCGAGCTGCTTCGAGTCGTTCTTTCCACTCTTCCTCGGTAGGCTCAGGGGTGGCAACTGGTTCGTCCGTCTTCTTCTCTTCCGGTTTCTTAACCTCGCTTTGAGGGGCTTGTGGATCTTGGAACGATACCAATTTGCCCTCTCGATTCGATCGCTTCAACGAAACGGATTCCGGCTTGTCTGCCGGAACATCCACTCGCGGTTTTTCGTCGGCTGGCTTTGGATCAGCTGGCTTTTCTTCTACCGGCGTTTCTTCTGCTTGTGGTTCAGGAGCCGGCTTTGCGTCGGCTGGCTTTTCGGAAGCTGGTTTTTCGCTGGTCTCTGGTATGGCAGCTGGCTCGGTTGTAGCTGGCTCGGTCGTCGCAGGCTCGCTTGGCGGCGTGGAAGACGGTGGAATTCCAACCTCGATAGGGGGTTGTTTCTTCAGATTCTCAATGGCCTTGATCTCATCGACGGTTTCTGGGAGCCGTTCCAAATCGGGTTGAGGAAACTTGGCGTCATCCACTTTCGTCGTCACCAGCAAGAACCGATTGATTGAAACGACGTCTTCGGCTTTTTCTTCCTCGTTCGCTTCTTTTTTGTCCGAAGCGGTTATCTCCGCACCAGCCGGGCCACCAAATCGCAAGAGATACTGCACTCCGTCCTTGAGTGTGACGACTAGCTCTCCGCTCTTGGAAAAGAAATCGACGACATCGCC
>Ga0194045_1000283_pt1 | contig 16421 bp, 12 predicted proteins | sample JunL6211m_MetaG_FD_161686 | JGI IMG/M metagenome (GOLD analysis project Ga0194045, IMG submission 161686) | Anoxic zone freshwater microbial communities from boreal shield lake in IISD Experimental Lakes Area, Ontario, Canada - Jun2016-L626-11m | ecosystem: Environmental > Aquatic > Freshwater >...
GGTTTCAGGATCAAGCCCCACTTTCACTTTAACGCAATCAACACCAAGCTTCAGATGCTGCTGTGCCATGATTCTAGAACCAGCCACATCGCGGGCCCAAACCACCAATTTAATACGAACCTTGTCACGAACTTTTCCACCAAGCAACTGATACACAGGCAGACCCACAGCCTTGCCTGATATATCCCAAAGCGCCATCTCTACTGCTGCTTTGGTAAATGGATTAAGCTTAATGATGAAATCCATCGCCCGCCTTGCGAGGGTAATATCGCGCGGATCTTTTCCTATAAGAACAGGGGCTATATAATCGCGAATTGCAGCGATGGTACTTCCTTGGGTTTCACCCGACCACAACCCCGAAATGGTTGCCTCTCCCAATCCCACAATACCTTGATCCGTATGCACCTTCACAAGCACATAAGGAGAAACCGCATGTTCCCCATGCGCAGTCTTTGCTGTCAACCCTTTCTTAAGAGGTACATTGATTGCAATGGTTTCAATACTATTTATCTTCATCTTAATAATCCTAATTTAAGTTTAGACAAGAAACCTTCGCAGCACATTCGAAGTTATCTGCGAGACTTTTTCATCGATGGGTAAAGATGAAACATAGTTGATCGAACCAACGGAAAACACTTTGCCTCCTGATGGAGTGTCAAAGGTGATCATCTGCGCACCACCCTCGTTTGCATTGGTACCTATTGCAAGATGCGTGATGCCTGCTGGGGAACTAGGCGATACTTTATCTGTCTCATGCCCCGAGGCACCGCCGGGGCAACGCCTATGCAAACTCTTTTCACCAAAGAGATCGCCCGACTTAAGGCCCGTGTTTTCAAAAACCCAATGCGAACCATCCTGCACACGATAAGGCGCACCTGTCATTGCCCCCGCAGGTGTGAACACCACGCCCAATAACCTAGCCTCCGATTCATGCCGAATCGCATAACGACTTTCAAACCCGCCCAGTCCTTTGGTATCCAACCCCGTGAGTTTTCCATTATGGCAAGTCATCGTACCATCCGGATTAATCTCTACCTCGCAATTTAGGCCGTTGCCCCCAAGATAAATAAGCCTGCCTTTTTCCTCAAACACCCATCTTTTAACCCGCCTGAACATCGGCTCTGTCCAGTATTCGGGATGCACCGAAGTGATCAGTGCCTTGTATTGAGAAAGCTCAAGCGTGCCATTGTGCAGTTGAGTCTCAGCATAGTAATCGTAAGCGAAATTTTCCCGCTCAAGCCAGCCTAGAAGTCGCCATTCCGCTGGCGCTAGATGACAAGCCTGCCTACTTTCAATCGGATCAGTGATTTTTTCATCGAAGTTGATGTGATTGTAAGGCTCGGGCCGATCAAAAGACAAAGGCGGATAATTATCATTGTTCCAAGTCAAAAACCCACTATCCGAATAACGCTTTAACTCTGCCCTCGAATTAATCGTCGGAGTTCTTGGCAACCCATCTGCATGAATGTAATTGCTTCTTCCCCCAAAACTATTGTAAGCATTCCAAGTGAGATTAGAGGCCAGTACCGCAAGGCCTGCGCTTGGTTTCTTAGGCGCTACTACCCAAGGGAAAGAAAACTGCTGGCCCGATGCAGTAGATGCCCTGAAGTAATATAAACCTGATCTCTCTGGGGCTTTGACATGCTGGGAATGAACCGATTTAGCATAACCAATTAGGTTAAACATTGCACCAAACTGAGTGTAATCGTTATCGGGCGTAGTCTGCATCACTGCCCTGGGAGCATGCTCATCATGCCAACCTAGCGAAGCAATAAATTCAGGCTCCCAACCATAGCGCCATAACTCAAGCTTATAAGCTTCAACCGAATGCACCCGGAACTCCGAAGATTCCCCCGAGCAAACCTGCTTGGGCCAGGCATAGCCGACTAAAGAATCGGAAAGCATACGGAAGTGATGCGGAGTATTTATGGGCAGAGAAAGCTGCGAGATTTTCGCCCCGTAACCCTGCTTTTGAAGTACTACCCGATAGTTACCCTTGGGCAATTCCAGATGCACCGCACCTGATGCACGCGACCTGCATTCCCACGATTGACCAACATCATTGCTGAACTCAAGCAACACATCAGGCAACGCAGAATACTTCTCATCACTTACATAACCAATTAGCATCTGTATTTCTCCTAGCGGTAGATGCCTATTTTCTACCAGACCACCACGCCCAATGCGACAAGATTCAACTTTAAGCTAATGACATTCAATTCAATTGCTGCTAAATTTGATCCAACACCAAAGGAAAGGCCCACCATGGCCCAGGCTAATGACCCCATGCCCAACATCAATACCACCGCGCCCACCAAGGCTAGGTTCATACTAGTACTTTGGCTATGTGGATTGTCTTCTATTTTATACCTTGATCGAATCTGCATGTCGCAAGCAGTCGTTCCCATCCAAAAAGAATTGAACCTCACCAATACCGAGATCAGCTATGTAATGATGGCTTTTTCGCTAGCCTATGGATTGTTCGAAGTTCCCACAGGCAGGCTTGGCGATAGGCTTGGCTCGCGACTCGTTCTTACCCGCATCGTCATCTGGTGGTCTGCATTCACTGCACTCACAGGCGCTTGTACAGGCTTTTGGTCGCTACTTTCCGTCCGCTTTCTTTTTGGCATTGGCGAAGCGGGCGCATTCCCAAATGCCGCCAGAGTCATCTCTCGCTGGTTCCCCATCACCGAACGGGGCCGGGTTCAGGGTATCATGCTAGCTTCCGCACAGTTCGGCGCAGTCGCTGCACCCATTGCTGCAGCAGCACTTATCGAATCCATACGATGGCAATACACTTTCGCAGTCTTTGGCGCGTTGGGAATCCTATGGGCTTTAGGGTTCTGGTATTGGTTCCGCGATAACCCAGCACAACACCCCGCAGTCAACTCACTCGAACTAAAACAGATTCAATCCGATTCCGTCTTGCAACCCTTCACCCATTCGCCCATTCCCTGGCGCAGCGTACTTACCAACCGGGGCATCCTTGTCTTATCCCTCATCATGATCCTAGGTGCATTCTATACCTACTTCTTTTATTCTTGGTTTCCCAAATACCTTTCCTCTGCCCGCGGACTCGACAACATCACCACAGGAAAACTTTCTTCCATGGTGCTCGCTGGTTCTGCAATAGGCATGTTGTTTGGTGGCTGGCTCGCAGACAAAATTCCCTCTTGGTTTTCGAACTCCGTGGATGCCAGGCGCTATCTTGGAATATCCTGCTACCTCGTTGCTGCGATATGCCTTTACACTGGTATCCGCTGTGATAATCCTTGGGCACTTGCATCGCTTTGGGGCGCCTCTTTTTGTGCCATGCATGTAACGCTCCCTAACTGGTGGTCAGTTGCAATTCCACAATCTGGCGCTCATGTGGGCGCACTCTTTGGCTTAATGAATGGTATGGGCACCGTTGGTGCAATCGCTTCGCAATGGTTTGTTGGATTCTATTCTGATTACCGGTCGCAGCAGGGATTCTCAGGCCGGGAACAATGGGATCCACTCTTCGATGTTTATTCAGTCTGCCTAGTCCTTGGCGCAGTCGCCTGGTGGGCATACCGCTTCCAACCGCTTGAAGATATCACTACAACTAATTGATATAAAAAATACTTTATAGAACTCTAGCTTCGGTTGGAGCACCATTTACGGTGCACTTAATTGACTCCAAGTACAAAGTATCTGGACAAATATCTTGGTCATGTGGCCAAACAACAGTTCCGTCCAATAATTGGGCCTGGTTGAAATAACTCAAATCTTTCAGTTCTTTAAAGACGCCAAAATCTAGGATAGGTAAGCAATCATAAATACCATTCTCACCATTTGTAAATTCTATGTGGAGTTTATAATCCGATAATGTGCTTACATTTTTAATTCTAGGATTCATGACAATTACCTCAACGGTTCAATCTTGTAGGGCTGTTCACCGGCTACCGCTAGTGCCCAATCAGCTTTAAATCTATCTGAAAGATATCACACCTCAAGAACCTTCCACAAATCACTTTTAAATCATTCTTCAAACTGCGATGATCATACTAGTACCTTTCCCCAGTAGTTCTTGTTCAAGGAATTCACCTATGAAGAAAACATCCCCCCTAATCTTAATTCTTGCAATCACCCTAGGCACTTACCTTAATGGCTCAACTCTTGACGCTGCAGATAACCCCAAAACTTCTGTCTTCAAACATCTTAAAAAAGGCCAGATTGTAACCCTAAAAGATAATGGCCATAACTATTCCATCCAAGTTCTTCCAAATCTGCCCATCGGCCATAAAATCGTTGAAATAGGTTCCGATTACCTTGTTATCGAAGATGCTGCCTCTGCGTTTACTTTTTATATTCCTGTGACTTCCATCAAGGCTATTTCATTTTTGAATGGGAAGTTTGGCATCGAAAAGTAAGCCCCTCCGCAGGCTTTTATATTTGGAGTTTTTGCAATGATGCGTTCCTTTGCTTTTTTGTTTCTATTCATTGTCGTTCCTTCTTTGGCATGGGCACAAGGAACCCCAGAAGATTTTGAACGCGCTGCTTCCTTCGATAAACGCTTCCGAAATCTTGTCCAACAAGAAACCATCGATCCCCAACCCATTGGCAACCAAGGGAACTTTTGGTTTAAATCCTCCGATGAAAAAAACATCAAATCCTTCTTCTTGGTCAACCCTTCCAAAAAAGAAAAAACGCCCCTCTGCGATCATGATCTTTTGCGAAAATCATTGCTGCAACTCAAAGCCCCCGCTGAACCAACTAACAAACTTGATCTCGAACAATTAAAAGTAGATGAATCCACGGGCAAGCTTTCGTTCTTCCTCCAAGGCCAGGCATATGAAGCCACCATTAAACCTTGGGAACTAAAAAAGATTAGTAAAGAAATGGAAGTGCTTGCACCCATCCAAACCATCCCCAAGACCAGCACCAAGCAAGGTGCCGAAACCAACCTCACCTTCGAAAATAAACTCCCTGAATCGATCGAAATATTCTGGCTCTCTTCCGTAGGCGTAAAAGTATCCTATGGCAAAATCAAACCAGGCGAAAAACGCTCACAACATACCTTCGAACATCACATCTGGCTTATTCAAGATTCCATGGGCAAACTTCACTCCGCTTATAAAGCCCAAGCCGAGCAAGCTATCGTTCGTATCACCAAAAATACTCCCGCACCTCAACCACAAAAAAATCCGGAACGCAAACCCAACAGACCACCAAACACTTCCCCCGATGGCAATTGGCAAATCATCTTTCGCGATTCCAACATCTTTATCAAAGGCCTTAACCCGCCTAAAGATGAAATAAAAATCACTGCCGATGGCTCTGCTAAAAATGGTTATAAAGGCACCATTCATTGGGCCCCTGATTCCTCTGCCTTCGTCGCTTTTAAATCCACCCAAGGCGATGGCAGAATCATCAACCTCATTGAATCCTCCCCCAAAGATCAACTCCAACCCAAACTCATTTCCCTCAATTACGATAAGCCAGGCGACAAGCTCGATCAGCATTTCCCACACCTATTTAACATCAAAACCATGAAGGAAATCCCACTCGATAAATCACTTTTCAACAACCCATGGAGCATCAACAACCTTCGCTGGAAAGCAGACTCCTCCCGCTTCACCTTCCTTTACAATCAACGAGGCCATCAAGTTCTTAGAGTTGTCGCAATCGATGCTAAATCTGGAGGTACATCCACCCTCATCGAAGAAATTTCCAAAACCTTTATCGATTACAATGCTAAAACTTATTTCCATTGGCTCAAAGATGATGCAGATTTTATTTGGATGTCTGAACGCGATGGCTGGAACCATCTTTATCTAATCGATGGCGCAAAAGGTGGCATCAAAAAACAACTCACCAAGGGCGAGTGGGTCGTTCGTAATGTCGAACGCATTGACGAAGATAAAAAACAAATCCTCCTTAAAGTGCTTGGCATCCACGCAAACATGGATCCTTACTTTTCCCACTTCGCAATGCTGAGCCTCGAAAACAACCAACTAACAAAACTTACCGACTCACATGGAACCTATCGCAATATCCTACCAATAGGGTCAGATTATTTTGTCACCCTCTGGTCTCGCATTGATCAAGCGCCTATCACCGAGCTACGCAATCTTAAGACTGGCGCCCTGATTATGAATCTTCACACCACCGATGATTCGAAACTTAAAGCCGCAGGCTGGCCCACCCCAACGCCTTTTACCGCCAAGGGCAGAGATGGCAAAACCGAAATCTTTGGCATCGTGCTCAAACCCTCGAACTTCGACCCCAATAAAAAATATCCGGTCATCGAACAGATCTACGCAGGCCCGCATGATTTTCATGTACCCAAAGATTTTCGCATCTCTCCCAGAGCACAAGCTATGACCGAACTTGGCTTTATCGTCGTGCAAATCGATGGCATGGGCACCAACTGGCGCTCCAAATCTTTTCATGATGTCTGCTGGAAAAACCTCGCTGATGCTGGTTTCCCTGATCGCATCTTGTGGATGAAAGCCGCTGCGAAAACCTTTCCACAAATGAATCTCGAGAAAGTCGGAATCTATGGCGGCAGTGCAGGGGGTCAAAATGCAATGCGGGCCCTCATCGATCATGGCGACTTCTACAAAGCAGCCGCAGCGGATTGTGGCTGTCATGATAACCGCATGGATAAAGTCTGGTGGAATGAACTCTGGATGGGTTGGCCTGTTGATGCATCCTACGAAAAAAGTTCGAACACGGTTCATGCAGGGAAAGTGACAGGCAAGCTGCTTCTTACCGTTGGCGAACTTGATCGTAATGTGGATCCCGCAACTACCATGCAGGTTGCAGATGCACTGATCAAAGCCAAAAAAGATTTCGATCTTATTGTGATTCCTGGCGGCGGCCATGGCTCGGGCGAAAGCCCCTACGCTCATCGCAAAAGACAAGAATTCTTCTTGAAACACCTCTGGGGAAAAATAAACTGAGCCACGAAAAAGATAGATAAGAGAATAAGAAGATTCGCCACGGATTTACACGGAAAAGAAGAAAAAAATGGTCAGGTCTCTTTTTCCAGCGCTTACCACGATGCTCACGATAAAGCGCACAGACGATTTTACGCTCGTTAGCACAGAATCCTAAGAGCCATTATTTATTTTAAATTTAGCACCACCGCCAAAAAAAATAACGAATCACTTTTCTAGCTCTTAAGGAGCTTGGGTTATCTTTTTAATGATTTCAGCAATTACTTTAGCATCGCTTACGATCTCAATATGATTAAGACCATTTCGAGTAACCACCTTTGCTTCCCCAATTTTTGAACTGTTAACGGTAACAGCTAAGTCTCCGGTTTTAATTTCATCTGGTATTTCTAATTGCGTTATTGCTTCCAATGCCCATTTTTTAAGCAATGGCGATCCGATTTGACCAGCCCTTTTCAATAAAGCCTTCTTTACTTCTGGTAAAAAGTAATTCTCCAAACCATAAATCATCGCTTTATTCTTTACACCACCTGGCAAGCCCGTATAGTTCGAATTGAAAATAAAATAGTTTTTCTGCGCTGATTTACGAGAATCTAAGTAAGAAAGAAAAGAACTGCCTGGTTGTAAATCAAATCCGATTTCGCCTCTGCCTTCTGGAATAGTCTCAGAAATTGTCTTGGGTAATCCACCATGACCAAAACCAATGACAAATTCATTTGTATCAATGAGAAATTTAAATTTAATAATATCGGAACCTTTGTGAGGGGTTCCAATAAAAAATGCATTGCCATATGAACCATAATTAATTTCTGCATAATGACGAAAGACCAACCCTCCAGCACTATGACATATGAATTGAACTTTTTTTGGATCTTTAAAAACTCGGTTTATTTCCGTTGTTAGAAATTGACCAGACCTTGAAAGACTTTGATTATTTGGGTAACGAAACACTAATAGTTCCATATTCCCGACATCCATATTTTTAGCCACTTCCTCTATAAAATATTTGAATGTTTCTTCGTTTCCTTTTAATCCATGGCAAAAAACAAGAGTAGTTTTATCTCCGGCTATCGATGCTTGTTTACATAACTCAAAAACTTTGGCGTCTTTTTGATACCGTAATAATCCAAATTTTTCAGATGAATCATCAACAACACCTTCAGTTTCATTCAACAATTTTTTCAAGCGGACCAAGGGAGAGGAATTAAAAGTTAAAAACCCTTCCTTTAAATCTGCTGGAATAACAAAATCCATCTCTTTTATTTTAGGATATTTATCAACTACAAACAAACGCAGGGCATCTAAGGCATCATCAAGTTGAATTCCAGAATTGCGACATAAATATAAGGCAAAGATATCCGCCTGATAAACTTGATGTGGCGTATACAAAAACTTTACAGTCCCTAAGGCGGGATTAATGCTAGTTTGGAGAATCACCTTAAGAATTTCATCTTCAATATTTAAATTAACAAGCCGCTTTAATTCCTTTTCAATTTCAATTAATTGGTAACCTCTACGAGTATGCTTATGCGAAATTTTCCCGATTTCATTTGCTAAAATAAAATACAAACTTGCGGTTGGTTGAGCATTAGCATCAAGAAATTTTTCTAGTAAAGGTTTGGAGATATAAACATAACCTCCTCCATTGGTAAAAACATTTAAATCAGGTTGATCCAAAACAAAAAGCTCATAAGTAAAACCTTTATAATTGAGATTAGATGGTATATTTGATACTAATTTTTTAAAAACATTATTAACATTAAGAGGTGTAGGAAAAAAATTAACGGTAGTCTTAATTTTTTCATGACTTTCATTAGCACCATCAAATTCTTCTTTTTCCGTAACAGAAACTTGATTGATTAACCAAGCAATGATGCTACCTTTAAAAACTTTCTTTTCATCTTTTTTGATTTCAGATTTCCGCGCTTCCGAATCAATTCTTTTTTTGATTTGAATATCAAATGGTTCAAGACCATAAACTTGGCCAGAATTAATATTCAATAAAGACCAACAAGCGACTATTAAAAACAAATGGCTTAAGATTTTTGAAAAAATAAAATTCATATCAAGTTCCTTGAAAATAAAAATGGAATCAGGTTTTTTTCAGCACTTACCACTATGCGCAAGATAAAGCAGATGAACTGTATTACGCTCTCGATCGAAGAATCCTGATAATTAAAATCAATTTTTCGTTTAACCCCACTGCCTAAAAAACCACCTGATCCCTTTTTCTTACTCAAAAAAAAGGTTATTGCAAAAGTTGCTGGCGGGCAGAAAGAAATCGCTCATCCCTATCAATAGTTTCCAAGATGTGCTTGGCATGTTCTTGCCTTTTCTCAATCGATGTTTCGACAATTTGGTCAGCACCAGCAAACACAAGTACAATTACAACCAATCCCCCTATTTTGGTAACAATAGGTTCTGGCGCGGCAAAAAGGGCACCTGCAAGTCCAATTTGAGCACCTTGCATGGTCAATTTTGTTGTAAAGTGATCGCCGCCAATCTCTCCAGAACGATATCTTTCCCAATTTGTATATGTTTGATACCCCTCGGCCGCTATTCCTATAACAATTAAACCGCCTGCGACAGTTTTCCCTACCACCTTCAAACCCGCAGTAGCAGAAGAACTTTTAACAATATTTGGGGTACGGATAGCTTCAATCTCATAACCATGTTTTTCCCATTCTGCTAGAGCAATCCTTTTACTAGCTGCCCTAATATCCTTTGTGCTAAGCGGACTGGCAACGATTCTGCCATCGAGAATTGCTTCCTTAGTAGTTTGCCATTTGGGGTTCAGGGCTAAGTTTCTTTGAAACGCTTTAGATTCAGCTTTATGTAAATTTTGTTTAAGTATTTCCATTTTGTCTTTTGGTAAAATAATTTTCATGCCGGAATATTTTGGATCAAAAAGAGCAGACTGTCCATTGTTCCAATTTGATTTATATTGAAATTGCCTTTTTACTAAACCATCTATTTCTAATACATCAGCAGCGTGACCTGGGTAACCTTCTGCTGCTGTCACTAAGAATTTTCTCGAAGATCCACTTCGAGCAAGATCCTTATTTTTTTTAAACACGTCCATTGCTTCTAAAACTTTACCCGCCCTTTGCGATTCAACAGCTTCATAATACTTCTCAAAATCACCCCCATATTTATTAAATGCTTTCATGCTTGGCTTTCCAGCAACCTTTGCAATTAGATCGTCCTGTTTTATGTAATCCAATGTGTTTGTTTTTAGAAGTGTTTTTCCAATGGCAAATGGATCGCCACCAGTTTTATTGGCTACCGGAGAAGTCGAAAGAAGCGATTGCCCCAGTGCACTAGAAGGAAATATATCAAATGCATATGCTGCACCTATCATCCAGCAAACCAACATTCGCAACTGATAATACATGAAACATCTCCATTTAATTCTTAGCAAAATAAAACTTTAGAATTCTGAAAGCGTAACTTTTTTTGAATTCAGTATATTCTGCACCATTCGTGTACGAATTTGTGGATCTTTATGCTTCCTGATAAGGGCATCATATGTAATGGAATAAAGAGCGTTTACAGTTGGATGTAATAACCCCAAATCAATCTGGCCAAGTTCCACATCCCAATTTTGACTTGATTCAGCCCCGTAAATTGCACGTAAAGCCCAAAGATTGTAACAAATTCCTTGGAGACGGACAGTTTCTCCCTGTACTTGATTGAGAGAAAAAATTATTTTACTATATGAATTATCCAAAAGATTTTCTGATTGGCTAATTTTTGACTCATTCTTTTGGCTATCAGTTTTACCTACGATTAAGTTAGCTATTTGTATCCAAGATGGAAATTCCGCCGTTTCTATTGCTGAAGCAAGGTTCTGTGTATCTTGGTTAATTTTTTCCAATAATCCCACTTTATCTTTTGAACTAGGTGGGTCTATTACGCTCTCATCTTTCTTAATTATATTTTCTACAGAATTTTTTCTTCCTTTAATTGTTTCAACATCTTTTTTAGTAAGAACAAGTGCTTCATTAAGCATTTCAGAAATTGATTTTGCAACCTTATCTGTTTCTTTTGAATTAGGCGCCGCTGTGACAAAGCATATGGCAGCAAGTTTTTTCAATTTATCAGATTGAAATGCGATTAAAGGAAAAAGTTCGGAAGTTCCTTTAGATTTTGCAGCACTCTTAATATTATCTTTAAGAGTATCAATTTTGAATAACACATCTTTAACAAGCGCATCATGCGATCCAGATTTTTCCTTCAATAAGTCATTTCTAACTTCCCAAACAACCTGAAAATCTTTTGTATTTAAACAAGCTTCCAAAGATTCTTCTAAACTGGTTAAATAAATAGATAAGCGAGCAATCTTATCGTGCGGCTCTAATTTGGGATTAGAATTTAAAAAAACTTTGTATTCTTTCCAGAGATCAGGTGCTAATAAAGGAAACTTTGCCTGCCCCTGAATTGCTGCTTGAATTAAGAATTCAGCACGATCTTCATCACCATCTTTTAATGATTTCATTCCTTCCCGCATCAAGTCAACAAAATTGCTTAGGTTCATACCATTTTGTTTTGGGGAAGGGTCCAAAACCGCCTGCGGAATCTCAGCAAATACTGATTTTAAACCACTTTGCATGAAAGGAAACAAACCACCAAAGGTAGTTGTACTTTTCATCGGGAGGACATTAACCCCTAATGATGGTATTTCAGCCATAATGTTCAGCCGCAACCGGTATAGCCTGTCAAAATCATTAACCGAATTAGAATGATGAATGGCAGAATTTAATCCTGTTAATAAATCCCGACTCAAACTAGTTACGAATAATTTGTTTTTTTCGAATTGCTTTATTATTTTTTGGGTTGTATCCCATAAATATTCAAAAGTATCTGGATTTGTACCTGCCCTATGAATTGCCTGGCGCATTAACACCGACGTTTGCTCTAAATCACCTTTCTCCGCTGTATTTAATGCCATATCTACTGAATCAACTACTGAATATGAAGACTCAGTTAATTTCTTCGAATTAAAATATTGGGTTCCCATAAACCCACAAAGCACTAGGATTATAAAAATATTCACACCACGGATTATCCAATTTATAGGTATTGAGTCCCGCATTTAATTTCCTTTGAAAACTTTAGATTACTTAACGGGTTTGGCTGCTGAAAAAATTTACTACCTGTTGAGGAAACCTTGAACTCCCTTTACCAGCATCTTTACCACCACAACCAAAGATTCCTAGAGAAAATAATGTTATTAATATTATTCTTAAATAAACCAACCTGTTCGGTTTCTTAACACCATTTTGAAATTTTATCATTATCCTAATACTCCTTTAAAATTTATTGTTGTGGATTCTGAATTTGCTCAAAAAGAATAGATGTTCCCCGATTTACTTTTGAATTATTCCCAACTTTTTCAGATAGTTTTTCACGAAATGAAATTCCCGGAAGATCAGCAATCGTAAAAACCAAGTGGTCAAAATTTAGTCCCGCATTTAGCCAATGCCTCTGATAATCCCATACCTCAATCATATATTTTCTTTTAGTCCCTTCCCTTATTGCCCAACAGTTCTGCTTACTTTTTGGAAAATCTACAGCCCAGCCTTTTTTCGCTGATGAATATAAACCGTACATTTCTCCGTCAACATGCATTCCAATATACAAAGTCGGAGGATCATAAAGTAACCCACTAGTTTTGTGCAGGGAATCAACAGGGATTGTGATATTTACCAAACGATACCAAATTCGAGTACCAGCATATGCTAGACTAATGCTTAAAAGATTATCTTCAGACTTAAGCTTTATTATTCCATCTTCATCAAAAATTTTACCAGCGTTATCTTTAAATTTAGCCTGCCATTCTGAACCCTTAAAAGGACCAAATTTATAAATTATTTTGTTTTTAATTTTTTGTCTGTCCCACACTTCAAAGGCATATTCATCGGTAGCGCTATCAGCAATTAAAAATTCATAGTTGTCGTTATTTGGATAATTTACTTCCCAACCAGAAAGTTCAGGACATTCACTTACTTGTTTGCCGTTTTTTGTACAAACAACAAAAACTCTAGGGGGGTCATTCAAAGTGCCATTCGACCGCAATGGGGAATCTTTACTTATTTCAAAACTCACAAGCTTAGCCCAAATTTCTACTGGAAATTTGGCATTTGGAATTGGTACGGGTTCGATTGGTTGACTCAATACAAAAAGTGGTAAACCGATCATAAAAAAAAAACTTAGAATATACCGCATAATTCTCCTTTAAATTTAAAAAATCCTACGCATCAAAATAAGCATTAAACACTTTTTGATCCTCTTCGTTTTGCCATTACCTTCTCCAAACCGTATTCTTTATTTTTAAGTTCAAAACTAATCAATTCGACTGAATCAAAAACAAGCCTTCTTTATAACTATCGCAGGCCCGTCACAAACTATGCCAAGATTTCTCTAAGTATTTTAAAAAGATTATTTATTACTCAATATTTATTTTAATTTCTGTTATAATTTTGCATAATATCCTTAATGAACGAATTTGAGCACTCAACCCGAATCAACGCTCTATTGGCTAAGCTTAAAGCCAAGGAACCTAAAGCCCGCGAAGAGTTAATCGCACACTCTTTAGAGCGGCTTCAACGCCTATCCCGCAAAATGTTTCGAAAACATCCCAACCTCTGCACCCTTGAAGAAACCGATGACATTACCCAAAAGCTAGTCATCAGACTTCACAAAATGCTCGATGGCTTGGTTCCCGAAGATACAACCTCCTATTTCAAACTCGCATCGCAAAACCTTCGCTGGGTTCTTCAAGACCTTGCCCGATCCAGCATTGCAAGGAACCAAATTAAAAACTCAGGTGATATGAGCACCTCCGTCAAAAGAAATGAATTGCTCAATACCAAAGACCGCGATGGCGGGCCTTCAAGCTATGCAGAATGGACTGAGTTTTATGAAAAAATTGACCTCCTCCCAGAAGAAAACAAACAGCTTTTTGATCTTCTCTGGTTCCAAGGTTTAAGCCAGGATGAGGCTGCTAAATTCTTGGACATTCCTCTACGAACCCTCGCAAGGAGATGGATGACCACAAGAATCTTGATCCGAACTTTGATAAACAATCAAACGCCGGAACATGGGGACAATTAAAAATGGATTTCGCCCAATCCAAAATGAACCAAGAACTAGAAGAGGCTTTATTCAGTTGGGAAGAACAACGCCTATTTCAAAAAGAAATTCCTTTAGAATCTCTTTTACAATCGTACCCCGCATTAAATAAAAATTTGCCAAGAGCGATTGAAGAGCTTCAGGAAATGGATTGGTTGCTCTATCCAGATTCTGAACCCATAGGCGACGGCTTCTCAGAGAATGAAACCTTTGTTCCCAGTACGATTACTACCAGTACGATTACCAAAGGCGATTCACCCATATCTGGGTATCAATTGATTAAAAAAATAGGTAAGGGTAGCTTTGGTGAAGTATGGGAAGCTCAGGGGCCTGGTGATCTTTCCCTAGCAATGAAAATCATCCCTATGAGCAATGGGTTAGACCTTATTGAAATTCGATCTTTGAAGCTTTTTAAATCGATCAGGCATCCGCATTTATTATCTATTTTTGGGTTCTGGATCATTGAGGAACATCTTTGGATTGCAATGGAACTTGCGGAAATGAATTTACTTGAGTATATGAACAAAGTAAATCCTTTGGAAAATGCAATTCTTTCCATGTTTACTGAAGCTGCAGAAGCGCTTGATTTTCTAAACCAGAAACAACATTTCTCTGATGGTGGCGAAATCGTTGCGATTCTTCACCGAGATATCAAACCACAAAACATGTTGATCGTGGGTGGTGCCTTAAAAATTGGTGACTTCGGCCTCGCACGCATTCTTGATGAAGAAAAAAACCAGCACAGCGGCTGCATGACCCCTAGTTATTCTCCACCGGAGTTCTTTCAGGAAAAGATGAGCGCAAGCTCGGATCAATATTCCCTTGCGATCACCTATTGCAAAATCCGGGGCGGAACAATGCCCTTTATCGGCAATGCTGCTGAAATCATGGCAGGACATTGCAATCGCCTGCCCGAACTTTCTATGATTCCACTTCATCAGAGATGGGTGGTGGCAAAGGCACTTGAAAAAAATCCCCTGAAACGCTGGGGAAGTTGCTCTGAATTTATCAGGCAAATTAGGCAGGTTAATTCTAATCCAATACCACCCGTTAAAACTTTAGATCGAAGAACTCTTTTCACAGCAATCGTTCTGGGATTTGGTTTACTGGGAATAGCCCTTTTTGCCCGAGCATTTTTAGGACGACACCAAGCCCCAACATTCAAAGAATTTATCCTTGAAGGCCATCAGGGCGAGGTCGGTTGTTTAAGCATTTCAGAGGATGGGAAAACTGGAATCAGTGGCGGTAAAGATAAAAAAGTAATTGCATGGGATCTTGAGAATCAAAAAACCAAATTTATATTCAATGACCACACAAAAAGTATTTTATCGGTTGCACTCTCTCAAGATGGGCAAAAAGCCTTATCAGGTGGAGCCCTGCTTGATAACCGAGTAATCCTTTGGGATTTAGCCAAGGGTGAAAAAGTTCGTGAGATGATCGGGCATGTGCATGGCGTAAAGGATGTGCGGTTTTTACCAGATGGGAAAAGAGCGATATCGTGCAGTTTAGATTGCACCGCAAGATTATGGGATCTGGAAACCGGAACACAAATTCAATTCTTTGAAGAGATGGCAACCTACGATCCAAGAAACATGCAATATGGTTCGCCCAGACAAGTTTGGCACATGGATGTTTCTGAAGATGGTAAGACGATGGTTTGCTGTTTGCGAGATGGCAGAATTTGCGTGCACGATGTAGATTCCGGAAAAAGAATTCAGACCGTCAACGGGCCGGAACAATTTTACAACTCGTTATCAATAAATAAAGAAGCTACGGTTGCAATTACAGCCTTTGGCGGAACATCTTATTCACTCCGGGAGCCAATTGATTTAAAAATCATGCGTTGGGATTTACTCACAGCAAAACGTGAATTTTTGATGGAGACTGAAAGCGCAGTTGCAGCTTTATTTTCTCCTAAAGGTGCAAGCGATCTTTTTGTTTTTCCCAAGAAAGGATCGCCTTTTCTATTCGATTTAAATACGAAAAGCAAAACAGACATTTTTAGCCAACTCGGGTCTGAGGTGAATTGCATTACAGGGAACGATAAGGGAACAAAATTGCTATTGGGCTGCAATGATTTCACCGTTAGGTTTTTGAAGCGCAATTAAGGCTGATACTAGGGTCGCGATTAAATAATGTTGAATGGTAATCAATAAAGGTTAGTTAAAAAATAAACCCACTAGCAGAATGAAGCTGCGAGTGGGTTTGATGTGAAAATAAAATTAATTACAAGCCATTGTCGCTATTACCGAATCCACCTTTGCCACCAAACCCACCGCCGCCTTGACCAAAACCACCGCCGCCCCTGTTACCACCACCACCCTGACCAAACCCGCCGCCGCCCTGACCAAATCCACCGCCACC
>Ga0194045_1000285_pt1 | contig 16366 bp, 36 predicted proteins | sample JunL6211m_MetaG_FD_161686 | JGI IMG/M metagenome (GOLD analysis project Ga0194045, IMG submission 161686) | Anoxic zone freshwater microbial communities from boreal shield lake in IISD Experimental Lakes Area, Ontario, Canada - Jun2016-L626-11m | ecosystem: Environmental > Aquatic > Freshwater >...
CAATAACAAATTAAGTTTTCAACATGTTATAAACATTTACCCACAAAAACAAAAAAGCCCTATCGCTAGGGCCTAATCGGAAATAAAACTAACTAAACTTAAATTAATATCCTAGATCTGAATATTGATCACTTTCGTTTCCAGAACTAAACAAATCGATTTGCGTCGCATTTGCGGCACTTTCTTTCTTCTTGCTACCCTCACCTACCTTTTTACTCTTAGAATCAAAGGGCGTCGTAAAAACGGCCATTTCTGAAGGCGCTGCAAATCTTCCTTGATGATAAGCAACACCATCTATAATTTCAACAATCATATCGCAGTTATGCGCAAACTGTTGTGATCCTCTAAACTGTCCTCCTTTTGTTGCCTGCTGGATTGTAATAAATGCAGTTTTTGGATTTTCAGCTTTCATCACTTCGACGTCCTCCGGTTCCAAGTTGATAAAGTTAATTGAATCGATGACCACAAAATTATAATGATTATTTACCAGGGTTTCCCGGATCTGTTCAAAGTCGCGGAAGTTACCAAAATCTAAATTCGGGTTCGCCATTCCGAATTCCCTTATCTTTTGTTGCAGCGTTGCGCTGAATCCTTCCTCACTGGCTATATAAAGAACTTTTCCAAGCGTTGCAAGGTATTTAGCAAACTGCACAGTAAAAATCGATTTACCGTTCTTAGGACGGCCGAATACCATTAAATGAAAGTTCTTTGATGGATTGCCAAAAAATTCTCCGTACTTACCAGTAAAAGTATAACAGTCGTATTTGTATTCTAACAAATCACTGGCGTTCATAATACCGGTAATTTGTCTACCTTCTATTTCACCGGACCGCTCCAGGGCTTTAAGCTGCGCGGATTTTCTTTGTAGTATATTCTGCAGCTCAAGTTTACGCTGTGGCGTTAGCTCCTGCGCTTGCCCCATCTTAAAACCAACAAGCCCACCGATTGCCGTGCCTATAGACCCCAGGCCCATCGCTGAACCAATCGCAGCCAATCCAATTGACTTCTGCAGCGACTGCGGTACATTCAATAAAGCACGCGCGCGCGCAACTTCTTTGCGAAGCTGTGCAATTTGCTGATCTTTCAACGAATCAGAATCCAGGTCTAAATCGTCTTCGCCAAACATTATTCGCTAAAAAAGTTTGTCAAAAACTTTCCGACGGTACCAAACACGATGACCGCAGTCGCTAGGACCGGGCTTTGTATGTTGGTAGTTCCAATAATCGTAGAAGCTAATAAAAGGCCGTCACCTAAGCGGCGAAATTTTGTTGGCGTTGGCAGGCGGTATTCCTTTAGTCCAAACCTTGTTTTTCTTTTTCTTTGTTCCATTTTTTCCAATAATTAATCATTCCAAAAATTGCAAGCCCCATCGCGCCAATACTTGCACCAATCGCAAAAAGTGGCTGCATTTGTTCGGCCCATGATATAGCGGCTAGGTAAGTAGTTGAAACGAAAATAGCGCCGTTATTGTTCTGCATCGCTTACAAATATAATAGGTTTATACTACAGGTGGAAACGGTGGGGCCGGTGGCGCTATATATTCACCCTCTGGCAAGGTTAAAATCCAGTTCCAGCTAGGATCATTTAAAATAGTTTCTTTGTCCTGTGTAGACAAAAACAAAAACCACGTACCATTAATATCTTGTACGCAATTAAAAAATTCATAAGGTGTATAAAACTGCCCTTGTACCTGTGTGTACTCCTGGTTGGTTAAAATATATCCTATCATTATACGTTGCGTGAAAGTGTTGTTTGAAATGTATTTACTGCAGTGGTCAAATCAAGTGCGTTTTGATTAGTTAAACTCAAACCAAAAAAGTAAAAAGCGTAACTTTGCGAGGTATGTAATATATTACCCGGATTTTCATTCCTTGCACCTATAAAATAATTACCATTTGGCAAAAATGTCGAACTTACAGTAGAAGTTCCTAAACTTACACTATTTCTATATCCTTCTACAAAAGTTGTTGAAGTCCTACGACAAATAAACATTCTTTGCGAAGGGTTTGCAGTGTATAAAAGTATACTTGCGATATCTCCACAAATAAAATTTCCGTTTATCCAGTTATGTTGAACAAATCCAGAAAGACCGTCTACTTGAGTAGGTGCAAGTAAATTTAATCTTAAATACCCCCCAAAAGAGAAGCCACTTACCGAAGCGTCTACCGTTGGATTAAAAGTTGTATTAAAATAAGTTGAACTACCATTACCCAAAATTCCAGTACTCGCAAAAGTCCAACCCGCAGTAAAAGTACCTGTAAAACTTGCACTTTTTAAATTCTGCGCACACGCTGCCGCACTTGCTCCGACCATAGGATAAATGGCTTTCATAGGTGTCCATGTTCCATCTGCTTTCATTTGGATCACCAAAGTATTAACAGCTGATTTTTCCGTCAGCGTAAGCGATCCACCTGCGGCAGTTACTCGAGCAAAAAAGGCGGCCGCGTCTACATCGTAGGTCGGTCCCTGGGCTTGCAAAAAACTAAACGGAAACAACATGGTTTAATAATTTAAACTATAAGTACCATAGAAGTTAGTACCATCGTGAACAATAGTTACAATATCAGTTTTCCCTACAGTGGTAGTAAGCGTCGGCGCAGTTCCACCGGACCATAACAAAGTACCGGGCCATGTAATTAGATAACTACCGGCTCCGCCTTGCGTAACTTGTATAATGTAAGTTCCAACTACGTGAGCCGAAAAAGTATACGTTGTTGATGCTGTCAAAGTAATCAATGCGATGTTTCCGCTAGGGAAAGCTATGTTCACAGTTCCACCTGCACCGGCTACCGTTTGCGTAGCGCCTGACAAATAACCCCAATTTGTGCCGTCGTTGTAAGCGATCGCGTTATTTGTAGTATTTACGACTATTAAACCTTTTGTCGCTGTGATCGCTGCGCGCTGGGTGTTCGTCATTCTAGGCGGCAAAAATCCCTTAGTCGTTGATGTAATATCGATAAGGGCATTTGCGCTTGGTGTATCAGTTCCAAATCCTATCGTACCATTTTCTAAAAATGTCTGTATGTTGGCCAAGTTCACCCCGTCAGTCGCCGTTCTTATCGCACCTACCGGCGTTGTTAACGCAGTAGGCACCGATGCAAAGTCAACCGTTACCAACTGACTAGCCACAGCCCTAGAAACCGTAAAACGATTGTTTCCGCTATTATCTTCCGCATCAATATAAGTCACGTCGGACGTGGTGATCTTTACCGTTGACGTACTTTGTACTAAGGCCGTTGACAGTTTCAACGGGCTTTGTGTGTTTGCCGTATCTGTTACCGCTGTTAGCGTTGCGCTCATTGCAGCAGCTGATAGTAACTGCAAGTTACCACCACCACCGCCGCCCGTACTTGGTCCAGCTTGTATATTTATTTTAGCCATTGTATTTAGGTTTATATTGTTTTGGAGTTGTTGGGGCGGCCTCGGCATAAACTAGATATGCAAGGCCAACAATTAATAATAGGCCAGTAGTTGCTACTGGTTTAATGTTTGTTAAAAAAGCCGTATATCTACGCGTCCAACCTTTTGCGTTTTGTGTGTAACCGGGTTTTACTTTTAATGTATCGATAAAGTTTTTACGAACTTTCCAAAAAGCGTCGTAAAGTTGCTTTTCATTTGTTTTTCCTACAGCTTGCAAAGTATCGTTACCGAAAATTCCGTCTACATTGCTTTTGCCAGTTTTTGGATTTTTAGCTGGTAACTTCTTTAAATTGATAAGTGCCTGCTGTAGTTCTTTGATCGCTGGAACCGGACCGGATCCCCAGGCGGCTTCCGCAACTGACAGCCCTACTGTTCCGGGAAGTTGTGCGCCATGTACTGATTCATAAAATTTATAAATAAATTTTGAAATTTCAGCATCTGTAAGTTTTACAAACTTTTGATAGTTTACCGGTGATATCCCTAGTTTAGGGGCTAATGTAGTAAAGGTTCCATAAGTTACCCCCTTGTTTGTATGAAACGCACCAGGGAAAGGCGCATAGCGCACAGCTGTATCGCGTGGATCGTTTGACAGTCCACCCTCAAAGCTCAAAATGTGCTTAACGAATTGCTGAAATTGTGCGCTGTTTACTTCCATAATTAAATAATTGCGATTGCACTAATAGGAATTTCCTGCAGTGTGGTTCCTTTGTATATTAAAATTTTACCATTTTTCCTGTCTACGGCTTTCCAACCTTTACCCAATAATGTACCCGCTTTAAAACTTAACGAAGATCCAGTAGCGACATAAGAATTTGTAGCGCGGTTTAAAACAAAGTTAGGCGCGTTTATATCTTTAATAAAACGAACGTTACCGCCTAAATTAATAGCAGCGACATAAGCAGGACTGGTTAAATTGGTTTTATAATTTGCTACATCAGAAATTGCTTTATCGATATTACTAGCATCTACTTTGTAAGTAATACCTTTTTTAGATAATGCCGCAACTGTTATTGGCCCAATTCCGCCAACTTGTGATACATTTAACAAACCTTGTAATTTTTTTACTTTGTTTGCATAAATTGCGGCGGCACCTTCAAAAGTTGGTGAAGTAGCTGTCGTTTTTGTTTCTGGCGTTGGCTCATTGGTTTTTTGAAGTTCGCCTTGTTTTTTCTTATAGTATTTGTAACCTAAGTAAACTGCAGCAACTCCGGCTGTATACAATAAAGCATTTTTTGTTCCTTTGTCCATGTTATGGTTTATTAACTGTGCGCATGACGTGTAAAATTCCAGCCTGTGATCCTGGGAAAGTCACCTGGTATTGTGTGCGATCGATGTCGCCGACATTTTGTTCGATATACAAAGTTTGACCTGCTTCTAGCGGCAAACCGTTTATTGATGTGGCGACCGTTCCAGATGTCGGACGAAAAAATGCGATAGCGATACAATCGCTAGTCACCATTTTAGGGATCGTTACATAGTCGAAAATTACTTCTGTATTCATTGTTAGTCGTTTTTGTTTTGTATAAATAAAATATAGGCGGCCAAAATTATGATGGCCCACTTCATCCACTGCACTTCTTTTTTAAGTTTCTCGATGTCGTTGGGATCTCCAGGCGCTCCAGTGTCGCCTAGCATTTTGTTAAAGTCCGGAAGTCCGCCTAAGTTCATATTAGAATTGGGCTGTTATGCCCTTAGCTTTTAAAACATTGTTTACGGCCTGGATCTCATTTTCATATAGGCCCTCGCGCAGCCATTCGCCCAAAGAAAGATCAGAAACAAAGAAGCTGCCAAATGGAACCGGCGCGCGGCGTTTTCCAAATGCCCGGGTCAATGCGATAATATCTAAATCGTTTTTCATTTTAGACATGACAGACAAGATCTGTTTCTCGTCCACCGGATTGAATATATTGAAATTTTGAAACCAAGCATTGAAGATCACATTTGCCAAGTTTACATAAGTCGCCTGGGTGTATGACAAGCTTTGTCCTTTTGCCTTTGCGGCGGCCTCGTCATTCAATAGCGCAGCGCCTTGTGACGGCTGACGGTTCTTGATGGTCTTATATACTAAGTAACCGACAACAACTGCAGCTGTAGCGATCAAAGGTTTTTTATATTTTTTGATGACTGACATTATAGCGATTTTAATTTGTTAACGGCCTGCGAATAAATGAATTTATTTTTATCTGCTAGGTCGGCAAGCTTTGTGATATTCTCGGCAAAATTCGGATCGGATTTTACTAGGCGGTTGATCGCGTCTAAAATGATTTGTTTTTGGTCCATGTCTTATCCTCCCATTTTTTCCATTAACATTCCTAGGCCTTGCTGGAACATTTGATTGTGATCTTTTGCATCCTTTAGCTTTGTTTCATGCTCTTTGCGCAACAGTTCCATTTCTCTTAATTGGTTTTCTTTCATATGGTGGTGTTCCACTGTCAGGCGTTCGACCTGCTTCTCCAGGGCTGAAATTTCCCTTAGTAGATCTTCCCTATTCAATGGCATAGTCATTGGGTTTACCATTCCCAAAGAACCCATGCCCGTCATACTGGATGGCATGACGGGTTCGGGATCACCAACTTTGCGTTTTCCGTCTAGAATTACTTCGAACATCATGGGTTCCACTTTTGGAAGTTGACGTCCATTTAATTCATTGGATTTGTAAAGTTTAATATTGTACTGCCCGGTTGTATTATTAAAGAACGATTTCAATTTTGCGATATGGTCCTCTAGATCACCAGGCGAAAAGATTTTTACCACTTCTCTATCCCAACCGTTGCAAACAATAAAATAGCGCATGTCTTGATCGCGCATGAATTCGAGTATATATTCCGGGGTAGTCATATTTTATTTGGTATTATAGAAAACTTTGAACCATGCGCCGTTTGCAGATGTGATACCTGAAGCGCTAGAAAAATAGATGCTGCAGTTTTCCCAGCTAAAATCGTCAAAGTAAGTGAACGTAGGGCGTCCACCATTCAAGCGTAAAATTAAACAAGCCAAAGGAATCTGTGCGATGATTTCGCGCTTTGCATTACTTATCACCACATAACCCAATGTCGCTTCGGTGCTTGCCAAATTTGTACGTGTGCCGCTTGCGCCGTCGATTGTGTTATTTGTGGTGAAGTCCACCAATTCAATACCGGTAATAATTACGTTTTTAGAAGTTAAAATCGTGTCCGGCTGAAAATAAATTGAACGCCCTGTAGCTACAGAATAAGTTCCTGTAGCTGTGAACGGCAAATATACAGATTTCAAGAACTCGCCCTGGCGGCCTTGCGTTGGACGAATCCACCGCTTCTCCATCATTTTTTCAACTAAGGGGCTTACTTGCATGACCTTAGATTAAGTCGTAGTAAAAGTTAAACGCAACTGAATTGCTCGCGCTGATTCCGCTTGTGTTTGTCAAAGTCACATAACAGTCCGTTAAGTTAATTGTACGGGGCGACAAAATTGTATAAGCTCCGTAGTTGTTAGCGCGGATGGTTGTGTAAAAAGGCATTTGATACAAAAATTCAACTTTGTTTGTATCGCGCAAAGTTACGACGATTCCCGTTGTAGTTCCAACGGTTGTATAACCGGTTGGGGTTGTTGCAAGCTGTGTAGTGCTGAATCCCTCCAGCCCGTAGAGGCGAAGGTTATTGGCTGCTAAATTTGGCACGTCTGTAAAGTAATAGCGTACACCGGTTGCTGGAGTGCCGTTGATTACGGCTTCGACGATCTGCGATCTTTTGATAATTAAGTTGTTCATCTTTTGTGAATTATAGTTATAGCAAATATAATAAAAAAAGGCCCAGTGAAACACTAGGCCAATTTTTTTTTGCACAACATAAAAAACACTCACATTTTTTACACCAGGGCAAAGATAAACAAAAAGGCCAGCACTCTCGCGCCGGCCCTTCTATCATAAAAATGGATAACCTTAGGTTTGAATTAAGATTTGGCGTTAGTCACCAAATATCCGCGTACTTCCAAAGTAGCGTAAACAGTGTTTGCAGCTGTGAACTGTACAGAGCTATTTAAGTTTACGTTGATGTTCAATGTATCGCGACCAGAAATTACTGTTGGTTCGAATGGCAAGAACGACGTAAAAGGACTGTTCCAGGCGTTTTGTGTAGAAGGACCTGTACTATAGCCACTGTTTGTCGCAGTTTGAGTAATAGGCGCAAATAAGAAATTACGCATGCTCAATGCAGGTACGTACTCCCTTCTATTGATGATCCAGCTAAGATTAGAATTCCACAAAGAAGCGATGTTAGCTCCGTAAGTAGTTTCAGTAAAAGTGTTCTTGTCGTAGTAGTTGATAACTTCAGTGTTCAACTGCTTTTGGTTTGTCAAAGTAGTACCACTAATAAAGCGCGCACCTACAGAAACATTAGTAATTACAAAAACGTCGTTCAAGTTCAATAACTTTTCAGTTACCAAAGGAGCAGCTACGTTTGCAGATTGCAAGTTGAAGGGGATCGTTGACGTAGTAGTCAAAGAAGTTTCAGCGCGCAAATAAGATTGAGAAAGGGAAGCGTAAGGTAGACCTAACTTAGCTTCGATGAATTTTTTTTCGTTTACAATAGAGTTCATAATTTTGTTTTTATACTAGTTTATCAATAGTTAAATTTTAATATCCGTATCCGCTGTCAGTTCCGTCGGCGCTAGAATCTGTGTAGCTGTAGTCACCGTAGCTGTTATCGTCACCCAACAAAGTATCAGAACTTCCGTCTGTTGATACCATAGTTGAAGCGTCGCCTAACATAACGTCACCAAGACCTGGTACGTTTTTGGCAATGATTGATCCTACACCGTTGGCGATCATACCTTTTCCGATTGATCCTACGATACCTTTTTGACCGCTCAAAAACAAACCCAATAATACCGGGGCTGCATCTTGAATGATAGGTTTTTGGGTTGCAAGCACTTTGCTTTTTACAACACCAGCGGCTGCACTACCAAGTCCTAGACCGGCGGCTCCGATAAGTGATTCTTTAGAGAACATTTTCATAATTTATTTTTTTGTGGTTTTTATTTTTTCTTAATTAAAAAGTAGTAAGCGGCAAAAGCGCCTATTAGATAAAGTAAAGTATTGCTATATTTAGCTTCTACCAATCCAGAATTTGTATTAACAGTGTTATCTACTTTTTGAGGTGAAGTAGGACTAGATGTTGTGTTAGGCCTATTTACTCTTACATTTGGATCAGTAACTACTCCAGAATTATCAAATATTGGCATATTATTTTAATAGTTTAGGTAGAATGAAAACAGCGGCGGCAGCTGCTGCGATGTATAATATCATTTTGTTTGATCCACCTGCAGGAGCGATTCCACCACCGGCAGGAGCTGCAGGAGTTCCTGAAGCTGTTACTCCGCTACCTGGTTCTGGATCAGTAATTGGAGGCAAAGGACCTGGAGGCGTTAAGTTGTCTGTCATGTCAGCGGCAGCTGTGGCGGCAAGTAACTGTTGCAAAATTGGCATTAAGGCCTTTAGTACTTCACCCAATGACGCACCGGCTGCGGCACCCGTTGGTCCGCTTATTACGGTACCGGCTGCAGTTGCTGCAGGGGTTACAAATTGAGCTACCTGCGCATCGGTTGCGCCTAGTCCCTTAAGACCTTTAGCGGCTAGCTTCTTTTTGATGATACCCAACAAGCCCAATTTTTTAGAGGGTCTTGATGAACCTTTGCGAATATCTGCAGAAAGTTTTCCAGCTTCTCCGCCGGCTTGCACCCAAAGTTTAGCAACTTTTGCTTGGTCTAACTTAGCGAGTTTTGTGGCGAAACCGTCCAAGTTTCCTTGCACGATAAGGCGGAACAACTGACGACCTGGAGCTAGTAACGCCGTTTTGGCGTTGATAGCACCCATAGGAACGCAGTTTTTGTTTCCTAGTGATGGCGCGCATCCGTCGTCAATACCAGAAATGTAGCTTATGTTCATAGATTTATAGAATTTATTGTAAGGTTGTTTTTCACTGTTAAACTTTCCCCATACACAGTCAATAATACATCCGCTATCGGTTGTGATATAAACGTGGCCCGGAGTTTTAACGCCGGGGGTATAACTGGCATAGGTCCAGCGGAAAGGGATATTTAAATTTTTAAGGATCGCAGCGATAAACAAAGAATAAGATTTACAATCGCCGCGTCCTTCCCTAAGTAAGGCGCTAGGATATTTTATTTTTTGCGTGAATCCGTCTTTATCATACTTTACCTTTTTTAAGAGAAAGTCGAAAATTTTCCGGCATGTGTCAGAATCCGTCGCGCCTTTAAACTGTGGGGCAATGTTTTTAGTTTGGGCTACCGCACCAGGCAAGGCCTTTTCCAAACAACTTTGCAGCTGCTCGTTACTGGCGTTTTGCTTGATAGATATATTTTGCCCTGGCTTCATATTATAATCGTTGGTAGTCGCAAGTTGATAAACCGGTATTGTTTGCTTTGCTCAAATCAAAAGTGATCGAATCAGAAACGGGCAGCGCACCGATTAAGTTGGTGTATTGGATTGTTACGACTGGAAGTTTTTTTGTTGTGATCGCTTTGGCGAAAGAAAGGAAAGCACCAAGCCCCGAAATAATCACCGGGATGTTCACTGTATTAGATCCTGGATTGATTTGATAAGTACCAGTATTGAAGTCGCCCAATTTATTACCGGCCGCATCCACTACCTTTCCGTATGTGTCGGTAACAGTTACAGCTACGCGTGTGGGGTTTACTACCTTTAAAGATAAGGTAAGTGTGATTTTACGATTTTTCTTATCTACGTCGATCTTAGCACCGGAGGGTGCAAAATCTATTTTATTAGAAAGTTTATTAAGCGAATAAGCGCGATAAGCCAAATAGGCCCCACCGGCTAGTAATAAGTATTTTGCGCTTTTTTCCATAGGTCAAATTTAGAATACTAGACATGTGTTTAAGTTGTTGATAATAGCGTTTTGAGGTGATAGTATTGAATTAGTATCGAAATAGTATATTTGTGGCATGGCAAAAAGTAAAAATCAGTTGGTCCATATCAATATACCGGTAATTCTTTACGATATGATCGCGCGCGAATCGTTTCAAACATCATGTAGTAAGCAAGAGATTATAAGACAGATTTTCCGCGTTCACTATTCTAAGAAGTACGGAAAGGATGTTTACCTGGAAAGGGAAGAAATAAAACTATAAACACAATGTACATACTCACAAAAATTGCTAGTTGGTTTCGGAAGGCACCACAGCGCAGCACCCAGGACCAAATTCATTTTGACCTAGAATTGAATCAGATTTGTTTTTGTAAAAAATGCGGTGAACCGTTTCAGCGGATCACAGAACAGCAAAAGTATTGCAGTAAAATTTGCCGTTTGCGTTTTAATAATGCGGCCTATAAACTAAGACATAAAAAATGAAATTGGTTTTAGAAAAGGAGTGGACGTGGAACGATCACGCGTTAATGTATTTTGACGCGCAGCGCCCAGTTATGCAAAACTTTCCATTTTTTTGGTATCATGTACACGATCGCGAAGTCCGTTTAATTAAACAGATAAGCAAAACGTGCGGGGTGATCTTTGCAGAAAACAAATGGATTGAGCAGGACGAAAGAACTGTCGTGCAAAAAATGGATAAGCGAAACGCGTTTTATGAAGTTGACAGTGAAACAGCGACGGAATTGGAACGTAGATCCTGGATGAGTTTGGGCGAAGAAATTAACCTGGAAGAAACCCCGAAAGAAGTTACGATCGTTCACCCAAACGGTGGTGGTTGTGTTTATACCTTTCACCCGGTACATGGTAGAATGTTACAAGCTACCTGGATAAGCCAGGACGGCGAAATAATTTATAAAGCAATGTATGTATACAACGATAAAAACTTTGCTGTAAAATACGGAAACACTGAAGGCGACAAATGGGCAAAAAATTGGAATAAGGAAAAAGAGAAATATATTTGGCAAAAGTTATGACAATGGAAACAGCCCCACAAGATTTGATAAATGAACTTAAACGCCTAGCGGCGACAGTGCAAGTTCAAAAAATACATATTCAAGAAAATGACAAACAATATACACAGCTGCGAACGGCCTTTGCCGATCTGCTGGATCGCCACAATGAGCTGCGCGAGCGCTCCGGTATGGATTACGACCGCACCCAAACGGATTATGATTGGCTTGAAAAAGCGGGGATTTTAGATTAAGTTTGTATATATAAAATAAAAAGATATATTATGCCTATCACAGTTAAAAAACACTACCCCATAGAGGGGCGCAAAGATTTTTACGGTTTTGCAGTTATGGAAGATCGTAAAATTACTAAAGGAGCTAACGGTAAACAGCAAATTTTTATGGATCGAGCAGAAGCCGTAAAAGTTGCAGCAGCCAAAAAAAGAGTAGCACAAAAAAGAGCTACGGCTCAAGACGCTATCTTAGCAAAGCGATAAGCATCGATTTCAGTATCTAAAAAATAATTACCAAAGGATATACCAGGCGTAAAACCCTGGTGAACCGATCTTGTTTTGTTCCCCGTTGTGGCGTGCCTGGTAGGCCTTTCTTTTTTGCCTGGCTATAAATCTATCGCCGGCGTAATAGGTCCAAAAGTCACCATAACCCAGGGCGCCAATGTCGGCGACCTTTTGACCGTTTTTAAATACTGCAATCTTCTTTCCTTTTAATGTGGAGGGCTTTATACTTACTCCCAATAATTTGGCGGCTTTGATTTGCTGGGGTTTTATTCTGTAGCTCATAAATCTAGTTTTAGTTGTTCTTTGTTGCTTTCATGGCTTAGTCGCCATTGGATAGTATATTTTTCGGGGTGATCTAAAAAGTCCTGACAAAAGAAAATTTTATAGTATTGATCTTTCCTTACATTAAATTTCTGGTTCCATCTGTAGCCATGTATCAATTTCTGCAAAGTTTGCGGATCGTTCCATGCTAGCCAAATCAGCTGCGGGTAACTTATAGGGATTTCTCGCGATAAATTGCTGCATGAGCGCGTCGAAGTTTTTACTGTAGTTTCGATCTTTAAAGGCATAGCGTTTATCTTCCCCGTTTTTATTCATGGTTATAATTACGCTGTCCTCCTCTCGCTTCCATTCCAGGTCCTTGACAGATTCGTATTTTACAGCATAGTTATTATGCAAAAATACAGATTCGATTTGTTCTAGCAAATCGGTCGGAATATCTTGTTTTAAGAAGATACCGTCCACCCAGTAAAACAAAAAATAATCACCGGCCATCTGCATGACCTTTTGCATCATTTTATTGATCTCTGAAATGATGTAAAAAAATACCTGGGCCGTTTCAGCGGTGAATCTTTCGTTGGTTGTCGGAACCCCTTTCTCAAAATTTATTATCAGTTGGTTTCTGGCAAGCATGCCCATCGCTGGAAGGCGTTCTGTCTTGGGGATCTTCTGCAGGAATAAATAGGTTTCTTTGCTTATTAGCTTTGAATTAAGTAAGCATGTAGCGTAGGCGCTTGTAATATCGATGTTGATTACACTTTGCCATTTTCCGTCCGGCTGTCCGTTGGCACTGTCATAATTTGCCGTCGAATAGGTGCCGGCCATGATAGATTTGCCCAGGTCAGAATTTTTTACGTCTGCTTTGATTTTTTGCGCTGCCATAAATACGGCATTGCTGTAAGTGCTGGTTACAAACCGGATTTGATTTGTCTCTGTTTCAATGACTGTGGAGTGGCTAGAATTTTTAATACAAAAATTTAGTTTCATGTCTTTGTACATTTCTACGATCTTTTTGATCGTTTCGGCATCTCGGAATAATAGTGATTTGTGTTTGGCTTGTTTCATTGTGCAAATAATTAGGAATTGGACATGTCCATTACGTCCGTATTTTTGGGATCTTCGATGTTTGTGTTTACGTCGCGCAGGTCGATGGTGATTGTTTTATCGAATACGTTTACCGTTGGCGTATAATTTATTTTTACTCTTATAAATGGGTTTTTTGTTTTTTGTATCTTGGCGGCTCTTTTTTGAACGATTGACTGTATAGCTAGTTCAAATTCGTTCAAGGCATTAACGCCGAATACATTGGGATTGCTTTCACCGTCAAGATCAATTACGTTTAAGCTATAACCGCGTTTGTAATATCGTTCTACCATTTTAACGATGTCCAACAAAACGCCGTTCTTTTTTTGAAATTTCTGTAGGTCGTTGAAATAACCTTTATAAAAGGTTTGTCTATTGTCGTCATTTGCGAACTCCAGGGGAATAGACAGAAATTTCGTGATTTGTTCTTTGTTGTAAAAATTGGTTAAATCTCTTTTGCCTTTTGTAATTGGTTCTATGATCTTTTTGATTTCACCGGTGGGATCATAGAATTTCTGCTTTCCGTAGGTGTACCGGTTGCCGAAGTCGGAACCTTTTAAACCGGCATATATTCGTTTTTCTGTAGGCGATAGGTTTTTGATAGATACCTTACCCGCTGCGATCTTGTCGAAGTTATCGCGCACAAATTGCTTGGCGCCTTCCTTAGCTGGCTGAAACTGTCCGGCCTTTGGGTGTCCTTTGGGGTATCTGTATTTATTAGCCATAGTAGATAAAAAAGGCCGACCACTAAGGACCGGCCCATTTTGTTAAACCTTGTTTAAAATCAACCTAACAAACTTACTGAATAAATTTTAGTGTTTTTGTCTTTTTCAACAAAGGTCACGCGAACTTTTGCACCCTGGGTTAAATTGATGCGTTTGAATTGATTCACCAGTGAAACGCCGCCATTGAAGCGCATTTGTTTGTTGATCAAAAATTGAACCGCTGGGATTTCTTTGAGTTCTTCTGTTACCTGGTCTTTAGTCATCATGGTTGAAAACCCCATAAAGATAGCGCTGAAAGATTCGCCTACTTTGTCCAGGGAAATACCGGACGGTGTAAGGATGATTTTTTCTTCTAGTTGGTCCAGGCCTTCAGATTGATCCAGGAAGCTAGAAAGGTCTAAATCTTGTTGATTGCTCAAAGAGATTTGATTTGTGTTGGCAGTTTCAATAACTGCGATGTCGGTGGTGTTGTTTTGTGTTGTCATGATATTTGTTTTAATTGTTTTTTTAAGGGGTGATAATTGTATCGCGTTTGATTTGGTATTTACGTTCTAAATCGTCTAGCGTGTACATTAGTTTACTCATCATCATTTGCTGCGTGTGTGCATCTTTGATTTGATCTGTTTTCTTTTTAAAGATTGCATCGCAAAGGTCGATGTATGTGTATTCCGTCATTTTGCGGAATTCGTTCCAGGCGCCTTCGAAATCATTCATTGTCTTGATCGAAATTTAATTGTATTACATCGCATTTGTCTTTGATCATACTTAATGCAGTTTTGAATCCGGATTGGAAACCTTCCTCAAAAGCTTCGTCCTTGCCGGCTGATTCGATGCGCTGCGCTTCGTCGAAGTGCATCCATAGCAATTCCTTTTCACTGTTTAGAATATATTCCAGGTAAGCGCTACCGGTTTTTAATTCCATTGGGTTTAGTCCTTGATCTACCATGATTAAAATATCTTGTTAAAATTTTGTTCGTCGTACGTGTGGCGTAGGTTGTCCATGCGGTAAGTGTGGCGCATGATGCACAAATGAATTTCCTTTGCGATGATTTGCAAAGATTCATTTTCTTTTGATTCGTACCTGGTGGCCGTGTTGTTTACCAATGCGGCGTTGGCTAGTTCCTGGATCTGTTCCATGATTGCCTGAAATTCGGTGCTTCCTTTTGGTGTCATGATAGGGTTTCGATTAAGCAAGCTGCAAGGCGTTGGATTGCGATCGTTTTGCCGCAGTTCTGTGTACTGAATTGTACATACACGTGGCTTGGCTGTTCGTCGTCCTCTAGCGACGTCGCTAGGCGTTTAAATTTTGATTCAAAGATTGATAGGTCCGCAGCTTCTAGCTTCGTCCATACTTTGACCGGCACCCGGAAGCGCCAGTTGGTTCGTTGTGGTGTTTCTGTTTCCATTGTTATAAGTGTTTTATTTTATTGTTTTAATTTTCCATTCTACCAATTCTAAAGCTCTTTGATATCCTGCTGTATAACCTTCGGCATACGAACTGGCTTTGCTTGTGGATTCTGTAGCGCTTGATATTATTGCGGCGGCTTCGATTTCGTCCTGGTACATTTCGCGAGCTTGTTCTAAAAGTAATTCATATTTAGTTTTTACTTTGTCCCAATATGTTGAACCGTTGATAATGATAATTCGGTTAAGTACAAGTTGATCAAAAAACCAGTCGATTGATGTTTGTTTAGGCGCTTCTATTATTTCGATTGAAAATTTATTGCTCATATTGATTTTTTTATTGTTTCAAGTTCATTGTATACCAGGGCCCAAAAAGTTAAATCATCCGTTGACATTTTAGGGTTTCTCATTATGTCGATATGGACCTGGGCGCTATGACATGCGATTCGTCGCGCCATTCTTATTTCGGCCGGTGTGTTTAACAGATACATAGTATTGAACTTATTGTATAGGTGTATCGCTTCGTTTAGTGGACTTCTTGCGTTTGACATAGTTATTTAGGTTGTAAGCGATCGCCAGGATCACGTAGAGAGTTATTATGTGGTTCATGTTCAATAATGAGATAATAAGCCATTAGAATAGCTGTGGTGGGGATTAATAGGATCCAAAGGATAAGTAGTTCGTTCATGGCTTTAATCTTTTTCGATCATACATAGAAATTACTTCGAGACAGTTATCAATGTCCCACCTTACATTTTCTTTGGTTTCATTAATATGGATGTTCATAGTTTCATCCAGCCAATCTTCGTATAGATCTGAATCTATATTTAATTCTTCAAACTTGGTACGAATATCTTTCCATAGTTCGTAGCAATGTGTTAATCTAGGAATGTAGCTCATTTGTTTTTTTCTTATTGTGCGATGCAATACTAAAAAGGATATTTTGATTAAACAAATAATTTGCAAAAAAAATGCAAATAGTTTATTAACACATAATGTTGAAAACTTAATTTGTTATTGTTAATGTTTGTTGTTAGGGTCCACCC
>Ga0194045_1000287_pt1 | contig 16351 bp, 9 predicted proteins | sample JunL6211m_MetaG_FD_161686 | JGI IMG/M metagenome (GOLD analysis project Ga0194045, IMG submission 161686) | Anoxic zone freshwater microbial communities from boreal shield lake in IISD Experimental Lakes Area, Ontario, Canada - Jun2016-L626-11m | ecosystem: Environmental > Aquatic > Freshwater >...
AGACGATCCAGTGCTCTTTCGAGTCGGGGTTTTCCGAAATCCAATCCAAGATGCGATCATGATCTGACTTGCCATTGGTTTCGCTCTGTTTAGTACCATCTATCCATTCCACCTTGCTCGTATTGGAGGCACAAATAGTCCTCCATCGCTCGGCCCATTCGGGAAAGGACTTCGCGTATTCTTCCTCGCCGGGAGCCCCAACGACAATCAATATCGAGCGAGTTGGGGCGTCCGGTGCGGCGGCAGTGCTTTTCGAGGGCGAAAAGAAACCGTTGGTTGTTATGCAGAGCAACGCAATCAGGAGCAGTGTCATGGGTCGCTGAAGTGGCACGAAACAATGCGGAAACTTTCTCACCCACGTGACAAGCACGTGGGGGCCGCGACCGCTTCGCGGTACGGTGTTTAGCAGACCAAACTTGCTGTCCAACGACACAAGGTCGTTGGGGCAGTCGCCCGCTCCGCGTGCAATCGTGCACGAGTACGAAACGGGAATAGGGGAGCAAGAACCGTTTATCATTTATGCCAACCCATAGCGGCGCCTTAGCCCCCACTCAAAGCAAATACAAGTAATCGCGACCAGCAGCACCCAACTTTGATGCCACAACGGGAACACGCGTGTTTCCGACACAGGGACCTTCTTGGACGGCAAATCGGACACGAACGCATCAAGGTCATCCCAGCCGACCACGCTACCGCCCGTTTCCGAAGCGATCGATTCTAGGACTTTTGTGTTATCCCCGATCTCCTGAAACTCTTGGGCGGATGGATCGTAGACCCAACCCAGTTGGGACGAACCCATGGCGCTCCCATCGAGCGCTTTGACCTCCGACGTGGCGGTGTATACTCCTTCCTCCTCAGCGACGAATGTCGATTCGTATTGGCCAGCAACGGCCGACGAACCTTCGGCTTGAGCGGTCGAGGACTTGCCACTGGGCGAAAGAATCGAAACGGTGACTTGTGCGTTGTCGACCGCTTTAAAATCCTTCCCTTTGACATCCACCAAAATGCGGGCCGTTTTCGAGGATGACGCGGCGTCATCCTTTAACTTCATTTGAATGGGCTTTGGCACATCCGCAATCAACCAACGGACCATCTGTCGCCATGATTGGCCGATAGGAGAACTACCCGGCCCATCATGATGTAGTCCCCATCGCCACATGTCGCCAATCATAAAGGCTGCGGTACGCCCTTTTCCAAAGCGCTGCGTCACAAGCACGGGTAAGGTTTCCTCGGGCGAAACCGAGGCTTCCGCCAAAACCGTCGCGCCTGGCTTGATCCCCTTCGTTCGATTCAACACTTCGAAGGGGGGCATACGTTGTATGCGCTCTTTCTCTGCGATCTCATTTTCGGCCAACCTTAAAAAGGGTTGCAGCCAACCTTCGCGTGTCATCTGATAGCGGACCGACGGCGTATCATCGCCACCTACAATGTTCACCGAACTCGCGGCCAATGCTTCTGAGAGTCCTTCATCTCCATAGACCGGCAGGATTTGGCTCAGAACCGAGTTTCGGAATCCCTTGCCACGCATCGACTCTTGGCCTCCTAGAACCAAAAGACCTCCACCCCGGACTGCGATGAACTGTCGCAATAGCGATTGCTGTTCTAGAGAGAAAAAATCATGTTCGAGATCATCCAAAATGATCGCGCTGTATTCAAAAAGCTCTTCCGCATCTTTCGGAAAGCCTTTCTTAAGTTGATCGGCATTAGTCCCGCCAAGCCTTGCAAAGACAGGCTGATCGTACTTCTCTTTCTCTTCCGGAATCACATCCTCGAAGCCGGAAAACAAAGGGTTCGAAGAATCTACCTTCGAATCTCGGAAACTGAACTTCGCCTCCTTTTTCGCAATGCGAATCAACGAAGACATCTGAATCTCGTCATCCTCCTCAAGGGCTCGCTTCAGAAATTTGTATTCCCAATTCGGTCGACCAGCCACGTACAGAATTTGATACGGGCCGCGCCCGCGGTCGACCACTTGGAAACGACGATTGTTACCAAGCGTCAATTCTTTGGATTGGGCAGTTGGACCAATGCCGATTCCAGATGCCGATGCTGGCAATTTATCAGGATTTGCATTCGCTGAATCCGCTGTCGAAATTGGTGCAACAGGTACTCTTTCAACCGCAATCTGATAGCCTTGAACGCCGGATTTTTCTGGTCGAAATCGGAATTCAACACTCACCGGTTCCGAATCTTTTTTGAGAACCACCGATTGAGATTGAACCGTCTTGAGTCCCGCGTCCATCAGGTCCACTTTGACTAGTTGGTTTGCGAACCCGGTGTGCGCGATACTTGCCTGAATCGTAACGGGAGTTGTCTCAAAATCCGATTGTCGCGTCGTGATCGAGGCGATTCGAATGTCGCGGCTATGGGTGAGCTTGCCGACGCTAACCGGGTAAACCGGAAAACCTAATCGGCCAAGCGAATGGGTTGGCTGCCCACTCGCCGACGCATCCACCGCAGGTTGCAAGACGAGGTTGTCCAACCGATCCAATCGATCGGTCGCTTGTCCGTCCGTGATTAACAAGACTCCAGCTAACGGCCGCCCTCGAAAGCGTTCGGCGATCGAAGCTAGCGAACCGTAGAGCGCCGACTCTTTCCCACGGTACTCGACCCCTTCGAATGTATCGACGGGCTCCAGCGCAGAATCAAAAGTGTAGCGACGGACACGGAAATCATCGGAGAGATTTCTTTGCCATTGTGACTCATCGCTGAGCAATGCCTTGATTTTATCGGATTGCGGAGGCAAACGATCTTGGCTCACAACCTCAACGCTATTGCTCGTGTCGACCAAAACAGCAAAAACGTTGGCTTGCGGTTTAGGACGCTCCGAAGTTCCCAATGGCTCCAGCAAGCATACCAGCAGAATTCCAATACCGAGACATCGCAACACGATCCCAAGAGACTTCAGCGTCCAGGGCATCGAGCTACGCCAATACGACAACAGCGTTAGAATCGCCAACAACGCGCCAGCAAATGCTACCCATGTCATCCACCCCGCATTGGCGAACACTAGTTCCTTGAAGCTGCTGTCGACTTCGGCGAATAGGCTAACTATCGAAAGACGAATCATCGATTCTTGCCACTCCCGATATTCTCGTAGTACCGATCAAGTTGTTGTTGGTACACACCCGGAACCGGATCGCGATCGATTGGAATCAACGCGTTGCGTTCGGCAGACTGCCGCAACAATTCCTCCTGTACCTTTTCTCGCAGTTGGTTTAATGGCTCTGCAATCAAGCGGCGAACGAGCGGCCACTCCGGTTCCTTGGCATGCCTCTTGTAGTCGATACGCATCGACCGTGCAGCCTCTCGAATTCGGCCAGCCTCTGCTCGCAGTTCTGGAGACCGGACTAGCTCTTCCGCGTCGCGCAAGGAATCCAGCCACTCCGTAAAATTCTCGCCTGTTAAAGGTGCACTCTCGGACGCTTGGGTTGCGGATTCCTCCGCCAGTTGGTCAAGTCTTCCACGCCCCGAATTATTCGCTGGCTGATTGCTCCGTTGTCGCTCACCACCACGTTGCCCACTTTGGGGCTGTCCGCCCTGTGGCTGTCCTCCTTGAGGTTGACCGCCCTGTGGTTGCCCGTCTTGAGGTTGCCCGTCTTGAGGTTGTCCGCGTTGTGGCTGCCCGTCTTGAGGTTGCCCGCCCTGTGGTTGCCCGTCTTGTGGTTGTCCGTCCTGTGGCTGCCCGCGTTGAGGTTGCCCGCCTTGAGGTTGCCCGTCTTGTGGCTGCCCGCCCTGTGGTTGTTGTTCACCCTCTTTCCTTTCTCCATTGACGCTTGGGCTGGACTGACCACCATTTGGGTCTTTTCTCGCTATCTCCTCATCGAGTTGGCGTTGGGCGCGTTTCAGTTCGCTCAATGCCCGCCGCAATGACTCTTGCTCGCTTCCAATCACGCTTTCAGAAGCTTGATCGATATTTTCCTTTAGGTTTCGAATCCCCTTGGAGACTTCGTTTGTCGCTCGAACAGCCGGTTCTTCCAATCCCCGGTCAACTAGACCGGGGATCTGGTCGAGTCGTTGCTCGAGTCCTTGTTGCTTGACTTCGCGGAATGAGTCGTAGATTTGTTCGGCCAAAAGAGGTTCGCTCGATTCCGCTTCGCTCACGGTCTCTCGCATTTTTTCAAGCAATTCGTTGAGATCTTTCTTCTGTTGTTGGATCGCTTGCTGTAAGGATTCCACTGCTTTTTCATCCCCTTCCGGTCGCAAAGGAGTTGCCGACTCGTCAGGCAGGTTTCCATCCCTCGAATTCTGCGTTGCGGCAGTCGAACCGGGAGCTGTCTGTGAATCTTCTGCACGCTTGTCGCGTTCTGAAGCTGACTTAGAATCTTTGGCGGAAGGAATTCTTTCAGCCAGTTTCTGCTGCTGCTGATCGAGTTTGCTCGCATCTCGCATCAAGTCTCGCATTGTTTGTTCAAATTGATTGGACGATTCCTTTCGCATCTGCTCCCTTGTCTCGTCCAGTTGCCGTTCGGCCCGGGTACCGGATGAGAGAGCTTGCGATGTCTCACCCTTACTGAGCGATTGAGACGATTGCTGTAAGTCGCTGCGGGCTTGTTCGGTCTGTTCGCGAGCTTGTTCCATTGCTTGACGGTTCTCCGGTTGGTTCATTCGCTCAAGCAGCTCGTCGGAATCTCTTAAAAGATCCTCTTGGTTGTCTCTCAATCGCTTTAGCTGTTCTTCCAACTCCTGTTTTTTCTCTTCCGTTTTTGCTTCGCGAAGAGCTGTTTCGAGGTTCTTAAGCTGTTCGTTGATATCTTTTTGGCGTCTTGCCAGTTCCTCCAATCGATTCATCACTTGACGCGCCTCACGCTGAGCTGTTGGCTCCGGTGCATCTGCTTGCTTTTCAGATTCATATTTATTCTCTTCATCTTGCAGCTTCAGTTGCTCAATTTGTTCTTGGCGATTTTTTTGGCTCGAACTTTTGGAAGCGGACTTCGATTGCGGTTGCTGTGATTTGACGATATTGTGCTCACGAGCCCGAAGGCGCAAGAGCCCCTCGTACGCTTTTCTCTCGCTTTGCAAAGCCTCGCGGAGGACTTTCAAGTCGGATGCATCGACAGAGCTTTGCAACGCTTGAATGGCAGATGTCATTGCATCTCGAACATCCTCCAAGTACTCCAACGATTTTTCATCCTTGAGCTTTTCTTCCAGATCGCTCGTCATCTCCATCGCGCTTTGTTGGCTCTCAAGCAACGTCTTGGCATCCTCCATGAAACTCTTGCTGAGCGATGCAGGTTTCTCTCGTCGCAATACATTCCAAGTTGCGGTCACGATCTGCTTTTGCATTTCGGCCAACTCTTCCGCTTGCTTACCACCCTCGCTCTGTTGTTGTTGCTGTTGCTGCTGTTTTTGTTGCTCTGGCGACATCGCCTCCCCTTCGCGGAATATCTCTTCGAAAGGCCGAACTTCCGCGAAGAACATTTCGCCATCAACGCGTCGCGGATTTCCGTCGCGGTCAAGATCCTCGGCCCAAAAGAAATAGCTAAGCAACTGATCGGGCTGAGCTTGTAGCGATTCCAAATCGACCAAGTGCTTGAGCTCGACCTTGCCTGATTTCGCGGGCATCGAGGCTAGCGACACTTCCTGAGGTTCAGAATCACCCATCACCAACGTCAAACCGGATCGTTGTATTCCGAAATCGTCTTTGGCGGTCGCCTGGATCTGCACTTCTTGGAGTGGCGAAACTCTCAGGTCCGAGGCGCGAGCAAGCTTCATTTCAGGAGGCAGATTGGGTAGGACTTTCGCCGATAGATCGTCTTCGAATTTCGCGGCGCGTCCATCTTGGTCAACCAAACGTACACTCCATCGTTTTGATTCCGACATCACGAACTTTGCCTGATAGAGCAATGACCCATCGGCCGAAGCGGTCATGGGCGTTGATAGACCGGACTCATCCACCAACTCCGCCGTCAACAATGGTTTGTTGACGAAACAAGACCAAGTTAGTTCCGCTCCGTCTGCTACCGTAATGCGTCTCGTGTTTTCGATCGTTCGCGTCGCATTGTTTGCATACAAAGGTGACGCAATGGTTGCATCGCTGCGGACCAAGGCTGGATACTCAAACGTCTTGATCTTGTAGGCTTTGGTTGAGTTCGTTCCATATTCGATTCGATACTCTTGATCCATTTGAACATTTCGAAGATAGCCGCCGAAAAGGGGATCTTTCAAGCTGCGAACCATAGCTTGTCGAGAGGGTTCGTTTTGCTCAGATGAGGAGGTCAACCAAACTTCTGCCGGCGCCTCGATTGGAAAACGGACGGTGACGACGACATCCTTTCCTCGCTCAATTTCAACATCGCCTGGCTCTACGACCAGCGCCTGCGATGCTGGATTCAATAGCGAAATTATCGATGAATTGCCTGACTTGTTTTCCGTCCCCAGGCATTGCAGGATTGTCCATGCAGCACAAGCCAAAAGCATGAATTGAGATATCCAAGCCATGAGCACTCTGCCATCCGGAACGGTTCTAGACCAATCGTTCGATCGCGCGTGATGGATGGTCTCATCGATGAGCGACTTCTCAAAAAAACCTTGTGTCTCCTGAACTTGGACTGCAGTTATTAATCTCTCTTTCAGTGACGGCAGGTGTCGTTCGATCTGAGTTGCCAACCAACGCGGGTCTCGGTAAGTCCATCGGCTTGCCAACCATCCAAGCAGCAACGTTCCAGCGATTGCACTCATTGCGAGATACGCTGCCTTGAAACCGCCTACACTAGGAAGCCCGCCAGTACTTGCAACCACGATAGCTGCAAGTGCCCAAAGGACCCACGCCGCCGAAAGAAACCAAGCCAGCCATACCAATCGGTAACGGCGAGCAACTCCAGAAATGAGGTAATTTACGTGTCGGTTCATGCGAATCTATTCCTTGCAATACACAGAAGGGACTCGATGCCAACGGCACCTAATACACCCATGACTAACCAACGCCACCAACCTTGCTTTGCTTCGAGTTCAACGGCTCGCAGTTGACGTTGCAGGCCTTCTTTGCGTTCCTGCGGTCGCTGATCCAACATCGCGACCCCGAGGCGTTCGAGGCGCTCTACGTCGGCAACCGTGGTGAGGCTCTCCGAGTCGTCGAGGTTGACGGCGATTCGAACGTCTCGGCCTGCTTGATCCATGCGATGATAGATTCCCGGTTGCGATGTTTGGCTTGAAAGTAAACCGCTCTCACCCCCCAACTCGACTCCGGCAGGATCTATCAATCTTTCACCGGACGACCAAGCCAGGGTGCCGCCGACCGTATGTTTGTCCGAATCACTCTCTTCCGGTGCAGCCAAACGAAACAGAGCGGCCATGATCGGCACAAACTTGCTCGACAGAGCCAGTTGACTCTGCGATGGTTGCCAACCTGAGGTCAGGATCCATAGCTTTCCGGCACCTTGAGCCCGACTAAGTAACGCAGGTGAGCCATCATCAAATCTTGCCAGGTTTTGCCATCCCGCGTCATCTTGAAGTTCAAGTTTGCGATGCTTCCAAAAGCGTACTTTTGTAAAGTCGTTGAAACGTGAGCTCGACAAATCTGCAAAAAGCGGGTGCCGGAAATCAATCTGTTCCAGCATCGCATAATTCTTGACGTTGGCTTCAGAAACAGAGATGCTTGTCTCGCCCGTGAGGCTGCGAAGCCCCTCTGTCAACTTCTCGCTCGCCGCATCCAACACCCAAAGAACGTTGCCGCCAAGCTCAATGTACTTTGCTAATTCAATGAGATCGGGCACGGTGGCATGATGAGATGCAACAATCAAAGGTGATTGCGAAGGGGTCGGCCAGACTCCATCGCTTCCTGGGGCTCGCGCTTCATATCTCACGACTCGAGATGGGCTACTTAGCGGTAGTTGTTCCAAAAAATAACTTAAGGAGTCTTCCGGCAACGGATTGCGAGCATCAAGACAGATCAGTGTCGATTGGACTGGCTCGGTTTTCGCAATGTAAAATTGGTTGTCAAACTCCGATCGGTCTCCCTCCAATTTCAACGCTTGCGAATTGACTGGGGGCGAAGGCATCTGAACAACGAGCGAACTGCCTGACGGCACTTGGCACTTCGTCACCGAACCGGGCACACTCATCCCCTTTGCGTCCAACCATGAAAGCTGAAACTGCTCTTGTGCACTGGGCGAAAAATTTGCCACCCGAACCCGAACGCTCGGTTCATCGCGAGGACTTCCCTTTGGAACTGCTTGGGGTTTGCTCAATCCTTCTTCCGGCCCCGTCGACGTTAACAACGTCGCTCGCGCGTTGCCCAATACGGTTGGTTCCACGCGTTCAACTCGGACTTTGCAAGTGCTCGGCCATGTGTAGCCAGTCAGTTTCTCCAATGACATCCCGTTCTGGAAGTCGGTAACAATCACAATCTCACTAGTGGAAGTCGACGAATCGGTCGAAGCGTCGCTGTCGGCTTGCAGCAAATCCGCAGCATTGACCAACGCGGAGCCAAGATCGGTCCCTATCCAAGTTAGCTTCGCAGACTTCAGTCCCGTGCGTGCAAGTTGTTGACGCTGAGAAGGAGCAGTACTAATGGCTTCCTCGACGGAAACCAATGGCTTCAGCGATCGATCAAATGTGTACAACGCCAGTACATCGGTGGGAACGGATTGTTCGACCATTTTTTCGACACGGGCGATGGCGGTTTCCCAAAGCCCGGGTCTCTGCATACTCGCACTGGTATCGATCAGTATCATACGCCGCAGTCCGACTGAATTCGTGTCCGTCTCTGCGGCAACATTCCAATAGGGACGAGAAAACGCAGCCGCCAGTAGGCCAAGTGCCAACGCTCGCATCAACAGTAGCAGCCATTGATCGACGCGGCTTTGACTGGTTAAGCGAGGCGGAGCTGGTTCCAAAAACATCAGCGAACTAAACAACTGTCGATCCTTTGGACGCTTGCGCACCAAGTGGAAAAGGATCGGTAGCGCAATCGCGAGGCCAGCCAACGCAAACAGAGGTGACAGAAAGCTCATCGAGAACCTCCGGCGGAAGCACGAACGGCGCCCCCCGATCGATTCGATCGAGCACGGCTGGACCGAGAACCTGCATTCTGTTGCCGAAAGAGCAAATCGAACAATGCGAGCTCGATCGATTCATCGGTTTTGAGCGATGTCCACCCGATACCAAACTGACCGCACATTTCCACGAGTGCCTGTTCGTGCGCGTTAAATTTCTTTTGGTACGACGCTCGAGCAGTGTCCGGATTGACATACATCTCGCGCCCTGACTCCAAATCGAGAATCATGGAAGCTTTGCTCCATCCAAGATCCACTTCGCCAGGGTCCAGAACACGAAGCAACATCACTTCATGGCTGCGGGCTCGCAAATAGGACAGCGGTTGACGCAATGACTCAACCGGAACTAAGAAATCCGAAACGATCAAGATAAGACTTCGTTGACGAACCATGTCTGCCAAATGGGCCAAGGGTCGTTGAAGATCTGTCGAGGTGCTTTCCGAAGGCTTCTCAAGCAACGAGAGTATTCTCTTGAGCTGCCCTGGACGAAATCGAGCTGCTAGGAACTCAGTTACATCCGCCTCGAAGGTCAAAAGCCCTACCGCATCCCGTTGCAAGGTCAAGTAGTACGCTAGTGTTGCAGCCAGCGTTCTTGCATAATCGATCTTCTTGTACTCAAGCGAACCAAACTCCATCGACTTGCTTTGATCGACGACCAAATAACAGCGGCGATTGGTTTCGTCTTCGAATTTCTTGAGGTAGTAACGATCGCTGCGGGCAAAAAGTTTCCAATCGATCGAACGTGGATCGTCCCCTTCACTATACGGACGGTATTCGCTGAACTCAACGGAAAAGCCATGCAACGGACTTCGGTGAAGACCGTTGTGAAAACCATCCACCACCGACTTCGCACGCAATTGCATGTCTTTGATCCGCATCAACGCAGCCATATCGATCCACTTATCGATCGTCTTGGTGTTGTTGTTCGTAGATGTGACCGAGGAAGCCATGTCTATCGGACCTCTGCCAGCAAACGATCGATGCAATCTTCGACGGTGACGCCTTCGGCCTCGGCCTTGTACCCAAGCAATAGTCGGTGTCGCAAGACAGGATGCACTAATGCCTTGATATCATCCATGGAAACATGCGATTGTCCATTGATCAGGGCTCGCGCTTTTCCGCCCAGCACAAGCATCTGAGCAGCTCGCAAACCTGCCCCCCAGTTCACCCATTGGTTGACGAAGCTCGCCGCTTCCGGACGACCGGGTCGGGTCGCAGCCACGAGCCGTACTGCATAGCCAGCCACTTCTTCGGCGATTGGCATTTGCCGAACCATTTCGTGAAACCGCAGGACATCTTCGCCGGTGAACAACGGCTGGATCGGGTCGGATTTCTTGCTGGTCGTATCGAGAACAACTTGCAATTCATCTTTGAACGGCAAATAGTCGATCATGACATTGAACATGAACCGATCGAGTTGTGCCTCAGGTAATGGATAAGTCCCTTCCATTTCGATTGGGTTTTGCGTTGCCAATACGAAGAAAGGCTCGGGCAAGGCGTATCGCGTGCCTGCAGCCGTCACCTGATGTTCCTGCATTGCCTCGAGCAAGGCAGCTTGGGTCTTGGGAGGCGTACGGTTGATTTCGTCAGCCAGAATGACATTGGCGAAAACAGGGCCTTGAACAAACTGCAAGACGCGTCGTCCGTCGACTTCATCGAGAATCTCGGTGCCCGTTATGTCGGCAGGCATCAAGTCGGGCGTAAACTGAATTCGGCGAAACTCAAGATGAAACACTTGAGCCACACTACGAACCAAAAGCGTTTTTGCCAATCCAGGCGCACCTGTAATCAAACAGTGCGATCCAGAAAAAAGACAGATCAGCAATTGCTCGATGACCGCCTTTTGACCCACGATCGTTTTAGACAACTCCGCATCGATCTTGTCTTTGCTTTCGCGAATCAGCCGAACGAGCGCCGCTTGTTCTTCGTAAGGTAAACTGGCCGTACTCAAGGTGTTTGGGTCCTAAGTTGATGTTGGTTAGTGTGTCATAGCGTAGGTTACAATGTTGATCCCGAGCGGATAGGCTTTTTTAACCGAGAACTCTTCGAAGTACCATTTGTCCTCTCCTTCGCGTTCCCAACCATCGCCCAAGTCCGTATTGTGGCAGATAAAGACCATAATACGATTCGCGTCGTCCCGGATGGCTTTGTAATAAGGAATACTTGTGTCCGAACCGTTGCGCGGCTCCCATATGACACCCGAATCGCGACCAGCCCAAGCCGCGTGAATCGAGGGCAATTGCGGTTTCTCTTTTAAGTCGTAAACGCAATGGAAGATCTCATGCTCGAGAGGCACTTCTTGCGGCTCGCGGTCTGGGAAAACGCGTTTCATTTCTCGGTAGAAGTTTTGGTACTCTTCATCCCCCCAAAAATCGTCTACCATCAAGAATCCACCGCTGAGCAAGTATTTTCTCAACGCGGTAACTTCGTATGGGTTGAATTCGAGTGCACCTGGCTCGATGATATAGATAAATGGATAGTCGAATAACTTTGGGTCCGTTAGTTCCAAAACAATCGGCTCAGGGTTGACTTTGAGTGTCGTCAGTTGTTGCAATCGAAGCGAAAAGTTCAGCTCACTATCGCGATAATCGGTCGCCCAACCACCCCCGCGTCCGTAGCCATTTGAGTCGTATTTGATGCGAACGAACGTGAATAATTCCTTGCTGAACTTTTTGTCGATGTCCCACGTTGGCACTCCGCCGCGATCGGTGGACTGGTAGTCCCTACTGCGTCCACGTCCATAGCCCCCTCCATAACGCTGCTGGGCCGTAACGACCAAGGTGGAAATGATGATGAAAACCAATGCCAAACATGCGATGAGTGTCGATCGACCTCGGATGAACTTCATCATCGTGACTCCTCGTTACCTTCCGTCGGGGTGGACTTGCTCATCGTCGCAAGCAACTGCAATGCATCTTGATACCGAGGGCTCTCCTCGAGCGCCATCAGTAAATGCCGTTTGGCTTGCGAAGTCAATTGCTGTTGGTTCATCGCGACTGCCAATCGATAGTGAATGCTTGCAGGGTCGGTCAGATCCATCTCCAAACAGGCCTCGAGAGCTTGAATCACGAGGTCGTGCCGACCAATCTTTTCATTGGCGGTGGCTCGTTGTTGTTGCACATCGCTTCTCAACGGGTCGATTTCAATCATCCGATCACACCACGCCGAAACACCTTGCCAGTCTTGTTCGCCAGTATCCAATTCAATCAATCGCATCAACGTTTGACGGCAGTCCGCCGAACGGTCCGCAAGCGAAACCAATGCCGCTCGTTCGCTTTTCAAGTCATTCTTGCTGCGATGGATGGTTGCCAACATGGCATAGACTCCATCATGGCTGTGATCGTCCGGCAGCATCTCTTTCAGTTGCTCGGTAGCCGTCAAGGCATCGTCCCAGGTTTTTCTGCGGATCAGTTCCACGCAGCGAGATCGTAGCCCCCAGTAAGAATCCGGATTTGCTTCGAGCCACGCTGGCATGTCCTTCTTTTCGACTTCACTTGGCTTTTTGAGGTTAGCGCCATTTCCGAACTCGCCAGCCAATCCCTTTGCGTACTCGCTAAAATCGCGATCCAACAATTCAAGCGAGCCAGGGACACGTTTGAGAGCTTCGTCCGCTGGCATACCGATCGCCAAGTCATCCAACAACTTCTGAAGCTTGGGCATTCCGTATCGGGCTACCCAAAACTCGACAGCCAACGATGCTTCGTAGTAGGCAAACTGGAGATGCATGGGCGTTTTCGGCTGCAAGAACGCGCTGCTCAACTTGCTCATCGGCACGAAGTCCTCGCCCAAAATCATGTCTCGGTACGTTGAATCCATCGATTGTCCCCAGATTGGATTTCGTTGCCGCTCCTCATAGACCGAAATCCCCTCGGATAACCACCGGGGCATTTTGTTCTTGGTTTTTTGAAGTGTGACAACGTGACAGTACTCGTGCCAAAGAACCGCTTGCCAATTGGAATCCGTCTTTAAAGCTGCAGGTGAATTTGCGGTAATCAAGCGGCCGAAGCAAACACCTAGGAAACCCTCGCCTCCGGGCAAGCCAAACGTTCGAATCGCAAACTCTTTTTGTCGTGGGAAGATCTCGACATAGATCGGTTCCGTAAGTTGCACCGCATATTTTTTGGTAAGCGTTTCGCGAGCCTCACTCAAGAGTGCAATGACATCGCGACCATAAATGCGAGCTTCACGAGCATCCATTCGAACCACGAAGCCGGGTGCTTCGAGCGTAGCAAACTTATCGAGTTGCGATTGCAATTGCTTGAGATTGAAAATCGTGACATCGTAAGGATCTTCCGCTCGAACACTATCGACGAGCGACCAACCAGGTTCGGTATCACCCAGCCGCAACAAATCTTGAGCCATTTGAGCTTTTGCAGGCGTATAGGTACGATCCATCTTGATTGCACGACGCTGGTACTCGACCGATTCGGCAAACCGATAGTGCATTGCCAAATGCTTGCCGATGGTGTAGTCCACTTCGGGATTTAAGCTCCATGGCACAAGCGCCTTGCGGCGGCACTCCCCCTCGTCTTGATAGCGGCCTTGCAAATGCGCGATAGCAGCGCGCAATGCCCACAGCTTGGGTAGCCGACTATTGGTCTTTTCGATTTCGGCCAAGATCAACTCAGCAGTGGAGTAGTCCTCGGCGGAAATGCGCGATTCCGCTTGCAGGATCAAACTGGGGAAGTACCTCGCGTTGAGCTCAAGCGACTTCCGCAAATACTGAGTTGCCTTTTCGGGATCGGAGGAACTCCAGGCGCGCGATAGAAGGTAGAAAATCTCTGGATCGGACTCGTCCAGCGCCAAGGCCTTGGCCAACGACTGCGAGGCGACCTTGTCATCATTCTTTTCCAGAGCCATGCGAGCGGTCGCAACGTGAGCTTCGACGCTCTTCGGATCGTATTTAATGGCCTGGTCGTAGCAGATTTTCAAGACTTGCTTCGGGTCTTCGCCGCGAGATAGAAAATACTCCCCTAACGGAACAAGATCCGACCTGCTGTTGAATCGCCACGATGCACGGGCCAGCAAGTCGTCCAAATAGGAGATCTGCTCCTTTGCCTTGAGCGCGTTGTTGTTCAGCTTGTAGACACGGATGCCAACGAGCCGCAATCGAATGCTGTCCGGGAAACGCTCTAGCGCCTTTTCGTAAGTGGCCAAAGCAGCTTGGTACTCGCCGGTGACCAAATAGGCCTCAATCAACGTTCGAGGCCAGGATTCATTCCAGACCCCTTTCTCGACTTGGGCCTTGGCTAGCGCAATGCAAGCGGGATAGTCCCCAGTGCGGAAAAACGTTCGGACATCATCCAGCTCCGATGCGTTGAGTTTCGTTGCAACGACGCCGAACACGACAACGCACAGGGAAACGAAAAAACCAAGCCGCACAGCGCGAACGCAGAAATTGGTTTGAAGTTGAGTTGAGTGAGTCAAAAAGCGCACCTTGGCTCGAAGTTCCCTAGAACATTGTCCACTAACCCGCTGAACCGAACGAAGTTTCGTTTGAACCGACCGCTGTTATTGCAGCCGGAGTCGTTCGACTTCGGAGCAAGCACAGCCAATCGAGCACAGCCAATCAACCACAGCCAAACCTGAACGCTTACGATTCCAGCTACCACGGTTGCATCTCGAACGACGCTGGCACTGATTGTAGCTATTACTGCTCCCGGTTTGCTACTCGGTTTGTTGCTTGCTGGAAAATTGTTACTTGTTTAAAAAATTCGGCTCAGGTCGCCGTTTCCACTTGGCAACAACAGAATAATGTCCGAAAACGTAAGAACTCCAACCAACTCTCACGAAAACAAGTTGTTTATGTCTACTGTCTCGACAACCCCTGCGGCTCCGACCACCCCCCCACCCCCTTTGGAAAAGGTTCCGGTCGATGCCATTTTGATCGTTTCCTTCGGCGGACCGGAAGGAATGGACGACGTAATGCCCTTTCTGGAAAACGTATTGCGAGGAAAAAATGTCCCGCATGAGCGCATGTTGGAGGTCGCCGAACACTACCGCCAATTCGATGGCATCAGCCCTATCAACGAGCAATGTCGCCAACTGATCGATGCCATCCGGAAAGAATGCGTACGACGAGAATTGAGTTTGCCAATCTACTGGGGTAATCGAAATTGGCATCCGATGATGACCGACACGCTTCAAAAAATGGCGAACGATGGGCGCCAGCGCGCGATTTCTTTTTTCACTTCGATGTTCAGTTGCTACAGCGGTTGCAGGCAATATCGAGAAAACATCGCGGCGTCTCAGTCCGCCGTCGGCGATTCAGCCCCCTTTATTGAAAAAGTCCGCAAGGGCTTTAATCATCCTGGTTTCATTGCGGCACAGAAAGATTGCCTTGAACAAGCCCTCGCTCAATTGCCCGAAGAAGTTCGCGCGGAAACAACGGTCCTTTTCACCGCTCATAGCATCCCGAAAATAATGGCAGACAATTCGCGATATGAAGAACAGTTGCGAGAGTCGGCCAGATTGGTTTGCAAAGCCGCCGGTCACGGACCTTGGGAACTTGTCTTTCAAAGCCGATCGGGGCCGCCGCAACAACCATGGCTTGAACCAGACGTATGCGACCGAATCGAGCAACTACATACCGAGCACAACATTCAACACGTCATCGTTCAGCCTCTCGGATTTGTCTCGGATCACATGGAAGTGCTTTTCGATTTGGATCACGAAGCGGCTGATCTATGCAAAGAAAAGGGGATCCAAATGGTTCGGGCTGCAACGGTAGGACTGCATCCCAAGTTCGTCTCGATGATTGTCGATTTGATCGAAGAACGATTGGAACCGGATACAGCCCGCCCCTCTCTGGGAAGCTACGGCGCAAGTCATGATTTGTGTCCCGGCAACTGTTGCCTCTACCCCCAAACGGGCAGAAGACCGGGATAGCCCGCTGGACGAGTGCAACGATTGCTGGTGGTCATAACCACCTCGAAATCCGTTTCATCAACTACCTTTTTTCGGCTTTTGCCCATTAGACACAGCCGAAAGTCAAAGGTGTAGGCACATTCCATGTACCGTCCACCAGCTCGATGGCAAGCCAGTGAAAAAACTCAATCGACGCGAATTGAGCTGCGTCCCCTTTTGGCTTTCCCGAATTGAGCTGCGTCCCCTTTTGGCTTTCCGCGCCTTGAGGCGCTGTTCGTTTCGACGGGGCTCGTCCCCGTCGGGCGATAATCGTAACCAGCATGCGAGCCTAGCGAGCTCGCCATCACGTCGGGGCTTGTCCCCGTCGGATGCTGATCGGATAGTGGCGTGTACGATCTGATCATCGCTCCACGTGGACAAGCCACGTGGTGGCGGCGTTGCGTAGGGGTTCGCGTTCTGGTTTCGATCAAGGCTCCACGCGGCTGGCC
>Ga0194045_1000289_pt1 | contig 16325 bp, 17 predicted proteins | sample JunL6211m_MetaG_FD_161686 | JGI IMG/M metagenome (GOLD analysis project Ga0194045, IMG submission 161686) | Anoxic zone freshwater microbial communities from boreal shield lake in IISD Experimental Lakes Area, Ontario, Canada - Jun2016-L626-11m | ecosystem: Environmental > Aquatic > Freshwater >...
CAATATGGCGCGACTCTTTTCCACCCACCCCAGCACCGATGAGCGCATAGCTCGTCTTCGCTCAATGAGCTTCTAAACATGCCAGACACAACTAAAGACGCAGCAAGCAGCAACCTCCTCTCGCGCGCACATGCCACGAGTATTGAGGAAGTCGCCTCTGCCTTAGGAACCAGCCCCACCGACGGCATCACTTCCGCTGAGGCCACCGCGCGTCTCACCACTTATGGCGCAAACGAACTTGCTGCGCCCGCAGTGATTCCGGCGTGGCGAAAGTTGCTCGCACAATTTCAAGACTTGCTCATACTCATTCTCATTGGTGCAGCAATAGTTTCTTTTGCCATCTCAGGGGAACTCAAAACACCTCTCGTGGTGTTAGTAGTTGTGGTGTTCAATGCAACCCTCGGATTCATCCAAGAAAATCGCGCAGAGAAATCACTTGATGCACTGCGCAAAATGCTCAGTGCACAAGTGCGGGTACGGCGCGATCATGCAATTCAACTCATCAACACTTCCCACATTGTTCCCGGCGACATTGTTTTGGTGGAAGCCGGTGACCGCCTCCCCGCCGATGGTCGCATTGTTTTCGCCAACAACGTAGAGGTAGACGAGTCTGCTCTCACGGGTGAAAGTCACCCGGTTGCGAAACATCATGAAATCATTGCCGAGGCCAATGCCTCATTGGGCGACCGCCATTGCATGGCATATATGAACTCCACCGTCACACGTGGTCGCGCTGAAGTTCTTATTACTCACACCGGAATGACCACTGAAATCGGACGCATTGCCGGATTGCTTGCCTCAACACCCACCGAAAAGACTCCCCTGCAAAAGCAACTCGATGGGCTTGCCCATCAGCTCATCATCTTGGCTGGCGTCATCGTCGGCCTCGTTATGGTGGCAAACCTGTTACGTGGAGAATCATTGAGTGATGTACTTCTCACTGCCGTCGCACTTGCAGTTGCTGCTATTCCTGAGGGCCTCCCTGCGGTCACCGTCGTCACCCTTGCTATTGGAGTAAATCAACTCGCCGGACGCAATGCCATCATTAAACGCCTCGCTGCGGTGGAAACACTCGGTTGCACGAGCGTCATCTGCAGCGACAAAACAGGAACGCTCACCTTGAACCAGATGACTGCTACTCATTTAGTTTTTGAGGGAAAAACTTTTGAAGTATCGGGTGGCGGATACTCTCGCATCGGGTCAATTACAGACATCGCACCAGTAACCGACACACTCATCATCACTGCTCGTGGGCTCGCACTATGTGCCGATGCAATTGTGCATCACCGTGGAGAATCTGATGACCTTGTTGGCGACCCAACAGAGGGGGCTCTTGTTGTTCTTGCTGAAAAGCTGCATATAGAGATTGCCGAAACGCGACGTCAATTCCCTCGAGAAAATGAAGTTCCCTTCGACTCCTCATACAAGTACATGGCAACGGCACATTTCACCACCTCTCCCGTAGGTGGTCGCACCTTGCGCATTTACGTTAAAGGCGCCCCCGATGTGCTCATGGCGCGCTCACAAACCTGCTTGTGGACAAATTCTCGGCCTGTCGATATCAACAGTGTTGCCAACGAACTCAATACAACTTATGACTCCATGGCAAGTGAAGGACTTCGGGTGCTTGCCTTAGCAATGCGCGAACTTCCCGAAGAAGAATACGAAGAGTTTCTCAGCAATGGAGGTTCACTTTATGACCTCATCAACGAGCTCACCTTGCTCGCACTGGTGGGAATCGTCGACCCACCGCGCCCTGAAGCTCGTGTTGCTATTGCAGAAGCCCACGCCGCGGGTATTGATGTCAAAATGATTACTGGCGACCATGCAGTTACCGCTGCGAGCATTGGTCGCCAACTAGGTATTACCGGCCGCGCAATGACTGGCGCAGAGCTCAACGAACTCAGTGACGAAGATCTTGCAGCACAAATTGATGACATCGGTGTCTTTGCAAGAGTGGCTCCTGAACACAAAATGCGCCTTGTTGCTCAACTCCAGGCAAATGGAAAAGTTGTTGCTATGACCGGTGACGGCGTGAACGATGCCCCTGCTCTCAAAAAATCCGACATGGGCATTGCAATGGGCATTACAGGAACGGAAGTATCGAAGGAAGCCGCCACCATGGTGCTCACCGACGATAACTTCGCCACCATCGTTGGTGCGGTGCGTCAAGGCCGCGCGATTTACCACAACATCATTTCTTTTGTTCGCTTCCAACTGTCCACAGCAATCGGCTTTGCAATGCTCTTTCTTGCAGCTTCAGTCTTTGGAATTGCCAACGGAAAGCCCTTCGCCGCAATCGCTATCTTGTGGGTGAACATCATCATGGATGGGCCGCCCGCAATGGCGCTGGCCTTCGACAGCCCCACGGCCAATGTGATGCAGAAACTCCCACGTCCTCCCGAGGAACCTATTCTCACGAAACAGCGCTGGATGGCGGTTCTCATATCGTCATTCACCATGGCTGCCGGAACGCTTGCGGTTTTGCAGTTGGCACCTGGTGACCCCGCTTACGATGGGTCATCTACTGCCACCACTATGGCCTTTGTGACATTCGTCTTCTTCCAATTCTTCAACATCTTGAATTCCCGCATGGAGACACACAGCGTCTTGAGCAAAAGAACACTCTCCAACTGGCGACTGTGGGCGGCACTTGCCGCAGTGGGAGTAATTCAAATTCTGGTCACCATCGTGTCTCCGCTACAAAATCTCTTCCACACCACCAGCATCTGTGTTGGGCAGTGGCTCATCTGTGCACTCGTTGCGAGCAGCGTGGTCGTTGTGGAAGAAATACGTAAGTTCCTTGCTCGCAGCATGTGATGTACCGCAAATACGCAGTTTCGTTCCGAAGAGGCTCCATCTGACAACATAGGAGTAATGGCTGATGGAATCGTTCGCGCTGCTGGTGGAGTTGTTTGGCGTACCAACGGCAACAACCGCGTTGAACTGCTCCTCGTACATCGCCCTGGCGAAGGCTACGACGACTGGACCTTCCCCAAGGGGAAACGTGACGACATCGATTCAAGCGAGGAAGACTGTGCCATTCGTGAAGTGTGGGAAGAAACCGGTTACCACTGCCGGCTCGGGCACGAGATTGCTCGCATTAACTACATCGACCGTAAAGGTCGCCCCAAGCGTGTGCGTTACTGGACCATGACCGTGTCGGGTGGAGCAGAGAGCTACTCAAATGAAGTAGACGCCATGATGTGGATGCCTATCGACCGTGCGCGTAAGAAAATTACTTACGAACGCGACCTACTTGTTATTGACTGTTTTGAAAACTTCTTACGCTCGGGTCTTACTGAGTAAGACCGGCATAACCGGTTGTTTCCAATTCGTCTGCAAGCTCGGGTCCGCCTGATTTCACAATTTTGCCGGCGGCCAAAATATGCACCACGTCGGGACGAAGTTCTTCCAAGAGCCGCGCATAGTGAGTAATCACCAAGACGCCGAGATTGTCTTCTTGAGTAGCAGCTTCAACTCGACGTGCGCAGTCGCGTAGTGCGTCGATATCGAGCCCCGAGTCGAGTTCATCGAGAATGGCGAACTTTGGTTTCAATAATGCCAACTGCAGTGTTTCATTACGCTTCTTCTCGCCGCCTGAAAGATCGACGTTCATAGAACGCTCTACCAGAGCCATGTCGAAATGAATACGAGCAGCTTCTGCAACAATTTCGGCGTCGAGTGTTGACGTATTACGACCCCGCGAAGCGTAGGCCTCACGAATGACGTCGTCGAGATGCACTCCAGGTACTTCTGTGGGGTACTGCATAATGAGATGCAACCCAGCTTGCGCCCGCTGCCATGCAGGCAAAGCGAGAAGGTCTTCACCGTCGAGTGTGACACTTCCACTATGCACGACGTAGCCAGGCTTTCCCATGACAACACCCGACAAGGTTGACTTACCGGCACCGTTCGGACCCATGATGGCATGTACTTCACCTGAGCTCAGCGTGAGGTTGATGCCATTTAAAATTTGCTTGCCCGGAATACCAGCAACGAGATTTTCGATTTTCAACGTGCTCATGACGCTTCTCCATTTTCTGCGCGACGCGTAACGAAAACTTCGTCGCCATTGGTGCTCACACTAAAAACTTCTACTGGTTGAGTAGCCGGAAAGGTGCTGGGTACACCTGTTTCCAAACTAAATGCACTGCCGTGTTTCCAACATTCCAATTCCTTTTTTCCACAATGCACTTCACCTTCAGATAAAGAGATGTTGGCGTGGCTGCAACGATCGGCAATGGCATAGAGCGTTTCATCGATGCGAACGACCGCAACCGCAACTCCATTGACGTCGACTTTCACTGCAACTCCTTGGCCAAAGTCTTGCGCTAAACCAACGCGTACCGCGTTCACTGCGCACCCGCGTGCAACTTTGCAGCAACTTTGGCCCGCAAGCCCGAGACCACGTCAATTTGTGGCAAGCGCTCAAGAACTTCGTTGAAAAAACCAAGTACTACGAGACGTTCCGCAATGTCGGGGTGAATACCACGACTTTCCAAATAGAAACGCTGCTCATCGTCAATTGGCCCAACTGTGCTGGCATGGCTGCATTTCACATCGTTTGTTTCAATTTCTAGGTTCGGCACGCTTTCAGCCCACGCGCCATGCGACAACGTGAGGTTGCGGTTCGTTTGGTAGGCCTGTGACCCATGAGCTTCATGCTCAATGCGAATGAGGCCCGTGTACACGCTCTTTGCAGTGTCTTGAACTGCACCCTTGAAGAGCAAGTCGCTCGATGTGCGTGGAGCAATGTGGGTTTGCAATGTACGGAAATCGTGCATTTGAGTTTTGTCGGCAAAGTAGAGCGCAACTTGTTGTGTTGTTGCACCGATACCTACCAAGCGAGCTTCCGTGCGCACGCGGGCGTAATCGCCACCAAGCGCAACGGTGAACAACCGTGTGGTGGAATCTCGCTCACCCAAAGACTGTTGATGAGCAATTTTCCATGTTTTATTGCCGAGTTCATTAATGGCAATGTAAGTAACACGTGCTGATTGTGCAGCACGAATTTCAACAACAGGCGCGATGAGCGACGAAATATCGTCTGCCGATAAGAAATGCTCAACCACTGTGACTTCGCTGTTTTCTGCAGCGTCGATGATAAGCCGCGGAGCAGCAAGCACACCTGAAATGGAAAGCGTTCGTGTAATAACAATGGGGCTGGCATACGACTTACCACGAGCAGTTTTAACAGTGATGATGTCGGCATGTGCCCCACTGCAATGGATGGCGTTAATTTCTGCAAATGCATCGACAGGAATGGGCATGGCGATTCCGCACTCGCCCACCGCTGCGCCTTGCACAACAATGCCGGCAACATCGGCTGGCGCATCAACGCGATTTACTACTGACCCTGCAACAAAAGAGTCGAGGCTCAGTTCTTCAATACGGCTATAACGCCATATTTCTTCTTCGGCTGTAGGCAATACCACGCCTGGGTAGTGAGCAGTGCTGCTCATTTTTTTCCTCCAAATCGCCACCAGCGGCGACGCTTTTTGTCGTGTGAAAACTCTTCTATATAACTGCGCCCTACGGCATTAATAATTTCCTCTGCCGCATCGAGTACTGCCGCAGCTGTTCCGTCGTCGAGACCTGGCGGTTCAGTAGGAGTACGTGGTGCGATAGCACTTCCGTGAACCCAAGCGACGTCGGCTAGACGCCGTTCATAACATGCACAATTTTCTGGGCAACGCCACGGGGCATCGGGAGCCATGTCGAGGGTGCACTTACGTACTGCATCTCCGTTGGAATAGGTACGTGTTTCGTAGTGCTTGCATTCGGTCCGCATTGGCATCAGCCAACCGAACCTTCCATCTGCAACTCGATGAGTCGGCTCCATTCCACTGCATATTCCATAGGCAATGTACGAGTGACGGGTTCGATGAATCCGTTGACCACCATGCTCATGGCTTGCTCTTGTGAGAGGCCACGGCTCTGGAGGTAAAAGAGTTGCTCATCGGCAATTTTCGACACGGTGGCTTCATGGCCAATTTGTGCGTCGCGCTCGCCCACTTCCATGTAAGGCAAGGTGCGTGATTCGCTTTCTTCATCGAGAATGAGTGCGTCACATTGCACATGGCTCTTGCAGCCATAAGCGCCTTCTTCAATACGGACCAAGCCGCGATACGTGGTGACGCCACCATCTTTTGAAATGGACTTCGACACAATTTTTGATGAGGTCTCTGGTGCTGCGTGCACCATTTTTGCTCCAGCATCTTGATGCTGGCCAGCGCCGGCATAGGCAACCGACAACACTTCACCCGTTGCTTTTGGCCCCACCAAGTACACGCTTGGGTACTTCATGGTGAGCTTTGAACCAATGTTGCCATCGATCCACTCCATGTGACCTTCTGCTTCAACGCGTGCGCGCTTAGTAACCAAGTTATAAACGTTTGGTGACCAGTTCTGAATGGTGGTGTAGGTAACGCGAGCACTTGGCTTCACCACAATTTCCACAACTGCCGAGTGCAGTGAATCGCTGGTGTAAACAGGCGCAGAGCAACCTTCGATGTAATGCACTTTTGAACCTTCGTCGGCAATGATGAGGGTGCGCTCGAATTGACCAGCATTTTCCGAGTTAATACGGAAGTACGCCTGCAATGGCATTTCACATTCCACGCCTGGTGGAACATAAATGAATGAGCCACCCGACCATACCGATGTGTTCAAGGCAGAGAACTTGTTGTCGCCTGGAGGAATAACGGTGCCGAAGTACTGCTTCACGAGGTCTGGATACTCACGCAATGCGGTATCCATGTCGCAGAACAAAATGCCCTGAGCTTCAAGGTCTTCGCGGTTGCGGTGAAAAACCACTTCTGATTCGTACTGTGCTGTAACACCAGCGAGGTACTTGCGTTCCGCTTCAGGGATACCAAGCTTTTCGTAAGTGAGCTTCATTTGTTCAGGAAGATCGTCCCACTCATCAACTTGCTCGGTGGCGGGCTTCAAGTAGTAGTAAATATCTTGGAAATCGATGTCGGGCATGTTGTCGGCAAACCACTTCGCCATTGGCTTGCGGTCGAACATCTTGAGCGAACGCAGGCGCATTTCGCGCATCCATTCAGGTTCGCCCTTCCACCATGAAATTTGCTCAACAACACCATCGTCTAATCCCTTGGCTGGCTGGAAGGCATATTCAACGTTGTCGCTCCAACCCAATTGGTATTTGCTGAGATCAAGATCGAATGTACTCATGGGGGACTCCTCGACTGCCGCGACCTACGCGGCTACATCTCTAATTAACACTACGGCCATAGTAACAATTCAGCGCAACGACTACACCACTCAAGTGGGCTTATTTTGCACCGATGTCCTCATCAACCTGAACCGACCGGAAGATCGTTAGCCTGCCACGACCACTATGGAACGCTTCGGACTTGTTGGTCTCCCCAACGCAGGTAAATCATCCCTCTACAACGCCCTCACGGGAGGCGGCGCATTGGCTGCTCCCTACGCCTTTGCGACGAAAGACCCCAATATTGGAGTGGCCCGCGTGCCCGACACCCGTCTCGACCAACTGGCCATCATGTCGAAGACCCAAAAGACCGTTCATGCCACGGTGCAGGTGGTCGACATTGGCGGCATTGTTGAAGGCGCAAGCAAAGGTGAAGGCCTCGGCAACAAATTCCTTGCCAACATCCGCGAGGTTGAAGCAACTGTATTTGTGTTGCGAGCCTTTGAAGACGACGACGTGCCTGGGCCATCTGACCCACTTGAACATTTGCGCATCGTCGAGCTTGAACTGGCACTTGCCGACCTCGAAACTGTGGAATCGCGTTTACCGCGTTTGCAAAAATCTTCAAAACTCGACAAATCGGTATTAGAAGAAGTTGCGGCACTCGAAGTTGCGCTCACCTCACTCAGTGAAGGTATTCCGCTCTACCGTGCCGGGCTCAGTGCAGATATTCGATTGGCTCTTGCACCACACTTCTTGCTCACTAACCGTCGCGTACTTGCAGTGGTCAATGTTGGCGAAAATGAACTCGACAAAATTCCCGAAGCAGAAGCAAGCGTTCGTGCCGAGCTGGCTCCCCCGGGTTCTGCAAGTGCTGCAGAAGTAGAAGTCCTTGGCATGAGTGTGCAACTAGAAGCAGAAGCAGCACAACTCGACGAGGCAGACCGCGCAGAGATGCTTGGCGAACTTGGTCTGGGTGAAGGAGCTTTGCCACGCATGGTACGTAGTGCCTACCACTTGCTCGGTCTGCGCACATTTATTACTACTGGCGAAAAAGAAACTCGTGCCTGGACCTTTAATGCGGGGGCAAAAGCACCCGAATGTGCAGGAAAAATCCACTCCGACCTGCAACGCGGATTCATTCGCGCCGAGGTCATTGCCTGGGATGAACTTTTAGAAATTGGTTCATGGAATGGGGCAAAAGATCTTGGCAAAATTCGTTCTGAAGGCAAAGAATACGAAGTAATTGACGGAGACGTCATGGAAATTCGCTTCAACGTTTAGATCTATTTACACGCACCTAAAACTGCTGCATACGCTTCGCCACCACGTTGATACTGGCCATAATCAAGCAATGCTCGGTACCACGTTCCTTGAATTTTCAAGTTGTAACACGTCGCAAAATTGGGAATTGTCGCTGTGAATTTCCCTGCGATGTAAGCACCTTTTGTTACAGCAACACGCACAGTTACCTTTGCGCGAGCATATTTTTTCCACACTTCAGAATAAATGCGTGGGTGATACCCCGAGCATGACCAGCCATCGCAACCACCGATATACGGCTTGCCCTCGGCTACAAAATTTTTACCATTAGACAAATTCCACAGCGCGCCAACATCAACAGCAAATTGTTGAGCGATTTCCATTGGGGCTCCTTTCGGAGCTTTCCCTAATTGGGGAATGCTCACCACATCCCACTCCAATGCACTCGTTACTACTCGTGCTCGGGTGGCATAAATATAGTCACATTGCATATTCCAAAACTTCTGGAGGCGCTTGTTGCAATCGGCGCCCCAAGTAGGGAGCCAAATTTTCTGTGTTGGATCTAACAGCGAAGTACTGCAGGTCAGACCACTCGACTTTTGTGAACTCCCCAGCGCTGTACACGCGGATCCCACTATGGGTTTTGCCACTACAACATGCTCCATACACACAATGCTGGTAGCTGCAATCACTACGCAGGCAAGCGACTTTGTGAATTTCACCTTTCGTACGGTATCGGCAGGAAGAACACCCGTGCGACTAACCTCGTAAGAAAGCAAGAGTCTCATGAGAAAAAATTCCTCCCCACAATCACCTTCTTCACGAGAAGCACTCACCACCGGATGGCTCATGCTCGACGACAAGGTGCTAGCGAGCATTTCGTCTGCCAAGTCACGCAAAGCACGCCGTATTGGGCTTCGTGGGGTGGAACGCATCAACACACCACTTTTCCTTCAGCCATGCAGGTGGGTCCACACTTTTGGCATGAAAACTCCACTCTCTGTCCTTTACATCAACAACGGTGGTGAAGTTGTCAAAATTCAGGAACTCAAAAAGAATCGTTTACCACTGCCCGTCGTAAAGGCACGTTGTGTTCTCGAAGCCGACGCCGATGCTCCACGACGGTGGAACCTCCACGTAGGCGACGTTGTGGAAATTCGATTTGCTCAAGATGCGCGAGTTGCATCATGAGTGGACAACTCATCCTTGTTGCAACTCCCATCGGGAACCTCGGTGACATTTCTGAACGAATGAAGGTGGTGCTTGAACAAGCCGACATCATTGCTTGTGAAGATTCGCGCCACTCAGGTCGCCTCGTCAAACACATGGGCATCACTTCCCCCAAATACATTGTGGTGAACGACCACACCGAACGCGATGCCTGCAATGGCATCATTGAGGCCATCGCAAGCGGGAAAACAGTCGCCCTCATCACCGATGCAGGTACACCCGGTATCAGCGATCCGGGAAGCGTTGTTGTGCAAGCAGTCATCGCAGCTGGTCTTTCTGTATCTGCAGTGCCTGGGCCAGCTGCCCTCATTATGGCTCTCATCATTAGTGGTATTCCCACTACCCGATTTGTGTTTGAAGGTTTTCTTCCCCGCTCGGGCCGCGACCGCGCAGAACGCCTTGCCGACATTGCCAACGAAATACGTACTGTCATCTTTTACGAAGCCCCCCATCGCATCTCTCGCACACTCAACGACCTAGCAATTGCATGCCACCCCAATCGCCTCATTGCCGTTACACGAGAACTCACCAAAATGCATGAAGAGGTGTGGCGTGGTTCAGTAAGTGCAGCAGCACAACATTTTGCAACCGTTGAAGCAATAGGTGAATTCGTTGTTGTTTTAGCGGCAGCAGAAGCACCGCTGCCAGCAGACGAAGACCTCATTACAGAAGCTCTTGTTCATGAATTCTCTGCGGGCGTATCTACACGCGACGCGGTCGATGCCGTTGTGAAAAAAACTAATGCACCAAAGCGAGTGGTCTATGCGCTTGCGCTCCTTCTCAACAACAAAGAAGTAACCAATGACAAATAAAAAAGGAATACTCTTTTTTGACCTCGATGGAACTGTTGCCGATTCTGGAACCGGAATCCTTGCCGCCATGAACCATGTTCTCGAAGCGCGCCATCTGCAACCACTAACAAGCGAAGATCTCACTCATTTTGTTGGACCTCCCTTATCGGTTTCATTCCCAAAAGTTTTTGCTCCGCGTGGTGTACCCAACGAAGAAATGCATATGTTCATTACGGAATACCGTGCCATCTATGGAGCCACCCATCTTCCACAAACTCCACTGAACCCTGGGATGGGTGATGCGCTCGTTGAGCTCAAAAAAACTTGGCGTTTAGCAATCGTTACCTCGAAGCCAGAGCCTCAAGCCCTCATAGCCATTCAAGCAACTGGCGTGCGCCACTACTTCGACATCGTTGTTGGTCCTCACGACGATTCAGAAATTCCCAAAGCACAACTTCTGCAACGTGCACTGCGCGAAATGAAAGCGTTGCACGGTGAACTCCCATCACTCACTTCATGTTGGATGATTGGCGATCGTCATCACGACATCGACGCAGGTGTTGAAGTAGGCACTCGCTCTGCTGGAGTGCTGTGGGGTTTTGGCTCGCGTGAAGAACTCAGTTCTGCTGGGGCTACTGCAATTGTGGAAACACCACAAGAACTTGTTGCAGTTCTCAACAACTAAGCAACACGCGGCGCAACAGCCATTTGGCGACTCAGGGCAACAAGTGTTCCCGACTCATCCCAAATTTCGCCATCTTCTTCAATGAGCCCGCCTTGTACCACTTTGGTACGAAATGAACATGCGAGTCTTTTGCCCACTGGCACCGCGCGCACGTGCACGGTGAGCTCCAAAGTTGGCACCCAGCCTTTTTCATAAGGCAAGTTGAATAACGGTGGTGGCATGGCATCAACTGCAAGAAGTAACGCAAGCGTGTCCATGGGGCGCCCATCGGACAATTCAATCCACCCACGCATGCGTGCAGTGCCCGACGGCGAACCTGTAATGAAAGTGGAGTCGTCTGGGTGCAATCGGTTAGTGACGTTTTGCAACAGGCCAATGACGAAATCTCCCCCGTCACTATTGCGAGTCGCACATTCCTCAAAGGGCGGCATGTCGGGCGGCACTGCAGTGACCAACTGTGGTTCAACTGCTCCCATTTCACCCCACGCACCAAGAACGCGCATGATGTTGCGATCGCCACGGCGCATCGTTGCGTTCATGGTGGTCACAAGCTTCCCGGTCTTCACTGTGTCAACTTCAATTTCCAATGGGCCCGCCGGCGCAGGTGCCAGATAATGAGCAGTCACCGTGAATGGGTCTCGGCGACCCGAATGTTGCTGCATCGCGCGACCCATCATGGCGAGCAGATAGCCGCCGTTGGCATTTCCCGTAATGTCCCAGCCGTCAAAAACTTCAGCCGAAAACGTGGTGAGGCCATTTTTTTCCACAATTGGCGTCACAGCCGTTGCAGTATCGAAGCGGAAAGTCACGGTCAGCATCGTATTGCTCGTATCCTCATGTTGTGGCGCGATTCTCTCTCACAACCCCCATTTATTACGTCAATGCGCAGCCGCACCTCGGCCACGCATACACAACCATCGTTGCCGACGCCCTTGCCCGCTGGCACAGGCTCTCTGGCGACGACGTTCACCTGCTTACCGGCACCGATGAGCACGGCCTCAAAATTCAGCAGGCAGCCGACGCCAAGGGCGTGACCCCTCAGGAATTTGCCGACTCCATTGCACCTCTCTTTGCTCAGGCCTGGGACAAACTCAACATTCAATATGACGACTTCATTCGCACCACCGAAGAGCGTCACAAGCGTGGTGTTGCCAAGCTTTTGCAGGCTTGCTACGACGCTGGCGATATTGAACTCGACACCTATTCAGGTCTGTATTGCGTTGCCTGCGAGGCGTACTTCACTGAAGAAGAAATTGATAACGGCAACTGCCCCATTCATAAACGTCCTGTAGAGCACGTTGAAGAAGAAAACTATTTCTTTCGTCTGTCGCGTTTCGAAGATCGTCTTTTGAAGTGGTACGCAGACCACCCCAACTCCATTTCGCCACATTTCAGAATGAACGAAGTCACGAGCTTCATCAAACAAGGCCTGCGCGATTTTTCCGTGAGTCGCAACAGTTTGAAATGGGGCATCCCCCTTCCATGGGACAACAGCCACGTTGCTTATGTGTGGTTCGATGCGCTGGCGAACTACATCACTGCTGTTGGTTACGGAACTGACGATGCCGAATTTGCAAAGAACTGGCCCGTATCGGCACACCTCATTGGCAAAGACATCATTCGCTTCCACTGCGTGTATTGGCCAGCAATGCTCATGTCGGCAGGCATTGAGCCGCCAGAGCACTGGGCCGTTGGCGGCTGGCTACTCGTGGGTGGCGAGAAAATGAGCAAGACCGCGGGCAACGTGGTGAACCCACTTGATCTCATCGATGAATTCGGTGTCGATGGCTTCCGCTACTACGTTTTGTCCGACACTCAATATGGAAATGATGGCGACTTCACCTACGAAGGTTTAGTTGCTCGTTACAACAACGACCTTGCCAACAACCTTGGCAACTTGTGTTCCCGTGTCACCACTGTTGTGCAAAAAAAGTGCGATGGCGTCAGCGCTGCACCGCGAGCCGATAGCCCACTTCGTGAACATGCAGAAAGTGCAGTGCGCGACACCATTGAAGGATGGAATTCATTCCAACCAGGAAAAGCACTCGATGCAACGTGGTCGCTCATTCGTGCCACCAATTCATTTCTCGAAAACCACGAGCCATGGAAAGCAGAACCAAGCGCAGAGCTCAACGCCATTATGGGCGACGCATTAGAAGCACTGCGCATTGTTGCCATCTTGTGTGTTCCTGCCATTCCCACCACTGCACAAATGGTGTGGGAACGCATCGGCTTAACCGGCGATGTCAGCCACGAACGCATTCCTACAAGCGTTTCTTGGGGTCTGTACCCTGCCGGCCTCACCGTGGAAAAGGGTGAACCTCTGTTCCCACGCAAAGCAAAGTAACGACACTCACTATGTGGACCGATACTCACTGCCATCTCACCGATGCTCGCATGCCCGGTGGCGCCGATGAAGCTGTTCGTGCTGCTGTTGCCGGAGGCGTCACCACCATGGTGAGCATTGGTACCGATGCAGAAACATCAGCTAACGCGATAGCCATTGCAGGGCGCCACGAAGAAGTATGGGCAACTGTTGGTTTACACCCACACGATGCACAACATGGTGTTGCACAACTACTTCCCTATTTAGGAGCAAACAAAGTAGTAGCTATTGGCGAATGTGGTCTCGACTACTACTACGAACATTCCGATCGCCCATCACAACGCACGGCGTTTGCAGAACAAATACAACTTGCACACGAACATCAGCTCTCACTTGTTATTCACACACGCGATGCATGGGATGAAACATTTGAGATTCTCGATGCAGAAGGCATTCCTTCAAACACCATTATGCATTGCTTTAGCGGCGACGAAATACGGGCACGTCAATGCGTTGAACGAGGGCTATTTCTTTCTTTTTCCGGCATTGTCACATTCAAAAACGCCAATGATTTACGTGAAGCAGCGCTCTTTTGCCCCGATGAAAATCTTCTCGTTGAAACCGATAGCCCATACTTGGCGCCTGTTCCACACCGCGGAAAAATGAACCAACCCGCACTCGTTTCAGTTGTAGGAACCTCTATTGCAGAACTACGCCAATCTTCACCAGAGCACATTGCGCACATCACCTCTGCGAATGCTTTGCGTGCTTTTCCTAAGATGCGAGCTGCAGCATGAACCTCTCTATTTACGAGCGCCGGCGCCTGACCGTACTCGCAGTGGTGAGCACCATCATTGTTTTACTCGTGGTTACTCTCGGTGGAAATTCTTCCTCTCAAAACACTGCATCGCCTTCAAGCATTGCTGCCACCACTACTTCTACTCCCCTCAAAAACAGTGATGCGGTTGGCCCACTTGCCGAAGACGCATCAAAGCCAGTGAACCTCGACGGCCCGCTTTCATTGCAACCCAATGGTCAATCGCGCATTGCCTACCCAGGTCCTGGCGAAATGAAACGCATCAATGCAAAAGCTTCCTACCGCACATTTCCTAGCTATAACTCCACCATTTGCTATAGCGCCGCTGCTCCCTTGGGCGCAGAACTCACGGTGACCAATTTAAATAATGGAAAATCTGTGAAGTGCGACAACGTGTTTGCCATTTTGCTTCCTGCTGGTGTCGACATCGTTCTGCATTCTCCACTCTTTTTGCGCATTGCCAACTTGGTCGATGCGCCTCTTCCCGTCACGGTGAGCTGGTGACACTCAGCAGGCCGCAAGCAGCGGCTCTTCTTGCCGACAATGGCCTTGCCCCGCAGCGCTCGCTTGGTCAGAACTTTGTTGTTGACCCCAACACCGTTCGCAAGATCGCTCGCATTGCCGACGTACGCAGCGGCGACATTGTTTTGGAAATTGGCGCAGGCCTCGGCTCACTCACTGCTGCACTCGCTGAAACTGGTGCGCAAGTCATTGCGGTTGAGGTAGACCGCGGCATTGTTCCCGTGCTGCGCGAGCAAATGGCAGGCATTGCCAACGTTGAAGTGGTGGAAGCCGATGCCATGACACTGAATTGGCACGAATTCCTCGCCGATATCAACGCTCGCCACAACAGAAGCGCAGATGCCACTTTTCACCTCGTGGCAAACCTGCCATACAACATTGCAACTCCGCTCGTTGCCGACCTGCTCGACGGGGTACCTGCAATTCAGTCCATGCTCGTCATGGTGCAGTCTGAAGTGGGTGAAAGACTCTGTGCCCCCGCAGGCACCGAGGCCTACGGTGCACTGAGTGTGAAAATTGCCTATTGGGCCAATGCACAAATTGCCGGCTCAGTTCCACCAACAGTTTTTCTTCCGCGACCAAAGGTTGATTCCGCACTGGTCAAAATTGTGCGCCACGCAACACTTCCACTCGGCGATGTTGCGCCTGAGGCACTCTTTCAACTCGTACGCACTGGGTTTGCAAAGCGCCGCAAGATGCTGCGGTCTGCACTTGCTGGTGTTGTTACTGCCGAGCAGTTCGTTGAAGCTGACGTTGAGGCCACCTTGCGGGCTGAGCAGCTCGACCTTGCCGCATGGGGTCGTTTAGCGCGCGTCACTCACCCATTACGGTAGAAACATGAAAGCTCCTGCCAAACTCACGCTCAACTTGCGTGTTACCGGTGTGCGCACCGATGGCTTTCACCTCATTAACGCCGAGATGGTGTCACTCGACTTGGCAGATGAAATCACCATTGAAGAATGCAGCGGGCCAAGTTCACTCACCATCGACGGCCCCTTTGGTGATGGGCTCACCAACGACGCAAACAATCTTGTACTGCGCGCGCTCGCCCTTGCGCAACGCAGTGCTCATGTGCATCTCACCAAAAACATTCCCCATGGTGGCGGCTTGGGTGGTGGCTCCACCGATGCCGCTGCAGTTTTGCGATGGGCGTCATTCACCAACATGCACGCTGCATCTCAACTGGGAGCCGACATCCCTTTTTGTATACACGGTGGTCGAGCATGTGTGGAAGGAATTGGTGAAGTTCTCACCCCTCTCCCTTTTGAGCCACTCGACATCACGCTCGTGATTCCCCCATTTGGGGTCTCCACCCCCAAGGTCTATGCAACCTGGGATGCGCTCGACGGGCCTCGCGGCAATGAGGGTCCACACGGCTTTAACGACCTTGAGCCTGCTGCGTTGGTGGCCGAACCTCGCTTGGTGCGGTGGCGCGACAAAATTAGCGACGTGGCAGGAAGTACCCCAACTTTGGCCGGAAGCGGCTCAACATGGTTTCTCCGTGGTGCATT
>Ga0194045_1000290_pt1 | contig 16281 bp, 13 predicted proteins | sample JunL6211m_MetaG_FD_161686 | JGI IMG/M metagenome (GOLD analysis project Ga0194045, IMG submission 161686) | Anoxic zone freshwater microbial communities from boreal shield lake in IISD Experimental Lakes Area, Ontario, Canada - Jun2016-L626-11m | ecosystem: Environmental > Aquatic > Freshwater >...
GTGCAAGAACCCACCGAAAGATCGTCAAAAGATCCTTGTATCCCGCCAGAAAATTAGCAACCCCAGACGACGCTGTCTCGATCTTGACCGCAGGTGCCGCGAAAAATGGGGACGAAGTGATCTGAGAACCGAGTTGATCGAACGCCTCCCGATCTGGGACTCGAACCCAAACGAGATTAAGAGTCTTTTCAGCGAGGCGATGCGGTTTGCCGGTCCTGGCTTTGAACGCATCGAGAGAAGCGTTTAGGTATTCGCGATTGATGCAGCTATTGTTGTCGTACCGGCCGAGTGGGAACGTGCCAACGATTTCTACCTCAAGGTCGAGATCGCGGTAGTTTTGACCGAAAATCGTAATCTTATCGCCTACTCGTTTGTTTAAAGCATCCAACCGTTTTTGACCAATAATGACCCCTTGCTTGTTCTTTTCCATGGCTTCGACGGCTTTTTCTAGCTCTGCTTTGGGGCCGGGCGGGAGCGAGTCCAGCTCGTCCATCATCGTCAGCAGCTTTCTTGGCTCCATGCAAAAGGCGAAGACAAAGGAATTAAAGCCTACGACGTTCTTGTCAATCGTGCCGATGAAGAACTGCCAAGTCATCGAATCTTCCGGGCGAACATCGCCATCCTCCCGGGACGCCCCATTTTCGAGCGTCCGAGCATAGGCGAACGGCATTTGGCTCGGGATGCTCCATTTCTCCGTAACAATGCCTTTGAAGTTACTGGACTTTTCGGACGTCGCTCGGTCTAAAAAGCCCAGGATCGACCAGATGAGAGTGATCACAAATACCAGCACCATCACGCCCGTCGACGTCAGCAACGAGCGAAGAACGTTGCGCCGTAGATTTCGAAAGATCAAGTTTAGGAAACGCATGTCTGTTATCTCGCGAACGGAAAATCGGAAAAAGGCAAGGTTTGGCACGCCTTAGGGCGACGGCAGTTTGAAATCAACTTACATAGTGGGTGGCACGCTTTGAGGCGTCGAGAACGACGCGAGTGTGATCGCATGGAGCAGAACATTCCGTCCTCGTTTCAGCCCGCCTCATTTCAGCCCGCCTCGTATAGTTCGTCTTCGGGCTTATCGACCAGTTGCCCTTTGTCTAGGTATTGGATTCGATCGGCTCGTTTGGCTGCCCGTGGATCGTGTGTCACCATGAGGATTGTTTTGTTGAGCGAACGCTGGAGGGTGCACATCAAATCCAAAATCTCATGAGCCGATTTTGCGTCCAAGTCGCCCGTTGGTTCATCGGCCACGATCAGAGTCGGATCGGTAACAATGGCGCGTGCTATACCGACGCGTTGCTGTTGACCGCCCGACAATTGACTTGGGATGTGTTTACTCCGATCGTGCAGACCGACCAAGTCCAATGCGGTCATGACTTGCTCGCGTCTCTTCTTGGACGACAGAGGCAATAGCAGCAACGGCAGCTCAACGTTTTCGTAGGCGGACAAGACTGGCAACAAATGGTAGAACTGAAATACGAAGCCGACGTTTTCCGTTCGCCAGCGGGCCAGTTGCGACTCGGACATTTTCGAAACAAGGCTTTCACCAACCCATATCTCACCTGAGCTGGGTGTATCGAGACCGGCGATCAAGTTCAGTAAGGTTGTTTTGCCGGAACCGCTTGGGCCCATTAAGGCCAAGAATTGGCCTTCTGGAACTTGCAGGCTGAGATTATCAAGAACATCGACACGCTCCGAACCTCGTTTGAAGTAGCGGCTCACGTTGATGGCGTTAACAATCGGTTGGTTCACTGGGTTCTCTCGCAATGTCGGAACGAAAATGCTGCCTACACTGCAGCCATGGTAAATAGCAGCAGATCGCTTTTGTTCGCGCATTGTAGCAACCGCCGCACGCGATTGAAATGAATCGCAAGGTTTCTCGGTCCGATTTCCGTTCTTCCGTCATTCCCGCGCAGGCGGTAACCCAGTCATCACTCGCACTCCACAAGCCGCAACGCGGCGCAATGCGATAGCCCAGGGCAACGCCCTGGGATCGCGTCGTCATCTCATCAAGCCCTGAAGGGGCGGCACAACCCTCGTCCCGCCCTTTCAGCCTGAAGGGGCCAAACGGACCATTCATTCCCACACGTACCGTTCGTCAAATTCGATTTCGTGAGCATCATCGAAAGGTCTCCTTTCAAGATCAGCCTGCGGGAATTTTTTCGGCTTTACCGGGCTTGGTAAGGACAAGAATTGGCCGTCTGTACTTGATTCTATTCGAAGGCGAACGGTTTTTGCGACCAAAAGATGTCGCAAATGTGGTTTGAGTAGCCACGAAGTGGCGAAAGGTTGTAGCCATGGGCGTAAGCCCATGGAACATCGAGAACACAACGCGAAGTCCCGAAGGGACGAAAGGAACTCGGGCATTCGATTCCCCCTTTCGCCCCTTCGGGGCTCCCCCGTTGTTCGTGCTACCGAATCCATGGGCTCGCGCCCATGGCTACATCGTTTCGTCCCTTCGGGACTAGGAGCGTACGCAGAGACGCTCAGGAGTGATCCAGAATGGTTAAGGATTTTGGCCGCACATTCAAGCACGTGGCTAGGAAGCCAACGAGTATCGAACAAGCTCGCAGCCTAAAATCGCGACACAGATTCTACGTGAGCCGCGTTTAGCGATTCTTGGCAAGGCAAATCGAACCGAAGCGTTGAGTTCTCGAGCAAGAGTGTGCCAAGTGATGCGTCAACTCAGCCTGTCTTTGTACTCTTTTCGTTCGCCTCCATTAAAAAGGACATATCCCCGACGCAATCGAAGCGAATAACACTCCTGTAAAAACCGTATTTTCGATGAGGGAATGATCCGGTTGACCGTTCGCGGCAATTCCGGGAAACGCCACCATGCCAATTGCAATGCAGAAAAGCAGCGTAGCCATCGCGCCCGCGAGCCATCGTATCCATGAGCGAATCTGAGGCTTTTTCTGACCGATTTCCATTTGAAACCTCTCGAAAAGTAATAGAGTTGCGCTGCTACCATTTTTAGCAGACAGCTTGTTTTTGTTTACGCTAGAAGTTATCCCTGTTTTGTCAAATCTATTGTCCCTGATTCAGGCAAATTATCCCGGTTGCAGTCTTGACAGTCGCAGTGGATCAGTTTCGGGGATACTTTTTTTACCTCTGGCAAGTCGTACCCAGTGGCGTCCAAAGTATTTTGAAACGCGAGATGCTATGATCGCGTTTTTGAGAAAGCTCTGTTATTGCCCCTCAGTTAATTACCCCTCGGTTAAGAAGTGATAGAGTAACACTGCATGAACCTTTCCGATCTGCCTTGGCCGAAAATCCAAGAACTTGCACCCGACACGCCCGTTGTTGTTCCTATCGCGGCACTTGAGCAACATGGGCTACACTTGCCTGTCTTTACGGATAGTCTTTTGCTTGGCGAGGTCGTTCGACGCGTGTCGCTGCAAATGGAGTCCCAAGTTTTGTTCGCCCCTTTGATGTGGTTAGGAAACTCAGATCACCACTTGGATTTTTGCGGGACTCTTTCGGCTTCACCAAGAACGTACTTGGACTTGCTCGGTGGCCTGGTTGAAAACTTCATTCAGCATGGATTTCGACGGATTGTTTTCGTCAACGGACACGGCGGTAATGACGTTCCTGGAAAACAGGCGATCTTTGAAGTGAGACAAAAGCACCGCCAACGCGACGATTTGCTGTTGTTGATGGGAACGTATTGGGGGCTGGGGACGGACCAAGCGAGTTTGCCGCTTTTTCAACAAGAGATGGGGCACGCATGCGAATGGGAGACTTCGATGATTTTGAAACTCGCTCCCCATTTGGTTGGCGACTACTTGAATGCGCCCGTTGTCGAACCGGGCGATCCGTTCCGACCGGGTAGTCGAGCCTGGATTACGAAAGATCGATCGGCACCCGGACACATTGGTTGGCCGCATCTGGCTACGATAGAGAAAGGTGAGTTTCTGTTCGAGAGGTTTTCCAATGACGCTGTGGCTTGGCTCGAACGCGTATTAGCTTGGGATGGGGAATCATGGAACGGATAGTGACAGACATGAACATAAGTCGCAGGGCATTTGTAGCAACGACTTCAGCGGGTTTGCTGTGTTTGCAGGCGCCGTTCGCGAGAGCGTCGCAACCACGCAAGCGGATCGCGTTCCTGGGCACCGAAGTGCGAACGCATTCTCATGCTCAGCATTTTCTTGATCGGCATGCGATGGGATACACCTGGGGCGGACGTTGGCAAATGCCTCGTTTCGATATCGCATCGGTTTACATCGATCAATTCCCAGAGGGGGATCTGGCCAAATCGCGAATCGAGAAATACAAGCTTCAAGCATACCCGACGGTCGCAGAATCGTTGACCTTGGGCACTTCGAAGTTGGCAGTCGATGGCGTCGTTATTATCGGTGAACATGGTGACTACCCGAATAACGAAAAAGGGCAAAAACGCTATCCGCGATACGATTGGTTCAAGGAAATTGTGAAAGTCTTTGAGGCTTCGGGGCGGAGCGTACCCGTATTCAATGACAAGCATCTCTCGACGCAGTGGAACGAATGTTTGGAAATGGTGGCGGACTCGAAACGACTCGGGTTTCCGTTTTTGGCGGGATCGTCGTTGCCGGTGACTTGGCGTTTGCCATCCGTAGAAATGCCGTTCGGAACGCCATTGCAAGAAAGTGTATGTGTTTGCTACGGCAACGTGGACAGCTACGATTTTCACGGCTTGGAAACAGCCCAATGCATGTCCGAGCGGAGGGCGGGCGGCGAAACAGGAATTAGCAGCGTGCATGCTATGAAAGGGGCGCGAGTATGGGAGGCATTGGCGGCTTCCGATCGAGAAGTAACCCAGAGGCTTGTGATTGCGGCACTCAACCGCAGCCATCATTTACCGGTCGATGCGGGGTATCCGACTGGCCCCGTTACGTTTGAGTGGGCCCGGCGTGCATTACCCGACATCACCGGATACTTCATTGAGCATCGCGATGGCTTTCGCACCTCGATGTTGATGACGTCGATCCGGGACTTTAACTATGCCGGTTTGCGAAAAGACAACGGCGAAATCTTCTCGTGTCAGATGTATTTGCCGATGCCAAACCAAAGTTCGACCACCGCCGATTTCTTCAATCCACTGGCGAGGCATATCGAAACCATGGTCGTGGAAGGCAAGTTGCCGTACCCCATCGAACGCACTTTGCTGACGTCGGGCATGGTGATTGGCGGCGTTGAATCGCTGTATCGCGATCAAACGCGTTTCGAAACTCCCGACATGAAGGTCGTGTACACAGGACCTAAAGAGTCTTCGTTTTGGAACGTCTAGGCACATCCGCAACTGTTTTTCATTCCAATTAGCCGTTGGGTGATAGCCCCGGTTTTCCAATTGCTCGACATTCGTCGAGAACCGGGGCTATCGCCCAATGGCACTCAGTTTGTTTCACTCAAAGACTCATACCGATGTGCTTAGGCATCTTCGAAAAATTAGGGGCTGACGCTAGAATACGGCCCTGCGTCGACAACGAATGACGACAAGAGTGCTTTGTTCCGAAGAAAACAGTTGGGAAATTGACGATGGATAGCGAACTCCTTGGGGTAACCAAGGCAAAGGTGGGAGTCATCATGGGCTCTCAGTCCGACTGGAAGACGATGCAGGAGGCGTGCGAAATTCTCAAAAATTTTGACGTCCCTTTCGAAGCAAAAGTTGTTTCAGCTCATCGGACGCCCCATTTCATGATCGAATACGCATCGAACGCTCTGTCGCGTGGTCTTCAAGTCATCATTGCGGGTGCTGGCGGAGCCGCACATTTACCGGGGATGGTCGCTGCCTGCACACCGTTGCCTGTGCTGGGGGTGCCTGTCGAGAGCAAGAGTCTCAAGGGGCTAGACTCGCTGTTGAGTATTGTGCAGATGCCGGGCGGAGTTCCTGTGGCCACGCTCGCCATCGGTGCGGCGGGCGCAAAGAACGCGGGGCTATTGGCGGTACGAATATTAGCTCTCAAGGATGAGGCATTGAGGACGAAGCTCGATGCGTTCATGGCCGATCAAACTCAATCTGTCTTGAACAATCAGAGTTTAAGTTGAGCATCATGGACAAACAACATCGTGTCATTGTTCCAGGTTCGACACTTGGAGTTTTTGGGGGCGGACAACTTGGTCGCATGTTTGCTCACGCAGCACAAAGACTTGGTTATCGGGTCGTTGTCTTCACAGACGAGCAGAATAGCCCTGCTGGCCAAGTTGCGCAGGAGACCGTACTTGGAGACTACCTCGATCCGAAGGCCGTTCGCATCTTTGCCGAAAAAGTCGATGTGATAACGCTTGAGTTCGAGAACATCGCCATCGAAGCAGTCGCACGCGCCGCCGAAGTCACTTTGGTTCGACCTGGTGTCGGAGTGCTTGCGGTTGCGCAGCATCGTCTCAAAGAAAAACGGACGCTCAAGGATTTTGGATATCCGGTGACTCCATTCCGTGAGATCCGATCGATCCAAGATATCTCGCCGGCAGCCGAAGAGTTAGGTTGGCCACTGGTACTAAAAACCACGAATTGGGGCTACGACGGCAAGGGGCAGCGTCGCGTGACAAATCAGATCGAAGCCAACGATGCGATTGAACTGCTTGGTCCTGAACCACTGATCGCAGAAAAATGGATTTCGTACCAAGCGGAAGTTTCCGTCATCGTGGCCCGAACGGCCAACGGTGCCACTGCCGTTTATCCCATGTTCACCAATTCGCATTCGAATCATGTGCTCGACATCACAACTTGCCCCGCCGAACCGGCACTGCACTCGGTAGCAACACGGGCCGAGTCGATTGCGGTAGGGGTCGCCGAATCCTTGCCACTCGAAGGCATCTTGTGCGTGGAGTTTTTTGTTGGAATGGATGGCGAACTGATGATCAACGAGATTGCGCCACGCCCTCATAATTCTGGCCATTTGACGATTGAGGCTTGTCGAACGAGTCAGTTCGAACAACAAGTGCGAGCGATATGCAATTTGCCGCTTGGCGACACGTCGCTCATCCAACCGGCTGCAATGGCTAACTTATTGGGAGACGTATGGGGCAGCGAATCGCCGCGATTTGAAAGAGCCCTTCAGGAATCCGCAACCTACTTGCATCTCTACGGCAAAGAAAGTGCGAGACAAGGACGCAAAATGGGTCACATCACCAAGCTTTCCGAAACGGCGAGCAAAGCGGCCAGCGAAGTGATTTCGATCCGCGAAGCAATACGAAGTTCCGAAGCGACCTTGTTTTAAGCGGTTGTGCACTGGTCAGAGAGGCGATGAGCGACGAAGATATGATTAGCTGTTAGAATGGTTATCGTCTCCTTATGGTAACCCGACGCGTAAGCGAGGAATTGCAATCGGATCCTCGCTTACCAAGTTGTTGCTTTAATACTTTTCCAAATGCATTTCGTTTAACAGTCAGCCGTAGGCGTACTGTCAAAGCCGCAAAGTACGCCTTCGGCTGACTGTTAAACGACTAAAGCAACAAGTCGGTGAGCGCGGGATTGCAATCGGATCCTCGCTTACGCGTCGGGTTACCACCACCAAAAAGTGGTCCATCCAAAAAATACACAGCCTTGGAGCAAAAGGCGACGATGATAATTCACAGCCTAGTAGCGAATCGCGCATCGTCACGTAGCGAACAGTAGTTAGCCGAGACTAATCAAATTCACAAGGATTCAAAATGGATCGACGTCATTTTATTGGAACCAGCGCAAGCGGGATGATTGCAACGCAATTGGCTTTCGAACATCCCCTAGCGAAGGCTTTGGAACTTCCGCAGTCCGGCATTCCAACGGGCAAAGATGCATCGCTCAAGTTAGTAGCAGCCGATCCGCTCGTTTTAGAGACGCCTGATGCGTTGCTCGCGGCGAGCCGAGTGACTCCATCGTCGGCTCTATTCGTTCGCAATCATCACGGGGCCAAGCAATTATCGGACATGAATCCGCGCCCCATGGAGGGTGAGCTAGAAATCGTCGGGTTGGTTGACAAGCCCATCCGCTATCCCATGTCCGAATTGAGCAAACTGCCACTAACCGAAATAGAGATGGTACTGCAATGCTCGGGAAACAACCGTGCGCAGTTCAGCAAACTCTCTCCTATCAAGGGAACACCTTGGAACAAAGGCGGTATCGGTAACGTGCGTTTTGCGGGTGTCCGAATTAGCGAATTGGTGAAAGCGATCGGGCTCAATTCTCGGAGCGAAGCAAAGTATTTGACCGCCGAAGGAGCGGATCAACCAGAAAAGTCGGATCAAATTGATTACGAGAAGAGTGTGCCGTTAGATGTCGCACTCGCTCGTGGTTTGTTGGTAACCAAACTCAACGGAGATGCGTTACCGGCCTTGCACGGTGGACCCTTGCGGTTCGTAATTCCGGGCTACTATGGAAATGTTCAAGTGAAATGGCTTACACGATTGCGATTCGAAGATCGCGAGACCAATAATTTTTTTCAATTGCCGGACTATCGAACACCGAAACAACTCATTGCACCTGGGGAAAAAGTCGAGTACACGTTCGACAATAGTGAACCCAATTTTGACATGAAGATCAATAGCCGCATCTTTGCACCGGTCGATGGTTCATCGATCGTTGCGAATCAATTGGTTCGTGTTCAGGGTGTGGCCTGGAACGATGGTGCGGCTGCGCTGACTGCGGTCGAGTTGTCTCGCGATATGGGCAAGACATGGATAGCGACTCAATTGGCACCGTCTGCTGGTCCCTTTGCATTTCGAGAATGGGCCATGCAGATGCAATTCGAAAAAGGAGAGCATAGCCTTTGGGTTCGGGCTGTCGATGCGCACGGTAGAACACAGCCGTTGGACGGAGGCCTGTTTTGGAACCAAGGAGGCTATGGCTGGAATGGTATCGAGAAGATTAACTTAAAAGCAATTGTTGGGTAAATGACATGGCGTTGAAAAGGAACATACGGCTAGTCTTAGTTGCAACCTATATCAGCATGTGCTTTGGCTTTGCGAGCGCCGAAGACTCAACCTACGATCCGTTGACTACTCCCAAATCGCAGAATTTGGATACGGTCGATTGCATCGTTCAGGATACCGTTCGAAATCGCGATATCCCTTTGCGTGTCTATCTGCCGATGGAAAAAACGCCTGCTCCTGTGATACTTTTCAGTCATGGCTTGGGAGGCTCCCGCGAAGGCAATCCGTATCTTGGCCAGCACTGGTCGGCACGTGGCTACGTCGTTGTTTTCCTCCAGCATGCAGGCAGTGACGAAGCCGTGTGGAAGGATGTTCCAATGCTGCAACGCATGTCCAAGTTGAAGCAGGCGGCAAGTCTACAAAATACGTTGCTGCGACTCAAGGATGTCAACGTAGTCATTGACCAATTAGAGAGATTGAATCAATCAAGTGATTCCCCATGTTTGGGACGGATGGATCTAAAACGCATCGGCATGTCTGGGCACTCCTTCGGAGCCGTGACGACACAGGGAGTGAGTGGACAACGGACTCGTCTAGGCGCTGCAACGTTCACCGACAGTCGGATTAAAGCGGCAGTGGTCATGAGCCCCAACAGTCCCAAGGGTGGCGGAGATCCTAGTCAGTTATTTGGCGGCGTTACGCTTCCTTGGTTGCTAATGACCGGAACGAATGATACTGCAGCCGTTGGTGACGCAACTGTAGAATCGCGGCTGGCCGTTTATCCTGCTCTGCCCCCAGGTGGCAAGTACGAATTGGTTCTAGGTGGTGGCGAACACGAAGCATTTAGCGACCGTGACTTGCCCGGTACGAAGACCAAGCGGAATCCGAACCATCATCGCATCATTCTCGCACTTAGCACAGCGTTTTGGGATGCTTGGTTACGAGAGAATGTTTCGGCGCGTGAATGGCTTGACGGAACGGGACCTTCGTCGCTCTTGGAACAGACGGACCGATGGCAACACAAGTAGCTCCGCCGGGCTCACAATGCCAGTGCCTCGCCGAATTGATCGCGTTCCATTTGCGTGATACGGTGCATGTCGTAAATCAATTGAACATCGCACCCTCGTTGTTGCACGTCTCGACGAGCAAACATGCGCTGCTGTGTACTGACCATGACCTCGGGCGGCAAACTAGCCATCTGCCCAAATAGCCGTGCGTAGTTCACAAAGCTCGGTACGTTGCTCGTCACGAAACCGTACATCATACTGCATGCTCCGATGACTTTTCCAGTAAAGATACCTGTATTGATGGCCGTTTTGGAATAGTCGCCCATGACGCAGCCGAGGAACTGCATATTTGTGGAAGCTTTGCCAAAGCCGTACTCCATATTGACCATTCCGTACGTGTTTTTCAAATCGCTATTGCATGTGCCTGCACCTAAGTTGATCCAGCTTCCTAGATAGCTATGGCCGAGGAAGCCGTGGTGCTGTTTGTTCGAGTACGGTTCAATCACAGACGCTTCGACTTCCCCACCGATTTTGGTGGTGTGCGAGAGGGATACGGCGTCTTTGATAGCGGAGTGTTCGAGGATTCGAGCTTTCGGTCCGATGTAGATGGGGCCGCGCAGGAGTGTGTATGGTCCGACATGCGCTTCGCGATCAATAATGACGGGGCCTTTGCGAGTGTCGGTGATCACATACTCGCCAATCGTCGCACCCTCTGCGAGAAACAGCCCGTCGGAAAGTTGACGTAGTTCACTAACCGTCGGCGTGACGGAACCGTTCTCCGATTGGCAGGCTCCAAGTTCGATGCGCCATTCCAAGTTCTCACGGATACAGGCCATATTGGTTGCAATCAGTTCATGTGGAAGCGCAATCGTAACGAGATCGCAATCCAGATCTTCGAACGATTTCGCTTTTTCGATCCAATCTTCAGCAGCGAGGTAGCCATATCCAAAGAGCTGTTCGACAGTCCATGGAGGATTGACAACTGCTGCTACATGTTCCCGGTCCCGCACGACCATCGGGTTCGAGGTCGGTGCGGATTGGCAGGCGGCCCGATACAGCTGCTGTATTCGTAAGAAGTTTTGTTTGGTCGGCGCAATTCGCGCGTTTAGCAACAGCTTAACGGTTCGTTCCTGACGTTTGGAATCGATGGGAATTTCATCGAGCAACCGAAGTGCCGGAAAATCGATCCTTTGCAACGTGTGCAAATGCGGCCGAGAGATACCATACATTTCATCGCAAAGATGCCCAACCAAATCGATAAGCCGAAAACTGCCGCACGTCATTGTGGCAGCCAGTCTCGCCAGCGTTATCGGAGCGAGCAGTTCGCATTGCGGGTCTTCGAAGACAACAATCGACATGGTAAATTCTGAGCCTATCGTGACGGGAGAGTGATTTAGGTCGTTGGGTTGGCAGCCGCATCGCTTTCGAATCATAATTGTGCCGTATTCGAAAGAGTTGCCAAGCTTTTTCTCATTTCCATTAAATCCTTCCTGATACGAGTAGTGGGTTTGCTTCGATTGCGTAAAATAGGTGTCTCGCTGAACTTCAATTCGAGTCCCGACACATCTTATTTTTTAGTACCCACATGCTAGACCTTTACGACAAGATCCAAGAAGCCGGTTCGGCAATCCGAAAGAGTTGGGGGAAAAAGCCGCACGCCGGAATCATACTTGGGACAGGTCTCGGTCCTTTGGTGCAACGCATTGAGGTCGAAGCGACGATCGAATACGGTGATATTCCACACTTCCCAAAATCAACAGCGACCTCTCATCGCGGACGTCTTGTGTGTGGGATGCTTTGCGGATTGCCTGTCATGGCGATGGAGGGGCGATTTCATATGTACGAGGGGTATGAGCTCAAGCAGATTACGCTGCCTGTCCGCGTGATGAAGGCCATGGGGGCAGATTTGCTGGTCGTATCGAACGCGTGTGGAGGCTTGAACCCGTTCTTTAAGTCGGGAGATATTATGCTCATCGACGACCATATCAACTTAATGGGCGACAATCCTCTCATCGGAATCAACGATGATCGGCTTGGTCCTCGCTTTCCGGACATGTGTCATCCGTACGATCCTTCGTTGATTCAAGCGGCGCTCAAAGCGGCTCGCAAGCACGACATTGTGGCTCATCAAGGAGTGTTCGTTGCTGTTTCCGGGCCGAATTTGGAGACACGTTCCGAGTACCGTTTCTTGCGAATGATCGGAGCGGATGTGGTTGGGATGTCGACGGTACCTGAAGTGATTGTAGCGGTCCATGCTGGGATGCGTTGCGTGGGCTTTTCTGTTATCACGGACATGTGTTTGCCTGATGCACTTGAGCCCGCAGACGTACAGAAGATCATCGCGATTGCGAATGATGCTGAGCCTCGTTTGACATCGCTCGTCACAGGTGTACTTGATCACGAATATGCAAAACTTAGTTCTTAATGCAAGGCAAACAAAAAATGGAATTGGTACACCCTGAAACGACCCGACTTGGATGGATTGGCACCGGCGTCATGGGGCGAAGCATGTGCTCGCATCTACTCAAAGCTGGTTTTCGATTGGCAATTTACAATCGTTCGCCCGAGAAAATGAACGACTTGATTCACTCGGGGGCCGTTGGTTGCGCTAGTCCAATGGATGTTGCGAAACAAAGCGATGTCGTTTTTTCGATGGTGGGGTATCCGACCGATGTCGAGGAAGTGCTGTTGGGCGAAAAGGGTGTACTGGCTGGACTTAGATCTGGCGGTGTGATGGTGGATATGACGACCAGCAGGCCGGGGTTGGCCATTCGTATTGCCGAAGCAGCGGCTTCGAAAAACGTGGTTGCTTTGGATGCGCCAGTATCGGGTGGAGATATCGGAGCGCGCGAAGCGAGACTTTCTATTATGGTAGGGGGCGACCAAGCGGTTTACGAAGCCTTGATGCCGATTTGGAAGCTGCTTGGTACCACGTTTGTCTATCAAGGCCCCGCGGGTTCTGGGCAGCATACGAAAGTCGTCAATCAAATTCTGATTGGAGCAAGCATGGTAGGCTTGTGCGAAGCGATGCTGTACGCCAAACAAAGCGGCCTCAATCCAGAGCTTGTACTAAAATCAGTATCGACGGGCGCAGCCGGCAGTTGGTCTCTGAGCAATTTGACGCCACGGATATTGCGAGGCGATTTTGCGCCTGGCTTTTTCGTGGATCACATCGTCAAGGATCTCGGTATTGCGATCGAAGAAGCGGAAAAACTTGGTTTGCAATTGCCCGGCCTGGAACACGCCAAGAAAATGTACGAGTATCTTCAGTCTCTGGACTACGGAAGCTCAGGCACCCAGGCCTTGATACTCGCTCTTGCGAGACTCAATAACGTGGAATGGAACCACTGAACTCGCTAAGCACATCGGTATGAGTCTTCGAGTGAAACAAACTGAGTGCCGAAGGGCGATAGCCAAATGGCTAATTGGAATGGAATACAGTTGCGGATGTGCTTATAAGCCTAGCCCGCTCGTTACATGGACATTGCGAATTCGACTGAGTCGGCAACTTGAAATGGGGCTTTGTGCATTGTTTCGTCTGGAATCAATTTGCAGAGTAAAAAAACTTCTCGAACGTTTGGCATGATGCCGCATAGTATTATGCTCTCAACACCCGGCTCTCGGCGGAGTGCCAAGAATGCCAAGAACCCAACGCTGCCAATAAACTCAACGTGCTGCAAGTCAATGATGACTCGATGCGGCGAAGCCTCTCGGACTGCGATTACCATCGCTTCTTTGATTTGGTTCACCGTCTCAAGGTCTCGCATTTTCGATTCAAGAATGGAAAAGACCAAAGCAGACTTGTGGTGAACAGATTTTACTTTGGATGGGGGCAGCGAAGACATGGTGTTCCCTTAATACGATCCTCAAAACGACCGTTGGTATTGCGAGAATTTCAAAAAAATCGGAGAGCATGGCCGACGACATTGTCACAGCACTCTCATAATATGCGTTAGAGAGAGCAGATCGTCCAGAGGTCAGCGGCCCGGATCGAAACCTATCCAGCTCCTCTGATTGCTAAAAAAGGTTTGCAGCCAAGAGGACATAGCCGACAAAAGTCACAGTAGTAGGCACATTCCATGTGCCGTCCACCTAGAATCTTGGCAAAAGCTTGACGGCAAACGGCACGGCGGAGCGTGCCTGCACCTTTTGTCGGCGGTAGCGCAGAGGCGAAGGCAAAAATCCTCCCCCATGGAACGACGCATCGTTCGTCTTAGCCGATAAACTACTTTCCCCACAGCCAAAGATTGGCTGTTATGATAATCAAGCCTACACGCCTTACAGGCGATTCAACATATCCCCCAGCACATCTCTCCCGCAAAGTTACCACACAAGGAATTTCCGTTGATGAAATCACTTTTTCAAGTCCGTGCCATGCTTATAGCGACGTTTTTCCTGGCTGTGTTTTCGAACATTCCTTGCGGGAATTGGACCTGGGCCGATGAGCCCAAGATAAAACCCATTCGCGCCCTACTGGTCCTCGGCGGCTGTTGCCACGACTATGGTGCTCAGAAAGACATCTTGTCGAAAGGGATTTCGGAACGGGCTCACGTTGAAGTTGTTATTGCTTTCGACCCGGACAAGACGACAGGCCACTTAAACCCAATTTATGAGTCGCCGACCTGGGCAAATGGTTTTGATGTCGTCATTCACGACGAGTGCTCAGCCGACGTAAAGGACCTGAGCCTAATTAACCGCATCCTCGAACCGCATCGAATGGGGATCCCTGCAGTTATTTTGCATTGCGGTATGCACAGCTACCGAAGCGAAGGGTATCCACAAAGCGTAACGCCTTGGTTTGAAATGACAGGACTTCAGTCGACAGGACATGGACCGCAAGCTCCGATCGAAATCCAGTATCAAGCGAACGAGAACCCGATTATTAAGGGCTTAACGGGCTGGACCACGATCAACGAAGAGCTATACAACAACAGCGCTGGCAAACTACTTGAGTCTGCCACGGCACTGGCGCGAGGAAAGCAAACGGTCAAAAATCGACAAGGTGTTGAAAGCACGAATGATTTTGCAATCGTCTGGACAAACAATTACCGCGACCGAGCCAAGGTCTTTGCCACAACACTTGGCCACAACAACGAAACGGTATCCGACGCTCGCTATTTGGATCTTGTCACAAGGGGGCTACTGTGGTCCTGCGACAAGCTCAACGCAACGTATCTCAAGGCCAAGTAATTGTCCGCGAGTTGCAATTGACGATCGTTAACAGACGTACCAATGGTGAGACAAAATGTGTAAATTCCAGAACATCCTTGTTGGTTGCACGATCGCGGTCGTCGTGCAGATTCAATTGCTTGCTGAATCGTTGGTTGCACAACAAACGAAGGACGCAGCGGTTTCAAACGCGATTCAGGAGGAAAACAACAAACCTGGATCCACTGAATGGCAATTAACACGTGTGCGATTAGACAAGAATCTAGGTTTTCGCTCCCCTTGGATCGAGGGTTATTGCTCGCGACAGAGTGTTTCTGCAGGTGAGAAACTCGACATCATGGTTTCGACGAATCCAAAGAAACCATTCAAGATCGAGATCTTTCGAACTGGATATTATGGCGGACGTGGTGCTCGACTGATGACGACACTTGGCCCGCTTGAAGGACGCACGCAGAAGACACCTGAACCAGATGGGGAACGCCGTCTTGTGGAATGCCACTGGGAAGCGTCCGCTTCGATCGTCATTCCCAAGGATTGGTTAAGCGGTGTTTATTTAGGGCGATTGACGACCGTTGATGACGAGAAACCCTATGACTACTGGCAAAGCTACGTTGTGTTTGTGGTACGCGATGATCGTCCTGCCGACATCTTGTTTCAAGTCAGCGATAATACTTGGCAAGCGTACAATCGTTGGCCGGTCGATACATCCGTCTATTTGCATCCCAAAGGAAATCAGGGGCCGTGGGCGGATGTCAGCTTCGACCGTCCGTACAGCAAGTATGCACAGATTTATGAGAATCCGCAGTCGATTGGATCGGGGGAGTGGCTGTGTTTCGAGTTCCCCTTTGCATTTTGGCTAGAACAACAAGGCTACAACGTAAGCTATTGCTCGAATAGTGACATGCTGGTTCCCGATCGGGGTCTGAAGTGCAAGGCCATGTTAAGCGTCGGTCATGACGAATACTGGGATTCAAGGCAATATGAGAGCGTCGTTAAAATGCGCGACGCGGGTGTCGATATCCTGTTCTTTTCAGGAAACTCGGTCTGTTGGGTATCGCCCTTTCGCAAAAGCTATGACGGTCGCGAAAATAGAATCCTGTTTCGCGGTGGGCCTTATGGCGGCGATTACAAGTTTGCGGTCGCTCGCGAGCGCGACAATGGTCCGTTTCCCCACCGAGGTCCGGATGAGGGATTTCTCATGGGCTCACGCAACGTCGACCCTGTGAATGGTGGCGGCGACTGGACCGTGACAAGACCATCGCATTGGATGTTTGAAGGA
>Ga0194045_1000291_pt1 | contig 16220 bp, 10 predicted proteins | sample JunL6211m_MetaG_FD_161686 | JGI IMG/M metagenome (GOLD analysis project Ga0194045, IMG submission 161686) | Anoxic zone freshwater microbial communities from boreal shield lake in IISD Experimental Lakes Area, Ontario, Canada - Jun2016-L626-11m | ecosystem: Environmental > Aquatic > Freshwater >...
GTGCAGGTCGATGGGCCCACTGCAGGCTTCTTCTGGGTGGAGGTCGACTTCCCACATTTGACGCAACGAATAGGTCTCTACAAAATGGCGTTCATCGTGGACATGGAAACCATGGTCGACGGCATGGCTTTTGAGGTCAGAAACAAAGCCTGCAACGTCAATAACTGCCACGCCGTGACACTACCGTTACCTTGTGGCTGAACTCACTTCTGTACTCAAGTCGTCCTCTTCTGACGAAGAAATTCTCTATGCCCTGCGCCAGGGTGCAGGAATTGCCCAAGCAGTAGCAAGCACCGTGACCGATTGGTCATTTTCTGGTGCAGTGAGCGGTCAATATCGTGCCGACCTATCGGTGAATGACGCTGTTCTTGGAGCACTGAGCGGTTTTGGATGCGGGGTGTTGAGCGAAGAAAGTGGCGCAACGGGCGTGGTGCCAGGCAACTACAAAGAACTCGGCGAGGGGTTAGTAGTTGTGGTTGACCCCATCGATGGCAGTACCAACGCGAGCCGGGGCATTCCTTGGTTCGCAACAGCACTGTGCGCTGTTGATCATCTCGGACCGCGGGTAGCAGTGGTCGCGCAACTGTGTGCGCCGCATGTTGAGTACATCGCCATTCGCGGCAAAGGTGCATGGCGTAATGGGGTACCGCTGGTAAGCAGAGCCGAACGCCCACTGAGTGAATCGGTTATCGGCATTTCTGGCCCACCGCCGGCCGTGCGGCCGTGGTGGCAATTTCGGGCACTGGGTTCGGCGGCACTCGACTTGTGCTTGGTGGCCGAAGGGGCCCTCGATGGTTACCTCGACTGCGATACACACGGGGTGTGGGACTATTTGGCGTCACTGCTCATTTGCCAAGAAGCCGGTGTGCTTCTCGCCGATGCTGATGGTCAAGAACTGTGTCATCTCAGCCATTCCGAACGCCGCATACCGGTGGCAGCCCGAGGGGGAGCCAACCTTCAGGCACTATGCGACCTGCGCGCAGCCTCTTCCTGATCTATGGTATGACAATGAAACTTAATTTAAAAGTGATTGCCACAGCATCTGTCGTTGTCGTTTTAGCTGCATGTGGCGGTGGCGGAGGCGGTGCTTCAACTGCGGGCCCCGACGTGACGGTTCCTGCGGCAACTGGCACATCTCAAGACACTGGCCTCGCCCCCAACCCCAACGGTTTTGCCTTCCCCAACTTTGGTTCTGCTGCTTCTCCTGAAGTTTTTGGCGAAACAGATCTTGTTTCAATGTTTGGTGCAACCCCCGACATCTGTGTTGGCGGCGTAGCCGACCCATGTAAGCCAACTGCAGAAGCCGCGGCTTGGGCACGCATGGTGAACGATGCCCGCGTGGCAGGTCATTGCGAGGGTTTTGCTGTGTTGGCTGCAGCACGTTTTTCGCAAGCCGTCAAACCAAACTCTGTGGAGTTGTTGAACCAAGGCGATGTAACGCACGGCATTATGCGCGCATTCGCGACACAGTTCTTGAAAGAAACACAAGACGAAACAAGTAAATGGGCGAAGAAGTCTCTTAAAGAAAAAGTCGCTGCACTGGAAGCATCATTTGCTAAGAAAATCGTTGGCTACAGCCTGGGTGTATACACCGACGAAGGCGGGCATGCAGTGTTGCCGTACGCAGTGGAATACGAAACTGCCGACATAGTAAAAATCAAAATTTACGACTCCAACTGGCCAGGTCAGGACCGTTTCGTGAAGGCAGACCTTGCGAAGAACACGTGGGAGTTCTCATTTGCTGGAGCCGACCCAAACAATGACCCCAATGCATGGACAGGGAAATCAAAAGACCTCGACATCACCTCAATGGACACTCGTGCTTCGGGCACATGCCCTTTTTGTGGCGATAAGAGCGCAGTGCAGAAGTCATTATTGGTAGTGCGTTCGGCATTGCCGAACTGGAAAATCGAAACTGCCGATGGCGTGCTCACCCCAGGTTCAAATGAAATCGGCAATAGCAGTGTGCGCCCATTGCGTTCATCTGCTGCGGGTCCTTCAATAGGTGCCCCAACTGACTATGTGGTGTCTATTCCCGATGACAAGCCCGCAAAGTTCACGTTGCCATCGGCAACGCGCATCTCGGGAATCACCTCAAAGGTTGCAGTGCAAATTGAAACACCAGGGTCTGCCGACACCACCGTCAGCCTCTCGAGTGATGCAGTGTCAACTAACAACCCAGAAGTGGTACTCACGCTTGCTGATGGCAACTTGGTGGGTTCGTCAAACGGCGACAACAACTCTGTCACTTCCTCTGGTGATGCAGTGCAAATTGTTGTTGATGGTGCAAACGGAACTCCAGTAACTGTTGATGTCAATGCAGATGCAGCAGCTGTTGATGTACGTACTCCAGGACGCGATGGTGTTGATGCGAACACCAGCTATGAGGTGGTAACGCAAACTTCCGATACTCAAGTGGAACGCAAAGTTGTGGGTACCAATGGTAAAGAGACAACAAAAACTGAAGATGGTCAACTCGACAGCACCAAGGTAGAAACTGCTCTTCCCGATGCATTGAAGGCACCTGCAGTAAAGGGCGGATTGCCCGATGCTGCTAGCCGTGCATTCGATGCCGGCACTGCAGCGTCAACAACTACTTCGGTAGCAGGTGGCCCAACCACAACCGCGAAGAAATCAACCTCGAGCACATTGAAGCCAACAGCAACAACTGCTCCGCAAACAGCAACAACTGTGGCGAAAGTAGCGCGTGCTTCGGTACGTGTTGATGTGAACGTTGACGGATGGAGCCTTGCGGCAAGTGCCCCTGCCTCATCTGGCTTTAGTGCAAACCTCACAGGTTCCACAGGAGCCATTCAAGATGGCATTAACTGTGACTCTGTGGGTTGCCTCGAAGGTGCAGCAACCGATGTTTTGGCCAGTGGTACCGACCCAGCAACGGGAACGACAAGCACTACGACCCTGCAGTTCAAAATGTCTGGGGTGGCGTCGACCTTTGATGTGCGCTGCGGAAATGCGGGCAGTTGGGTGAAGGCTTCTCAGGCTGGCGGTGGGTTCTCAGCCACATGTTCGTTTAGCAATGTGACCGCCGATGAGACCATCTACGTTCGGGCTTAGACACCTATAAATACTCCGTGAAACGCCGGTGCCTTGTGGTGCCGGCGTTTCTGTATAAAACTAGGTTTAATGTTAAATGTGAAACCTTTTTCTGCTCGTCTGTGCGCCGCGTTTGTTCTCGTTGCTGGGTTGCTCGCGTTCTCGTCGCCGGCAGTGCCTGTGCATGCCGACGCTGGTGAATCATTAGCGGCGGGTCGCGCGGTTGCTGGAAGTTTGTCTGGTGGGTCAAACCACACCTGTTTGGCTAAAAACGGGAATGTGTATTGCTGGGGATTTAATAATAATTTCCAAGTGGGCGATGGAACACATGTTGATCGCAACACTCCGCAGTTGGTCAGTGGATTATCTTCACCAATTGCAGCGTCAGCTGGTGGCACTCAGTCATGTGCTGTGCAAACCGACGGAAAATTACTGTGCTGGGGAAATCAAGGCGGCTATACCCTCCCCAATGGCTCGGCAAACCCGAATCCAATTGGTGCTCCTTCGAAAATTCAAAATGCATCGGGGCCTCTGACAAACGTACGTTATGTCGACCTCGGTGGAGAATCTTACGGAAAAGATAATGGGTGCGCTGTGACCACAAGTGGAGCCCTATGGTGTTGGGGCGCAAACGACTTTGGGCAAGTCGGCGATGGAACGACAGTGCACAGTACAATTGCAGTACAAATCATTGCTTCTAATGTCATTGCTGTTTCGGTTGGTGTCACTCACTCGTGTGCCGTGTTGCAAAATGGCGAAGTGAAATGCTGGGGCTTAAATGACATGGGCCAACTAGGTGACGGTTTGACGATCAATTCCACAGCGTTTTCTACCTCCCCTCAGACGGTGGCGGCAGTTTCGGGAGCAGTCGGTATATCTGTAAACGGCAACCATTCGTGTGCGTTGATCAGCAATGGAACGGTGAAATGCTGGGGCTCGAACTCTGACGGGCAACTTGGTGGACTCACCATTGGAACTGATTCTTCCTCGTTCGTTGACGTGGCTTATGTATCCAACGCTGTAGGAATAGCGGCGGGCTCAAGACACACATGTGCTGTATTGGGCAATGGAACGGTGAAATGCTGGGGTGATAACACTTATAAGCAAGGCGGAAGAACTGGTGATGATTCCGTGACTCCGGTGGTAGTCGATGGGATAGATAATGCAACCGCAGTGAGTGCTGGTGTAGGACATACTTGTGCATTGATTGGCTCCAATGACCTGAAGTGTTGGGGAAACGGAAGTAATGGAATTCTGGGCGACGGAGTTTCCACCGGGTCAAGTGCTACTCCTGTATCCGTGGCGAAAAAGGTGGAGCAATCCATCACCGCGTCGAGCATTTCTGCAAAGACAGTGAACGACACGACGATTTCGCTCGCAGGTGTAGCTACTTCAGATAGCGGTGTTGCGGTCACATATTCAAATATTTCTGGAAACGAAGGTATTTGCAATGTCTCGGGAACCTCAGTATCAGTACTAGGAGCTGGAAGATGCAAAGTGCAACTAGACGCCGCATCGTATGGGTTCTTCAGGGCGGTCTCTGACTCATTGGAATTCTCTATTTCTGGCGTAGCACCGACTGTTTCAACTGCTGATGCGACAAGTATCGGAGTTTCCTCCGCAACGCTGAACGCAACAGTGAATGCTCGGTATATCTCAACTGCAGTGAGTGTTGAGTACGGAACAAGTGCCACGCTTGTTGGCTCAACAACGGTCAGTGGAACCGCGGTGACTGGATCAACCGACACTGCGCGTGGAATTGCAGTGACGGGTTTAGCTCCTGGCACTAAATATTATTTCCGCGCTTCGGCGACGAATAGCGCAGGCAGTACGACTGCATCAGTAATAAAGAGCTTCACAACACTTGGTGGAAAGCCTTCTGCAATGACTGCAATTGCATCGGGTGTTTCCGCCAACAAGGCCACACTCAACGCGTCGGTGAATGCCAACGGTGTTTCTACGACTGTGAAATTCAAAGTAGGTAAGACAGCAGATCTCAGTGGCGATGTCACTGTGTATGAAGGTCGCACCGTTACTGACTTCGCCGATGAATCGGTTCCGGTGTCCATCACCAGTCTCTCTGAGTTGGTGACGTACTACTACCGCGTGGAAGCGACGAACTCTTTTGGTACCGCAACAGGTGAAATTAAATCCTTCACCACGGCACGACCGGTTGGTGTCACTATCAATAGCGCAGCTGAGTTCACAAATAAGAAGACTGTTGTGTTGTCTGTAACCGGAGCTTCTGGTTCGGTCTCGGCCATTGTGTCAAACGACGGTGGGTTTGGGTCAGCGCAGACATTTACACTCACAGACGGTTCCGCAGAAATTGATTGGACACTTATTTCAAGTCGAGATGAACGTTTGCCGAAACAGGTGTATGTCAAGTTCGTTTCACGTTTTGGCACACAGTCGTCGAACTATCAAGACGACATCATTCTCGACACCACGGCTCCTGTTTTGAGCGATGCAACAGCAGTGGCTGCTACGGCACCTGAGAGCGCGGTGAGTGTTGCCTCTGTGCGCGCAGTAAAAAAGAACGGCGCGAAAATTGTGGTGAAAGCTACTGACGCGAACTCGGGTATTGGATCTATAGAAATGCGTTCTGGTGCTAGCAAAAAGGCCACAAGTGTGACCTATGCAAACCCGAAGGCGAAATCACAAACATTAACTGTGAATACCAAGGCGAAGTCTTTGCAGGTGCGGGTTATTGACCGTGCCGGCAATCCTTCGCCTTGGAAGACGGTTAAAATCAAATAATGCGCAGTTTTCGTCGAGTTCTCGTAGTTGCCACCGCTGTATTTGCTTCGTGTTTTGTGCCGATACAGGTGCAGGCGGAAAGCGGTGAAGTGCCGGCCAGTAATACCGTTGGTCAAAGTGCAGCAGGACGCATCAGTGTGGGTGGCGGATTTGCCTGTGTAGTGATGTCGGGCTCGGTGTATTGCTGGGGTGAAAATGACGGCGGTCAACTGGGCGTGGTCGACGGAGTGAATAAGAGCACTGCAGTCAAAATTGCGGGTATCTCCACTGCTGTGAGTGTGGCTGCAGGCGACAATCATGCGTGTGCTGTGCTCGCTAACGGTCATGTTTCATGCTGGGGCACTAACGCTGAGTTTCAGCTGGGAAATGCCGATACGAGTGTCAATGGTCCAGTAGAAGTAGGTCAACTCACTGATGCCACTTCTATTACATCGGGAACTGACTTCAGTTGTGCTATCTCCACATCTAATGGAGCCGTATGTTGGGGTGCGTCTACTCGAGGCCAATTGGGTGTCACTATCGGTACCACCGGTGGGCATAGGCATGAGCCACAACTTGTAGATGGCTTGCGCACAGGTGTTGTTTCCATCGCTGCTGGCGTGTCGCATGCATGTGCGGTAAAAACCGATGGCAATGTGTGGTGCTGGGGAACAGCAACACAGGGTTCACTTGTGGGGTACCTCGGAAATGTTGTTAGTTCATTCTCGGAGTTGCCAGTGCGTGTACGAATTCCATCTGGAGGTGCACCTGCATATGTAACCGATGCGGTTGCTATCTCTGCAGGCTCTGGCAATACATGCGTGCTGAGAAGTACTAGTGGAATTTATTGCTGGGGTACAGATAGTTACGGGAAAATGGGAAACTCAACGCGAGGGTCTCTAGATAGCCCATCAAATATTCCAACTGGTGGCGGAACTCCGTGGGCCGTGGATGTTTTAGCCACTGTGGGGCAAGGAGCCTCCGCCTTTGCTGGTGCTGCTTCAGTTTCTCTCGGTGACGAACATGCATGTGCGCTATTAACCGGTGGAACTGCGAAGTGCTGGGGCCTGAGCGCAGATGGACGAGTAGGAAACAACACCACCACTCCTAACCTCAACTATCCCGTGGCTGTGAGCACACTCACTAATATTGCCGCAGTTTCTGCAGGAGCGAATAGCACGTGTGCGTTAACTACATCGGACACTGTGTATTGCTGGGGTAAAGGAACCTCAGGGCAAATTGGTAATGGCGCGTTGTTGTCGGCAACTACTCCACGCCTCGTATCTGCAGCAGCGAACCCAGGTGTTTCGCTTGCGGCACTGAGCTCTAAGTCGATGACAGCAGCACCTTTTACTCTTTCAGCAACTGTTGCTTCAGGTGCGACGCCTACCTACAGCAGTTCAACGACATCTATCTGTACGGTCAGCGGCTCCACAGTCACGCTGATTGCACCTGGCACGTGCACGGTTGTTGCTGAAGTAGCTTCCTCTGGTTTTTACTCTGCAGGGTCGGCATCGCAAAGTTTTACTGTCGAGTCGGCATTGCCGCCAACGGTAACTACTTCATCGGCTACGTCCATTGCTGCAACCAGTGCGGTATTGAATGGTGTGGTGAACCCCAACGGAGCTGAAACAACCATTAGCTTTCTTGTTAGCACTAGCCCCACGCTTGTGGGTGCGTCAATTGTTGAGTCAAAAGTGTTAACGGGCAACACTGCAGAAGAAGTGTCGCAAAAAACAGGAACACTTCTCGAGGCCACTACGTACTACTTCCAAGCAGTGGCCAAAAATGTTCATGGAACCACGAAAGGCGACATCCGTTCATTCACTACCGGGCGTCCTATTGGAGTATCCATCAACGACGCTGCCGAGTTCACGAATAAAAAAACTGTAGTGGTGTCGGTTACCGGGCCATCGGGTTCAGTAAAGGCAATTTTGTCGAATGACGGTGGCTTCAAGAGTTCTGAGACCTTTGACTTGGTAGATGCTTCTGCCGATATCAATTGGACCCTGGTGGCCAGTCGCGATGAGCGCTTGCCAAAAATCGTTTATGTGAAGTACATCTCGCGTTTCGGTACAACATCGAGTACTCCATCTACCGACGACATCATTCTCGATACCACGGCTCCCATTTTGAGCGATGCCACAGCGGTAGCAACTACTGCACCTGAGAGTGCAGTCAGCGTGGCATCTATTCGTGCTGCGAAAAAGAACGGCGCGAAAATCGTGGTGAAAGCTACTGATGCGAACTCGGGTATTGGCTCAGTGGAGATGCGCTCCGGGGCCAGTAAAAAAGCTACGAGCGTGAAATACGCAAACCCGAAAGCGAAGTCACAGACGTTAACTGTGAATACCAAGGCGAAGACACTCCAAGTGCGGGTAATTGACCGCGCGGGCAACCCTTCTCCGTGGAAGACGGTGAAGGTGAAATAACAGGTATTACTCAGCACGCTTAGTTTCCGTTCGCTAATGGTGGTTCAATAGGCACATGGATCGCAGGCATTTTCTGACTCAAGCATTGGGTATTGCTGTAGGCGGAGTTGTGTGGTCGGCCTGTGGGGGCTCAAAGCAACTGTTGCAAAGTAGTGACACCATTGCATCTCTGGCGAACAACACGTTGGTCATTCCCGATGCTCCCGTTGCTGCTGCCGGAGAGATTGCCTCGTTCATCACTCCGCAGTCAAAGTTCTTTCGTATCGATACTGCAATTGGTTCTACACCACAGCTTGCTGCCGCCGATTGGAAGCTACGCATTCACGGTCTAGTCGACAAAGAAGTCACCTTGAATATGGAAGACATCATGGCGTTGCCTCAGGTGGAGCACATCATCACCCTCGGTTGTGTTTCGAACGAAGTAGGTGGCGACCTAGTTGGCAATGCACGATGGGGTGGTGTGTTGCTAGCCGATGTGTTGAAACTTGCTGGCGTGCAAAAAGCAGCAACCCAACTTGCAAGCACAAGCATCGACGGCTGGACATGCGGTACACCAGTAGACGCAGTTTTTGATGGTCGCCCTGCAATGCTCGCGACTTCTATGAATGGCGAAACCCTTACTGCTGAACATGGCTTTCCCATTCGCATGATTATTCCAGGTTTGTTTGGTTACGTATCGGCAACAAAGTGGGTGACAGATATGGAACTCACTACCTGGGAAAAGTTCCAGGCATTTTGGTTGCAGCGTGGTTGGTCGGAGCAAGGGCCGATGCTTGCTTCAAGCCGCATCGACACTCCTCGCTCTGGCGATGAAGTCGTGGCGGGCAAGGTGCCCATAGGCGGACTTGCATGGGCTCCACGAGCAGGCGTAGCGAAAGTAGAAGTGCAAATAGACGAAGAACCTTGGCGTGCCGCAGAAGTTGTACCAGGTGGAACTGGTGACACGTGGGTGCAATGGCGAACCAAGTGGAATGCTCAAGTGGGTAAGCACCGTATAGTGGTGCGGGTAACCGATGCCAATGGAGTTGTGCAAGATCCAGAAATACGACCGGCTGCTCCCAGCGGTATAACGGGTTACCACATCATCAACGTGTCTGTCGTCTAGCCACACACCCGTCGCCTATGGTCGTGGGCATGGGACTCTTTTCAAAGATGAAGCAGCGGCGTGTCGAAAAAGAAGCTCTCGAGCAAACAGTTGCTCAACAAGGGCAGCTCGGCACCTGGCAGTCACAGTCAGAAAAACTCGATGTCATGATGAACGCAGTCGAGCGATGTGGGAAGAACGATATCGAAGGTCTCTTCGACCCTTGCGACACGGGTTTCATTTTGAAAAAAGGTGAATACGCAATTGGTCTCATCGCAAATTGTGCACTTTTGGAAACACGTCGGTCTGCATCTTCTTATCAGGGTGGGTACGGCGGTGTTTCCTTCCCGATCTTTGGCAAAGTTCGACTCAATACCGGTCGCTCAAAAGGCAAGCTCATCCCGGGTGAAGAATCAATTACGCCTATTTCCGATGGGGAAGTGCTCATCACTAATAAGCGCGCAATGTTCCGCGGCGACACCAACAACAAAGAGTGGCCCTATGCCAAACTCATGGCCTGCGAGCATCACCCCGATGGATACACCACCTTTGCGGTATCGGCTCAGACAAAAACCACGGGTTTTGCATATGGGGCCGATGTGGCAAATGAGGTGCAGTTTCGCCTTGAACTTGGCATTGCTATTAGTAATGAAACAACCGACCAGCTGTTGGCCCAGTTGCGGGTAGAGCGCCAGCAACTCGATGCAAAAAAACCTTTGTCACCACCGGTGGTTGGGCTGTCAAACGGGGAAAATCCCCGATAGATTGGCGTTTCCGATTCATCGGGCGTTTAGCTCAGTTGGCTAGAGCGCTTCCCTTACAAGGAAGATGTCGGGGGTTCGAGTCCCTCAACGCCCACCATTGTTGCTTTGCGTTGAGAGTTATTCGCGCTCCATCGAGATTGCCATCTCGGGGAGCGTGACCCACGGCTGACGGTCGACACACCAAGCTTCAACGTTTGGCTTCACGCTCGACTTGTCGTCGAGTACGCCGGCCTTCACAGCAATGATGCCTGCAGATTTGGAGAGCTCAGAAACAATGGGCGAACCGCACTGTGGGCAAAACTTGCGACGCACATATACGTCGTCGTTGTTTTCGCCGCGCTCTTCATAGGTTTTTAGCTCACCTTTCACGGTGAGCTGTGACTCGTGTGCCACAAGGTTCACTGAGAAAGCAGAACCACCCTGGCGTTGGCAGTGGTCGCAGTGACACACCGCTGTAGCAAGCAGGTCTCCTACGAGTTCAAACGTTACGGCTCCACATAGGCATCTTCCAGTTGTCATGTGCCAATAGTAGTCAAAATGGGTTGCCCTTCTGAGAGGCTGAAGACCCGTTTGCTATTGGCTCAAGATGCGCTGGAAGGTGCCTGCAAGGTTCTTGCTGTTGGCAATGCTGATGTGGCCGTGGTCGCGGTAGCCCCATTCGGATCCATTCAGAGTGCTGCACGGGTCGTTGGGGCAGAGCTCGCTAAAGAGGTCGAGCGTGGTGGCTTTCGACTCGGTTGCGGCAGCTTCTTCAGAGGCAACGGCGAGTTCGCGTGCAGCTTGAGCGTCGGCTTGGGTGATGGACGTGTCCATCCACTTCTTGGGTCCAAGAATGCGCAGAGGCGCCATGCCAATAGGCGTCCAAGGGGCGAATTTAGGAACAGGGTGAACGATGATGACCTTGATGCGGCGGTAACGCAAGATGTTGGAGATTTTGATGAGGCCCTCTTGCAACGCAAGTGCTTTTTCTTCTGGCGTTGTGTATTTTATTTTTCCATCAGAAGATCGGAAGGTGAAATAGGTCTGCTTGATGTAACCGTCTGAAGCAGAGGCAATGACCACGTATTGCGGTTTGAGTTCAATGAGATAGGCAAGAGTTTTGGAAACAAAGTAACTACAGGTGGTGTCTTCTTTGCTCCAGTCCCACAAGCGTAAGTTGGCAAACGGGCACGACGACTGAGTAGCAACTTTGGCATTGAGTGACGCGGCGTTGGCGCCGGCCACGAAGCCTTCGGTGAATTGTCCAGCATTTGAATCGCCAATGAGAACTGCAGTTCCTTTGGCGTTCTTTACGTCCCAAGAGCAGTTGTCTTTTTCGCGCATGCCCATAGGAGTGGGCGTGCTGCAACCGCGTAACACGTCTTCGTGGAGTGAAAATGGGGCGTAGAGACTTGATGCGCTGACGCGGTCGTGCGAGGTGTTCAGCGCAACTGCTGCGATGAGCGGAACCACAATGCATGTTGCGCCCAGTAAGAGTGTGCGACGTGGGGCTGGGTTCTTGCGGAAGCGAATGGGTGATTCAATAAATGTGTATGAAAGTGCTGCGGGGATGATGGAAAGCACTGCAGCAATTCCGCGAGCCCCATGCACTTGTGGGAAGACCGCAAAGGCAAACACGATGAAAGGCCAATGCCACAGGTACCAACCGTATGACAAGTCGCCAATTTTTTGCATGGGGCGGCTACCGATAATGGCAGTGATGAAGTTGCGCGATCGCGACTCGCCAGCCGCAATGAGAAATATTGTGCCCACGACGGGTACTAGGGCTGCATTGCCGGGAAATGGCGTGCGCTTATCGAAGCCCCATGCTCCCCAGGAAAGACATGCAAGGCCAAGTAGCGAAAGGAGGTAGGCATTGAACGTGTTGATGCGTGAAAGGACAACAGCACCGAGAGCGAGAATTCCTCCGGCTGCAAACTCCCAAGCGCGAGTGGGTGCGTAGTAGAAAGCAAAACTGGCTGACTTGCCGCCATGGAATGTCATGGTGCGCGATACAACGAAGGAAAGTGCGCCGATGACAGTGAGGAAGGCGGCGAGAACAGCGCGGTGAAGTGCGCGAAAGCGTGTGGCAAGTGCCCATGCAATTGCTAAGAGGGCTGGAAAAACTAGATAGAACTGTTCTTCAACGGCGAGTGACCATGTATGTAAGAAAGGGTTCGCTTCGGCGTCGAGGCCAAAGTAACCGCCTCCACCGCCGCCAGCGTGATGTAGGTAGGTGTTGGCATTGAAGAGCGAGGCTGCAGCTCCAGTTCGTGCCGCAATGGGTTGAGCGGCAATAGCTGCAAGAAATGTAGAGAGAAGAAGTGTTGCGCCAAGCATGAGGCCAAGTGCGGGGAGCAACCGGCGAATGCGGCGCAGATAGAAGTTGCGAAAACTGATTTTCCCATGGGCGTCGAATTCCTTTAAGAGCATGCGGGTAATGACAAAGCCCGACACGACGAAGAAGACATCGACCCCAATAAAGCCGCCGGGCATGAAAATGCCGGCGTGGTAGACCACCACGAGTGCAACGGCAATGGCACGAATGCCTTGAATGTCGTTGCGAAAACCTGCAGGGGTAGTGGTACTCATGGGCTGCACCATTTTATGTGGCAATTCATGCCTGAGGGGTAGGGGAAGTAAGATTTGGGAATCTTTAGGGGGTAGTTATGGCAGTTTTAACGAGTGATTTTGCACGCGACCGTGGTTCTGAGGTGGCGCTCATCGATGAATCGCGTTCTGTCACGTGGGCAGACCTCAACGACCGTGTGAACCGACTGGTGAACGGACTGCGTGATCTTGGACTCGCTACCGGTGACACTGTTGCCGTTGTGGCAGGCAACCAATGTGAATGGTTTGAAATTGCTCAAGCTTGTGCCCATGGCGGGTGGACCTATGTGCCGGTGAACTGGCACTGGGTGGCTGATGAACTTGCCTATGTGTTCAATGACGCGCAGGCAAAAGTGGTGCTGGTTGACGCACGTTATGAAGGCCCTGTTGCAGAAGCAATGAAAGACGAGCGTTCACAAAGTGTGCAACATGTTGTTGGTATTCAAACCGGCGCTCATGCGGCCGTGAGAAGCAGTGCAAGTTTTGTGGAGTTTGAAGAACTCATAGCAGGTGCTAGTAACGCAGAACCCACCGACCAAATGCTGGGCGGGCCAATGTTCTATACCTCTGGCACAACCGGACGACCAAAGGGAGTACGTGGGGCATTGTCGGGAGGCATGGCACTCACGCCCGACATTATGAAACTCATTGCTGCTGGGTTCTCGAACTTCTTGCCCATTCCTGGGCGCACCATGTTGTGTGGACCTTTTTACCATTCTGCGCAATGGGCTTTTTCCTTTTTCCCGATGGTGGGTGGCTCTTCGGTAGTCATGCAACACAAATACGACTCGGCTGAAATGTTGCGTCTCATTGATGAGCATGCCTGCACCAACGTGCACTTGGTGCCTACCCAAATGAAACGCTTGCTCGACTTGCCACAAGCAGTGAAAGACACCTTTGAAGGAGCAGCAATGAGCACGGTGTGGCATGGTGCTGCGCCTTGCCCACCTGCTGTGAAACGTGGACTCATTGAATGGTGGGGGCCGAAAATTACCGAGTACTACGGCAGTACAGAAGGTTCCATCATTTCTACAGTGAGCTCGCAGGAATGGCTCGAAAAAGGTGGAAGCGTAGGTAAGCCACTCGACAGTGTTGAAGTGATTGTGGTGAACGACGCTAACGAGCGTGTTGAGCAGGGGATCGAAGGTACGTTGTACTTCCGCAACAAGATGGGAACCGATTTTGCCTATCACAACGATGATGGGAAAACGAAAGATGCGCATTTAGAACCAGGTGTATTCACCACCGGCGATGTGGGCTATATCGATGCCGATGGTTTCTTGTGGTTATCTGACCGCAAGATCGACATGATCATTAGTGGCGGGGTCAATATTTACCCAGCTGAAATTGAAGGTGTTATTGCTGTGCACCCCGGTGTGGAAGATGTTGCAGTGATAGGCGTGCCTGACGAAGAGTTCGGCGAGAGCGTGAAAGCACTCGTGCAAGTGCAAGAAGGCGTTGCTGAATCACCTGAACTTGCCGCAGCAATCATTGCGCATTGTCGTGAGTTGCTTGCTGGTTATAAGGCTCCGCGATCTGTTGATTTCATTGCGTCTATCCCGCGTACGGGCACTGGAAAAATTCAGAAGAAACCATTGCGCGCACCATATTGGGAAGGGCATTCACGCAAGATTTAAGTGCGTTAGTGGTGCCTCATTAGTTGTATGGCGATGGTGTTAATAGTCAATATAGGGTGACGCATTTGACATCGTTTGCGTCATGTTTGCCTGCCATGTGTTGAGGTAAATGACTTACTGTCATATGCATGAGCACATCTACTTCTCGCAATGATCTATCGGGGACGCTCTTGCTTTCTGTGATGCTGGCAATTACTGCAGCAGTTGTGCTTGTGCTTGGCGCATTGGGAGTAGTTGCTATTGCAAAAGGTGACAGCACTGCATCAGGTGTTGTTACAACAACTGTTCATGTGACGTTGAGCGAATTCAAAATTGTTTTAGATCCTGCAATTGTTCCAGCAGGAAATGTCGTTGTTGAAGTGCACAATATTGGTTCTGTTGAGCACAACTTGTCAGCAAAATCATTAGGACTAAAAACTCCAAATATCTTGAGTATGGGTTCGGCAACATTGAACTTGGGAAAAATTGACTCACCTGTCGATTTCATTTGTGAACTACCCGGACATGCGGCGAGTGGCATGAAGGCAACACTCAGAATTGGCGTTGCAAATTCATCGGTCACTCCAACGACGGCAGTAATGAGCGCAGCTCAGATGGATAAAGCAATGGAAGCAGTTGCATTGAAGTTTCCGGCAAAAACTAAAGGAGTCGGAAACCAGGAACTTGCGCCAAAGGTGGGTGCAGACGGAGTCAAAGAATTCGACCTCACGGCATCAATTATTAATTGGGAAGTTGAACCCGGCGTTGTAGTGAAAGGTTGGGCGTATAACGGGCAAATACCTGGTCCAGTGATTCATGTAAACGTCGGCGACAAGGTTCGCATCGTTCTAAAAAATGAATTGCCAGAGTCAACTTCAATGCACCTACATGGAATTCGCGTACCGAATGCAATGGATGGCGTTGACCCATACACACAAAAGCCAATTTTGAGCGGCGAATCTTTCTCCTATGAGTTCACTGCATTAGAGCCATCGGTGGGTATGTATCACTCTCATCATGATGCGCAAGTACAGGTACCTAACGGCTTGGCCGGCGCAATCATCATTGGTGACTGGAAAGCGCTAGCGATGAAAGCTGCTGGCACGAAGGTGAACGACACCAATGGTAAGGCTGAACAAGAAGTAATGATGGTGCTCAATGACGCTGGCACGATTGGTCTCTCCTTGAACGGGAAGTCATTTCCGGCAACGTCACCGTATTCGCTGAAGGTGGGCGAAACCATGGTGGTGCATTACTTCAACGAGGGTCTTTTGACCCACCCCATGCACTTGCATCAACCGTCAGGACTCATTGTTGCGCGAGATGGCAAGTTGCTCGACGCTCCGTATTTTGCCGACACCATCAACGTGGCGCCAGGAGAGCGCTGGACGGTGGTGTACACGGCCCAAGACGTAGGCGTGTGGGCATGGCATTGTCACATTCTCACCCATGCCGAAACCCCGACGGGGATGAAGTACATGGTGACCGCACTCATCGTGAAGTAGATCTTAAAGAAGACACAAACAAACAACGAACGGGGAACACAATGGTAAAGATCTTAATTTGTGAAGATTTTGAAATGATGCGCGATGGACTCGTGGCGCTCATTGAAGTGGGCAGTGAGTTCTCGGTAGTGGCCGCTGCTGGCGACATACGCGAAGCAACTGCCAAAGCTCTTGTGACACATCCAGATGTGGCACTGATAGATGTGAAGTTAGAAGCAGAAAGCGGCATTGATTTGGCGCGGTGGTTTCAGGCGAATCAACCTGAATGCAAAGTGGTGATGTTGGGATCATATGTTTCTCACTTGTCATTTGTTGAGGCACATCATGCGGGAGCAAAGGCCTTTATTCCGAAATCTGGCTCGACACTCCTGTTATTGAACACTTTGCGTGAAGTGAGTGCAGGTAAATCATGTTTCGATGAACTCAGTGTTCACAGA
>Ga0194045_1000292_pt1 | contig 16209 bp, 8 predicted proteins | sample JunL6211m_MetaG_FD_161686 | JGI IMG/M metagenome (GOLD analysis project Ga0194045, IMG submission 161686) | Anoxic zone freshwater microbial communities from boreal shield lake in IISD Experimental Lakes Area, Ontario, Canada - Jun2016-L626-11m | ecosystem: Environmental > Aquatic > Freshwater >...
GGCAAATATTAATCCGGAGTTGTTTAAGAAAGAAACCCTCTCGTTAATTAATTCTGATGAACCACGAGTGCGTTATAAAGTCGCCCTAGCCTTTGCCAAATTAGGCGATAAAAGATCTATCGAGCCACTCGTCAGCAGCATTAGTTCTGTAAGCCAATGGGAATCTTCGCTACTCGATCATTTCCTTAGAAAATTACTACCAACGAACCCGCCCCCTATTGGGCTTCCTCAACCTGAGCTTCAAAAAGAATGGGCAAAGCGAACCACGGATACTTCGATAATACCTGAAGCTCAAATTGCATTTAATGCCAAAAACATAGGAAAAACCCTCGTGGTTTTATTAGATGCAGGCAGGATAATCATGCTGGATTCCAGCAATAATATTCTTTGGAAAATCGACAACTTGCAATTCCCCCTCGATGCACAAATTCTTCCTGATGAAAAAGTTCTGGTTGCAGAACATCAGGGAAACAAAGTTACTGAACGAAATAAAAAGGGAGAAATAATTTGGGAAAAGAAAATTGATGGCCCACTGGCAGTACAAAAACTTGAAGATGGATCCATTTTTATAGCCTCAAAAACCAATATCGTTTTTGTCGATCAAAAAGGTAAAGAAATATCAGAATTTACTCCGCCCAACAACGAACCCATCATGAAGGCCAATATCGCTTCCAATGGCGATCTTTGCCTTGTCCTCAGCACCCCTCAAGGAAATGCTAAGTTTGTACGGTTTGATAAAAACAAAAAACCTGTCGCCACTTACGACATTGATGTTAGAACATCAGGTGGAAAAGTGGATATTCTTCCCAACGGGAATTCCCTCATCACTGAAGTTTATGGCAACAGGGTCATTGAATTTAACAATGAAGGGAAAGAAGTATGGCAATTTGAATGCGAGCAACCCGTGGCCGCTGTTCGATTGCCAAACGGAAACACTCTTATTACATCGATGACGCAAATGAAAGCGTTAGAAATAGACCCAAAAGGCAAAGAAATCTGGTCATATAAATCAAACACCAGGGTTACCCGAGCATTTAGGCCATGAGTAAAAGCCTTCTGCAATCATTGTTGTTTTTGCTTCTTTTCTGCAATGTTACGCATGGTGGATGGCCTGAAGATGAAGTGAATTATTGGGATGATATAATCATTAAAAAATCAGGTATATCGACCGAACCCAAGGATATACAGAACTGGCTGCAATCCAGAATCCCAAATGTAACAAACGGAATAAAAGCTTCAAAATGGGTTATTGATCTTGGAAACGAAAGCTTTGAAGTTCGAGAGCAAGCCTCCAGAGAACTACTTAAGCTTAACAATCTCGCAATATTTGAATTAAAAAAAGCAATCAAAAGCAAGGACATCGAAGTTGCCAAAAGGGCGTCAGAATGCCTTGAGCATATATCTCCACATGAATCAATTGCTCTCAAAACAGCGATCATCCGACTATTGGGAAAGTCGAATCCGGAATTGGTTTTCGAATACTTTATCAAAATAGCAGATACGCCCGAACTTGATCTCCTTACTTCCGAAGCATTGCTGGATGCATTTAGTATCACAATAAAATCAAACCCAACGTTGGTACAAAAACTTGAGGATTTTTCGCAAACCAATGATATCAAAAGTCGAATCCTTATTGCCAGGGTGCTTGCGATTGGGAATCCCAACGGAATTGCATTCAGAAAACTTTCAACTGACGACCAATCTATCGTAAAAGCAAACGCACTCCTTGCACGTCTTCAAGAAAAAGACAAAAAGGCCATTGGGTTACTAATAACCTTATTGCCTGAATTGAAAACCAATCAATTCAGGCTGATTGCAGGTTTACTTAGCGAATTGATTCAAGACCAAGCTTCCGAAAAGGAACTTGCGAAAGAAGAACCTTCTGCGGTAGAAGTGCAAAAACTATTCGCTTCCGCATGGGAAGTCAAAAACGCCTCAACTAATCTAAACCTATATACGTTAAATCAATTACTACCCAAGCGCATACTTGCATCCCTTGCAGAACCCAACCTGAGTGGAAAAATTTGTTCACTCAATCCAAATGGTTCCGTTAGCGAACTTTTTCGCAACAATTCTTACGCTGACTTAGCTTGTGCAATCAATCACACACTGTTTTTTTTGATGGAACGATCTAGGGGCCCCTTGATCACCAATAACCTTGGCGAAATTTACGAAAGAAGCGACCCACTAATATCCACTTTTGGACTTGATACTGATGGCTTGGGAACGAAGTTTATTCTGAATCGAAAAAACCTTTTAGTCCTCGATTACACAAACAAAATTATAGAAAGTATTGAGGTCAAGAATGATTGCCTGGCAGGCGTCCGCTTAATCAATGGCGACTATGCGATAGTTTTCAAAGACAAATCTTTGCTTATTCTTGATGAAAAAAACCTTAAGAAGGAAAAAACAAAGATTTCATTAGGGGTGATTGAACCAACCCGCACTATTCTTGGTTATCAGATTCAAGGAACCCGATCGGGTTCGATTTTAATACCTGAATTCGGAGGCAAAGCGATCAATGAGTTCAATCAGGAAGGGAAATTATTGAAAACCATTAAATTCAGTATAAATACTGGTAATTCCAATATTTATGGCCCTACTTTGACCATGAATTCGAACGGAAATTTTTTGATTGGTACCCGATTAGGCGAAACGGTTACAGAATTGAACATGGAAGGCAAAGAAATAAGAAACTGGGCCCTAGATTCTAAATTACACCGCCTTTTTTCCCAACCTTTGCGCATTATTTGGCCCGACTAAGCATTTTATAACCAATGGGGGCTTGATTTCTTCCACGAAAATACCATACTTAAATTAGCTTCGCTGGAGTGGTGGAATTGGCAGACACACCATCTTGAGGGGGTGGCGCCCGTAAGGGTATGTGGGTTCAAGTCCCACCTTCAGCATTGTTATTTTAGTACGCCCGTTTTTAAACCCCTCGCTTTTCATATTCATTTTGCTTATTATTCTCGGCATACAGTTACTTGGTTTCCCTTTATTACTGGATTTATCTCCATGCTGATTCATACTATCAAATCCGTTATAGTTTCATTTACCCTTGTATTGCTTGCAACATTGACAGGCTTTGCTCAGGAAAACCGACAAGCCGATGTTATTTATGGAAGAAAATACGGGCTCGCCCTGACCATGGATGTTTTCAAGCCAACAGTAAAATCGAATCGTGCCGCAATCGTGATGATAGTTAGCGGTGGCTGGTTCTCTAGCCCTGAAGCAATTAACCCAAAATCGACCAATCCGTTTACAAGCCGTGGCTATCATGTATTCGCGGTGGTTCATGGCAGCCAGCCAAAGTTTACCATTCCCGAGGCGATTGAAGACCTTCATCGTGCTACCAAATTCATAAGATCAAAAGCAAAAGAATACGACATTGACCCAGAGAAAATTGGGATTTCAGGTGGCTCTGCAGGCGGGCATCTTTCATTAATGATGGGCGTTTCAGGCAAAAAGGGTGGTGAATTAAATTCAAAAGACCAATTGCAAGGATTTGCAAGCGGGGCTAACGCAGTCGCCTGCTTTTTCCCGCCTACAGACTTCCTCAACTGGGGCGAAGAAGGTAAAGAACAATTAGGCAGGGGCCCTCAGGCGATCCCAAACATAGTTGCACCATTTGATTTTGTAGTTTTTAATCAGCAAAAAAAACAGTTCGAACCAGTCGAAGACATTATGGAAAGAAGAAAAATCGGCGCGGCCATCTCTCCTATCACTCACATCACCAAACAATCTGCACCATCATTGATCATTCATGGCGACCAAGACAAACTAGTTTCTATCCAACAAGCTGAATCATTTGTAAAAAAAATGAAAGAGGCTGGTGCAATTGCAGAGCTAGACACTCGAAAAGGCGCAGGCCATGGCTGGGCTAATATGGACAAAGATCTTGAGAAATTCGCAGATTGGTTTGATCTGCACCTATTAAACAAAACGAAGTAATGACCTTTTAAAGCCACTACTTCGTTTTTCAACTAATCAATCTTGAATAATTGTTATCCCACAAATACGCCGCCGGTAAACAACGGATCGTAGGCATAGAAGTTATACAACTGGCCTTTTTGATACCTAAACACTTTAACTTCAGGGCCACCATTTGTGTAAGGCGCAGTTACAATTTCAGCAAGGCCATCGTTATCGATATCTGCCATTGCTATGGATAAGCCACCTGCAAAGTTAATATCGTAAGCAAAGAAGGTGTCGATCAAGCTAGTCCCCGAACCATTAAATACCTTAACATGAGGACTGCCACCTGGGCCTGCTGCGACAACAATATCACCTACAAGGTCGCCGTTGTAATCTCCCGCAGCAACAAAGACCCCTTGATTGATACCGGGATCAAAAGCAAAGAAGCTTGCAAGTACAACCTGAGTGCCCTGCGAAAGTTGGAACCCGCTAACTGCAAGAACATGGGGGCCACCACCAGGACCGGCACCAACCACAACATCAGAATAGCCATCGCCATTCACATCACCCGAAGCAACACTAATGCCGCCGGTAAAGGCTGGATTGTAGGCAAAGAAACTAGCGATGTTCGAATAATTCTGACCGCTAAAGACCTGAACATGAGGACCGCCACCTTGCCCAGCACCGGTGATGATATCTGCATAGCCATCGCCATTCACATCACCCACCGCAACGAATATGCCATCATCAAAGGCTGCATTGTAAGCATAAAAGCTATGAACAAGTTGCAAGCTGGTTCCATCATAAACATTAACCTGAGGGCCACCGCCTGGGCCTGCTGCTACAATAACATCAGCAATTCCATCGCCGGTGACATCGCCGGAAGCTACACGCACACCGCCTCTAAAAGATGGAGCAAAAGCAAAGAAGTTTGTCGTTTCTTGAGTTAACAGATTGTAGACATTCACTTGTGGGCCGCCGCCTTCATTCGTGCCGGTAATCACCAGATTGCTGGTTGCGGTAACAGCCTGATAAATCGTAGCTGACGAGGAAGAAAAATATCTAGTTGTGGTAAGATTAGGCGAGCCAAGATAGTTCGCAGTAATCGTATGACGACCACCCGTCAAAGTACTAGTTGAATAAGTTGCAACATTATTACTAACAGCTACAGGAGCACCCAAAGCAACGCCATTATCTAAGAATTGCACCAATCCAATCGTGGACTCTGAAGGAATAATCGGATTAGTTACGCTTGCTGTAAAAGTAATGGTAGCAAGTCTATCTGCAGGATTTCTAGAGGACACAAGTCCAAGCGTGGTTATTGCAGTAGTCAATATCTCCTGATTAAATATAGGAGAAACAGCACTTCCATTTATATTGCTATCTCCAACATACTGGGCGTCAATCTGATGGAAACCAGTTGTGCTTATTGAAGTAAGCAATGTAGCAGTAGTTGCACCTGTAGTTGGATCTGTAACGGTGGCACTAATGGTTTGCAAAGGTTGGGGTATACCATCAATTCGGAAACGAACCTGACCAGTTGCAGAACCTCCTGCGTATTGAGGGGTTACAGTAGCAGTTATGGTCAAAGGCAAATTGGTGCCATAAGCCGTATCTGAGCTATATGTGGTAACAGCATTAGTTGTGACAGCTATGGTGGAACTCGATTTGTTAACGCTTTGAGCAATAATATTAGAATTACTGTCGCCAAAAATCCCCTGGCCAACAAATGTGGAAGTAATCACATGAGGCGAACCATTGACACTTAATGTGGTAGTGGTAAAGTTTGCAATACCGTTAACCAATGGGGCTTGCCCTATAGAAACTCCTTGATCAAAGTAAGTTACGGTACCACGATTAACCGTTCCTGTTAACGCAGAGATGGTGGATGTAAAGGTAACAGCTTCCCCATACTGGGTAAGGTTATCAACATCGCTGGACGTCAATACATTTGTGGTTAGTACACCGACACAAGTCAAAGTCACATCGTTGCCAGTTCCACCAACATAAGAAATACGATAAGAAACGCTATCCCCTTCGGCATCAAGAACCGTAACCAAAGAACCTTCTGCTTGACCACTAAAGGTACCAACCACTGGGTCTGACCCATCATTGCTGATAATGGTATAACTGTTTCCGCGTACTATTGGGTTAAAATTCAATTTAACATTAAGCACAGGGCTGCCAGAAAGATTTACTGTCCCATTAACCGCAAGTTGATCATAAGCTGTGCCTGCAACCGTACCTGATGTATTTAAGTCAAAGGAAAAGACACCGATAGAACTTTGAGCACTTATACCAGAAGTAGTAAGGACTGCAACACTGGAAGTTTGGGTACCAGGGGTTACCGTACCGTTTTGGCCTGCAGTCATGTTTAGAACACCAATTTTGCCATTACCTGTAAGGGTACCACTGGTGTTAATAAATACCGGTACATTATCTTGACTAAGTTGGTAGACAGTTCCTGCACCAACCACAGTGCTTTTGTGTGTATTGCCAATAGCCGATTGATTGTTAATAATCAAATCGCCAGCACCTGTTTTTTGCAATGTGGAAGAGCCACCACTAATATTACCTGAAAGAGTAAGAGTGTCTGTATCAACCCCCACATAAGCAACTTGGCTAGTTCCAGAAAGGTTAATGTTTCCTGCCCAAGTATTATTGCCACTGATACTTCGAAGTGCCCCTGCGCCTGAAACCCCTGCACCATCGAGATTCAAGGTGCGATTGGAAATGGATAGCTTTCCTGCAGTGCCACCGTCTAATGCAAGGGTTGCGGAATTGACAGGTACCGAAGTAGAAACAGTAACTTGGCTGCTACCAGAAGAACCTGCACCTAAGTTCCCAGGTGCTTGCACGATCAAAGTTCCTTCCTGAACCAAAACGGGAAGAGTTAAACTATTTTGGGCAGTAGAAAGAATGACTGTTCCTGCACCATTTTTAACCAGTTGGTTGTTTGGTTGTGTTGAGGAAGTCTGAACCGTTACAGTCGGAGCAGTTGTATAGCCAGTACCGCCATTTGTTACTGTAATTGCGGTTACTACTCCATTAACTACAGTAGCAGTAGCTGTTGCACCAGTACCACCTCCCCCAGTTATACTCACCGTAGGTACAGAAACGTATCCACTACCACCAGAATTTACTGGTATTGAAGTTAAAACGCCAGCTGCCGAAAATACGGGAGTACCTACATTGATTGGGGTCTTATTAGCCCCAGAAGATTGAGTAATTTGCCCACTAACAATAAGTTCGCTTCCAATTCCTACGCCAACTGATGCTGTCCCAGCAACAGAGATTGTGCCACTCCAAGTATTTTGGCCAATGCTTTGCAAAGCACCAAAACCATTATAACCAGTCCCTTGAATAGTCACATTATTTTTAATATCGAGTCCATAACCATCAACTTGGATTGACCCAGAGCCAGATAGTGCTGGAAGTGTTGGCGATAATTGCTGGCTAACATTAATGCTGGTTGCATTACCAAGCGCACCATTATTCTGAAGAATTAAATTTCCATTACTTACCAACCAACTTCCTTGGAAAGTAGAGGTGTTGTCATTATCTAAAATGATATCCATAGCCCCACGTTTTTCTAGCTGAACACCTGGGGCTGAAATTGTAATAGTGGGCGTGATTATAATAGGAGGGGGAGCGATAGTTATTGCTGGTGTAGCGCTATAACCAATACCGCCATTTGTCACTGTTATTGCTGTCACTACCCCATTCTTTAAAGTTGCGGTGGCGGTAGCTCCAGTACCACTTGTATCGGTAATAGTAACCAATGGAGCAGTCAAATAACCACTTGATCCAGACAACACTGGAATTGTAACAATTCTGCGAAGAGCAATTGTAGGTGTGCCAGCGGTTGCGCCGCTGTAACCACTTCCGCCATTAAGCACATTAATAACGTCTACTTTGCCATTGAGTAATGTTGCCGTTGCAGTTGCCCCATTACCATTACCGCCTGAAATAGTAACTGTAGGAGCACTCAAATAACCGCTTGAACCATCCAACACATTAATCGTGGTAATTTCCCCCCCGCCGATTATTGGTACAGCAGTTGCGGCAATCGGCAAAGTACTGGTTATTTGGCCACTTATTATTAATTTTGAATTTGGAGTTCCCCCAATGCTGGCGTTTGTTTGAATATTAACATCGCCCTGCCATTCAACCTTATTAGGGTTATTGTTTGGCGAAACAACCTGAAAAGCCCCAAGGCCTTGCAATCCTGATGTTCCTGCTGCGGGAATAGGACTTTGATCAGGTCCATTATTGGAAACAGTGTTTGGATTAGCATTCTGTATTGTTAAATCATATTGATCGCTAAAAACTAAATTCTGCCCTCCATTAACCTCGTCGCCCAAAGTAAGCGCACCGGCCAACTGCAGGTTTGTTGCACTAACAAGACTAGCCGGCATTTCCCGCACAATAATATCTTTAGGATTACTGGAAGAGGCCAAACCTAGGCCAGTCGGATTTTGAATATTCAGAAACCCATCAAAAACCACCACATCGCCACTAAAAGTATTAGGCTGAGTCAGTTCAACCGAGCCTGTACCCCATTTACGAAATCCTGCAGCCCCGCTGATCACCCCGTTTAATTCTGTATAACTTGCATAATCCTGCCCGATACTAGGGTCCCCTGTTGGGTTTGCAATAGTGCTGGCTGTCAAATTAGCTGTTGCCGTTGCACCTGTAGTTGCACCACCGCCAGTAAAAGTTATTACTGGGGCACTCGTGTAACCATAACCCGGTGACAAAACTGGAACAGAAGTTATTTGATTATTAAAAAATGTAGGTGTGCCAGCAACTGCCTGCCCAGGTGCCTGAACAGAAATTGTTGGTTGTGAGGTATAACCACTACCACCATTTGTTATGGTGATCGATGTCACAACTCCGTTAACTATATTAGCAACGGCTGCCGCACCAGTGCCACCACCGCCCGAAATGCTTACAATTGGGACAGTTGTATAGCCACTACCCGCAGCAGAAACAGGGATTGAAATTATCCGACCACTAGCGATACCTACCGAACCTGCCAAGGCTTGACCGGGAGCTTGTATATTTACTGTAGGGGCTACGGTATAACCAGCGCCTGGATTAGTAATTGTAATTGCAGTAACAAAACCATTTAAAATGGTGGCCGTAGCAGTTGCATTTTTGGTGACCGTTGTACCGCCACCGGAAATTGTAACAATTGGGGCGGTTATATAACCACTTCCAGGTGTAGCAACGAGAATTGATGTAATCGTCCCAAGATTAATTGCGGCGGCTCCAGCAGTAGCTTGCCCAGGGGCCAACATTGTTACCGTAGGAGCCGAGGTATAACCTGCTCCACCACTAATAATGGAGATGCTATCAACACTCCCCCCAGTCAAGCCATATGCATCACTGGGGGTCGCAGACTGAGTAATCAAGGAAGAATTAGAATTTAAAGTAACAGTTCCATCCCATTGATGAGGCGTAGCAAAAAGACCATCGCGACCATTAAGTTCTCCCATTGGAGTACCTACTGGAATTGTAAGCGTATTTCCACTAGAACCCGCTACAGCCGCAATAGTTGGTATATATCCATCACCGCCATAAAGAACCAAATTTCTATTTGCAATCGTAGTCGTATTAAAGTTCTGAGATTGCTTAGAATTATATCTATCTACACCTATCAATAATGTTCCTCCATAAACTTCTACATTTGAATTAGTCAACGCATCACCCAAGCCAGAATTATCAGAAACAATCAAAAGACCTTGTTGAACTACAGTGGTCCCAGTGTATTGATTTGAAGATTCGAATACCAATATACCCAAGCCGTTTTTTATAATCTTATTATTATTCACATCATTAATTAATGTGTAATTACCTGGAGTCGTACCACTTGGATTAGAAGTATTTTCAAGATCAGAATTCATAATCAGCCAAGTTCCCTCTTGATTAACATTGATTAAAAAGGCGGATCCTTCTGGGGCATTTGGATTACCCAAATTAATAGGCATGTAATTCCAGTTTGCATTTGGAGTAGTTGTACCATCTGGATTAACAATATTTCGATTTGCCAATGCGACATTATAATTTGCCAAAATACTTGTTTGAATATTTAATGGCACTGCGGGTGTGGTCGAAATGTTGGTTATTGGATTTACAGGGCTGGAAGGATCTATCCCAAGAGTACCCTGATTTGGCGCGGCAATCGTAATAGTACCGTTAAAAAACGTTCCCGTTGTACCAGGCGCAGAACTGTAACCTATGCCTGGAGTTAGTACAGTAATTGAAGTAACACGCCCATTAAGAATATTTGCCCTAGCTGTTGCTCCAGTACCGGTACCACTCGTAATAGTTACATTTGGCACCGAAGTATAACCACTGCCCTGAACCAGAACTGGAATAGTTACAACTCCACCCGTAGCGTTAACAACAACTGTTGCAGTATTTACAGTGGCTTGAACTCCTGCTGGAACCGCAGGATTGAACCAAGTGTATCCAGTCGTACTCGCTCCTGGAAAAAAATACTCGGGGTTATAAACAGATGTTGGTGCGATTGTTAATGTGGTACCAGGAGGGATTAATCCTGCTACATTAGCGGGGCCAAACTGAGGGTTATCACGTCCGTAAACAAAATAACCCGTGCCATTAAAAACAATTGAATCAACATTAATCAAAGGATTTACTAGATTTTTCCCAGTAACGGTATCTCGTAAATATCCAGCCAAATTACCATTAGAATCTGGCGACATATCATTAATTACATTGACTGTAACACCTCCTAAAGGCCCAAAAGTATTTGTCCCAGGTGTACTTTGGGTAATTGTTGGAAACACTAAAGTGTCCCCATTATTGGGCAAGCTAACTTGACCAAATGTTGAAGCCCAGTTCTGTGCTAATGAACTAGTGCTATCAGTAGTTTGAGAATAACCGGCCATAAAAGAACTAAAAGTCGGATCCCCTCCCGCAGCCACAACGGGATCTTGACCAACCACGCTGCCATCCCACACTTTGGTGGCGCATTCAATTCGCTCTTCCAAGTTTTCAATATTAAGTTTTCGGGCAGTTATGCCCTTGTTCGATTTCTTTAAACCAAACATCCTCTTGATCGATTCCAACTTCCAATTGAACATGTGAGGCTCCTGCCTTTAAAATAACTTTAGACAATCCATCCGGTTTATCTATCGGCAGAATAGCCCTCACAACTTTTACAAGTTGTATTTTCATGCAGATCGTTTTAATCTTTACGAGTTGAATAATCGGCAGAGTCTACCAACTGAACCAAAGCGACCCCATTCAACTAGGGCCCCTATAGTTACAATTGCGTTTTGGGTATTACCGTGGATTATCGATAATGAAAGTGCAAGGAATGGCTTTTTTTTGCTCGTTCACCCACCAGAGCCCAAATTCGGGAATCGTTTTGACATTCCCGACTATTAAATGCAAAAGGTTGGTACCATCGATCATATCTAAGTCTTTTTTACTCATCTTGGGAAACGAAACAGGATGGGAATGATAAACCACCAGCATCTCTTCACCTTTTTGCCTTAACTCCTTTACCACATTCAACATACTTTCAGCAGAGGAAAGAAATTCAATCTCGCTTTTAAGTGAATTTTCGAGCTTATAGACCGTGGAAACAACTCCGATTTTTTCGGTTTCCCTGGTCTCAAACCGCCCACCCAGCACCCCACAACACTCATAGGGAAGCTCTTCAATGGCATGATTTAGCATTTCATTTAGAAAACCTTCTGTAACCAAAAGCTGAAAAGGGATTGACATACTTCCTACGGTCTCGAGAATAACGGTATAGCTTTAACAAGCGCAAAATGCTATTTTACCCATTTTACCAATCAGACGAGAATCTTCATGGCAGGAACTAAGGGAAAACGCGATAGAGTTATTCTGGCATACTCTGGTGGTTTAGACACCTCTGTTATGGTCCATTGGATCCAAGAAAAGTACGACCTCGATGTTATAACCTTCACGGTCGACCTAGGCCAAGGGGAAGACATTGAAGCGATTAGGCAGAAGGCCCTTAAAACCGGCGCAGTCGAAGCCATCGCACTCGATGCTAAAAACCTCTTTGTTGATTGCTTCGTATGGCCCGCCTTGATGGCAGGCGCAATTTATGAAGGCAAGTACCCCCTTGCTACTGCTCTGGGGCGTCCGCTAATCGCAAAGCTTATGGTCGATGCAGCTAGGCAGCATAATGCCAAAGCTGTTGCCCATGGATGCACAGGCAAAGGAAACGACCAAGTTCGATTCGATATTACATTCCAAACTCTTGCACCAGATTTAAGAATCATTGCACCTGTGCGCGAATGGAAGATGACCCGGGATGAAGAGATCGCTTTTGCGATCGAACGAAATATCCCCGTAAATATTTCTAAAGATAATCTTTTTAGTATCGATCAAAACATTTGGGGCCGAAGTTGCGAAGCAGGCGTGCTTGAAGATCCATGGATCGAACCGCCACCAGAAACTTTCGCCTGGACCAAAGATGTAGCCAATACCCCTAACGATCCCGCTTATGTGGTTATCGATTTCGATAAGGGTATCCCTGTTGGTCTTGATAACAAGAAAATGGACGGGGTTGAACTCATCAGCAAGCTAAACACGCTTGCAGGTGAGCATGGCGTAGGACGTATAGATCATGTTGAAAACAGATTAGTGGGCATCAAATCTCGCGAACTCTACGAAGCCCCAGCAGGCGTGGTTCTTCATTTTGCACATCGCGAAATGGAATCGCTCACCATGAGCAAACAGGCTCAACGCTTTAAATCTATTGTGTCGCAAGAATATGCGGACCTTATTTACAATGGGCAATGGTTTAGTGCGTTCCATCAAGATCTTGCACAATTCGTTGTCAGCAGCCAGCGTTTTGTTTCGGGCCAAGTTCGCATGAAACTCTTCAAAGGTAGTGCGACCGTGGCAGGCCGTAAGAGCGAAAATAGCCTTTACAGCAAGAACCTTGCAACCTACGAAAAAGGCGATCAATTCGATCACGATGCAGCCAAGGGTTTCATTCGCCTATGGGGACTCAGCCAACAAACTCAAGCACAGTTGCAACTGCTTAAGGGTGGAAAAGGCTTCGAGCTTCCAGGCATTCTCACTGATAAATCAAACAACAAGTAACCACTAAAGGCCGTTTTCATGCACTATGAATCGATGAATATTGATGAACTTGCAAAGTATCTCAAGCAGGATGCTCGAGATGTAAATAAACTTGCAAACAAAGGCACCATCCCAGGAAAAAAAGTCGGGGGCGAATGGCGCTTTCATCGCAATGAAATCAATTATTGGATCGAATCTAATCTTCACGAACATGAAAACGAAACCTTGCTTCACTTTGAAAGCCACGCACCCATCGAATGCGAACGCGGCTTGCTAGTCAGTAAGTTTCTAGGCGAAGCCTGCATTGCAAGCCCTTTAAAAGCCAGCACTAGGGCTTCGGTATTAAAAGAACTCGTAACCCTTGCTGAACAATCTTGGCAAATTTATGACCCCGCAGCTATCCACGCTGCATTGGTCGAAAGAGAAAGCATTGCCAGCACTGCGCTTGCAGGGGGTATTGCCATCCCTCACCCACACCACCCAATTAAAAACACCCTGGGCGAATCCATCATCTCCTTGGGGATTGTTCCCAATGGTATTCCGTTTGGCGCACCCGATGGCAAACTTACAAGCATCTTTTTCCTTGTTTGCTGCATCGATGATAAAACCCATCTTCAGGTACTCGCCAGGCTTACCAGACTTTTCCGCAAAGAAGGCTTTTTAGATGCATTGCGCGAGATGGACTCTCAGGCAGATATCTGGCATTTAGTTCGCCAGACTGAACTTTCACTTATGCTGCCCGGCTAATTCAACGCATGTCGGGTTGCAAACATCGCACCCTTTTCCCTTCGTTTTCAAGGATTCTTTCAGCAGCAAGATAACCGGATCGCACTGCGCCCTCCATAGTTGCAGGCCAACCTGTTTGGGTATAATCCCCTGCAAGATAAAGCCCTTTGATCTGCGTAGTTTGCAAGGGCCTAAATTCATCCACACCATACGAAGATTCAAACGTAGCTTGTTTTTCGCTAACTACTCTGCCACGAATTAATTGAGCTTTTGCAACATCCGCAAAGAAGCCAGGCAGTTCAGCCATAACTGTTTTTAACACCGCATCATGTCCGCTCTTCAACAATTCTGCAGATGAACTGATTACCACTTGGTAATAATATTCCCCTTGTTCATTTTTTCCCCGCGAGAAAAGCCACTGGCCAATCGAATCCAAAAGCACAACATGCGGAAGGTCAGTAATCGGCCGATCAAACCACAAATGCACACTCGTGATAGGCGCAGTACTTAAACCTTGCAACATTCCTATTGCGGGGTCTAAATGGGCAATTGGGCCAAGTAAATCAGCAACCCGTTGAAATGGCACCGCAAGCACAATATTGTCTGCATTAATCACCTCAGCGTTATCTAACAGGACTTCCCAGGAAGAATCACTTTTCAGCCCAACCGTTTTAACAGCATTACCGAAGCGAATTTCAACACCTGTTTTCTTAAGCCATGAAATTACCTCTTCACCATAAAGTCTGGAAAGAGGCACCACAGGTAAGCCAAGCTGGTAGGCTTTGGAGTTTTTCCAAAATACATCCACAAAGACTTTGCGTGCGTAATGCAATCCGACCTTTTCCATGGGCGTATTTAACGCACTTATTAACACCGGAGCCCAGAAACGCTCAATACAGCGCTGCGACTGAAAATGATTGGCTAACCATTCTAAAAAAGGCGCGTCCTCTTCTTCCTTCGTTAACCTTAATAACCCCATCCCTAAGCTTAATCTGATTTTTTCATTCCAATTGAGAAAATGAGCGCCTAAGAAACTCTTGGCGAAATGCAAAGGCGCAGGCAACTGGGTACCCTTGAAAAGACTGGTTTTGCCATCGGGGGTCCGCCAAAACATGCTTGGCTCATCTTTTATGTAATGACCTATGCCAATTTCTTCACAAAAATACTGCAAGTTTGTACAGCACTTCATACTCACATGTTGGCAATTGTCAATCAGGTCGCCGCTGGCGGAATCCACAAAAGATGTAGCTCTACCCCCTATTTTCCCCTTAGATTCAATCAAAACAACTTTTTGTCCATGTCTAGACAAGGTTCCTGCGGCGGCCAAACCTGCCAATCCGCCACCAATAACTACAGTAATTGCTTTTTTCATACCTAACTTTATGTCCATTAATCCATAAACTCATCTTGCCGAGATTGAACGCAGAACTTATCTTTTATTATAGGTAATGCAAGATAATGTCTTGGTACCATATTTCCCGATAGCTCAATGGTAGAGCGCCTCGCTGTTAACGAGGATGTTCAAGGTTCGAGTCCTTGTCGGGAAGCTACTATTGTCACTGTTTTCAGACTTAAAGCCATATGCTGCATGCAGATATGGCTTTTTTCATTGAGTTGGCAACTTTGCATGTTTGCATGAAATGTCACTAATTCAGGCGAAAAGTTGACATTTTCGTTGCCATTATTGGTGGCAATTTCGTTGGCAATCTTAGAATCACCTTGCCCTGCAGCTACCGCAATATGCTCTGGCGTAATCATTCGGTAGTACTTGTCTGCCACATTTGGAGTGTTTCCCAACCACTTACAAACAAAATATTGCTGATATTTATCCAACAAATCTGTTATCAAACTTGCTCGTAAATTAACAAACAACTTAGTCCATTAAGGAATGCCAAGTTTTTTGAACCACCGCCTAACATTCATGGATATGTTCTTACCTTTTCTCTGTTTTGCAAAAATCGGGTCGCTACTGCGATAAGCACTTTCAATTTATTATCGGGACAATTTTCAAAAAAGTATTGAGCGACCTCCTTGACAACATACACTTTTCTGCTCGGATCTGAATTCCCTGCGGATCGGATCTTCCTAAATGGATTCCTGCTAATGATCTCCATGTCCTTGAACTCTTAAAAAAACTGACGAATCACTTTTACATATTTCCCAAGAGTACAAACACTGTATTTCTTATTTGGTTTGAACTCATAATTTGAAATAGAGTCATACCAGTTCTTTGCATCATGTACAGTTATGTCCCTGATATCCGTGCTGGTTGGAATAAACCTAAACAATGCTTTATTAGTATATTTCCATTTATCAATCGTTTGGGCATACTTGCCATTCTTATCCCATCTTCAATATATTTTTGCAGGTATTTTTTAATGGGAATTTCGACTGAATCCCATTGCCTATTCTTGACGGAATCAAACCTATTTTAGCTAACTTAGAATGAAGATCATTGACTCCATATGC
>Ga0194045_1000293_pt1 | contig 16193 bp, 15 predicted proteins | sample JunL6211m_MetaG_FD_161686 | JGI IMG/M metagenome (GOLD analysis project Ga0194045, IMG submission 161686) | Anoxic zone freshwater microbial communities from boreal shield lake in IISD Experimental Lakes Area, Ontario, Canada - Jun2016-L626-11m | ecosystem: Environmental > Aquatic > Freshwater >...
ATAGTGTGGCCTCCTGCCTGAAGTGATTGGGTCGTTAGATAACCGAATCATGGCAGGTTGGCCGCTTTTTGTTTACCCTAAATACTTTTGCTCGCAAAACAAACCGGCGGAACGCCGGTCACACCCGTTCAGAACTACCTGCCATCCAGTGTTTGCGGAGTGATAAGAATATCATAATCGCGTAGTATCGTTGATCGTGGCAGTCGCTTATTCACACATACCCAACTCGATCAACATTGACTTACATGCTATTGACGAATCCACAAAGTAGGAGGCTCGTACAGTTCAAATCCAGAAGATTGCATGATTGTCAATACGGATTGCACGGCAAGGGATTCGTTAAGAACGAAACTTTGAGAACAGAAAACGACTGATGAAATTCACTTCAAGAATATCTTATTTGGCATTGCTCTACTCCCGTGCAAGGCGTTTCCGCGTGCCATTCTTGAGACGTGCTACGTTTAAGCCACCCAAGAAAATATATTTTCATGGTGAGTTCAAGCCACTTTGCTTCTTACATGACGAAGGCGTCAAGTGGGATTTCATCAGTGTTATACTTGAGAATGTATACGGGGTAGGCACACAATCAGGCTCCTTCAAGACGATCCTGGATATTGGGGGCAATATTGGTTTGTTCTCGGTGCTCGCAAAACAGATGTATCCAAATTCAGTTGTCCATTCCTATGAGCCAAACCAAATTATATGGAACGCGATTAGTGAGCAGGCGAGAACGTTCGATTTTACGTGTTTTAACGAGGCCGTGGGAGGGCATCGAGGCAGGGTCTCCATGAACTTCTCAGCCGGCAACGATTCAAATTTCGCTAGAGTGGATGAGAAAAACGAAGGGGACGTAAATAAAGTTAGCCTTGACGATGCAGTCGATCGAATCGGGGGTAAGGTTGACTTGCTGAAGCTGGATTGTGAAGGATCCGAATGGGAAATGTTCCGAGAAGCAAGATGTTGGGAACGCATCGACAAGATTACAATGGAATATCATTTGTTTAATGGCGAGTCCCATAAACAAGTCCAATCGACGCTTCAAGAACTAGGGTATGTGTTAACCCACTCAAGTTATGCCGCCGACTGTCATTATGGGCATTTGCGATGCGAACGACGAAAATAAGACAGTACGAACTATGAACGAAGTGAATATCAGGTTTTCGATAGTCATTCCGACATTTGATCGGAACGAAGCACTTGCAACGTGCCTAACTCGACTTTGTACTGAAGTTCAGCGCGTCAGTAACACAGATTATGAAGTAATTGTTTCAGATGACAATCCTGACGGTCTTGCGAGAAAGATGATTGAATCGAACTTCCCGTGGGTACGGTGGGTGCAGGGGCCAGGACGTGGGCCGTCCGCGAATAGAAACCATGGAGCACGGAAGGCTTTAGGGCAGTGGATTATTTTTACTGACGATGATTGTATTCCAGACAGCAATTGGCTCAGTTTTTTGATCGAGCATTCCAAATGTGGTTTTCGAGTCCTCGAAGGAAAAACTGTCTGTTCGGCAGGATTAGCTTGTCAAGTGTACGAATCTCCTATTAACGAAGTAGGTGGTTTTCTTTGGTCTTGCAACTTCGCTATCGAAAGAGAACTGTTTTTTCAAATTGGTGGGTTCGATGAACGTTTTCCGTTTGCGTCCAGCGAGGACGAGGAGTTTAGGGAACGACTAAAGCAATTTGGGATTACAACGCTGTTCGTCCCAGAAGCCATTATCGACCACCCCCCGAGGCTTCGACCCTTTGGCGCGGGCTGGAATAAACGCTGGCAAAGTCAAGTTCTGAAGGAAACGATAATGGGTATCACCATTTGCGCGGATCGATGGATGCCATTGAGAATTGGCAAAGCGAGGATCGTCGAACTTATGCACGCCAAGAGTTTTCAGCAACTCGGGTGGCTCGCAAGTTCAGCTGCAATCGAAGTAGTTAATATTTCTAAGTTCTATCGAACGTGGAAAAAATGGGCAAATGAAGTTGCTCAACGTGAACGCCCGAAAATTGTCCATTAAATCACAACCTGCAATGCAACCTAGTTTTATGGAAAACCGGGAACGACAACTACGCATAGCTTGGATCGGTAACGCGACCGACGGAGGAGGCGTGGGCGGTTTCGGCCGACAACTGGTGCAGTCGTTGACTGAAATCGATGTCGATCTAACCGCTTTTATCGGAATAGCAGCGTCCGACTTTAAAAAAGCAATTGGCGCTCGATGCGATAACCTGACTATATTTGAGAGCTCGTCCGGATGGGAATGGAACCGGTGGTATAACCGAAATCCTTTGATGACCTTTATTTCCTCTTTTTGGATGAGACGTAGAGCCTACTCTCAATCTATTAAACAGCTTCTAGCGGAGCATCGTCGGGACCCATTTGACGTCGTCGTTCAGTTTTCGCAAATCGAGTTGTTCGAACTTCGTAAACACATAAATAAATTACCACCATTGTTGCTTTTCCCTTGCGTTCACGCAGCTGGAGAATTGCGATGGCATCGCAAGGAGTGCCAAATGGCCCTTCGAAGCGAATCCAGATTGCGACATTACTTGGTTCGTGCCAACCTCGTTCAGCGTGCGTTTTTACAGAAAAAATGCTGTCAATCTGTGCACGGTGTGATTGGTATGAGCAAACGATTCAACGAACTAATTGAGGTTGACTATGGTGTTAAATCAAAAAACCAAGCCGTCTTGTATCAGCCGGTTGAGATCGCGAATTCAGAGCGAGTCATTGACGACAAGAATAACGCTACTTCACCTGCGGATAAAATAAGCCTTCTATTTGTGGGGCGCATTTCCGTCCGCAAGGGGCTCGAAATGATAGTCGAGCTAAGTAAAAGACTAAACGATTTAGCTGATCATGTGTCGATCGTGGTCGCCGGCGGAGCCTCTTTTTGGAGCGATTACACACGAGTCCTCGACGATCTGAACCCTCGAATTGCGAGTTTCATCGGTTCAACAGCGCACGATCTAGTCACCGAGATGATGTTTTCCTCCGATATTCTGCTCGTTCCTAGTCACTACGAACCGGGCGGAATTGTAGTTGCTGAGGCGTTATCAACGGGAATGCTCATCATCGCTAGCGACGAAGTTGGTTCCGCCGAACCCCTGCCAGAGACCGTCTGCAGAAAATTTCCGCGAGGCGATATGAATGCGTTCGAGGCTCAAGTCCGGCAACTCATTGGTGAAATTCCACACCAGCGTCAGCAGTTGAGAGATTTGGCAATTCACGAAGCGGGTGAGCATTTTGCTCCCTTCCATTTGAAATCAAAATTGAAACGCATTCTGTTGGCAGCATCGGCTCGGATGCCAATCGGCGAGTGAGAATAATCGACTAAATGCATCGCGATTCAGCTAATCAATCCATTTCAGTCGTGTTACCGACGTATCGACGGCCGGAAATGTTGAGTCGGTGTTTAGCAGCATTGTGCAATCAGACGACGCCGCCCTTGGAAATCTGTGTTGGTCGACGTGTCAACGACCTAGAATCTGCGGCAGTCCTCACCGAATTCGCCCACCAATCGAACCATGTCGTAAGAGAAGCAGTTGTTCCCGATAACGGAAATTTGATCGCTTCACTCAATGCCGCATTAGACATGACCACAGGTAATTTAGTCGCGTTAACCGACGATGATGCGGAAGCTCCATGCGATTGGTTGGAACGTTTTCCTCCCTATTTTTCTGTGCCTGAAGTCGGCGCCGTCGGTGGACTCGATATTCAACCTCCGAATCCCGGTCAGGAAAATACTGTCGGAAAATTGCAGTGGTTTGGTAGGGTCACGGGAAACCATCACCTCGGTTTCGGGGCGGCCAGAGAGGTTGACCTGCTCAAAGGAGTCAACTGTTGTTTTCGAGGGCAACTGCTGAGAGAGATAGGATTTGACGCAAGACTGCGAGGGGCCGGAAATGTCACGCATTGGGAGATGCATTTATGCTTTGCGTTCCTTCGGCACGGATATCGATTAATTTACGACCCAAGTATTTGGCTCGATCACCATGTCGCGGTGCGTCATGATGGCGACGTAAACGCACGAGGTGGGTTCGAGAGATTGTCCTTTGAAGATTCGGTTTTCAATTATTACCTCGCCATGATCGAGCATCTTCCGCCCGCACGAAGGCTTGTTTTCCGAATTTGGCAAACTTCGATTGGAACGAGATCTGAGCCGGGATGGCTTCAATTACCCAGACTTGTCGCGCGGGGTAGAAAGCCGTCGGAAGTTTGGGACCGATTTCGTGCGACAAGATCGGGTATTTCTATGGCAAAGAGAACCATGAAGGAAACGGCACAAGTCAACAAGCAAGTAATGATGAGTCGCTAGTTTCGTTGTACTCAAACAAGTCATTGCTATGGCAGGCGGAGCCAACCTTGAAACCTGTTTCCATCGACTTTACCCCAATCATTCCTAACTCGGGATGTTAATCTCCTACCCAACCACGGCGTCACTGACTTTGTTCTCCCGTTTCCAAAATCCATTTTCTACGTGTTGGCAACGCAGGGGTTTCGGGCTCGATTCCCGGACACACCCGTTCATTCGAATTAGTCGAACTACAAAATAAACAATCGGATACATGATATCAAAACAAATTCGTGGGCATACGCTGATTCCGTCTTTGCTTCGCCCCGGACGAACCATTATTGATGCAGGATCGCATCGCGGCGAGTTCGCGACCGAAGTAGCGCAACGCTTCGACGTAAACGTGATCGCACTTGAACCCAATGAGTCTCTTTGGTATTCCAACCCATTCAACAGCAATATTCAATTTCGAGCTGTCGCGTTATCCAGCACCTCTGGTACGCGAGACTTTTATTTGTCAGACGCTAGGGAGTGTTCCTCATTGCTTGAATCCGCCCCAAGCCAGAATAGTACTATTTCGATTTCGACTATTACCCTAAGTGATTTAATTACTGAGTGTTCTGGCGAGGTCGATCTTTTGAAATTAGATATTGAAGGTGCGGAATGCGATGTTTTATTGTCAGCCTCAGAGAAGACCCTTAACAGTTTTCGCCAAATTACGGTTGAATTTCATGACTTTATGTACCCCGAATTAGCCCCGAGAGTAGATAAGTCCATTCAGCGCTTGTGCGATCTCGGATTCGAATCGATCCAAATGTCGAAAAAGACCCGAGAGGATATTCTTTTTATCCGTCACGACATCGCTAGAAAGCTCTCGTTTCAAATCCATGTGATTCGATCCTTCGATAAAAACGTTCGCGGCGTCGGACGGATCTTGTCACGGATTTTAGCCGGCAAAAAGAATCTCGGGTAGTTAAACTATCATTCCGTTTTTCAAAATGCATACGTCAGAGGAATTTGATTCTGCATTTACAAACGTCGGCGAAACACGTAGATGACTCCAGGCGCATTCCGCTTCTTGCTTGCAACGCTTGTCGTCGTTCATCACAGCTTTCCGCTTCGCGTAGGATGCATTTCTGTTGGAATGTTTTTTGTGCTAAGTGGATACTGGATTGCTCGAATGTGGCAACAGAAATACTCAAAGCATAAATATCCCTATATTGCGTTCTTGATGGGGCGATGGTGGAGGTTGGCACCCCTTTTCATTGTAGTGCAATTACTGGCAGTTGCATACGTTGGCTTGGGAGGTTCAGGAAACCGGGCTGCGGTTTCGAATTGGAGGTGGTGGGTGACGCAACCGCTGGTCGCCGGTTCATCGCAATTTGATCGGTTGCTCCCTCCCTCCTGGTCACTCGATTTAGAGATGCAATTCTATGTGGTATCGGTGTTTCTGATCACCGGAGTCATGCAGTTTGCATTTCGAGAGTGTGCTTGCTTATTGGCTGCCTTATTCGCCTGGGGCTGCCTAATGCTTGTTTCCGGCTCAACAACCGAGACAGCTCGATTAGACGTTTTTATGTGGCTCTTCCTCGCCGGCGTGATGGCACATCGCTTTTATTGGAAGCCATCCTTGGTTGCGCAATGGGCAAGCGTAGTTGCGGTCGTTGTATTGATTGCGGCAGTCATTGTACTTCCACAAACTCGGGAATTGGTGTGGCGAAGTGGCGTATCGTCCAGTAGGTCCACGCATTTTCATAACATGATCTTCTTTGCAGGGATGTGCCTGATTAGCATTCCTATGACATTAGGAACCGTATACCGAACTTCGGGATCATGGGATCGTTGGTTGGGAGATCTGTCCTATCCCTTGTATCTTTTTCACTGGATTCCGAGAGAATGGTATTATGCAAAGTTGGATTGGAGTGAACCAGTTTGGCAAAATGGAGTTTTACTTCTCGTGAATTTTGGAATGGCACTTTTGGGAGCAGTCACATTACTCCATTTGGTTGATAGGCCAGTCCAGTCGTGGCGCAATCAATTCTCTCCTGCAAAACATAGCGTTCGATGAGAAACACAAAAGTCGTGCAACCAAACTCAGGTAGTCCATGAACGATACGACAGGATTACTCGTTGCCATACTGATCTGTTTGCCGGCATTCCTACTAGCATTCCAAAAATCATCGTGGCTAGTGGACTATCTGTTTTTTGTTGTCGCGTTAAATCGTGGTGTTCGGCGATACGTGGACTGGTTGAACGGCTCATTCAATCCACTCTCGTTAATCAGTCTGACTCCGATTATTGTGGGAGGTTTGGCTACGCTCGTCGTATTATCGGAATTGAATCGTAGATCAAGACAATTTGGTTCCACAACGATTCAAATAATTCTATGCTACAGCGCAGCGTGCGCAATGGCATTGGTCGTGGGTTTTATCAATACAAGTTTTGGTGCAATTTATGCATTAGGGGATTATCTTGCTCCGATAGGCTTGATCGGATTTGGAGCCCTCTGCATTGACAAACCGAGAATTTTGGACCGCTGGTCGCACAGTGTGGCGCTTTCGGCTGTAGTCGTTGCTGTTTACGGAATCTACCAGTTTTACACGATCCCACCTTGGGATGCTTTTTGGGTTCGAGCGGTCGATTTCGAGGGTTACTTGGGAGAACTGGAACCCACCAAAATGTCCTTGTTTTCTACGCTCAATGAGCGTGGACCGGCGGCATCCTACCTTTGTAGTGGACTGATCTTAATTGTATTGCGTCCTGGAACACTGTGGTGGTTTCGATGGCCAGCGGCATCGCTCGTTTTGATGGCTATGTTGCTGACCTATGCTCGTACGTCCGTAATCCAAGCATCATTGGCCTGCTTGTTGTTTCCTATTTTGAATCGAGGATCGGGCATTATTCCTATAGCGATTTTGTGTATGATCGCTGCGGTTTTTGGAGAGACACTTTTGCAAAAACTGCCAGGTGAGGGTAAGGCGGCGACGCGAGTTTCTACCATCGGTAACATCCGGGAGGACGGTTCCTTTCAAGGGCGAATGGTGAACATGGGCCGAGCAGCCACCAATGCCCTTTCAGAACCTTTCGGCCTGGGACTGGGCTCTCATGGTTTAGCCGCTCGGGTCGCGTCGAAGGAAAGCGATGGGGAGGGAGATAGTTCAGGGTACATCGAATCGCTAAGGACTTTTGGTTGGATCGGCTTTGCCTTGATGGTAAGCATTCTATACAGAAGCTGGAATAGGTCGCAGACCTTAATTACGAGTAAGAATTTGGATCCAAATGTTGCCTTGTTTCGCGTTTGGTTCGCATCTGGAATGGTCGCGTTACTATCCGGTAATTGGCTTTTTACAGCAACGTTTTTTTGGGTCTTGGTGGGGTACGTAGTCGCTCGAAGTGACCGACTGAAGACGTCGGAACGGAAACCCAAACGCGTTGATTTTTACTTCGATCAAGACTTGCAAACGCCTAGAAATACTCGCCTGGGAAAGACGATGTTGCAGAATCTAGATACGCGAGCATGAGTAAACCGATATGGGCCTTTGCCACCAAAGGAACTGACACAAATGAAGAACGTCGATTACGAACGTTGCTGAGTGGCGTTAAAACCGAATTTATCACATTCGACAAGTCCAAGAAACTTTGGAGCTTCAAGCATTTGATTCGTTCGTTCTCGCAAGCGAGGAATCGGTTGATCGTTATGGAGGGAACTGGAATCGCAGGCGGAATTGCTTGCCTAATTGCCCGTATCCTTTGGGGACATCGATACGTGGTGAGCAGTGGAGATGCCGTTGGGCCTTTTGTTGGGTCTCATAGTCGCCTTGCCGGCCCTTTCTTTGCTGTTTATGAAAGAATCTTGTGTCGAATGGCTTCCGGCTATATAGGTTGGACACCCTACTTGGTGGGGCGAGCTCTCACGTTTGGCGTTGGACGTGCAATGACGGCTTCAGGTTGGGTTTTAGGTGATGATGTCAAAAATGTGGAATCTCGGACGAAAATCCGGACAAACTGGAACGTCCCGCCGGAGGCGATTGTATTCGGAATCGTGGGTGCAATCGTCTGGAGTAAACGCCGAAAATATTGCTATGGTCTTGAATTGGTTCGGGCAATTCGACGTGTGAAACGTGTTGATGTTGTCGTGGTGATCATTGGCAGCGGGTCAGGCGTTTCGCATCTTATGGCAGAAGCGGGTGATTTACTCGGGAAGAAGGTTTTTTTACCGGGTTCAGTTCCGCTTGATTGTGTGATGGAAAACTTGCGAGCCATGGATGTTGGGAGCTTGCCTCAAAGCACCGATGGAGTAGGAGCCTTTCGGTATACGACAAAAATCAGCGAGTATGCCCAAGCACAACTTCCCGTTGTTACGAATCAAATTCCCGCCGCTTACGACTTGGATCATGGTCAAATATGGCGTCTTCCCGGTTACAGTCCATGGGATATTACGTTCGAAGAGGCTATGGTTGCCCTGATGGAAAACATAACGCAAGACGCAATTCGTTCAGCTCGATCCGCGTACGAAAATTATTCCGATCAAGCATTCTGCAAGTCCACTCAGGTCGAACGAACCGGTAATTTTTTGCGGGAACTCGTCGCTCACCTCGGATTAGACCATTAAACAGTTTGTCGTAACTTCGTTACCGCCATGAGACCTAAAACTCCGGAGCTACTTTGGTACTATTCGCGTTGGTTTTATCAACGAGGTTTTCGACGCTTGGCTCGTTCTGTCAAGACAGTCAATTGGTGTTTGCACAAATGCCTATTACCGGCGGAAGCAACCGTCGGCAGTGAAATCACGCTAGAGCACTACGCGCTTGGCGTCGTAATTCATCCACAGGTGAAGATTGGTGAACGGTGTCGCTTTTATCAACACGTAACAATTGCAGCAGAGTCTCCAATTGGGTCAGATCACTTTGTGTCAATCGGAAATGATGTAACGCTCGGTTCCCATGCGATTGTGGTTGCCCGTAATTTCCATTCGCTCACTATTGGCGATGGCGCTTACATTGGTGCCGGGGCGGTAGTAACCCGCGATGTTCCCGCCGGAGAGATATGGGCGGGCAATCCCGCAAAATTTATTGGTACGGTCTCTGACCGAAATGATCGCATGAGTCGGTTAATCGATGAGAATAATAAACAATCAACCGTTTGAAACGAAAGGCGACGGATTATTTGCGCTCGCGGGTGCTATTTCTAAAACCTCGTTGACCAAAACGAAAATGCGTCGAGGAGCGTTGTACAACTCTTTGAAAGAGCCTAATTGAAATGCGAGTTGCATTTGCGATGATCAACTGCAATCGCCGAGATGGACATGCGAGGGCGGTTACCGAAGTTGCGGAACGACTGGCAAACCGGGGATACGATGTGCACCTCTATGCACGAACGGCCGAGAATATCGACCTAAACTTGGTTAAATGGCACTCCATTCCCGGCCTTCGCAATCCTGAGTTGGCGGACTTTTGGACCTACCAAAAACTGGCGGACATCGCCATCGCTCGTCAAAAGTTTGACATCATCCACTCGGTTGGTCCCAACACTCGACTGGCGAACGTCGTCTCGATCCAAAATATCCAACCCGCCAAGGCACTCGTGCTCGGCCCGCTTGGGTCCAAAGAGAACGTTTCTCGCCTTAGACGTTTTTCGCGGTCGCTCTACTACCGCGTAACCACACGCGAAGAAAAAAAACTGTTCGAGAACACGAAACGCAAAACGCCGTTTTGTTTCCTACCCGTATCGGTCGGGGTCGAGCGCGAACTGCGGCGGCACTACAACATCGGTAATGCGTTGGTTCGTATCATTCCGAACGCTGCAGACACAAGCGTATTCTATCCTCGACACCAAGAGGTCCGAGATGCTTGGCGGCAGGCGAATGACGTCCCCACGGATGCGACTCTTGCCATTTTCTCAGGCGGAGAATGGAAGCGAAAGGGACTTGAGCTTGTTATCCATTCCATGGCGATGGTACAGGATAGGAATTTTCATTTGTTCGTCGCAGGAGATGATCCGGATCGGAAGCGGTACAAGCAGTTTGCTATCGATTCGGGTGTTGCAAATCGAGTACTCTTCGGAGGGTTCCGATCCGATATCTCGTTGGCAATGGCGGCCTCCGATTTGTTTTTATTTCCCTCGTATTACGAAGCATTTAGCTTAGCATCTATCGAAGCGGCCGCGTGCGGGCTACCAATTATCGCCTCCAAGATCAACGGCACCGAGGACTTTATCCAGCCTGGTGTCACGGGTGAGTTCATACCGCATGATGCAAGTGGAATTGCAATCGTGCTCAACAGGCTTCTCGCGGATCGGATTGGAATGCGCCAAATGGGGATGAACGCCCGCGACTTGGTCTGCAAGGACTATACATGGGATCGTGTGACTGTTCTCACTGAACAAGCTTACGAAGCGACGTTGAGTGGCACCCAAGGTTTGCAAGCGGGATGACATTCCAACTAAAAGCGTATTCTTGAGTAACTTCCCAAACGATTCGAGCGGGTATCCAGGCGATCGACGCCTCTGTCAAATCGGCATGCATGCTGGGCGTGGGGGCGGAGTTGATCGCTATTTTGATGGACTGATGCATGCGCTTGAGAAAGCGGGTGTGCCGGCGACGGGGTGTGTTTTCGGGAACGCTCATGACACACTCCCCATGCTCACGCAGTGTTTGGGCGAAACCCATCAAGCTCTTTTCAAACGCCTCGGGAAAATTCGTCGGTTTGGCGATTCCTGTGCCTTACGCGACAATGGCGTCCAGCTGGTCGCTTCCCACTTCGCACTTTATACACTACCGTTTACTAAGTTTTTAAATCGCCGCAAGGATGTGAAATTGGTGAGCCATTTTCATGGCCCATGGGCTGATGAATCGGCTGCGGAAAAAGAACCATGGATCGGCGTAGCTCTGAAACGTCTCATCGAACGATGGGTCTATTCTCGCTCGGACAAAATCGTTAGCGACTCTCAGGCTTTTGCGGACCTTATCTGCACTAGGTACCACGTACCCAAATCGAAAGTCGTAGCGGTTCCTGCGGGGACCGATACGGAACCGTTCGTTCAAGCATCCAAGTCGACGATTGCCGACGCTCGCCATCGACTTGGGTGGCCTCAGGATCGCAAGATCGTTGTGACCGTTCGTCGTCTCTCGCGACGGATGGGACTTGATCATCTCATTCATGCCGTTTCTGCAATTGCAAAAATTTACCCCGATCTGTTGGTTATGATCGCGGGCAAAGGGTCAATGCGCGATGAACTGCAATCGCAAATCGATCGATTAGGATTGCAGTCAATCGTTCGAATGATAGGTTTCATTTCGGACGAGGATCTACCCTACGCTTATAGAGCAGCGGATCTCTCGATTGTTCCATCGACTTCGCTCGAAGGGTTTGGGCTTGTCGCGGTTGAGTCGCTGGCGTCGGGAACGCCGGTGATGGTTACTCCCGTGGGTGGCATGCCTGAAATCGTATTGCCGCTCTGCAAGGAACTGGTGCTGACGGGATTCGACGTTGATAGTATTGCTGTTGGACTCGATGGTTTCCTGCGAGGGCGCTTCCTCATGCCTTCAAGCACGGAATGTGTTCGCTATGTTGAAGCGAACTATACTTGGGATCGCGTTTTGCCCAAGCTTCTAGACGTCTATCGCAACGTATAACTTTGCGGGATGCTTGTGTCGATCGATTCACGACGACAGCGATTCCGCAACTAACCTCGTCGCGGGCTAGGCTTCCTTTGACGTCCTTTCTGACACCAGTCTCGCGACAACTGCAGAGATTTGCGGTCGTGCGGGCTTATATGATTTGCGTCAACGAAATCACTGGGGTAAATTAGACGACTAGGCCCTAATGGTCGCACTCGGCATGTGTGACCTACCGTCGAACTTTGCTGCACTTATTCCTAACAACTTCGCTTTTCGTTCATGGCTAGCATATTGTACCTCGATCAGTCTGGCCAACTTGGGGGCGCCGAATTCATGCTTGCTGAAATTGCTCGACAGGTTGGTGCTCCGGCTCATGTCATTCTCTTCGACGACGGGCCGTTCGTTGCGTTTCTTGAACAACTAGGCGTTTCTGTTCAGGTCGAACGAGCGCGACTAGGGGTTACCAAGTCGGGTGGTTGGTTTGCGTCCGCCAACGCCGTTCCCGCATTGCTCCAGCAAGTCCGTACCATTGTTCGGCATGCGCGTCGGTTCGATTTGATTTATGCAAACACCTCCAAAGCTCTGGTCGTCGGTGCATTGGCTGCGGCTTATCTTCGAAAGCCGTTGGTTTACCATTTGCACGATATCTTGGACGAGTCGCACTTCAGTCGGATGAATATCCGTGTTTTAACAAGCCTTGCTCGTCGATTTGCAACACGAGTTATCGCGAATTCACAAGCGACAGCAGATGCATTTGTTGCCGCGAAAGGGGATCGGTCGCGTGTTGATGTCATTTACAATGGATTTGATATTGCCCCATTTTTGGCATATCAGTCCGACAAGCGAGTCGCGACACGCGGTATTCTCGAAACGGAAAGTAACTCCTTTGTGGCGATCGTCGTCGGGCGCATCGCGCGATGGAAGGGGCAGCATATGCTATTGGAAGCTGCTCGTTCGCAAAAGGATTGGACCGTTTGGATCGTCGGAGATGCTTTGTTCACCGAGGAAGATAGGCAGTACAAGCGAGAGCTTGAGGAAATCGCGTCAACCGATGATTTGGTGGGACGTGTCAAATTCTGTGGATTTCGAGAAGATTTACCAACTCTCTATGCGGCAGCGGACGTAGTTGTGCATTGTTCGACCGCCCCGGAACCATTTGGCCGCGTCATTGTCGAAGCGATGCTGTCGGCTCGTCCAGTGGTTGCGTCGAATGCAGGTGGTGCAAAGGAAATCATACGTTTCGATGCGACAGGATGGCTGGTCGCACCTGGAGACGTTGATGCGTTGCGGGAAACGCTTTTGGAGATAAAACGCAACCCAGTGCTTGCGGATTTGCGAGCGCAAGCAGGCAGGTCCGACGCGCTAAGCCGGTTTTCCATCGACACGATTTTGGGACAGATTCGAACGTCGGTGGAAAAATGCGTGTCGTGATTCCGGCCCATCACCCCCTACAACACACCTTGACCGTATGATTTGGATATTGCTACTTGTCGGCCTTCTTGCCCACGCAACTTTGCTTTGGGCGCACTTCCAATGGATGTGGAATGCCGAGCACTTTCAGTTCTTTCCGGTCGCGTTAATGGCAGCCGCTTATTTGGCGTATAAGCGTCGCGGGTTACTTTGGCAGCACAAAACAATCTATGGTTCGGATGGACGCGTCCTCCCGATGCCACTTCCATCTTCGCCGCTTCCATCGTCGCGGGGCTGGGTTGTGTCGGCGGGACTTGCACTCGTGTCCATTGCCTTGTTCTTTGCACTTGTGCTTCAGTATCCCTTAGTGGGTTGGCATTGCTTTCTTGCATTCACCGCAATCCTTTTGTTTGGATCGTACGGGATGCACGGCGTTTGGGCAACGATGCCCGTTTACGTCGTTTTACTTGTCATTAAACCACTTCCTCAATTCCTTGAACAACCGCTTACCATTCGAATGCAGCAAACCGCAACGCAGTTGGCGAGTTTTCTGCTGGATCTGGTTGGATTACTGCACTACAAGCAGGGTGTTGTCCTGGTTTCCGTTGGAAAGAGCTTTATGGCAGAGGAAGCATGTAGCGGAATCCGTTCCTTGTTTTCGAGCATTACAGCCATCGTATTTTGGGGGCTATTGAATCGCTACAGTTTGCGTCGAACTTGCATCAATGTCGTTCAGACGGTTTTTTGGGTTCTGGTATTCAACGCGATTCGAATCGCGATCGTGATTTATGTCGAGGAGAAGTTCGGTTTTTCGATTGCAACGGGCTGGCGGCACGATGTCTTAGGTTTTGTGATTTTCCTTTTCATTTTTGGGATGGTGCTGAGCATGGATCAGCTTTTGGCATCCCTCATTGAGCCACATTTACTAGACGATACCGACGAAGCGATCGAGGAATCGAGTCAACACATACCGAAAATTGGCTGGATGGAGTGGTTGAGATGGGCCGGTAATCGGAACTCATTGATCGCATGGTGTGCGCTATTTGGAATAATCGCATTATTTGGCGGACGAATGATTTTTATGCGGCCTGATGGTGTCTTTGAAAATAGGTATGCCGAACGACTTGCAGCCCCGGACAAAGAGTGTTTGCCAGACGAGTTGAGTGGTTGGAAATTGGAAGGCTTCGAGCATGTGACCCGACCTGAACAGGATTTGCAAGGATCGGATTCATTCGTTTGGACTTACCGCGACCGGGCAGAAAGCGTGATCGTTTCGTTGGACGGGTCGTTCAACGATTATCACAACCTACAAGTTTGTTATTGGGCTATCGGGTGGCAGGTCAAATCCGATGCGTTTTACACACCTATTACCAAGCGAATTCAGAACGAAATCGACGACTCTGGGGAATTTACCCTTTTGAGACTCGATAAGGCGACTGGAGAGCAAGGATTAGTAATTTTTTCCGCCATCGATCGTAGTGGAAACATCGTCCCTAAACCCTTGGATGCAACAAGCGATAGATTGATTTTTTTGATGGATCGATTTGAGAGTACTCTCCGTTTTGCTGTTGGACTTGCACCCAAAGCAAGCCAGCGTCTGACGACGTTCGTGCCACCCGTTTCGACGATCCAAATGGTATACATGCCAAGTCATTCGATTGAGGAAACAGATCTGAATCGTTTACGTCGTTTCTTTTTCGAGATACGCGAGCGGCTACAGCAGTCGCCACGATTCAAGCCTTAGATCAAGCAACAAATCGACAGAATGAACGTCAAAAAGTTGGCACTTTCAACGCGGGTTGATTTTTTCCGGCAATTTACGCCAACCAAAATTACGAATGCTAGTTCGGCGCTGGGCGTCTTCAACCCCAAGGGGATGGCCACGAAGAATCCGCTAATAGCAATCCTGTCTCCTCAAAAGCAATTTAAAGGCGTGACGATGCACAATGCAGCCCGCCGTCCGCGTATTGCTCGACTTCCAACTCAGCAAAGTGCTGCGAATATGCACTCCGAATCGGATTAGGATGCACAAACGGAAAAATGAAAATTGGAAATTTTCGTTCCCAAAAACTTGCATTTCGAATGCGATTATGATTCAATAGTGAACGACGGTTTTCCTCCTCCAGGAGTCAGTAGTGATTCGTGCATTTTGTTTCTGTGTAATGATTTTGGCATCGGCCCCGTTTTCAACGGCTGGCTTAGTAACGATTGATGCGATGGTTCCCGGACCGTTCCCGACGTCGCCGTCGTTCCTGAATGCTTCAGGTGTTGGCGTTAATAATGTGACGAGAACCCTCACAGGCACCGGTAGTCTCGGTTTTAGTGGTGCGGGCGAAGCAAACCTTGCCCTCCTGGCTGGTCAGACAGGTACGCTCACCTATGCCTTCAGCTCTCCGCTGACCTTTGCAGACTTTAGTGTTGCTTCGAACGCGAATTGGCTCATGGAACTCAAAGTCACCTCGAGTAATTTGTCGGCTTTCACGGTTACTGGGTTTGTGAACTCAACGTCTTACGGACAGCTTACTGGCACAGGAGGAATTATTAATGCTAATTTCCTCAGTGCAATTAATGGTAACATTAATTCTTTGTCATTCCGGTTTACGAATACGGGTCCTAATGGTTTTCTCGAAACGATCTCTGTCAGTTCTGTTCGCGCGGTTCCAGAGCCTGCAAGCCTGCTAACGGCCGGTGCGTTCAGCCTAGTCGGGGGTCTGGTATACCGACGACGCAAAGCGAAGAAGATGGGCGCGTTGACTCCTTAAGTGGTTGACTGCTTAAACCAAGGTCGTTTCAAGGTTGAAATAAGGGATCTCCGTCGATGACGGAGATTTTTTTTGGCCACTTCTTACTGGATTTCTAGGATCAGCAGGTAAGAT
>Ga0194045_1000295_pt1 | contig 16124 bp, 4 predicted proteins | sample JunL6211m_MetaG_FD_161686 | JGI IMG/M metagenome (GOLD analysis project Ga0194045, IMG submission 161686) | Anoxic zone freshwater microbial communities from boreal shield lake in IISD Experimental Lakes Area, Ontario, Canada - Jun2016-L626-11m | ecosystem: Environmental > Aquatic > Freshwater >...
ATCCCAACGCAATGATCATGAGCAATTATGTTTATACCACTGGTTTTCTTGGCCAAGATAATACCAAAGCTACTTCACCTGGTATAATCGTTCCCGATAATGCAGCTTTTCACTCTTTTGGCAGCCGATTCCAGTTCACCTTCTAAACCATGCTTAATCACCAAACTTGGATAGCATGGGTTCGACTGCAGTGCCTTCTTCAAGCTCTCCTTGATTGCTTAAGATGATCTCTTCATTGGGATTTAATTCGCGGGAAATATCTTTTCCATTTTCCCGCTCGAGCCAAAATACTTTTGCCAAGGTGCCATCATCAAGCTCAACCGAAACCCGGAACCGATGTGCAACTCCAGATTCCACCCGATAAAGATAAGGCACACCACCAAGCCGAACAATTGCACCACTCGGAATCAACGCAGTGTTCTTAAACTCACGAAGGTTCAAGCGCATACGGCCATACATACCAGGCAATAAGCGAGCTGCGCCGTTGGCTTCCAATCCCGTTGGAAACACAGGCAACTTTCTGCTTTTTAAATCTGCTTGATTATTCAATAACGCTTTAGCTAAAAATGCACGATGCTCTGCTTCGGTACCATTATATAAATCAACCTCCACCCGAAGGGTTCTATCCGCAGCGTTAAGGGATGGCGCTAATCGGCTTAATTTACACTTCAACGCCCGCCCAGGAAAAGAATCCATCCGAATCTCTGCTTCGGTATCAATCCCCACATAGGCAACAAAAGTGTCGGGTACTTGCATCGATACTGTAACGATATCTGTTTTTTCAATTACTAATAATGCAGGGGAACCAGGAACTATGGCTGCACTGGGAACAAAGGTTCCCGGATCAACTGAACGGGTTGCTATTACCCCATCAAATGGAGCCTTGATGATTAACTTATTTTGCAATTGAGCTTCCTGCACCGTAGGATCCAACTCTATCAATTTTTCTCCTGCGGTTACTTTGTCGCCAATATCTTTTTCGAGGAAGGTAATCGTGCCACCCAACTTTGCAAATAAAGATGCCCGATAATAAGGTGCAACCTCTGCGGGTTGTTCCACACTTACACTCAACCCTGCACCCATTTTTGGATTTATCGTTTTTACCCGAATTCCTGCAGTCACACTGGGATTTATAATCTGAACCCCTTTGGCCGTAGTTGGCAAAAATGTCAGCGACCAAAACCCAATCGCACTTATGCCAACTATTAGTGCTGCAGGCAGCCATGATTCTTTTTTATTTTCAGCCATCTTCTCATCTCCTTTTCACGAAACAATCGGTCCAGTGGTGTTGTCGCCCAATTCGCTTGCCAAGCGTGGATCGACCGCATTAAATTTACGAACAATAATAGTGTACAAAATAGGCACTAAAAATAGAGTTAAGAAAGTGGAACTAAACAATCCACCTACAACTGCCCGCGCCAACGGAACATTTGCCTCGTTCCCACGGCCTGTTCCCAATGCCATTGGTGTCAACGCAAGCACCGTTGCGAGAAATGTCATCAAGATGGGGCGAAAACGGGTAGAAGCAGCAGCACAAATAGCTTCTCTTGCACTGGTACCATTCAGCCTGCTTCGATTTGCAAAATCTACTAATAACACACCATTGTTCACAGCAATTCCAACCAGAAAAATAACGCCCATGAGTGATTGCACATTCAAGGTGGTTCCTGTGAGGTATAACATCCATAACACACCAATGAACCCTAGAGGCACGGTCGACATTATCACCAGCGGGCCCGACCAAGATCGAAATAAAGTCACTTGCAACAAGTAAACCAAGACAGCAGCAAGTACCAAGCCCAAAGAAAGTTGGCGAAACGAATCATTCATTCGCCCATATTCCCCTTTAAGCTGTAATCGCATTCCCTCGGGAAGCTCAACGGTTTTAACGATGTCAGTAATTTCCCCAGCAACGGCAGCCATATCTCTTCCCTCGGTGTTAACCAAAAGATTTGTCACCTTTCGAAGCCCCGCATGGTTGATTTCTACCGCACCCGATTTTCTTCTGGGGGTTACTAATGATCCAAGATTCACAGGCGTAGGTTGGCCAGCTCCTTTTACAGGAAGGCCCATAACATCATCTAATTTACGATCTACATCTTCGGGGTATTGCACCCCAACGAAATACTGGTTACCGGTTTGCGAATCGATCCAGAAATTTCGGCTCACAGAAACACTCGAATTTAAAGCAACCACAACTTGAAGCACAACATCCTCTGCTGAAAGGCCAAGTTTCGCAGCTTTAACCCGGTCAACATCCAGCACCAAGTAAGGGGCATCATCCCGCTGGTGTACCCGAACATCAACAGTACCCCTAACCGAAGAAACACTTTCGCGCAGCTTTCTAGCAATGCTTAAAGATTGCTCAACCGTGCCTCCTTCAATCTCAATATCAATGGGTGAGGAAGCACCTTGATTAAGCGCGGTGGAAATCATCCCACCCGTATCAAAATCAACCCGCAGATCACTAAACTCGGGCTTGGCATTAAACAAATGCCTTAACTTCGCAGCATATTCCTGCGCACTTTTCGACCTCTTCTGATTCAACTGCACCCGGATTACTGCATCTTGCTGGCCAGAATTCGTGGTATATGCAGCAGACCAATCAGGGTTTAAGCCAATTTCAGAAACAATCATCTCGCGTTCCAATGCAGGGATGTTCTCTTTAAGAAACTCCTCCACCTGTTTCACACGATTTTCGCTGGCATCAAGTCGCAGGTTAGATGGCGACCTAAGGTGCAAGGTAATCTGCCCGGCATCCACTTGGGGGAAAAACTCCCTGCCTATCCCCTTCAACAGCCCCAGCGATAATACAAAAAGCATCACCACACCAAAAATCACCGTAGCCCTATGTTCTAAGCTCCAATCAAGCAAGCTTAGATACCTTTGCGTTAAACGATCTAATACACTTTGAAAGCGATCCAGAACCTGCGATAGCCTTCCCGATTTCTTAGCAACTGCAGCTACACTGGAATGAAGATGTTCATCAGGCAGGAAATTTGCGCACATCATAGGCACGAAAGTTCGCGATAATAAAAAGGATGTTAACATTGCAAAACCTACTGCCATGGTTAGCGGGCGAAATAAAAATCCCCCAATTCCAGGCATCAGGGCGAGTGGTGCCAACACCAAAACCGTGGTGAAAGTTGCAACCAATACAGGCACCATTACTTCAGAACAACCATCGAGCGCTGCCCTTACCCGCGACTTGCCCATGTGATAATTCCGATGATTATTTTCAAGTTCAACAATGGCATCATCTACCAAAGGTCCGATTGCCAAGGCCAGGCCTGCCAGTGTCATCGCATTGATGGTATTGCCCGTGATATGCAAACCGATCACTGCTCCCATGAGCGCAAGTGGAATTGAAAACGACGCTATAAGAGTCATCCGCCAATTCCCTAAAAACAAAAGAATCATGATCGAAACCAATAAAGCACCAATTACCGCCTCTTCCACCAACGAGCTAAGAGCGGATCGCACCACCACGGTTTGATCCATCACCAGATCTAACTTCGTACCCTTGGGCAATCGCTCTTCCATTGCTGGAATAAGATCACGCACGCCATCTACAACCTTCAAACTACTTGAACCCCGCTGGCGATAAATAGGTACAAAAACCTCATTGCGATCATCAATGCGAACTCTGGAAGTTTGAATGGCAGAGGCATCCTCCGCACGGCCGATATCCCGTAAAAGCACATTCGAAACCCCACCAAAGGTTAGAGGCATATCGTTGAAGTCTTCAACTTTTTCGGCCATCGCGTTGCTATCAAGCAGCAACTGATCTGACCCAAAATAAGCAGTTCCCGGGGTAACCATGAGGTTGCCTTTACGCAAAGCTGCAACCACATCGAGGGGCGCCATATTGCGAGCTACCATTTTTGCAGGATCAAGATAAACCATTACGCTTCGATCACGACCACCCACGACTACGGGTGAAATGCAGCCTGGCACCGCCCCCAGCATGTTTCGAACCTGTATTCGTGCGACATCCTTTTGCCTGGCATCATCCAAAAAGGGGTTACTAACCGTAAGAATGCCAACTGGCAAAGTACCCGTGGCATCAAAAGGCAAAGCAACTGGCGGAAGGGTATTTGGGGGCAGATTAGGCAAGGCGCCCAAGGCAAGCGAGTTCGTAAGAGTCAGAGCTTCATTAGGATCAATATCATCTCTAAAATAAACTTTTACCACACTTACGCCGGGCACCGACCTTGATTCCACCAATCGGGCACCAGGTGCCTGATTCACCCAGCGCTCGATTCGATTGGTGATGGTTTTCTCTATCGAAGAAGCAGGCATACCGGGGTAATAAGTCAGCACTTGTACTGCAGGCGCCTTGAACACAGGCAGAATATCTATGGGAATACTTAAAATTGAAAGCGAACCCAGAATAATCAGCATGAAAACAAACGCTGCAACCATGTACGGATTACGAAGAGATGCCTTGATGAGCCACATTATCGTTAAGCCTTTCAGCTAAAAACTGATTACAAGCATTCGAGCAAAACGGTATAGGCCGTTATTACTCTGGCTTCAAGACTGAAAAACCCTTCGCTAGTTTGAAACCTTTTGTAGAATCGCCTATCAAATTGGTATACCACAAGACGCATGAGTAGGCAAAAACCTAAGTTGCAACCATCTTAATACCTAAAAGCAAAACCATGAATCTTAAGATCAAAATTCACATTTAACAATTCTACCGAAGTAAGAAGCCTACCTTAGCACATATCACATGTCACTATTCATAAATCTTAAGATATTTAGTCACTTCTGAGTAAGCTTTAAATAAAAAATGCCGCTTGATAACAAGGAGCCTTTTTGTTGAGCCTTTTTCGATTGACGAAGGAATCAATTACAAACCTTTAACTTCATAACGCTTAGGGTAGATCTTACGCACAAACTGGTTCGCATCCTTGAAGTAAGTGATCTCCATTTTTTGTGCATTCTAAGACAATTCCTGCTTGGAAAATCGAGTAGAAATGGTTCCCAATATTACAAATTCAGTCATTGGGCCAGAATAACTGAATGAAGCAGAAGCAGCGCCATTACCCATGTAAGATTCCATTCATTGAAGATAAAGGATGTGATCTAAGAATTTAACAATAGAGATATCCTTGCCTTTTTCTGTTGGGAAAAGAACAGGAGCACCAATGTAAGGAGAATACAAAACACCCGTGGTGCTAGTTTATATCGAACCTTGATAAGTTATCTTGCGATCACCCAACAAGGTTAACTTCTTTAACCGGCCTCAGGTTCCCATCGAATTAATTGCGTGTAGCCGTATCAGTGGTGAAATTGGTTCCCGGGTAAGTATATCGAACATGATTATCAAGCTTTCAATTATCAGGGTCGGTGCCATCGTCCAGACAGTTAACTGATTTAGGATAGGTAAAAGTAACAGAATCAAGGATATGGCAAATCATATCGCCGAAAATCTTGTACCGAAATCTAATCGTTTGCGCCAATTGCTCGGGTGATAATATTCTGTGATATAAAATCCTTCTGCAGCAACGCACCCGCCTATAGGGTGATTGCGCAGTATCTGTAGTTTGAGCCATGCGACCACTGTAGGTGAAGATGGTACCAATGATTTGGAGTGGGGATTCCGCAGCGACGCGTCACGAAACAAGCTGCCGCTAGAATCTACCCTCATATTTTGTTCTCTTTCGATTGTTAAAGGCTATGGAATTAGTTGGCAAGCAAAAGACTATTTTTTCTAATAAAATTAATCGCAGTAAGGGGGGATAATCATAAGGTCCATTGGATCATTTTGAAAGCAGATCGTTGGATTTGGAAGGATGCTTTTAGGCTTTGACAAAACGGCATGGATGGCACAGGGCAATAAAAGAAAAAGAATTGCCACGGAAGGAGAAAGAATCAAAACACGCCTTGATGTGGGAAGATACGATCAGCGTAAGTGTACGGGGAAGTACCTGTGCCAAAAAATGAATAAGATCAGCTAGGTTTAATTACCTGATTGATAAAAAAGTGTGAAGTTGCTCTGCAGGAGTATTTGGTAAATTGGTCAACTTATCTCTCAGATAAATCTAAGGGTTGATCCCTAACTATTGAACAGGGAGTGATGAAGCTTGACTGAATGGCTAACAATATTTTTCCTTGATCAGTACCAATGGTTCAACGCACAGCAAAATATTGAAATTAGGCAAATTCAGCATGATGAGACTCCACCCAGAGATGCAAACACTGTTGCTTAAGTTTGGCCGTCCACGCCTGCGATGGAGGCCAGATGGGCAATGCACCTTGATGCGGAAACTTGTTGGATTCAGCTAACGCACTGGCATAAAGGTTGGGGTTATGAACTGGTTTAGTTTTGGTTCTGATTGATGGGGTAATTTCTTGTGCCTGTGCTACATATCATACAAGAAGGTTTTTACTGACCGCTCACCATTTTTTACTATTGCGGTGGTGAAACGTATAGTCCAAACGGTATCATGGCACTGGACTGGCTGATGAATTAAAGATTTGTTGCCACGGATGGCATTTTTTCATCTCGGAAAGGGCCTACCTAATGAGATCATGGATCGATCAGGAGCTTGTAGGTTGTGAGTTCCCTGATGTGCAGATCGTCAAAACGGTTTGGGATGCTGATTAAACAAATGTCCAAAGGCCTGGGCTACAAGTTGCCTCTGGCGTGCAGGGACTGGGCTAATACAAAGGCGGCGTATCGGCTCATTAACAATGACCGTGTGAGCGAAGCAGAGATTCTAACGGGGCATTCTGGTGCTCTATGACACTACTTCGTTCTCCTTAATGCGAAGCGATACCGAGGCAATCAGCCAGACCCACAAAGTTGGCAGCGCTTACAAGGATAAAGACGGTCGCCAGCGGATGCACACAGTCTGCGGTATTCTTATGAATTCCAGCCTTGCGGTAACCACGGATGGCATGCAGTTGGGATTGGCAGCGATCAAGCTCTGGACGCTCAAGAAGTTCAAAGGTTACAGATTTTTATAGAGAGGATTCTGACTGTTATAAAAACCATATGACTTCAAAGCTGCAATGTCTTCGATTATCTCCTTTAAGCACTTCTAGTTCATCGGCCGGCCTTGCCTGCGCCAAGCATTGCTTGATTCTGGTGAATGGTTACAAATCCCTTTTCTAAAATAGGTGCATTGAATCAGAGAACCCTGCTGGTTTCTATCTTGTTTCTTTGATTTCTCGGTTTGGTAAGCTTGGTTGTTTGAATGATTGTTTGTAAATGAAATGATCAAATTTTTCGTCATTCTTCCTCTTGCACATCTTCAATTTTAATTTATAAGCCTTGGCAACAGGGGGTATTATGCGAAATAAGTTCAAGAAATACGGTATGAGAATTTTTATAATCTTGGCATTATGCTTGGGTGCGGGTACATCAATTGCCCAACCGCCCGAGGGTGCGAAAAAAGAGGAACCCAAGGAAGACCAGGGAGATCCTACTTTTCTTTATCGCTTTTCACAGTTCCTGATTCCCAAGCCAGATGTAGCATTTAAAAAACCAAATATCCGCGAGCCTGGACCCGATTCTGCCAACTTCCCTAATAGTCCTTACACGCTTCCTAAAGGAATGGCTTATTTCGAGATAACGCCTTCCGTTGCGGGCAAGGGGAGTTCCGATCCAAGAACTTACAGCACCCCTACCTTGATTAGGTATGGGTTAACCGATGATGTTGAATTACGATTGTTTACCAACTCATTAACCGTGGAATATTCACCAAACAGCGCAGGATTTTCGCCAATAGTTTTTGATATGAAGATTCATTTTTGGGATGAAAACGAAGACTTGTTTCTTCCAGCGGTAGGTATGGAAATCTTGCTTCAAAGTACGTTTGGATCCATTAAAAATACAGGGGTTCAGCCCAGTATGAATCTTTTATTCAGCAAAGATCTTGTTTGGGATACGGTATTAGAAGCCAGTGTGGGTTTACAAAGTGGCGATATAGGGTTTTCTTCAGGGGATAGTTATGAGATGACTGTACAGGGTGATTTAACCACCAAAGTTACCGAAAGAATCTCATTGTTTGTGCAGACTGCTTACAATGGTTCGGTTGATCCGAGGTTTGCAAATAATATTCTAGTAGGGGGGGGTGGTCTATTGAATCTTACAGAAACTATTACAATTTATGGCAGCTATAATGCCAGCGTTGTAAAAGACCTACCCCCATACTTCACCAATATGGGTATAGCTTTTGCCTTCTAAGAAGCTTTCTATTTCTGACTGCTCCAATAAACAGTGGGTTCATAGGTGGCACCAGAGCCCAGCAGATAAGCTAGGCGGTAATTACCGATCATCTCGGGAAGACCAAGTGCATTATCCGGGTTATTAGCCGGGAGAAAATCTTTACTGGGGTAACTTTTCTTTAACGATTCCAACCAGTCCAAATCCAAGCTTTCCCTGTCGGGTTTCAGGTGTTTACGGTCAACTTGGGAACGAGTGATTAGATTCTGGAATTCGAATTGATGCCAACTAGATTTATCGATTATTTCCGTGCACCTATCGCAACCCTCAATATGATCTAAATAGTAATCCAGCAATGGTTCGTTGATTTCTCCAAGAACTACTGCTTTTAGGATTGTCTCGTCAGGGCATTTGGAAATCGATTTCATTTCTTTTCATTCGTTTGTAATATTTCCTACACATTAAATTTCATAAACACTTGATTTCTTTCAAAAATTAAATGGCATTTTCAATAAATTTAGCAACGATGACCCTAAGTTTGCTTAATATGCGACTTTGCACAATATAAACTTCCCTTTTGGAGCACTTAAATTCTCCCGCCAACTCCTCAGGAGAATGATTGTTGAGGAAGATTTTTTGGAATATCTGCCAGTCACGGTGGCTCACTTCCGACTCGATTACCCCAAGCGCCCTGATTGAACACATCCAAGCAGTAATCCTCGGAAATAAGAATAAGCAGAGGCAGAGGCATTTGCCACGGATTAACACGGAATTTCACGGAATCAAAAAAACACATTGGACTGCGCTCCATGGGACTCTTGTTTTTTAATGATGTGAGGTAAAAAGAAAACCCCACCCACTTCAAAGATGTGGATGAGGTAAGGGTTGTTTGAAAGTCGCTCACATGTTAGCTCACAAAAACGCCGCCCTTGTTAGCTGGATCGCCGCTATAGAAGGAGAACAGCAGATCCAAAGCAGGGAAGTCAAAGACATTAACTTGTGGGGCACCGCCTGGGCCTGCACCGGTAAGAATGTCTGCAATGCCATCGCTGTTGCCATCGTTGATACCAACGCGAACGCCGCCTGTGAAGTCTTCTGCGTAGGCCATGAACTGGGCAAGTAAAGCGCCGGTATTAGGATCCCAGACTGCAACAACTGGTGAGCCGCCTGGGCCTGCGCCAGTAACTACTTCGATGTTGCCATCGTTACCAATATCGCCTGCTGCGACGAAGACGCCACCGGTAAAGGATGCAGGATATGCATACCATTGGCTGATGATATTGCCAGTAGATCCATCGAAGACTTTCACATGGGGCCCACCACCAGGGCCAGCGCCGGTAACTAAATCAAGGATGCCATCGTTATTGAAGTCGATGGTTGCAACGCTAACACCGCCTGTGAATGATTGATCATAGGCAAAGAAGGAACGAAGAACATTAAGGCTTCCGCCATCGAAGATGCGGACTTCTGGGCCACCGCCAGGGCCAGCGGATGCGATGATGTCTAAGATACCATCGTTGTTCACATCTTGAACTGCGACGAAAACACCACCGGTGAAGGCTGGATCAAAAGCAAAGAAGGTTTCCATTACTTTGCCGGTTTGGGAATCAAGGATTGCGATAGCTGGTCCGCCGCCGAAGCCTGCACCTGCGATGAGTTCTGCTACACCATCGCCATCGAAGTCGCCTGAGACAACTTTAATTGTGCCGTTAAATCCGGGAAAAGGAACTGCGGTACCTGTAGGTTCACCAGTAACAGGGTCATGAAGGGCGACCGTGCTAGATCCACCTGCGGAAGGTGGCGGCGTTCCAGTAACCGGTTCCACGACGTCTTTCACGGTAATCACGAAGGTGTTTTCCGTGGAAAGGCCGCCAGTGTCGTTCGTGCGGATGCGGACACTGTAGGACTGCTTGGCCTCGAAGTTGAACGAGGCGGCTGCCTTCAGATCACTGCCCACGATTGTGAACGAGACGTTGTCGGTGCTGCCCGCTCCGCTGACCAAAGTGTAGGTGAAAGAGTCCCCTGCATCAACATCGGTGGTGCTCAAGGTGCCAACCACGGAACTGACGGCGTTATTTTCGGTAACACTGTTGTTGGAAAGAGCAATGTCGGTGGGCGCGTCATTAACATCCGTAACACTTACGGTTACCGACTTCTCAGCAGTGAGAGTACCATTATCGGTACCTACCACGGTAAAGCTGTAACTTGACTTAACTTCAAAGTTGGCAGAAGCAAGCAGGGTTACTGCCCCTGTTGCAGCATTGATTGATACCAGACCAGCGTCATCGCCTATTACCCCAGACTTAATGCTATAAATCACGGTTGCACTTGCATCAACATCAGTAGAAGTTGCAGTGTAGATCCCTGTTGATATGACAGCGTTCTCAGCCACGGTTCCTGTGCCGCTAGAGGTGATTACTGGTGCTTCATTAACATCCGTCACACTTGCCGTTACCACCTTCTCAGCAGTAAGGCCAGGTGTGCCATTATCGGTAGCTACTACGGTGAAGGTGTAACTTGACTTCACTTCAAAGTTTGCAGAAGCAAGTAGAGTTACCACCCCGGATGAAGCATTGATTGATACCAAACTCTCATCATCGCTTAACCCAGTCTTAATGCTGTAAGTCACGGTTGCACTTGCATCAACATCGGTAGAAGTTGCACTGTAAATCCCTGTTGATATGACAGCGTTCTCAGCCACGGTTCCTGTGCCGCTAGAGGTGATTACTGGCGCGTCATTAACATCCGTAACACTTACCATTACCACCTTCTCAGCAGTAAGGCCCGGAGTACCATTATCGGTAGCTACCACGGTAAAGGTGTAACTTGACTTAACTTCAAAGTTGGCAGAAGCCAACAGGGTAACTGCACCGGTTGAAGCATTGATTGATACCAGACCAGCGTCATCGCCTACTACCCCAGACTTAATGCTGTAAGCCACGGTTGCACTTGCATCAACATCGGTAGAAGTTGCAGTGTAGATCACTGTGGATATGACTGCGTTCTCAGCCACGATTCCAGTGCCGCTAGAGGTGATTACTGGTGCTTCATTCACATCAATCACACTTACCATTACCACCTTCTCAGCAGTAAGGCCAGGTGTGCCGTTATCGGTAGCTACCACGGTGAAGGTGTAACTTGACTTCACTTCAAAGTTTGCCGAAGCTAGTAGCGTTACTGCCCCTGTTGTAGCATTGATTGATACCAGACCAGCATCGCCCACTGAAGGCTTAATGCTGTAAGCCACGGTTGCACTTGCATCAACATCGGTAGAAGTTGCGGTGTAGATCACTGTAGATATGACTGCATTCTCAGTTACCGTTCCTGTGCCGCTAGAGGTGATTACTGGGGCTTCATTCACATCCGTCACACTTACCGTTACCACCTTCTCAACAGTAAGGCCCGGAGTACCATTATCGGTAGCTACCACGGTGAAGGTGTAACTTGACTTCACTTCAAAGTTTGCAGAAGCCAACAAGGTTACTGCCCCTGTTAAAGCATTGATTGATACCAGACCAGCATCATCGCCTATTACCCCAGACTTAATGCTGTAAGCCACCGTTGCACCTGCATCAACATCGGTAGAAGTTGCAGTGTAAATCACTGTAGATATGACTGCGTTCTCTGCTACCGTTCCTGTGCCGCTAGAGGTGATTACTGGGGCTTCATTCACATCCGTCACACTTACCGTTACCACCTTCTCAACAGTAAGGCCAGGAGTGCCATTATCGGTAGTTACCACGGTAAAGGTGTAACTTGACTTAACTTCAAAGTTTGCAGAACTGTTCAGGGTTACTGCCCCGGTTGTAGTATTGATTGATACCAGACCAGCATCATCACTGAGTCCGGGCTTAATGCTGTATGTCACGGTTGCACTTGCATCAACATCGTAAGAAATTGCAGTGTAGATCACTGTGGATATGACTGCGTTCTCTGCTACCGTTCCTGTACTGCCAGAAGTGATTACTGGTGCTTCATTCACATCCGTAACACTTACCGTAACCGACTTTTCAGCAGTAAGGCCCGGTGTACCATTATCGGTAGCTACCACGGTGAAGGTGTAACTTGACTTCACTTCAAAGTTTGCAGAAGCCAACAAGGTTACTGCCCCGGTTGAAGCATTGATTGATACCAGACCAGCATCGCCCACTGAAGGCTTAATGCTGTATGTCACGGTTGCACTTGCATCAACGTCCGTAGAAGTTGCAATGTAGATTCCTGTTGCTGTTGCTGCATTCTCTGCTACCGTTCCTGTGCCGCTAGAAGTAATTACTGGCGCTTCATTAACATCCGTAACACTTACCGTAACCACCTTCTCAGCAGTAAGGCCAGGTGTGCCGTTATCGGTAGCTACCACGGTGAAGGTGTAACTTGATTTGACTTCAAAGTTTGCTGAAGCAAGTAGCGTTACTGCACCGGTTGTAGCATTGATTGCTACCAGACCAGCATCGCCCACTGAAGACTTGATGCTGTATGTCACGGTTGCACTTGCATCAACATCGGTAGAAGTTGCACTGTAAATCCCTGTGGATGTTGCTGCGTTCTCCGCCACCGTTCCAGTGCCACCAGAAGTAATTACTGGTGCTTCATTCACATCAATCACACTTACAGTTACCACCTTCTCAGCGGTAAGGCCAGGTGTACCATTATCGGTAGCTACCACGGTAAAGGTGTAACTTGACTTAACTTCAAAGTTTGCAGAAGCAAGTAGCGTTACCACCCCGGTTGTAGTATTGATTGATACCAGACCAGCATCATCGCCTATTACCCCAGTCTTAATGCTATAAGTCACGGTTGCACTTGCATCAACATCGGTAGAAGTTGCAGTGTAAATCACCGTAGATGTTGCTGCGTTCTCCGCCACCGTTCCAGTGCCGCTAGAGGTGATTACTGGTGCTTCATTAACATCCGTAACACTTACAGTTACCACCTTCTCAGCAGTGAGAGTGCCATTATCAGTAGCTACCACGGTGAAGGTGTAACTTGACTTCACTTCAAAGTTTGCCGAAGCAAGCAGCGTTACTGCTCCTGTTGAAGAATTGATTGATACCAGACCAGCATCATCGCCTACTACCCCAGACTTAATGCTGTAAGCCACGGTTGCACCTGCATCAACATCAGTAGAAGTTGCAGTGTAAATCCCTGTTGATATGACAGCGTTCTCTGCCACTGTTCCAGTGCTGCCAGAAGTAATTACTGGTGCTTCATTAACATCCGTAACATTTACCGTTACCACCTTCTCAGCAGTAAGGCCAGGTGTGCCGTTATCGGTAGCTACCACGATAAAGATGTACCTTGATTTGACTTCAAAGTTTGCAGAACTGTTTAGGGTTACTGCCCCTGTTGCAGCATTAATTGATACCAGACCAGCGGCGCCCACTAAAGGCTTAATGCTGTAAGTCACGGTTGCACTTGCATCAACATCGGTTGCTATAGCGGTGTAGATCACTGTTGATGTTGCTGCGTTCTCCGCTACTGTTCCTGTGCCGCTAGAAGTGAATACCGGCGCTTCATTAACATCCGTAACAGAAAGCGTATAGTTGACTGTTACAGCAGTGCTACCCAATACGCCAGAATCCAAAATACTAATAGTTACGGCATATGAACTCTTGAATTCATAATTAAGCGCAACACTCGCTTTAAGATAAAGAATTGTGCCACTTACTTCAAAGCTTCCAGCATCAGCCCCAGTTAGGGAAATCACATTAGTACCTAAAGCATCATCGGTAACAACGATGTCTGCAACTTTAATGGCATTGGTGGTGTCTGTATTTTCAGGAAGCGTTGTTATGGTGTTTGTTAAAGCTACCACCGTTGGCGCTTCATTAACATCGGTAATGTTAATGGTTAATTGTTTGTCAAAGAAGAGGCCACCTGCATCGGTGGTACGAACTCGAACAGTATAAGAAGTCTTAGTTTCAAAGTCAGGTACCACGGCAAGTTTCAGGCTATCGCCAGCAATCGTAAAGGATGCATTATCAGTGTCTCCAGTGCCACTTACCAAAGTGTAGGTGAAAGAGTCCCCTGCATCAGGATCGGTGGTGCTCAAGGTGCCAACCACGGAACTGACGGCGTTATTTTCGGTAACATTGTTGTTGGGCAGGATAATGTCGGTGGGCCCGTCATTGACATTAGTAACACTTACCGTTACCGACTTCTCAGCGGTAAGGCCAGGAGTACCATTATCGGTAGCTACTACGGTGAAGCTGTAGCTTGGCTGGACTTCAAAATTTGCAGAAGCTAGCAGGGTAACCACCCCGGATGAAGCATTGATTGATACCAAACCGGCGTCATCGCCTACTAACCCAGACTTGATGCTGTAAGTCACGGTTGCACTTGCATCCACATCGGTAGAAGTTGCAGTGTAGATCACTGTTGATGTTGCTGCATTCTCTGCAACTGTTCCAGTACTGCCAGAAGTGATCACTGGCGCATCATTGACATCGGTAACACTTACGATTACCGACTTCTCAGCGGTCAATCCACCATTATCAGTAGCTACGACGGTGAAGGTGTAACTTGATTTGACTTCAAAGTTGGCAGAAGCTTGCAGGGTAACTGTACCTGTTAAAGCATTGATTGATAACAAATTGGCGTCATCGCTTAACCCAGTCTTAATGCTATAAATCACGGTTGTACTTGCATCAACATCGGTAGCCCCAGCAGTGTAGATCACCGTGGTTATTGCTGCGTTCTCAGCCACAGTTCCGGTGCTGCCAGAAGTAATTACTGGTGCTTCATTGACATCGGTAACACTTACGATTACCGACTGCTCAGCGGTAAGGCCCGGAGTACCATTATCGGTAGCTATCACGGTGAAGGTGTAACTTGGTTTGGCTTCAAAGTTTGCAGAACTGTTAAGGGTGACAACCCCTGTTGTAGCATTGATTGCTACCAAGCCGGCGTCATCGCCTACTACCCCAGACTTGATGCTGTATGTTACGTTTGCACTTGCATCAACATCGAAAGAAGTTGCGTTGTATATCACTGTGGATGTTGCTGAATTTTCTACCACGGTTCCGGTACTTCCAGAAGTGATCACTGGCGCTTCATTGACATCGGTGACACTTACGGTTACCAACTGCTCAGCGGTAAGGCCCGGTGTACCGTTATCGGTAGCTACCATGGTGAAAGTGTAACTTGACTGGACTTCAAAGTTTGCAGAAGCTAGCAGGGTAACTACACCTGTTAAAGCATTGATTGATACCAAATTGGCGTCATCGCTTAACCCAGTCTTAATGCTGTAAGTTATTGAATTCCCATCAGCATCGGTAGCCCCAGCAGTGTAGATCACCGTGGATATTGCCGCGTTCTCTACCACGGTTCCCGTACTGCCAGAAGCGATCACTGGTGCTTCATTGACATCGGTAACACTTACCGTTACCAACTTCTCAGCGGTAAGTCCAGTAGTACCGTTATCGGTAGCTATCACGGTAAAGGTGTAACTTGGTTTGACTTCAAAGTTTGCCGAACTGTTGAGGGTTACGGCACCTGTTAAATCATTGATTGATACCAAACTGGCGTCATCGCCTATTACCCCAGACTTGATACTGTAAGTCACGGTTGCAAGTGCATCAACATCGGAAGAAGTTGCGTTGTAGATCACCGTGGTTATTGCTGCGTTCTCTACTACGGTTCCTGTGCTGATAGAATTGATTACTGGCGCTTCATTGACATCGGTAATGTTGATGGTGAACTGTTTTTCAAAATAAAGGCCGACCTCATTAGTGGTGCGAACAAGAACCGTATAAGAAGTCTTGGTTTCAAAGTCAGACACCATGTTTAGCTTAAGGCTGTTGCCAGTGATGGTGAAGGATGCGTTATCGGTGCTTCCCGCTCCGCTGACCAAGGTGTAGATGAAGGTGCTGGGGGCTACTGGATCCACATTGGTGCTGCTCAATGTGCCAACGACAAAGTTGACTGCACTGTTCTCAGCAACACTGTT
>Ga0194045_1000296_pt1 | contig 16104 bp, 15 predicted proteins | sample JunL6211m_MetaG_FD_161686 | JGI IMG/M metagenome (GOLD analysis project Ga0194045, IMG submission 161686) | Anoxic zone freshwater microbial communities from boreal shield lake in IISD Experimental Lakes Area, Ontario, Canada - Jun2016-L626-11m | ecosystem: Environmental > Aquatic > Freshwater >...
CGGAAAGCATTGACGTCCCAATAACCACGGATAGCACGATTGCCGCTAAGGTATAGTACTGAGTTACACTGCTGGATGTCATGCGTTCCATGGTACTTGTTTTCCAATGAACAACATTTTATTATTGCCATCAGAGGTTCATGTTGCTCGAGTCGCATGTCTGTCGCCGTGCCGCTGACCGTACTCAACCTGAACGACGGATACCTCGGAAACAAATGGATCTGGTTTTCGCATGATTTTAATGGATACTTGTAGATAAAGGTTTGTATCAAACACCCTGAAATGTCTATGACGCCTAAAGTAATTTACATAAACCATATAAACGCCTGGATATCCGGGGATGTCATTGCATGCATCAACAAGGGTAACTCCGAGAGAATCCTCAAGAAACCTGTGGATAAAATTCAGCATATCCTGCGTAAAGAATCGTTTCATTTCTGGACACGACGCTTCGACGTATTCAATCGCGTCATGTCGTTTGTCTTGTGGGCTTCGTTTCCGATATTGAAACCAAGCTTCGCGGGTTTCTTCGTCATCTGAAGAATCTGAGGACGCAGAATCAGATTTGCATTCAACAACTTCTGTTGTTTCAGCTCTAGCCGCGTTTTTGTCCAAGTCTGCAAGCATTGCATCGAGCGTTTCAAGTGACGGAAGCGGGTCTCCAGAATAGGCTGCGGAATCCTTAGAGGGGTCAAATTCCTCAAATTCATCAAACTCCGGGATTGAATCTAGAATTTTGAGGCCAACGGGTTCTGATCCGTCAGAGTTCTCAGACGCGTTAGATTTCTGTTCCAGCGCAGGAAGATCCGGATAAAATTGTCCACATACCGGTGCAGTGGGTGCTTGGGCATTATTGTTCCATGCGGGAAACCCATAGAATCTCATTCGCGGCGCATCAAGACGCCATTGGGCGTCCACTCGTTCCAGGCTCTGAATGAAAGTGTTTAAAATATTGAGCTCAGAGAAGTCAAAATCATAATCTTTGAATCTCATATGATTGATACAAATGTTGCAAATTTTTTTATCAAGAACCATTCAACGTGTCGGGCTCACACAAATTTGAGTTCGAATGAGCGCGTATTTGTTCTTGTCGAAACGAGGTGTGCCTTTTGGCTCCCCTTTGTAATTCGAAACTTTATCAACGTCCTTGGAGCGTCGTGGAACGTTCATCTCTTTCTTGCAAGAGACGTGGCCGTGTCCCTAAAGGAAGAATTTGGTCATTGTACCTTTGACGTCACCGTCATCCAAGACAAGCTCACGGTTCCGGAGTATTCTGCCTTGCTGGAACAATCACCTTTCTGGTCTACAATCAGGGAGGAACACGTGCTCATTGGCCAACTGGATACCGTTCTGCTGCGGCCTATCCCAGAAGACTTCTTCAAGTACGCATACGTCGGAGCGCCGTGTGGGGACATTTCCGGGGATCAATTCATTCTGAATGGCGGACTAAGTCTGCGAAGGCGTTCCGTAATGCTGGACATCACTTCACAACTTCCCGGAAATGGACAAGATCCAGAGGATATTTACTTTACAAGGATATTGCGTGCAATGAAAGCACCTCTTCCAGGGCTCACTGAGGCAATTCAATTCTGCGCAGAGAGCATCATTGCGCCAGATAATTCGCCTTGCGGTGTACACGGAACGCACAAGTATTGGATCCCAACAGCACAAATGCGAGTGCTCGTGGATACCGCTGCCTCCGCTCCCACTTTGTAAAAAATGTTAATGAATCATCTCCCTGCCATCATTCTCTGCAGTTTTGCATCCGTTGTTTCTGCATACTTGGCCTCTATCTCACCATCGTCTTCCACCGTGACGGGCTTGAATGCATTGGACAGGGACGTGCCGCCCTTCCCTCTTCCACCTTTTCCTCCGAAACTCTTTCGAGCTGCGGGTGTGCCTCCTTCTGCAATGACCTCAATGACTGACTTTTGCTGCGATTCGTTAACCGTGGATGCATACGACTCTGCAAACTGGAACGCGTTATCTCCACAGTAGACGCTCCTGTCGTGGACAAATGTTGGTGTCCCTGGGAGCCACGGTGGTGGGGCCTCTCTTGATACATCGACGACGTTGACTTGAATCTTGAGCATATGCGTCACTGAAAACAAGAGGTCGTTTGAATGAGGGCATCGTTGTAGGTTGACGTAGAGGGTTGGGATGGATGCTGGAGCGGCGTTGTTGTATTGGCTGTACGGTGAGTTTTGTGGGTTCTGCGGATTCTGTTGACTAGGTTGATTCTGTGAATTCTGTTTCTGTTTATCTCTCGACGGTGCTTGAATAATGATTGCCGGGCGCGTTGTTGGAACTTTCATGGGCGTTGTGCCGAGGGGCGGGGATCGCATCATTGTTGGATCCATGAAGTTGCGCATTACATTACATGTATAAAATTTTACATTCCGAATCAGCACACTTGTTAGTCTGACTCTAAAAAAAATAATTGCTAGTTTGAAATGGCAGACTCGTTGGATGCAAGTTTGGGAATGGAAAAATCGCAGGGAGTTCATCCCGGAACTCTTCCAGAGATTCCGTCAGATCCTTTTGAAGATAAGCAGATGAAAAACTTCATGAGCGCTCTGACATCCATGACTTCTCACGGCACTGGTCCGGAGCAAAAGAGGAAATCAAGCAAACACCACAAGCACAAGAGATCACACAAATCTGAAGTGCTGCATGTGTCACCGGCAAAATCTCCTGGAAAGTCTCCACAACTTTCACCAATTGCTACAGAACCGATGGTAGACGAAATAGTACATGAAGACGTACCCGTATCCAGGGCCGATCAGGCTGAGTCGGAGCCTGAGTCGGAGCCTGAGTCGGAGCCTGAGCCTGAGTCAGAGCCTGAATCGGAATCTGAGGCTGAGGCTGAATCGGAGTCTGACGAAGTTGAAATTGAGCTTGGATCGTCCATCGACATGGGTGACTCAGATGAATTGGATTCGGATGACTTGGAATCTGAGGATGAAGAATCTGACGAAGATTCTGATGACTCCGGCTCCGACGATGACTCGGATGAATTTGATGATTCTGATGATTCCGAGGATTCTGAGGATATCCAAGACATTGAAAGTGGTCATATCGCAATCCAGAGTGCTGACTTGGAAGACGTGCCACTTACGCTACAGGAAATTGCACGACACGAAGACTTTGACCAGTTTGAAACCTCATCCATGCTTGCGGCATCTTTGATTGCGTCTGGTCTTGCCGTGGCATCGTCAGACAGTTCTAGAAATATTAAAGGCATCATCATCAAGGTCATCATTGCCACATCAGTGTGCATTGCATTCTATTTTGCGTATCGAAAGATTATGGAACTGCGCAAATCCATACAATCTCTCCGAGACGAGACAAAACTTCAACTGACGGAGAAGGATGTCCAACTGATATCTGCAAAGCTCATTCAAGACCTCCTTTTGGAGGAGGACGAATCTCAACCTGAGCCTGAACCTGAATCTGGTGAACATTCAATCCCAAAAGAAATTACAGAAATTCAAAGCAACCCCCTTCCTACTCAATTGGACGCCGCATTCCAGCCTTTCCAGGGAATGCTTCCGCCTGGAATGACACTGATGACGGCGCCAATCATGCACGACCAATTGATGGGCCTTGGAGGGCGTGACATGGGAAAGTCCTTCGACGCTGATGCTGATCAAGATGTGCAGGAGGAATCTGAATACAATGGGGAGCCTGTCGTGGAACCCATTGTGGAGCCTGATGTGGAACCCATCGTGGAACCTATTGTGGAGCCTATTGTAGAGCCCATTGTGGAACCCATCGTGGAACCGGTTGTGGAACCGGTTGCAGAGCCCATTGTGGAACCCATCGTGACACCTGTAGTGGAACCGGTAGTGGAACCGGTTGTGGAACCTGTCGTGGCACCGGTTGTGGAGCCTCCTATTGTAGAGCCCATTGTGGAGCCCATTGTGGAGCCCATTGTGGAACCCTCCGTGGAACCTGTCGCGGACCCGGTTGTGGAGCCAATTGCGGAACCCGTTGCGGAACCCAAGGCTGTAGCTCCCATTGTGGAGCCTGCTGTCGTGGAGCCCGTTGAGGCAGAGGCACCCGCAAAGCAAGCGGTCGTGGACCCTGTGATGGAAGTCAATGGTGAGGAACCAGAGGAACCAGAACAAGCGGGGGGTGTACAATCGCCTTCACATGAAAAGGCAGAGGAAAAGATTCCCGAGGCGCCGAAGAAAAGGCGGGGACGCCCCACCAAAAAGGCTTCGTAAATCAATATGCAATACGTTGGTTGATGACATCATAAAATAAACGCTTTTTTTGAAATGAAATTATTACAGTGGTGGTGCCTCTATAGGGCCTCTACGTGTCACAGAGCTTTCACCGGCCCTATGTCCCAACCGGCCCTATAACCACTTCCCCTTCCCTGTTGAGCAGCTCCTACTGCTCTGGTATAGACCAGGATCTTTCTCCGCCCTCCTAATCCAACGCGCTGGTATCGCTGATGTGAATTCTCAATTCATCACGGCGGGATGGAGAAACTTTGGGGATAAAGTAGGAGCCAATTGCATGAATTGCCCCCACGTGGTCACTGTGTCCTCCCAGAGTAGGATACAGCTTCAGCGTACGGTGCCGTGTGGCCTCTTTCAATTATAATGGTGCTCGCTTCTTTTTCTTCCGCCCACAAATATTCACCCTCGTATACATCTTCCATCTTGGAGGAGGTTGTTGTTGTGTGATATGTTTTTCTACCATTGTCAAACTCACGACCAATTGACCCTTTTAATTATATTTGGGAATTAAAATGCGTGTAGTATTCGTTGCCCTTCTTACGATGGCACTTGCAGAGCTTGCGAGTTCCTTGCAATCCAGGCTCATGGACGTCGTTCCCCCCAATCCATTGAGTATATCAGAACGTCTGATTAGTTCTGAGTTTGTGAATACATTCCTAAGTAGATTTGGACGTGATATTGAAATAGGACAATGGGAGGAGAGTCGGCGTCAGATATCATACAAATCTGACATTCACACACCATTTGGAAGTTTTCCTTGCACAACCGTGTGCAAGCAATGCGTGACGGCGCGTGACGGGGTTGCGTCAGATCTCCTGGAAGATCTGGTGATCAATGGCATTCCGTTTGTGGGGCCACTGCAGATGAAGAGATTTTGGAGCTTGAGAAGATTAGAAGATGAAAAGATCCATTTGCTTGTTGACTTTGAACTCCAATCCAGGATTCCATGGTTTGCGGAGACTATTGTCCGCGCAGAAATCGCAAAGCAGACGTCTGAAACTTTTGACGCTGCATCCAGAAAATAATATTGACTGTGTATAAAGCACAATGGATCGGTTGAGGATGGCTGTCCAAGACGCGGAAGGAATGAAGACACTGTTTGTTGTTAAGGATGGTCCACAGAAAGAACATGTGGAACTTCAAGATTTTATTGGAATTACAGAGCTTGAGTACCGCAGGGGTGCGTTGAACAAACGGTGGAAACTCGAGGAAACTCACCCGCTATGGACGGACGAGCGTCGTTCCAATGAAGTCAGTGATAAATATCCTTCTAAAGATCCGATGTCCATGCGTTTTTTTGCGCTCACGGGCAAAGAGGGTGATAGCAGCAAACTAAAACATCTCCAAACCTATCAAGTGTTCAATTTGTTCATTGTCCGCGGTAGATTTGCAGAAAATAAAATGTTGACCAATTATCATATAAGCATCAGAGCCTCAGTCCAGACGATGCGTCAGTCAAAAAGTTTGCGAAATGAATTATGTTCGAAATATGTTCAACACAAAACAAAATCCACTGCATGCATGCAAGATCTACCTCGAGATCTACCTTGCGATCTACCTTGCGATCTACCTTGAGATCTAACGAACATGAATCTGTTGCAAGAAGTTTATGACAAACATTCTCGTCCCATTTGTGGATGGTCTAATTGTGTAAAACTTACTAGGAAGACTCAATTATTGAGAGATCCAATTTCCTGATGGTGTAAAACCATAAGGAGAGTGCCGGCAGAATATTCATTGTTACGGGGAATGCAGTGTATTGAGAAGTTATCATTGAAGAGATAATTATCTCGGAGTTTCGTTTATGCTCCTCAGAAAATTCTACATATCATGCCTTGGCGGACTCTGTTGTACCTCAGGAAGGAGATGGCGTGGGGGAGGAAGCATGAGAAAAGTAAGGGTTTGCACGATCGGTCAAGGTTGTAGGGCGGTGAAATCCCGGAAACTGCGCCTTAATTGGTTTTGCATACATTTGATTAGAATTTAATAAACGGTACCACAGAGAGACAAATCGAAGACAAATCAAAGTGGGCGTACCTTCCCCCAATTGCACGGGCTGTATCCAGCTCAATGGGAATGTTTACAGTGAAGTGCCTGATTGAGTCCGAGTACTGTGGAAGCAAAGTGTAGCGACCTGTTGTGTTTTTAGCATGTGGAACTATTTTGTAGATACAATGTGTTCATGATTGAGAGCCGGGTGAGTCGGGTGACTCCCTGCGCTTCTCGTGTTGTAGCAACGCTCTCTCATTTCCTGAACCTTCGCTGCAAAGTTGCACAAATATATCGAACCCATGGGAAGATTCCCGGGATAATAATTGATGTTGAAACCGTTTTGATTGATATTGCTCTCCACTTTTCTGATAGCAGCCGGATTACGTCCAATGACTTTGTGGAGTTGGCGCGCCTATATTCCGCATTAGACCAGTCGTGTGGAAAATCAAGAATGTACCTTGCCAGCGTCAATAATTTTCAAAATATTGTTCAGAGGCTCCAAGTTCCGCGCGAATCTATGGTGTCCATGCTGGAAGAGTGTTCCAAGACATGCGTCTGAACTTTGCCCAGCTGCGTCTAATTGCCCCCATTTCAAATGTAAATGATTGTAACCATAACACTATAACACTATGCGGAGTCGAAGGATGGATCGAGCAAAGTCAGTGGCGCGCGCCAGACATCGACGGGAAGAAATACACAGTACCCCCCCAGCACCCACACAAGAACACGTAGAGCACGAATACCTTCCAACGGTTCCAGATGTTCCAGGCGTTCCAACAGTTCCCGGCATTTCAGACATGCCAATTGAAACGACAATTGAAGAATCCATTCCTTACCCAGTCAGCCCATCGAACCATGTGGTGCCATGGGTTCATCGGAAGCCAGTCGACCACGCACTTGTAGCTCAGCTGCTGTCTGCATCCGATGCATCAGGTCACTACACGAATTATGGTCCGGCGGTGCAGCGCCTCGAAGAGACTCTTCGTACCATATTACATATCGATGGTCCAAAAGCAGTCATATGTACCTCGTCGGGGACATCCGCCCTTTGCGCAATCTGGGCCGCCTTGTGCTTAAAGGATGGAAAGTCACTGAAGTTTGCAACTCAGTCGTTTGGCTTTCCCAGTTCTGCCCAGGTACACAGAGGCGTCAAAATCATTGACATTGATGAAAGCGGTGGGCTTGACTTGAGTGCAGTTCCCGAATCCGTTGACGGTCTCATTGTTACCAATGTATTTGGCAATGTTGTTGAAATCTCCAAGTACACGTCTTTCTGCAGCGAATGTTCCAAATATCTGGTATTTGACAATGCGGCAACGCCTCTAACGTTCTACCGCGGTAAGAATTCCTGCAACTTTGGAGATGCATCCGCAATCAGTCTTCATCACACAAAACTCCTTGGATTTGGTGAAGGAGGCGCTGCTATTGTTGACAAGTCTCTTGAGCCTTACGTACGACGCATCATCAACTTTGGGATCGATAACCAGTCCGAAACGCCGCGCTGGAGCCCTCTTGGATTCAATGGAAAGATGAGTGATGTGTCTGCCGCCTACATTCTTCAATTCCTCACAAATAATTTCCCAATGATTGCAAGCCATCAAGTTCAGCTCTATGAACACCTGAAGGAATCACTAGTATCCAAGGGCATCAATGCGCGCACATATCCAAACTTCTCGGATGGGACACCGGTTGTTGCCTGCTTTACGTTGTTGTTTGCAACAAACACGGAAAGTCTCGTGGAGTATTTACGTTCCAACGGAATCTATTGCAGGCGGTACTACGACCCGCTGGACGACAGATGCGTTGTGTCCAAGAGAGTTCAATCAACGGTTCTATGTTTGCCTTGCCACATGGACATCAAGCTTGCAGACATTGACCGCATTACGGATCTGATTCAGACATGGTGCAGTGCGGTCTAGGCGGTCTGATTGAGACACTTCTTGCGGAACACGTTCCACGCAGAGTCATCATTCTCTGCGCGGAGAGCTTCAATCCACTCTGCGTCTCTTCGTAGAGTCTTTGCAAATGATCCCGCCTTTGCGTTGTAAGCATACCTCTTTAGCTTTTCAGACGTGTAATGACGTATCGATCTGAGCATGAAGTGATTTATCCGTAATTTATCCAACGGGCGTCGAGCATTGAACGGTCCTCGGACTTCATTGCCATTGGTGTCCACGGCGCGAAAGCGATTCTCGTAGTAGTAACCGTGCGGATCACACATACGATCCGTCCAGTGTGCGGGCTTGACGATGGATTTGATGTGTTCATTGACCTTGCACGTGACGGCGCCGCGCTTGGTACAGTATTCGGTAACCCATCTCATTTTCTTTGCGTCAAAGGCGTTCATTTCTTGCTGGGGAGTATCAAAGGGCATCCCAAAACATACCCAGTTTGCAACCACGGCTGCCACGTGCTCGTGCGTGCTGTCGACGTCTTCGATAACACGGAGGACGGTCGATTCGGCGTCTGGGCAAAATAGAAATTCGTCCACGTCAATGATGGCAAGCCATTTCGTTTCAGACAACGTGCGGCGCCTGATGTCAGAGAGCATGAACATGCGCGCCTTTGTGGGATCCGGCTCCGTTAGGTCAATCATCGTGACAAGACTCTCTGGGAACTTATCCAAACAGATGGATCGCGACTGGTCTGTAGATTTGTGATCATATAAATAAAAGTGTTGTACCCCTTGCGCCTGGTGAAAGAGGATCCATTCCTCGATGATATCTCCCTCGTTTTGGAACATGGTTGTGACACAAAAGTCGTACTTCATTTCCACTTGTACTAAATATATTTATGTTTGAATACAGCAGTTTGCGATTGCATGAGATTTATTAATGTCGGTGTCTTTAAGACGGGACTCAGTTCGTTTCGTGAATTCTTCAAGCAGGGTCAAATCCAGGCAATAGATTGGGGGGCATTGACGAAGCAGGACACGCATTTGAGACACATGAAGACGTGTTGGAGACGATGGAGAGCTTCAAATGCCTTGCTGATATTCCCGCATGCTACGAACCGTTCCACAAATCTCTCATAAGACGTTTCCCAACTGCAAAGTTTTTCATGAGCGTCAGGGATCCCCAGCGGTGGCTGACCAGCATGAAGAAACACTACTTTTCCAAGCTGATGAAAGGCTCAAATAATATTACAAGTCAGACGCTTGCCTGGTGCGGTATCCAAGTTCCCATTGACGAACTACAGTATTCTGAATCAGACGATACGTTCATGGACGCATATACCAGTCGAAACGCACGCATCATTGATAACTTCAAGAAAGCGGGGATCCCGCTGCTTGTTTACGACTTGGATGACGATGCAAAGGTGGATTTGATCCGCAAGCACGCTGGCATTCTTCTCCCGGACGAATTCCCACGGTCAAACGAATCAGGAGATGAACATTTGATGAACGAATATCTTGTATCACAAGGACTCGGTTCTCTCGAAGAATTAAAAGAAGATTTGAATCGCCGCAGATTGTCATCAAGTTACGTTGAAACCGTATGAAATTAAATAGTAGTCCATGGTAGTACTACACCTCAAATAACATGTCGGTCACCAGTTCTCTAATCAGTCCGGCGTCGGTCCAAGTGTCATGGACTGCCGTCTCGAGTGCCACCAGTTACCGCGTGGCCATTGCTCTGTCCAGCGGCGGAACAGCAACCTCTAAAACTGTCACCGGTTCTACGTCAACGTACTTGTATAACTTGACGGCATCCACTGCATATACGGTGAATGTATATTACACGATTTCTCCTGCGGCGGAAGTGGTGTCTCCCAATGCAACGGGGACATTTACAACTGCTGCTGCCGGGACTGTTGCTTATGGAAATCTATATACGGCACTTGAATTCACGGACACGGATGGGAATGCATCGCACGACACAACTGTCCTGAGCGCTAGCGTTGCAACCAGTTTCCGGGATTACCTTGTAGAGATCATGGAAACAGGTGACTATATTTACGGCGTGTTCAGCATGCGGGGTCGTCGTGTGACACTGAGCGGAGTTGCCGTAAAACCGTCCGAAGCCCTGACGCTGACTACATCCATGCCGGGGATCTATTTGCCTTTCACACTCACTGGTGGATCGTCGCAATACGTGGACTTGACGTACAATTCGGTCACCACTAGGGTCACATTTACTACTGCGGGAGGGAACATCACCATCTCGGGCATAACATACTCCGTGGGAGATGTATTCACTCTTTTTGATACCTTCAAAGGGACATTTACGCAGAGCCTCATTCTACTGGAAACGCTCGTCCGTCAGACGTTTGGGCATTCTCAGACCAAAGCCAGCTCGGTGGCAACGGGTGGTACCACCGTCTTCAAGGAAGTTGTATCTCATTCCCACAATCACGTGGCACCAGAGGACCTGGGTAATACGGTAGTCACCAATTCTAGTTTCTACGTTACGGGGACTTCCGACACAACCGAAGTCAGTCGTATCACGCAAACGCTTGACAAGACGGGTGATAACGGGGAAATCTCCATGAATGTTCTCAAGACATACTCGAACGGAGTTCAGACAGTGGAGAAGAGTTTAACGGCAACGGCAGACCAAATCACTCTTCGGGCGTGTAACGAGACTGAAGAAACGGGGACAATCCTGACTGTGGATGGTCTCTCGTTTGACAATGATTCCGCCGGTGTATTCTTTGGATCAAATAAGGACTTCAGAATCAAGTACTCCACGGCAATTGATGGCACACCTCTATTGCTATTTCAGGCATTGGGGACCGACGATGTGACGTATACGACCAAATTTCAGATTGAACGCACTTGATGGATGCGTTTGGATTATTTGGATTATTTGAGAGTCATGTGTCCAACAATGGCGGTGAAATTAGGTAATAAAATCTTTGATAACGGTAAACACATGGAACCCGTTGCGTCCGACACGGTGTCTGCACCTGAACCCGTAGAACCCGTAGTCTCCATAGTCTCCGTAGTATCTGATCCCTTGGTACCTACCCCGGTATTCCCATCTCTTTCGTTTGTTTATGCGGGTAATATTGAGGGAAAAGACGTATGGAGAGGTACACTTATTCCGGAACCGGTGAATCTAACCATAGAATATAACACTATTGTTGCACAATATGAACCGTCTAGCACTGTCTCCAAGGGTACAAATCCTCTTATTGAAAACATTGATGCTTCATTTGCACTTGTAAAATCTTGGGAAGAGGGCGACCACATGGTATACCAATTGGATGTCACGCTCACCAATTGCGGTAAAGGGCTCATCAACTCAATTGGACTTGAATTTGATCCTGAAGAGCTTGTGTCAACATGGTGTCTCCAAGGAAGCGGATCATCCTACACAGTACCTGGGTTTGGGTTGCCGCTTGCGGGCGCAGGAACATTTTCGTTTGGTGGTATTTTCAAAACGGACTCCCCAAAGATTGTGATTTCGTGAGAGATACAATTTAAAAGAGTACTACGATTCATGTAAATTTGTATTTTTTTTGTATACCTACTTTAACATTAGATGGCAACGGCGTATCCCTATGTGATCTCCATCACGGACACGGCAAATTTTGTCACTTTCATCTCCAAGACATTTGCCACCATCACTTCTGCCACCAACGACGGCACAACCGTCAATCTCATTTTCTCTGCGGCTCTGTCCGGTGGTCAACAAACCGCTCTCACCACACTTGTGGGCACGTACACAAATCCCGCATCCGCCCCAGATGTTGCAAATGTGTCTTTGTACAATTCCACAAGTACAGCTCTCACAGGTGCAGCAGTCTTTACAGGATCTTGGGAAGATGTCAGCACGTACACGAGTCTCACCGTTGCCATCAATACTGATCAGGCTGGATCTCTTGCCATTCAATACGGATTTACGAGTCAGGCTGCCAATTACACAAAAACGTACGCCGTATCGGCAAGCACCCCCACCGTCAAGTTCAATTCCGTGGGAGCACGTTGGATGCGCATCGTCTACACCAACGGAGCATCCGCGCAAACCACGTTCTCGCTCCAAACAAAATGGTCGTCGCGTGTCCAGCAGCTTCCCGTCATGGGTGGCACAGAAACACTTGACGACACCAATGACTACCTGACCACAAAGTCTGTCTGGATGGGTAAGAACGACAAAGGCAATTACCTATTCGCACGCGTGGATGAAGACAACAGGCTGCGCACACGTCCCAAGGCAAGCGTCTTTGGACACGTGACCGCGGTACCACCGACCCTTGTTGTGCAGGCCAACTTCACGTACAATCTAAATACCGCAGTCATTTCAACTGCCCTTACTGGTTCAGGTGCCGTCACGCAGAGCTCCAGCCAGGCACTTGTCAGCTCAGGTGCAGCAGCTACGAGTTCTGCCACACTGAGCACACGCAGGTATGCAAGGTCCCTTCCCGGGCAGACAATCCGTGCAGTATTTGGGTGTGTCTTCACAACCGGCGTTGCAAATAACACGCAGATCTGCGGTGTAGGTTATGCTGTGAATGGTTTGTTTTTTGGCTACAATGCTGCCGCATTTGGGGTCATGTATCGCTCAAATTCTGTAGATACATGGGTTGCCAAAACTGCATGGAACGTTGACAAATTGGACGGAACTGGTCCTTCGGGTATTACTCTTCTTCCTGCAACTGGAAATCTGTACGCAATCGAATACGATGCGTCAGGTTACGGAACTGTCACGTGGTACGTAAGCTGCCCGGGTGGAACCACGTCCCCTGTTGCGGTTCACCGTGTTGATTTTGGAAACAGTCTCACGACACCTGGCATCCTGAATGCTTCCCTTCCGTGTATGGCAAGTTCCGTCAATACGACGAATACGTCAGCAATCATAGTCAGAGTTTCAAACTTTGCAGCATTTGTGGATGGTGATATTCAGAATGTTGGAAATCGTGCAGCAGCCGAGACGTCCAAGACCGTAACCACTAACACGTACGTCCCCATTATGACGGTCCGGAACAAGGCCACTTACAACTCAGTTTCAAATACGTCAGGAGTATTCCTCACCAGTATTTCAATTTGCAACAACGGCAATCGCGTGTCCACTATTGCAATCTATGATGGTCCTACTCTCACGGGTGCTTCGTATGCCGACGCCAGCACCAATACGTCGTGCGTGGACGTGGACAAGACTGCAACTGCGTTCACGGGAGGCGTTCTTGTGTGGAGCACGTCCATGGGCGTTGTAAACGACCAGGTGATTGACCTTCGACCGTACAACATTTACATCCCACCAAGCGGTTTCATGATGATTGCCTCCAAATGTCTCACCAACGGATCCAATGCCATGAGCATCAGCGTCAACTGGCAGGAAGACGCGTAGACGCGTAGAGGGTTTTGGGTGCAGGTTTACCGTTTACACGCGTCAGTTAATAACACAATTCAAATCTAAACTAAAATTACTTTTATGCTGTTTCTGTCCACGAGACCCCCCAGTGCGCCGTGGCTACCACATCCGTCCTTACTGATTTTGCAAGGACCGTGAGCGCACCAGGAGTTCCAGCAATGGTCCACGAGACGACCCCTCTAGAGATGTCACGAGCAAAATCAGATGCTGAGCTACAGAACCCACTCGCAATGAGAACTCCCCCAGAGCAGTCCGTTGCGGCAACGTCCACGCGAGCAATCCCGTCCTGTGACGTCCATGAGTCTCCGGACAGCGTGCCATTCATGCGAATTTCGTACTGAAGGGCGCAGTCCCCGGTGTTGACGCAGCAGATGCGGTCCACGCAGATGCGTTGGCGCTCATGGGCGCCGTCCGTAGATAGACTCATCACTGGCGTGTACGTACTCGTCAGTGCGACCTCTTCGATGCTCGTGTACGCCAGATGGCGCCCCATGTCTGATTCTGACGCACCCACCGACGACAGAATGGACGCATCAAAGAAGCGCGTCTTGGGAGTGTTGACGAGAGTGCTGACCGAATAGTTCTGAACTTCAAAGCGAACGGGAAGCCTTTTCGTTCTCGATGAAGTTGCAGAATTGCTGTCAAATGAGTGCGCGTAGGTCACACCCGCGTCACTTGCGAATCCGATACGCGTGCCCACGCCGTGGGAAGATCCCTCTCGGTCGATGATGACGGTCATGACTTTGGACACGTCCAGCGAACTGACGGTGCTCATGTTCCACAAACTCTGTGAAACTCTGGTGTCCGAATACGAGCTTCCCGAGCTGATGCGTTCCACCGCGTAAAACGTCCCGGAATCAAATTCCAGAAAGTATCCGTTGCCACCAAGATCGGAATCTGTGGACGCGCTCTTGTCATTTCCGTCGTCAAAGACGCCCACCCGAATGCGTACACCGGCTTGAGATGCTGACGAGGCAAGGCCGTCTTGCATGAGAATGGTCAGCGCGCACGTGTTACCGCGGCCTGCCGGGCACCACGCGTATTCTCGGCTCTGGAGGACCGCCCTTGCACCGGATGAGCCGTACGAGACTCTCGTACCGTTGAGCTGGTCTTGGATCGTTGCACCCGAAGACGTCCATTGCGTCACGAGAGAATCTGAAGCACCGGAACTCTTTGCTTGGAATCCCAAAAGCGTCTGTGAGGCGGAGCGCCGCGGAATGTAGTCCTGGCTCCCGGTGAGAACGAGCTGGCCCGCGGTGATGGTTCCAAACGACATCAGTTTGTGAGATGCGAATTAAATGATTCTGTTGTCAAATGTAGAACTTTTACCAGGTGAACACAATTTGAATATAATTTTGATCAAGGAGGAAAGTCCCAGTGATGTGTTGTGACGATTCAGAGTCTGGTCATCTTAAACTGTACGAGAATCTATTCCTCTACTGACGCATCACTTTCAGTTACAAGCCGTCAAGACAGTTTTCGAAGTCCCGCAAATTGTGCCACTCGTGAAGAGTTTGCAGCGCTTGTACCTTTTGCAGCGTTTGTAGATTTCGCAGCAGAAGACAAGACAATACTCTTGGAGCTTTCTTCTTCTGATTCCGAGGTATCGTCTTGTTCCGATTCTTCCTCTGATTCTGATTCTGATTCTTGTTCCACTGTCCTGCCTCTGCGCTTCTTTCCGGATTTTGCTTCTTCCTCGATTTGCTCATACTGCTCAGTCTCGTTGCTCTCGTCGGAAGAATCCTCCAAGTCGGGATCTTTCCATGATATTTCAAACTCAAGGATATTTGTAATCTTGACAACAAATCCCTTTTCCGCATACGTTTCTGCTACAACTTCTGCCACTAATGCGCTGTCGTACGCTGGCACGGCCCACACAAAGACTGGGATTTGAAATTGAAGACACGTTTCGCCTCGCTGACCTTGTTCCAAAATCATCTTGTCGATCCTCTTTGTCAATTTTCGACAGGCGATATCTTCCGGCTTCTCACACGAATTCATCATTCGCCGCACCGCGTCCGCCGAGCTGATTCCGCTCATGGTGTTACTTGAAGCTCAATAAAATATAAGTTCAGGCTAATACATCGACGAGGTCCATGGACGGATTCGACCCCATGGACGAAGTTGCAGGCGCAAACCCGGACGCACCGGACGTGCCGCCTCCGACCCGGCAGGAGCTGATGGACCGCTTTGATGCGCTGGAAGAAAAGTGGAAAATCGACAGCTCCATGGAGGGCCTCCAGCGCATCATGGAGATCTTTGACGTCACGGGATCCCCAGATCTCAATCCAGAAATCGTGGACGCGCATTTCAATCCGGATTGGAACGCGTTCATCATCATCAAAGCGGACCTCGAAGAGATCAATGCCATCGACAACACGGAACGCGGAATCGAACTCTTGGACCGCTTCAACGCATTTGACCGATCCATATTCTACGCACGAGAGTGCATTCTTGCATTCCTCCACGCATCCAACGCGCAAGGAGCTTATCCGACCCCGGTGGGATTAGAGTGGCGCTTCGACTACGAGCCGCTCCCGCCGGAG